>Ga0335079_10007073_pt1 | contig 12797 bp, 9 predicted proteins | sample Lox_Sample_33_FD_206719 | JGI IMG/M metagenome (GOLD analysis project Ga0335079, IMG submission 206719) | Soil microbial communities from Loxahatchee National Wildlife Refuge, Florida, United States - Lox_Sample_3.3 | ecosystem: Environmental > Terrestrial > Soil > Wetlands | place: USA: Florida... | reverse complement strand
AAGCAAAACCCGATCCCCGCCGACCAGCCGCGCTGGGATGTCTATGCGAAACTGACCAACGAGAATGAGCGCTACCTGTGGGGTCTTCTCGAACAAGCGGCCAAGCCCGCAGCGGTTCGTACGCCCAACCAGCAGAAGATCGGAGATTATTTCGGCGCGTGCATGGATGACTCTTCGATCGAAAAAGCAGGCCTGGGCCCACTCAAACCGGAACTGGCGGCAATCGAAAAGCTGCAACGCATCTCCGACTTGCCGCCGCTGCTGGCGCATCTGCACCTCGCATCGGGTTACATAAACCCGCTTTTCGGTTTCAGCTCGAACCAGGATTTCGCCGACTCGAGCCGGGAAATCGCCTTCGCCAGCGCGAGCGGGCTCGGTTTGCCCGACCGAGATTATTACGTGAAGACCGACGCGAAATCGCAGGAGACCCGCGCGAAATATGTCGAGCACATTGCCCGCGTGTTCGGCCTGCTGGGAGATAGCGCCGCGACCGCCAAAACGGAAGCGCAAACCGTAATGGCGCTCGAAACGGCGCTCGCGCAGGCATCGCTCACGCGGGTCGAAAAACGGGAGCCGCACAATTTATTTCACAAGCTCTCGGCCGCGCAACTGGCGCAGCTCACGCCGTCGTTCAACTGGCCCGCGTATTGGAGCGCCGCCGGGCTGCCAGCGCAGTCGGAGATCAACGTCACCGAGCCGAAGTTTTTTCAAGAGGTCGAACAGTTGCTCAAGACACGCCCGATTGCCGACTGGAAGACATACTTACGTTGGCACCTGACGCGGGAAGAATCGCCGTACCTGTCGTCCGCATTCGTGCGAGAGGATTTCGATTTCAACCGGAAATATCTCCGCGGCGTGACCGAGATGCAGCCGCGCTGGAAACGGTGCGTGCAGTATGTGGATCGCGACCTGGGGGAGGCGCTCGGCCAGGTTTTCGTCGAGAAGACGTTCACCGCCGACACGAAAGCGCGCGCCCTGGCCATGACCCAGCAAATTGAAAAGGCCATGGAAGGCGATCTCGAACAACTCTCGTGGATGGGCCCCGAGACCAAGAAGCAGGCGCTCGCGAAGCTGCACGCCATGGTGAATAAGATCGGCTACCCGGACAAGTGGCGGGACTACAGTTCACTCAATGTTGTCCGCGGTGATTTCCTGGGCAACCGCGACCGCGCGGTGATTTTCGAATCGCGCCGGCAATTGAACAAAATCGGCAAGCCGGTGGATCGCAGCGAATGGCAGATGACGCCGCCCACGGTGAACGCATACTACGATCCCCAGATGAACGACATCAACTTCCCGGCCGGCGTACTGCAGCCGCCGCTGTTCGATCCCAAAATGGATGACGCTCCCAACTATGGCAACACCGGCGCCACCATCGGTCACGAGCTGACTCACGGCTTCGACGACGAAGGCCGGCAATTCGATGCCAAAGGCAACTTGCGCGACTGGTGGACCAAGCAGGACGCGGCTCAATTCGAAAACCGCGCGGCCTGCGTTGTGAACGAATATGCGCAATTCACCGTGGTCGACAACATCAAGCTCAACAGCAAACTAACCGAAGGCGAAGACGTGGCCGATCTGGGCGGCACGCTGCTCGCCTACATCGCCTGGAAGAACGTCACGCACGGCCAAACGTTGAAACCGATAGGCGGCTTCACACCCGATCAGCGTTTCTTCATCGGAATGGCGCAATGGGCGTGCGGCGACGAGCGTCCCGAGAGCAAGCGCGTCAGCGCCGTGACGAACCCGCACTCGCCGCTGGAAGATCGCATCAACGGCGTAGTTTCGAACATGCCGGAGTTCCAGAAAGCATTTTCGTGTAAGGCGGGTCAGCCGATGGCCCGGCCACAGGCCTGCCGGGTGTGGTGAGTGGGGCCGGCCTCATTATTGGCACAGCCGAAAGTAAGCAGCCAGATGGCGTTTGCCGTGGATGTGCACGGGCTTCTCACGCCAGGCGTAGACCACGACATAGGAATAGAAGTTCCAGAAGCGAAAGCGCCGATCAAGCAACTCTTCACGATAGTGGCCAATGCCAGGTGAGCGTGCGAGACGTTGCAGACCCCCGTAAAACTCAACCAGAAGCCGGTCGGCAGTGTCGGGACTATCCTCGGCGATATCGAAAAGAATTGCCTGTAGGTCGGCCTCCGCGCGTGGCGTGAGGACGAAGCGGCGCTTCACGCAGGATGCCTTTTGGCGCGGCTCCGACGATGTTCGGCGATTCCGCGCCGGATATCGGCGAACGCTCCACCAATTCTCCGCGAGCTGCCTGCGCGGCCGCCTCATCCAACTTCGCCTTCAATTCGCGAGGGCTCTGAGCCCGCTCGCTTTCCTCACGCTCCAACAACCGAAGCGCCTCGCGCACCACCTCGCCGGTAGTTTGGTAACGGCCCGATTTCACGCGCTTCTGCAAGAATGCACTTAGTTCGGGCGTGAGCTATATATTGACGGTGGTTCGACCGGGCATATCTGATCGATAGCCTTGCTCGCCGCATTGTGTCAGATTGCAGCTTCCCTGCTTCAAACGGCGTCGCCATTGACGTCCGAAAACAGCTAGTTTGTCGCTGGCTGCGCGCTATAGTCAACAGTGAAGTGACAATTGACCGAGAAACTTGCCGCAAGGCCCGGCTGGCCCGCGACCCGCGCTTCGACGGACGCTTCTTTATCGGGGTGCGCACAACCCGGATCTTCTGCCGGCCGATTTGCCCGGCCCGCCCACCGCTGGAAGGGAACGTCGATTACTATCCTTCGGCCGCGGCGGCGGCTGCGGCGGGGTTGCGGCCGTGCCTGCGATGCCGTCCCGAGTGCGCCCCCGGAACACCGGCCTGGAACGGATCCTCCACTACGGTGGCACGCGCGCTCCGCGAAATCGCAGAAGGCGCGCTGGATGAAGCCGGCGTAAGCGGCCTGGCCGAGCGGCTCGGCGTCACCGACCGGCATCTCCGCCGGCTCTTTATCGAGCACCTCGGGGCGCCCCCGATTGCAGTGGCCCAAACTCACCGGCTGCTCTCCGCCAAGCGGCTTCTCGATGATACGGCTCTGCCCGTAAGCGCGATTGCGCTCGCTTCCGGATTCGGCAGCATTCGAAGGTTCAATGACACGTTCCGGCGAACGTGGGGCCGCAGCCCGCGCGAACTCCGCAAACAGCGCCGCGCGCCGGAAGACACCGGCCTGCAACTCCGTCTGCGATACCGTCCGCCGTTCGATTGGGCGGCGCTGCTGGCATTTCTGGAAACGCGCGCCATTCCGGGTGTCGAATGGGTGGGCGATGGGGTATATCGGCGCAGCATCGCCCCGGGCGGCGTCTCGGGGGTGATCGCGGTCTCGCACGCCGACTCTGAGGTCATCGTGCGGATCGATCATCCGCGCCCGGAAGCCATGCTGACCGTGGTTTCCCGCGTGCGGCGGCTGTTCGATCTCGACGCCGATCCGCTGGCGATCGCCTCATGTTTGAGTGGCGATCCACTCTTGATGCCGCTGATCGCGGCGCGTCCCGGCCTCAGAGTGCCGGGCGCGTGGGATGGGTTCGAGTTGGCGATTCGCGCCGTACTCGGACAACAGGTCAGCGTTCGCGGCGCCTCGACTTTGGCCGGACGGCTGGTCGAGCGATTCGGCCGGCCGCTTGCCACGGCTGCCGAAGGGGTGACGCATTTATTCCCGCGGGCCGAGGATCTCGCGGACGCCGACGTTTCTTCCATCGGAATTCCGGCCAAGCGGGCGGAAACGGTGCGCTCGATTGCGGCGTGTGTAAAGACGGAGGGCAGGTTGGAGACCTGCCCCACGTTGCAGCAATTGTGTGGACTGCCTGGAATCGGGGAGTGGACGGCGGGATATGTCGGCATGCGCGCTTTCGGCGACCCCGACGCGTTTCCGTCGGGCGATCTTGTGCTGCTGCGCGCCGCATCTGCGGCTTCGCCGCGCGAGCTCGAGCGCCGCGCCGAACGCTGGCGGCCCTGGCGTGCCTATGCGGCGCTGCATCTTTGGCAAGGAGTGAGAGATGGCTTGTTGTTATCAATGGATGAAAAGCCCCGTCGGAAAGCTGCTGTTGGCAGCCGATGAAAGCGGGCTGCGCGCTCTGCAATTCGCGGAAGGCCGCACGCCGCCGCGCGTCGAGGCGGAATGGAAGCATGACGGAAAACTGCTGCAGGAACCCATGCGCCAGCTCCGCGCCTTTTTCGCTGGCGAGCTGCAGCGGTTTGATTTGCCGCTCGCGCCGCAAGGAACCGAGTTTCAACGGAGAGTATGGGATGCGCTGCTGGAGATTCCGTTTGGCGAGACCATGTCGTACGGAGAACTGGCGCGGCGTTTGGGAAACCCAACCGCCTCACGCGCGGTCGGCCTGGCAAACGGTTCCAACCCCATCGCCATCATCATTCCATGCCACCGGGTTATCGGCAGCAACGGCAAGCTGACCGGTTACGGCGGCGGGCTGCACAATAAACGCTGGCTTCTGGATTTCGAGCACAGTCAACTGCGGCTGGCATTCGGAACACGCTGAGTCCGCCGGCGGGCATCGCGCCGGATAGACTATCGGTATGGATCTCGATGCCCGCCATCTCATTCGCAACGCAGCCGAGCTGTCGGCGTTGTACGGCCCACCTCGCGAGCGCTCCGTTCGCAAGCAGATCGATCACCTCGACGACCACTGCCGCGCCTTCATCGCAGCCTCGCCCCTGCTGTTCATTGGAACCCAGGCACCCGGACCGGAAGGCGTCGCGGACACTTCGCCTCGCGGCGGCGATCCCGGTTTCGTCAAAGTGGCCGACGACCACACATTGCTCATCCCCGACCACCGCGGCAACAATCGCCTGGATACGATGCACAACCTGATTCGCAACCCGCGCACCGGCATTCTGTTCGTAGTGCCCGGAATCACGTATACCTTACGCGTGAATGGCGAAGCCGTGATCAGCCGCGAGCCCGGGCTTATCGAGCTGTTTGAGACGAGGGGCAACCTGCCGCGCACTGTGCTGGTGGTAACGGTAAAGGAAGCCTACGTCCATTGCAGCCGCGCCTTGCTTCGGGCAGAGGCGTGGAACCCGGAGAAATTTGCGGCGGCCAGTGCGATCCCGAGTTTCGGAACCATCATGGGCGCACACACCTGCGGCTTCGTGGATGGCAAGGCACTGGACGAAGAAAACGCACTCCGGATGCCGCAAACACTCTACTGACCGCGCATTAACCGAACGGTTCACCACGCGTGAACCAGCCGGTTTGTGTGGAGCGTTCCCAGCCTGAGTGGTTGCAGATTCTGAACAACTTAAAGGATTCGAGCGGTACGGCCGAAAGCGGCTCCACGAGTGCTTTCTCCCGGTGCCCGGCAACATCAGGGCGACTAACGGATGAAACCCAGGAGCGAAAGGCGTATGTCGCCAGCAAACACACGCTCCGTCGCATCGGATGAGCGGCGGTGCCAATTCCGATACCCGGTAGGAGTGGAGTTGTTTTACAAACTCACGCGGAACGGAACGATTCTCGATCAGGGCTCCGGCCGGACTGTGGACTTCAGCGGGGCCGGGCTGCTATTCCAGTCCGATCGGAAACTGCCAACCGGCATCGAGCTCGAACTGCTGATCGATTGGCCCGTTCGACTCGACGGTGCCACGGTGTTGCATGCGGCGGTCTCCGGAAGAGTAGTGCGGAGTACCGCCGAGGGCACCGCGGTCACGATCCGGCGTTTTCGTTTCTTGCCGGGGCCGGCCCGCGGGAAACGGTAGCGTCGGCGCCGCGGGCTGGAAGCCTAATGTCGCTTAATTTGCCACGGCGGTGAGTGTCGGTCCGGATTTTCCGCGCGGCAGCAGGCTCGGTCCGGACGGGATGAAGATTTTGTTCACGTCTGAATCCAAATCCACCACCAGGCCGAGGAAACCGGACTGCATCTCATCCCAATTCTGATCGCCCCAGAGAATGGTCTTGGTCGGATCGGGGTTGAACTTGTTATTGATCGAATTGTCGTAGTGGGCGATGGCCAGCAGGCGCGTGCCCTTGGGGACCGGCAGCGGTTTCGCCAACTGATAGCCCACCTGCCAATCGAAATTCCATTTCCCCTTGAAGATGATCTCTGATTCGCCGGTCGGATAGATCGCACGCAGCTCGTAATCCTTGCCGCGCAGGTGCATATGGGGTTGAATGTAGACCAGCTTCGCGTGGTCTACCCCGATGGTCACCTGGCTGACGACTTCGGCATTGTTATCACCGGCCGGAATCACCAGGTTGAAAGCTGCCGGCGTGCCCGGCGACATCCAGTAGCGCCGCTTCGGGGGATGCTTGGCGAACACGAGCCCGACTTTCGAACGGTCGGTCTGAGGCGTACCGACTGACGTGTAGTGAAGATTGAAGACAATATCGGAACCCTTCGGAATGAACTTGGCCGAATCCTCGATATCGAACGTCTGTGCGCCGAGGCCCGGATTGTATTTGCCGAGCAGGTCGGTACCTTCCTTGGCGCCGCCCATGCCTTCGGAACCTTCTTCGTAAGCCTCGCCGGGCACAGCCTTGGCCATCCAAGTGGCATTCGGCGGCAACACGATCGCTCGCATGTGATGCACGACCCGGGCGTTGCCTGCACGCATCTCGGCAGCCACCACCCACATGTCCTCTGGGAAATTCACTTTGACGCGGATGTTCTGGTAATTGATGGTTCCCTTGGCCGCGACCTGAAAGTCCTTCGGCATCTCGATGACCATGTCGGGCTTGATGTTCCAGCCATCCTGGAAGGTCAGCGGCGGCGGGGCATCTTTTTTGTCACCCTCGGCGGCGCCACCATCGACCCACGCCACCAGCGTCTTAATCTCTTGCGGGCTGAGCCGGCGATCGTTTGCAAAGTGGCCGTATTTCGCATCGGCGAACCACGGAGGCATTTGCTCGGTGAGGATCGCCGTCTTCATGGCCTTAGCCCAAGGGCGGGCGTCGGGATAGGTAAGCAGAGAAAATGGCGCGATCTCACCGGGGCGGTGGCAACCCTGGCAGTGCTTCTGGAGGATGGGAAGTACGTCCTTATGAAACGTGACCGAGCCCGCCGTGGGCGCTGCCCATGTCGCGATTCCCATTAGAAAACCGGCTGCTGCCAGACGAAACATCACGGTATCCTCCCTGGTGGGTTGAACTGCTGCCAAGTATATCGATTGCTTCAAGTAAACACAACGTCCGGAGGCACGTGAAACGCTCGCCGGCGACAAGAACGCCGGCGCCACGGACCAGGGAATTCCCTCCCCGCAGTACCAGCAGTACCTGAATTTCGTTGGGAGGTTTCCTTTGGCTAATTGTTCCGTTTGGTGCGATCGGTTACGCTCGACGCATGATTCGGCCGGCCGGTGCGCCTCTGAGCTGGGCGGACCTGAGAAAGCTCCTCTTTTTCGCAGCACTGCTGAGCATTCTTTGCCTCTTTCCGAAATCCGTGAAAGGGCAGGCTGTCGATCGAATCAAGGGGCCCATCGACGAAGAAACCCGGGTGCGCCGAGCCGCCGCTCATCCGCTCGCCAGGCCCGAATTCGACGCCGGCCGCATCGCCGCCGAGACCCCCATGGATCGGATCATCCTGGTGCTGCAAGCAGACGCCGCGCAGGAGCAGGAACTCAATGAACTGCTCACTGCGCAGCAGGACTCCAGTTCGCCCCTCTTCCACCAGTGGCTCACGCCCGAGGATTTCGGCCGGCGATTTGGACTGTCCGATCATGACCTGAACCAGGTGGTCCGATGGCTGCAGGACCAGGGATTCGCGATTGAATTGGTCGCGAGCGGCGGGCGGCAAATCGTGTTCAGCGGAACCGCCGGCCAAGTGGAAAATGCGTTCCGCACGGAGATCCACGAGTACCGTATCAACGGAGTCGTTCATCACGCCAACGCCGGAGATGTGGAGATCCCGGCCGCGCTCGCGCCCGTGATCAGCGGCATCGTGTCGCTGCATGATTTCCGTTCCAAACCCATGCACGCGCGACTCGCCGCGGTGACACCGGAATACACGGCCGGCGGTGGCGTGCATTATATAGCACCCGGGGACTTCGCGACCATCTACAACCTCTGGCCGCTATACGGAAGTTCGACGACCGGAACCGGCCAATCGATCGCCGTGGTGGCGCGCAGTAACCTGAAACTCGCTGACGTGCAGGGATTCCAAACGAAGTTTGGCTTACCGCCGAGCACTCCGACCGTCATCGTCAACGGGAAGGATCCGGGTGTATTGTCGTCAGACGAACAGGGCGAAGTGACGCTCGATACCGAATGGGCCGGCGCGGTGGCGCAGAACGCGACCATCCAGGTGGTGGTTTCGGCATCCACGCAATCGACCGACGGCGTCGACCTGTCGGCTCAGTACATTGTCAATCACAACCTGGCTTCGATTGTGAGCGTAAGCTTCGGCGGCTGTGAATCGCAGATGGGCCGGTCGGAAAACCAGTTTTGGAATTCATTGTGGCAGCAAGCCGCGGCTCAAGGTATGAGCGTCTTCGTCGCGTCGGGCGATGCCGGGGCCTCCGAGTGCGACGATCCATCCGCCACCATCGGCACGGTCAGCGACGTCAACGGCCTGTGTTCGTCGCCGTACTCCACCTGCGTGGGTGGAACGCAATTCGATGACACGGCCACACCCGGCGCGTTTTGGCTTTCGACCAACAGCACCACGCGCGGGTCGGCCACCGGATACATTCCGGAAATCTCGTGGAACGAGAGCGGCGGCACGGGGCTCTGGGCGAGCGGCGGCGGCGCGAGTCATACGTACGCGAAACCGTCGTGGCAGAGCGGCCCGGGAGTACCCGCGGACGGCCACCGCGATGTCCCGGACGTCGCGCTCGCGAGCGCCTCGCACGACGGTTACCTATTCAACCTCAACGGCCAATATTACTCGGCGAGCGGAACCTCGCTGGCCACTCCGTCCTTTGCCGGGCTCATGGCACTCATAGATGGGCGGCAAGGCGGGCGCCAGGGCAACGCCAACCCGTCGCTTTACACGCTGGCGGCGAACCAGGCGAATGGCGGATCGACGGTTTTTCACGACATCACGACCGGCAACAACACCGTACCGGGCGTCACCGGCTACACTGCCGGCCACGGATATGATCTTGTGACGGGATTAGGTTCGGTCGACGCCAACCTGCTGGTGAATGCGTGGGGCAACGGCAACGCGCCGCCGCCGGCTCCTTGCACGTACTCGCTCAATGCAGCCAGTGCTGCGCCAGACGCCTCGGCTCAAGCCCTCGCGGTGCTGCTCACGGCTTCTTCGCCGAGTTGTTCCTGGACGGTCACGAGCGACTCAAGCTGGATCACGATCACCAGCGGGGCCACGGGCGCCGGAACGCAGACGGTGACCTACTCGGTCGCCTCCAACCTCTCCTCACTTGCCAGAACCGGAACCCTGACGATCGCGGGCCAGGCTTTCCTCGTCACGCAAGCTGGAGCACCATGCACATACATTGTGCAGACCGGCTCGCTGCGCCTGTCCGCGGGGGCATTCAATGGATCGGTTGCGGTGTTCAGCCCGCAGGGTTGCGGCTGGACAGCAACTACGGATGTTTCCTGGCTGCAAATCAATTCGGGCGCATCCGGAAGCGGCAACGGCGCCGTGACCTTCACCGCCGCTCCCAATGCGGGTGGGACGCGGAGAGGAACGCTGGTCATCGCCGGTTACACTCTCGCGGTAACGCAGCGAGCACGCAGCCGGCTCGGCGTATCCGTGCTTCCGGAACCGGCCACATCGCCGGAATAGACGAAACGGCGGCTACACTTCGCCCTCCCAACGGAAACGGGCGAGCGCGATGAGGCCGAACGCCACCGCGAATCCGGCGAGCACGAGAACCGGGGCCCAAGCGGCGCTCAGACCCAGGCCGCGCCAAGTCATGGCTTCCAGTCCATTCATGGCCCAACTGGTGGGCACGATCAGGCTGGCTTTTTGCAACCACTCGGGGAAAAGAAACATGGGGATCCAGGCGCCCCCGAGCATCACGGCGAGCAGCGTCGCCAGAATCGACAGCCCGCGCGTGGCGTCAGGCGTCTTTCCGAGTGTAGCCACCAACATTCCGAAGCCGGCGGTCATCAAGGAAAAAGCAGCGCTCACAGCCAGGAAGCCGGCCATGCTGCCTTCCACGCGAACTCCAAAAACCACTCGCGCGAACAGGAAATTCACGAGCACGACCAGGAATGCGAGGATCGCGGCGCTCAGCGCGCGGCTGCCCAGCAGAACGGCGCGGGACAGCGGCGCGGCGCGAAATCGTTTCCACAATCCGCGCTGGCGCTGCTGCAGGAGTCCAATCCCTACGTCGATGCCGAGGAACAGAACGAATTGCACCACCATTCCAGCGAAGGCGTGGGCATAGCCGTTGTACTGGATGTTGGTGCTGGCGGTGACTGCTTCTTCGCGCGTCGTGAACGGCATTTTCAAGCCGCCCCCGAGTGCTCCGTCGGACGTGGTGCCGGTGGCATCCTGTTGCTCGTTCAAGCGCTCGACGCTGCCGAGCAGATCAGTCAGGGTCTTCTTGGTATCCGGCTTGAGGCCGCGGCTGCGCTCGATTTCCGCCAGAGAATCTTTCACCAACTGCCGCCCCGTGGCTCCACTGAACATCTCTTGGCTCACGGCCTGCATGACGTCGCCCTGGAGCATGCCCTGCACCATGGCGCGTTCGGCTGTATGGGAAGGATCATACAGCACGCCGATTTCGGGCTTCGACCGCGGGCCGAAGAACGCGGCGCCGGCATCCTCCCCGAAATTCTGCGGGATGACGACAGCCGCGGTCGCGCTGCCTTTCCGGACTGCTTCCCGAGCTTCCTCGGCGCCGGCGGGCTTCACTTCCAGCGACTTCTCACTGCTTAGCCGATTGACTACCTCGCGCGAAATCGCGCTGCGATCCTGATCGACCACCAGCACCGGAATGCGGCTGGCATCAGACTGATCGCCGTGACCTCCGAAAACATAGCCGAAGAAAGAAGCAATCGTGATCGGAACCACGAAGCTCATGAGCAGGGCGCGCCGGTCCACGAGAAACAACTGAATATCCTTCCGAACCAAGGCTCGAAGAGCAGTGATCATGCGTCGCGCAAGCTCCTTCCCGTCAGGGTCAGAAATACAGTTTCCAGGTCGGCCCGCTCGCTGACCACGTGCCGGTACGGATGCCCGCGGTCCACCAGCCATTGCAGAACCGGCGGGGTGTCGGCGGCTAGATTGTGCACGCCCACTCGTACCGTTCCGCCGTTCAATTCCGCCGATCGGACACCGGTGACAGCCCGAAGCTCCTCGACCGGCAATCCGCCGGCGCCGTTTTCGAGCTCGATGACCAGAAGGTTGGAGACGGGCAGAAGCCGGTACAAGCCTTCCAGCGTGTCATCGGCAGCCACTTTGCCATGATCGATGATGATGATGCGATCGCACAGACGCTCGGCCTCTTCCATGTAGTGCGTGGTGTAAACCAGCGTTTTGCCTTTTTGTTTCAGCGCCTCGAGATTGTCGAAAATGGCATTGCGGCTCTGGGGGTCGACGCCCACGGTGGGCTCATCGAGCAGGAGAATCTGCGGATCATGCAGCAACGCCGCGGCGAGATTCAACCGGCGCTTCATGCCGCCGCTATAGGTGCGGACGCGATCACGGGCGCGATCCGCCAGACCTACGAGTTTCAGAGCCTCGGCGATTGCCCGATTGGCGGCGGCTCCCGCCAAGCCGTAGAGCGCTGCAAAGAGGAGCAGGTTATCCCGCGCGGGCAGTTCGTCGAACAGCGCGAGATCCTGCGGTACCAGCCCGATGCGGCGTTTGGTAACATCGGTATCGGCGACGATCGGCCGCCCCTCGATTTTGACCGAGCCCGAATCCGGCCGCATCAGCCCGGCAATCATCGAAACCGTTGTGGTCTTGCCCGCGCCGTTGGGGCCGAGCAGGCCGAGGATCTGTCCGGCATCGGCGCGAATCGACACGTTATCGACGGCGACGACGCTGCCGTAGGCTTTTCTCAAGCCGTACGCCTCGAGCATTTCTGGAGTGTATCAGGCCGCACGACGAAGATCACCGCGACACTCAATTGACAGGCGTGCCACGGCGGAAGTATTTTGGGAGGCGCTCATGACGGCCTCACGCGCCTTATTCGTAATGACTACTCTGATGGCGTGCGCGCCGGCAGCTCTGTTCAGTCAATGGCCGGAGTACCCCACCGCGGGCGTGCCGAGAACGGCCGATGGCAAACCGAACCTGACCGCCCCCGCGCCGAAGACTGCGAACGGCAATCCGGACCTCACCGGAATTTGGGAAGTCTTCCGGCCGCTGGCCGCAGCATTGAGGGGATCGGGCGCTCCGGCGCGCACCGCGCCTGCCGCCAGGACCGCGACCACCAACGACGACTTCATCGCCGCTGCCCGGCGCAGCCCGTTCTGGAATCTCGGCGCTTCCTTCCCGGACGGACTGCCGTTCCAACCCTGGGCCGCGGAGCTGCACCGGCAGCGCATCGCCGATAACAGTAAAGACAACCCCGACGCGCACTGCCTTCCGATGGGCATGATGCAGTTTCACAATCACGGGCAGCCCCGCAAGATGATTCAGACGCCTCAAGTGATCGTGATCCTTTACGAAGCGAACGCGGGCGTGCGGCAGATCTTCACCGACGGGCGGACTCTGCCGAAAGACCCGGAGCCGTGGTGGTACGGCTACTCGACGGGCCACTGGGAGGGCGACACGCTCGTCGTGCAATCCGCTGGATTTCGCGACCTGGGGTGGCTCGACGTCGAGGGCAGTCCGCTGACGGATTCCGCGAAAACGATCGAGCGGTATCATCGGCCGGATTTCGGGCACCTGGATATCGAAGTCACGATCGACGACCCAAAAGCCTACA
>Ga0335079_10007072_pt1 | contig 12797 bp, 9 predicted proteins | sample Lox_Sample_33_FD_206719 | JGI IMG/M metagenome (GOLD analysis project Ga0335079, IMG submission 206719) | Soil microbial communities from Loxahatchee National Wildlife Refuge, Florida, United States - Lox_Sample_3.3 | ecosystem: Environmental > Terrestrial > Soil > Wetlands | place: USA: Florida... | reverse complement strand
AGTCAGGCGAGTGCTGCCTGGGCTCGGAGCCGTGCGGCCGGGTCCTCACTCGGCCCGTTCCGATTTTCCAGTCCGCAGGCTGAAGACCTGACTACTTATATTGCACGAGAAGTCAGGCGAGTGCTGCCTGGGCTCGGAGCCGCGCGGCCGGGTCCTCACCCGGCCCGTTCCGATTTTCCAGTTCGCAGGCTGACGACCTGACTACTTTATTGCGCGAGGAGTCAGGCGAGTGCCACCTGATCTCGGAGCCATGCGGCCGGGTCCTCACTCGGCCCGTTCCGATTTTCCATGCGGCCACGCGCAACTGCCGGCGTACGGCGCTGTTCGACATGACGAAATCCGAATTGGAAAGATGTAAATTCCGGTATCAAAGATCGGCAGCCCGGTGTATACTGGCAGAACATCGGAATTGTATTTTGTGATTTCCAGTACGATTCGGGCCACTTGGGTGAGATAAACAGATCATGGAGCGCTCCAATGACGATCCACAATGGACCTCGCTTCGGCATGCTTGCGCTATCGATTCTGGCGGGGGTTTCTGTCGCGCACGCGAACGGCAGCCGATATACGATAAATCCCAGCACTTTCGTGCCCGGGAAAACCTACACCGTCACGATGCAGGACACCAACTGCGGCAGCGACGATTTAAGCAAAGCCACAATTCTCGCAACCGGTTCCGGGATTACGATTACGCCCCCTAATCCGCCGCCAAATCCACCCCACAAGTGCGATTGGACTGGTACGTTTACCATCAGCCAGGATGCGGAAACGGGTGATTTCAATGTCGTCGTGCAGGCGGGCACGGCCAGCTTTCTCACTCCCATCAAGATCGTAGCGAAAGCCGCCGGACCCATTCCACCGGGACTGCAGCCGACGGTCGATGTAGCCTGGGGAGTGCTGCCGAGAAAAGTCTCGTCGGACAATTTCGGCGCGCGCGTAACCAAGCTTTACTATCCCATTCAGGTCGTAATTGGAAATAATTCAGGCTACGATCTGCAACTGGCTTCCGTTCAGTTCAAACTGCCCGACACCGCGGCGCTGAATGAGAATATTCCAACCGATTCGTATTACATGGTTCGGGCCAGTTTGCAACGGGAGCAGCTCATCGGGCTGCGGAACACGACGGTGAATGTGATCAAGGCGATCGGGCCGATTCTCACCGGAAGCACGGTTTTCTTCGATGGTTCAACGGCCGCGGCTCTTAATCACAAGACTTTTTTCCAGGGCTTTACGAATGTGTTCAGCAATCCCTTCGAGAAGGGTATCGAACTGGTGTTTCCGGACCTGACCGTTCAACAACTGATCAACCTGGACAACCACACTCTGCGGGACGGAATCATCATCGCCAACAATACGCAGGTTCGCACGATCGTTTTTGTGAACCGGGATTTCCTGATACGCTCGTCCGCCACCGTGGCGGCGCACGAGATCGCGATCGCGGATGAAACGGCGGCCGCCGAGATCTTAGCGGCCGACAAAGCTCTGGCCACTGAATACACGGCTGCGGACGATACGCTCACATCCGATCTGGGGACTGCCGAGAATACCTTCGCGCAGAAGACCGCGGCTGCGGCCAGGCTTACCGACCCCGATAGAGCGGCGGCCGAAAAACTGAATGCGGCTTATGAGAGGGGTTCCGCCAGGACCGCCGCATACGATCGAGCCGCTACCCGCAAGAAGGACGCCGAACGAAGGGCCGCGGCGGCGAAGACCGCGGCCGAGGTCAAGAAGGCAGTGGCCAAGAGAGATGCGCTCCGTAATGCGGGCGCCCGGGCAGAGGAGAAAGCTCTGGGCGGCGGCAGGGCTCTTGGCAAGCACGACTACGATCAGCAGGAAGTCATGCGGCAGCTTGGATCCCTGCAACTGATCGGGCGAAGCATCGCCTATCTGAACCGGGTCAGCGTTATTTCCAATCCGCCCGGCGCCGGACCGCAGTTCACCTTAAGTCCGGCTTCGGTGACGCAAGGCGCTTCCGGAAACGACACGATCGCCTTGACGCTGACGGGAAGCGGGTTGAGCGGGGGTACGTTAACGGCGTCCGACAATAATCTGAAGATTCTCAATCCAAAAGCCGGCGATGGCGGGACGAGTTTCACGGCGACGCTGGACGCCTCGAAGGCCGCTCCCGGTACGTATACACTGACTTTGACGACGCCGGGAGGAACGCAATCGGCGCAATTCAGTGTCGCACCGGCAGCCATTACGATTGCCGCGACGCAGACCCCTGCGATCAGCGTAAAGGCCGGAGATCCGCCGGCACGATTCATCGTCACGGGAACCTTTCTCAAGAACGTGACCGGCGTTGCCGCAGACCCGACCTGCACGGGGACGTCCATAAATACACTGGATCAGGATCCGGCCTATAGCGACACGCAGTTGCCGATTAACGTTTCGGCGACGTCCGCGGCCGCTGCCAGCACGAGTTGCAAGGCTACGGTTACCGGTAAGGCAGGTAGCCCGGGGACATTCACATACGCGGTTACGAAATAGATTGGGGGGTGGGGCTGGATGGTGGAAGGAGTCAGCGATCGGAACTTCCCGGCTACGTGGCCGGGCCCTCAACTAGCCGCACCGGGCAGTGTGCGGCATGGCGTGCATCACGAGCGGGACGGATGGCAAACAGACGATGCCGCCCGTCCCGGAACGCCGGACATTAGAAGCCCGCTCCCGAGGAAACCGGAACGGCCATGCGCGGTTGGGCGCTGGCGCGCAAGGCTTTGTTCCTGACGTTCTTGGTCACGCCAAACGCGAAGGATTCGCCGATGGAGCCGGCATCGAACGCCCGAATGACAAAGGCGCCATCGACGTTGGCGACGTCCAGATAGTTGCGTCCGGACTCCTTGGCCGGCCTGGCAATCGCGAGGAACGTCTTGTCAATCCCTTCCCCGCTGACATGGATGGACGGCACGTGCGCGATGTCCCGCACCTCGGTGCGCATCCAGATGGTGTACTGGCCGGGCTGTAGAAGCGTGTCCCCCCAGTACGCGGCCGCAGGCAGCTCGAAAGAACCTTTCAGAATTGGTTCGGGGCTGGCCTGCACAGCGGTCAAGCCCAGCGTCAAACCGGCGAACGCTAAGCCAATGGTTAAGTGTTTCCGTATGCTCATGGTTATCTCCTTGTAAATGAGCCTCTCGGGGTGAACCCTTTGAGGCATTCGATTCGTCTTATGGATGTATAGATGGGCGAACGGAGCGCGATGTTTATCAGCAGGGCGTCAATTGTTTATGAGGATGGAAGCAGAGGATTAGAAAGGCTTTAGTCCGTCATGTCATTTCCTGCGTCAAAATCGATGAGTGCCGGCCCGATGCTGCGATTTGGACCCTTCGAGGTGGATCTAGAGAACCGGGAGCTGCGCAAACACGGGATTCGCATCAAACTGCAGCGCAAGCCGTTTCAAATCCTGGCATGCCTTCTCGAGCGGCCAGGCCAACTCGTATTGCGCACCGATCTGGCGCAACTTCTCTGGCCGGGCATGCACGTAAATTTCGACCGCAGCCTGAATACGGCGGTGAACGCACTGCGCCGGGCACTGGGCGATACGTCGCGGCACGCGCGCTTCATCGAGACGCGGTCGGGGCTCGGATATATTTTCGCGTTCTCGGTGGAAGAGGTGGGCGGGGCGGGAGGCTCGCGGGCCGGCGCGGGCATGCAACTGTTGCGCGCGGATTCCGCCGGCGGCGAAGCGCCGCAAGACTGTTTGAAGGGCAGATACTTCTGCCACAAGCTCACCGAAGAGGATCTGCACAAGGGCGTGGCGCATTTCAACGCCGCTTTGACGCAAAATCCGAACTGCGCCTTTGCGTATGCAGGTTTAGCGGACGCGTACTGCCTGTCCGCGTTGCTGAATATGGCGGCTCCGGCCGAGATCTATCCCCGGGCGAAAGAGATGGCGTTGAACGCTCTTGCCGCGCGGCAGGATCTGGGCGAGGGGCACGCGGCGCTCGCCACCGTAAAGAGGCTGTTTGAATGGGATTGGGCCGGGGCGGAGGCGGAGTACCTGACGGCGCTGGTTTTGAGTTCCAACTCCGCGCTCGTCCATCAGGCGTACGGCGCGCAGCTTGCGGCCACCGGCAAAGCCGAGGAAGCGCTGCGGGAGTTGCGGCGGTCGGAGGAAATCGATCCCCTGTCGCCCATGGTGAATGTGGGCGTTGCGTGGGGCCTCTATGTGGCGAGGGATTTCCAGGGCGCGTCGGAACAATGCTGGAAAGTGCTGGCGATGGAGCCTAAGTTCGGCGCCGCGCAATACACGCTCGGGCTGGCGTACGCGCAGATGGGTCTCACCGAGGAAGCCACTGTCGAGTTGCGTAATGCGCGCACATGCGCGGGCGATCAGCCGGCGGTGCTGGCGGCGCTCGCGCACGTATATGCATGCGCCGGGGAATCCAGCGAGGCTGCCGGGATGCTCGGCGAGCTGGAGGATTGGTCCCAACGCCGGTATGTGTCGCCCTATTGGCTCGGCTTGGTCTACGGCGGCCTGGGAGATCGCGCGCGCGCGCTGGAATCGCTCGGCCGGGCGTTTGAAGAGCGCGACGTCTGGCTGACGTGGCTGGGAGTGGAGCCGCGCTTCGATGCTCTGCGCGGGGAGCCGCGGTTCCGTGAGTTGCTGCGAAACATCGGGCTTGACCAGCCGGGAGACCATCGGAAGCCGGAATCCGGCGAATAATGCCGGCCGCCCGGCAATCGCGCCCCCAGCCTCGCCCAGGCTTTACGTGGCCTGCAAGACCTCGGCGATTTCTTTCTCTTCGATGGCGCCCTGCTTGATCATCTTCCAGTAGGGCTCGGTGATATCCACGGTGGTGGCGCCGGCGCCGGTGCAAGCGCCGCCGTCCAGAACCAGGTCCAGGCGGCCGTCCATCATGCCGAAGACATCGATGCCGCTGCGGCAGGTAGGCGATCCGGAGATGTTGGCGCTGGTGGAGATGAGCGGCTGATTCAAGGCGGCGATCAACTCGCTGGCGATTTTGGCGCGGGGTTGGCGCAGCGCCAGGCGGCCGGTGTTGCCGGTGACCTTGAGCGGCAGGCGCGCGGAGGCGGGCACAATGATCGTGAGCGGTCCCGGCCAGAAGCGGCGCGCCAGGATGAAGAAGCGGTTGTTGAGCTCGGAAGCCAGTTCCTCGGCGGCCATCACGTCGGCCACGAGCAGCGGCAGGGAACGGTGAATCTCGCGGCCCTTGGCCTGGAAGACACCGGCCACGGCGCGCAGATTGAACGGATCCGCCACCAGGGAGTAGAGCGCGTCGGTGGGGATGGCGACCACCTTGCCGCGGCGAACGGCGGCGGCAGCGCGTTCGATGACTTCCGGTTGGGGGTGCTCGGGGTCTACTTCGACAAGATCAGTTGCCATACAACGCCGCGGCTCCTAGCGCGGGCCAATCGCCTCCGCCACGTCGAGGGCCATCTGGTAGTGACCGAAAGGCGCGCTCAACTGCACGCCCTGCACCATGCCCCGTACCCGCTCGACCATCTCGCGGGCGATGGCTACGCCTTCCTGGCGCGATTTCTCGGCGTTGTCGACCGCCCGCATGCGCTCCATGAAATGCTGCGGCACCGGCACACGAAGCTCATGGACCATGAACTCCGCGTTACGAAAGCTGGTGAGCGGCCAGATGCCGCAGATCACCGGAATCTTGACGTGCGCGGTGCGCTCGAGGAACTGCTCGAGCAACGCCAGATCGAATACCGGCTGGGTGACCACGTACTCGGCGCCGGCCTGTACTTTCCACTCGAAGCGGCGGATCTCCTCATCCATGTTGAGGGCCCCTGGATTGACGCCCACTCCGATCAGCAGCGCCGTCTGCGATCCCATGGCATTGCCGCCGATATCCAGGCCATGATTGAGGTTGTTGACGATGTTCACCAGGCCAATCGCATCCACGTCGAAAACGGCGGTGGCCTCCGGGTAAGTCCCCATGCGCGGCGGATCGCCGGTAATGCAGATCAGGTTGCGTACGCCGGCACAGTGCGATCCCAGCAGCTCCGACTGGATGCCGAGAATGTTGCGGTCGCGGCAGCAAAAATGATTCACCGCCTCGATGCCGGCTTCGCGCTGAAAAAGCTGGCAGGTGACCTGGGAACTCATGCGGGCGCTGGCGCGGGGCCCGTCCGGTACGTTGATGCAATCGATGCCGCTGGCGGCGCACAACCTGGCGCCGGCGATTTCCTTTGAGGCGTCCACGCCGCGCGGGGGCAGGATCTCCACGAAGGAAACGAACTTGCCGGCGGCGAGCTTGGCGCCCAGTTGGGATTTTCCGGCCACGGGCACCTTGGGCATGGCCTGCGCCTTGGCCTTGGGCTCCTCGACGGTGACGCCTAATTTCTTCTGCACCGGCTGCAGCGAGCGGGCTTCGGCATGAATCAGCTTGATGTGTTCGGGGGTGGTGCCGCAGCAGCCGCCCACGATGCGCACTCCCGCCCACAACAAGCGCCGTGCGTATTGCGCCATATACTCCGGAGAGCACAAATAAAGGTTGCGGCCTTCCACGCGCACGGGCACGCCGGCGTTGGGCATGGCGCTGATGGGCTTGGAGGAGCAGGCCATCATGCGCTCGACGGTCTCGAGTGTCGTCTTGGGCCCCACCGAACAATTGACGCCGATCACGTCGGCCGGCCATTCCTCCAGACGGCGCGTGAACACTTCGGTCTCCGTGCCGCCTGGAAGATTGCCGTTATCGTCAATGGTGACTTGCGCTACGACCACCACATCCGGGCCGGCGGCTTCGCGCGCGGCGAACACGGCCTCGCGCAACTCGTCCAGGTTGGCGAAGGTCTCGAGAATGAGCAGATCGACGCCGGCCTCCAGCAGCACCTCGATCTGCTCGCGGAAGATCGCACGGGCCTCAGCGAACGAGGTGGGTCCCAGAGGCTCGATGTGTGCTCCCAGTGGGCCGACGGCGCCCGCCACGAACGCATTCTCCCGCGCGGCTTCGCGAGCCAAACGGACACCGGCTTGGTTGATGGCGCGCAGATTCTCGGCGAATCCGAAGGCCGCGAGACGCATGCGATTGGCGCCGAACGTGTTGGTCTCGAGGATCTCGGCGCCGGCCTTGACGTACTCCTGATGGATCTGGCGCACCAGGCTGGCCGCGGAGACGTTCAACTCATCGTAGCAGCGGTTGATGAACACGCCGCGGGAGTAGAGTTCGGTCCCCATAGCGCCGTCGGCCACCATGGCGCGGCGCGCGAGTTGCTCCCGAAACTCTTCGGCGCGGGTCGGAGAGGCGGTTGGCATGAGATATTCGGATCTGCTATCCGGTAGCCGCAGGCGATCCGGATATTGTGATTTTACCGCATGTGGGGAGCCGCAGCGTTGAGGCCCTAGATTGGCTTTGGCGCAGTCCCCGCTGGGGCCGGGTGAGCATCCCAGCCTCGGGCATCGCCGGCCCGGCTGCCCAGCGGACAAGAATCCACCTTCGCGGCTACGTGGCGAAACGGAAACTCCCGGCAGGGTCAGGTCCGGCTGACTGGTTCGCTCCTTGGCGCCCTGCGCAGGGTGCTGGAGGACTGCGGAACCGAACCCATCGAGCGGGACACGCCAACCCTGGGGCCGGCGCACGCCGCAATTCATGCTTCTGTAACTTGCGTTGGCGCCGCGGTCCAGATAGGCTATCTTCAATCCGAGGCAAGCTGGAGAGGGGATTTATGGAAACGAAACCGCAAGTACCGGACGACGGACTCCCGGATCAGACGGTCTGGGAGCGCGTGGCGGCGATGGATGAATTCAAAGATCTGATGGCAGCCAAGGCGCGCTTCATCGTGCCGGCCACGCTGTTTTTCGTGATCTATTATTTCGCGCTGCCGGTGCTGGTCGGTTTCGCCCGCCCGTTGATGGAGACCGCGGTTCTGGGGCCGGTGAACATCGCCTACCTGTTCGCGCTTTCGCAATTCTTCATGGCCTGGATTCTGGCGTGGCTCTACGTGCGCGCCGCCGGCCGGTTTGATGCGCAGGCCAAGCGGATACTCGAAAGACTCCGCGCGGCGGGCGAGCTCCCGGAGGGCAAATAAGCATGGCGCTTTCCATGTTCCTGGCCTTCATCGCGATCACGTTGGGGATCACCTATTGGGCGGCGCGGCGCTCCAGCGGCGCCAGCCACTTCTTCGCCGCGGGGCGCTCCATCACGGGCTGGCAGAATGGCATCGCGGTGGCCGGCGATTACATGAGCGCCGCGTCGTTTTTAGGCATTGCGGGCATCATTGCCTTCAGCGGCTACGACGGCTTCATGTACTCGGTCGGCTGGTTGGTTGCCTATCTCACCGTGTTGCTGGTCGTGGCGGAGCCGCTGCGGAACGCGGGCAAGTACACCATGGCGGACGTACTCGCGTACCGCTTACGCCCGCGCCCGGTGCGCGCCATGGCGTCGCTCAGCACTCTGACCGTCAGCACGTTTTACATGATTGCCCAGATGGCCGGGGCCGGCGCCCTGGTGGCGCTGCTGCTGAAGGGTTCCGGCATCAGCTTCAACGTCGCGGTAACCGGCGTGGGCATTCTGATGGTCGCCTACGTAGTGTTCGGCGGGATGCTCGCCACCACCTGGGTGCAGATCATTAAAGCCGTCCTGCTGATGGCTGGCACGATCCTGCTCAGCATCCTGGTGATGGCTCACTTCCACTTCAGTTTCAGCGAGTTCTTCCAGGCGGTGGCGCACACGACGGTGGGGGGCAAGCAACTGAACTTCCTGAAGCCCGGCTTGCGCTATAAGCCGCCCTACGGCGCGATTGACCTGATCTCTCTGGGTCTGGCGCTGATCTTCGGCACGGCCGGACTGCCGCACATCCTGGTGCGCTTCTACACCGTGCCCGACGCCCGGACGGCGCGTGTGAGCGTGGTGTGGGCCATGGCGATCATCGGCTCGTTCTACATCATGACCACTTTCCTGGGCTTCGGCGCCGCCACGATCGTCGGGCCGGACTTCATCAAGACGCACGGCGGAACGAACATGAGCGCTCCCCTGCTGGCGCAACGCCTGGCCGGCGACGTATTCTTCGCTTTTATCTCGTCCATCGCCTTCGCCACGATCCTCGCGGTCGTGGCGGGACTCACGATTAGCGCGTCGACTTCGTTTGCGCATGACTTCTGGACGAACGTGCTGCATCATGGCAGCCAGCGCCCGCCGGAAGAAGAGGTCCGGGTAGCGCGGGTCACGGCGTTCGTGGTGGGCGCGGTTTCCATTTCGATCGCCATCGTACTCGGGCCGTCCTTCAATGTGGCCTTCCTGGTGGCGCTGGCTTTTGCCGTCGCGGCTTCGGCCAACCTGCCGGTGATTGTCCTGTCGATCTTCTGGAAGCGGTTTACCACCGAGGGCGCCGTGTGGGGCCTGGCAACCGGACTGTTGAGCTCGCTGGCGCTGATCGTAGTCAGTCCCAGCATTATGGGCGTCGACAGCGCAGCCGTGCCGGCCGCGGCACGCCACTTGATTCGGGCGCGCCCGCTGTTTCCACTGGAAAACCCTGGGATTGTCAGCATACCTCTCGGGTTCATAGGCGCGTTCGTGGGCACGATGATGAGCCGCGTGGACTCGAACGCGGAGGCCAGATTCACGGAACTGGAAGTTCGCTCCAACACGGGCCTTGGCGCCGAAAAGGCGTCGCCCAGGTGATCGATAAGGGGAGCGGCCGAGGGTTTACGGCGCGCACGTATACGGGCCGGTCCCATCGTAGCTGACCGACTGCGCGATTGCCTATAAACATTTTTCCCGCTTCAGCCGTCTAATCAAGTTAGGCCGAAAACTGCCCCCATGCGAATACGGTCCTCAGCAGGCGTGCTGTTGTGTGCGCTTGGTCTTTTGTCGGCGGCCTGCGGGCGCAGCCCGGCCCCGGTGGCTCACGCGGCCACGGCCGGTCCGGCGCCGGAGAACCGCCCCGCCAGCCGCCATGAAGTGCGGTTGACGGGAACGATCCAGGCAGTCCACTTCTTTACGGTCCAGGTGCCGCAAATCGGAGGTCAGGGCGGACGCGTCACGTTGACCAAGCTGATCGCCAATGGGTCGCGAGTGAAGACCGGCGACCTGCTGGCGGAGTTCGACCGCACGCAACAGATGGACGATGCGCGCCAGGCGCAGGCCAAGTTCGACGATCTTTCGCACCAGGTCGAGCAGCGGCGGGCGCAGAACCGGGCGGATGCGGAGAAGCGTGCATCCGATCTCCAGAAGGCGGAGGCAGACTTGGCCAAGGCCGAGCTGGAGCTGCGCAAAGGGCCGCTGCTGAGCGAAATCGACCGGCTCAAGAACGAGGTAAAGGCGGAGGACGCCCGCACACACGTGGCGAGCCTGAAGAAATCCAACGCGTTTCACGACCAGGCGGACGCCGCCGCGGTGCGGATACTGGAACTGCAGCGCGACCGCCAAAAGGTAAGCCTGGACCGCGCGCTGAGCAACGGGGAAAAGCTGCAGATTCATGCCACGCTCGACGGCATGGCCGCGCTCGAAAACGTCTGGCGCAACAACAGCATGGGCAAGGCACAGGAAGGCGATCAACTCTGGGCGGGGCAGCCGCTGATCCGGATTTTCGATCCTTCGGAAATGGAGGTGCGCGCGCAGATCGGCGAGCCTGACGACGCGGCGCTGGTTCCGGGCGTACATGGCGTCGTGCATCTGGATGCCTATCCGGAGCTGGCGTTTGAAGCCCACCTGGTCTCCGCAAGTCCGGTGGCCTCGTCGGCGCTGGGCAGCCCGGTGAAGACGTTTACGGCGCGCTTCCGGCTGGAGCGAAGCGATCCGCACTTGTTGCCGGATCTTTCGGCCGCGGTAGTTCTGGAGTCGCTCGCGAAGGGGCCGTCATGAGGCGCGCGGGTGGTGGCGCGCCATGGGGAGCCGGCGCACCATCGCCAGATATGCGGGCGAGCGCCGCTCGCAGCAGGCTGAGAGCCTGCAGTGGGGGCGCGAGATGAAATCGCGGCGCGTGCGTTTTTGGGGCGGGATCGTAATGGCGCTGCTGGCCGTGGGCGCCGCCGCGGCCGGCGTGTACCGGTTGCGCAAAGTGCAGGCCGCCGGCACGCTGCCACTGGCGCCCGCGCGTAAGGGAGACTTCTCCGTCATCGTGCGCTGCCGAGGCGAGTTGAAAGCGCGGCGCTCGGTGCAGATCTCCGCGCCGGTCAACGTGCCTTCCCTACGCATCGTGTGGCAGGCGCCGGCGGGCGGCTCCGTGAAAGCTGGCGATCCCGTGGTGCGCTTCGATCCCAGCAGTACGCAGCAGCAGTTGCAGGAAAAAGACGCGGCGCTCAAGCAGGCGCAGGCCACCCTGGAACAGGCCGTAGCGGACGCCCGCATCACCGCCGAGCAGGACCAGCGCGACCTCAGCACGGCGAAGTACGACGTGGAGCGGGCCCGCATGGAAGCCTCCAAGGCCGATATCGTGAGCAAGCTGCAAGGCGAGGAAAGCCGCATCGACCTGGGTCTGGCCGAACAGAAGCTGCGCGTGCAGGAGGCCACCGTCAATCTGCACGAAACGTCGGGCAAGGCTAAGATCGCCTCGCTCACACGGCAGCGCGACCAGGCGCAGGCCGAAGTGGATCTCACCAAGCACCGGTTGTCGCAGATGGAACTGAAGGCGCCGCTCGCGGGCGTGGTGATGTACCTGCAGAACTTCTCTCAAGGCTGGATGAATGCAAAGCCCTTTCAGGTTGGCGACCAGGTTTGGCCGGGAGGCGTGGTGGCCGAGATTCCAGATCTGTCCACCCTCGAAATGGAAGGCAAGGTCGAGGAGATCGATCGCGGGCGCATCGCCGTGAACGAAGAGACGCGCGTGCGGATCGATTCGCTGCCGGAATTGAACATGCCTGCCGATTTAGGCTCGATTTCGCCGCTGACGGAACAGAGCTTCGAATTTCCGCCGACACGCAGCTTCCGGGCCTACGCGCACCTGCGGCACACCGACGCCCGTCTGCGGCCCGGGATGAACGGCAACATGGACGTAGTGGTAAACCGCATCCCGGGCGCAATCAGCATCCCGGCCAAGGCGGTATTCACGCGCGACGGAAAGCCTATCGTCTATGTGTCCGGGAGTGGCCGTTATCGCCCGGTGGGGATCGAAATCCTGGCGCGCAATCCGGACGAAGTCGCCGTGAAGGGCATCCCCGCCGGAGCCATGGTGACGCTGGTGGAAGTCAAGAAGGACGAAAAGAAGTGAAGCGCAAACTGGTGGCCGCGTTGTGCATCGTACCGCTTTCGCTGGCGCTGCTGGCGTGGGGCGGAGCCCGGCTGTTCAAAGCCGTTTCGCCCTCGCCGGCATCGCGGCTGCCGGTCACGCGGGTGCGCCGCGGCGACGTGACAATTACGGTGACCGCCAAGGGAGAGTTATCGGGCGGCCATACGGAAATGCTATCGGCGCCCATGACCGGCGGCGGCGACATGGCTATCACCTACCTGCGCGAGCCCGGTGAGCTGGTGAAACCCGGCGACGTGGTGGTCAAGTTCGACACCACCGAGCAGGAGTTCAAGCTCAAGGAAGCGGAGGCCGATCTGGCGGAAGCGGGGCAGCAGGTGATCCAGGCGCAGGCCGACAATCAGGCGAAGGAAGAAGAAACCCGTTACGCGCTGTTGCAGGCCAAGTCGGACTTACAACTCGCCGAGCTCGAAGTGCGGCGCAATCCGTTGTTGGCGGAGATCGTGGCGCGGGAGAACACCCTGGCCCTGGAGGCGGCGCGCGACCATTTGCGCCAGCTCGAGCACGACCTCGCCAACCACCAGGCGACCTCGGCCGCGGCCCTGGCCATTCAGGAGGCCGCGCGGAACAAGGCCAAAGTGCAGGCCGAGACCGCGCGCCAGAACATCGAGAACATGGCGCTGAAGGCCAAATCGGGGGGC
>Ga0335079_10007070_pt1 | contig 12801 bp, 9 predicted proteins | sample Lox_Sample_33_FD_206719 | JGI IMG/M metagenome (GOLD analysis project Ga0335079, IMG submission 206719) | Soil microbial communities from Loxahatchee National Wildlife Refuge, Florida, United States - Lox_Sample_3.3 | ecosystem: Environmental > Terrestrial > Soil > Wetlands | place: USA: Florida... | reverse complement strand
GACTATATGGGTCCGCTCTACAGTCCGGATAACAACCTGGCCGTGTTCCTTCCCGGCGAGGGACTGAAACTGGAGGGCAGCGGCCTCAATTCCATTTTTCCGCCCGACCGGAATAACTTCGCGCCGCGGATCGGATTCGCGTATCAGCCGCGATCGAACAACAACCTGGTGGTGCGCGGCGGAATCGGAGTCTTTTACGACCAGATCAATATGAACCCGTTCCTGGACTTCCGCCCGCCGATCAGCGGAGCCGATGGCTTGCAGGACAACCCTATCGGCCCCGATCCGGTGGATAACTATAGCCGCCAGGCGTACACCTGGCAAGCCGGCCAGTATATTTTTCCCGGCGCCACCACCTGCCCCAGTCTCAGCGGTTGCGGCTCGAATGTGTACAACGTCTACTCGGTCAGCCAGACGTTTCGCACGCCGTACTTCTTCAACTACAACCTGAACATCGAGAAGAGCCTCGGCAACTTCGCCGTCTGGCAGGTCGGCTATGTCGGCAGTCAGGGGCGCAAGCTCTCGGTGATGGTCAACCTGAACCAGAACGGCGCCTTCAATGGGCAGTACCCGAACATCGGGTCTGTCCTGCAGCTTAACAGCGAGGGAAACTCCAATTACAACGCCTTGCAGACGACGCTCCGCATCAGATCCTGGCACGGATTGACCGGGCAATTCGCCTACACGTGGAGCCACGCGCTGGACGACGTCACCGAGTATCGCGGAGTGATTCCACTGGATAGCTTCAACCTGCTGCAGGAGTATGGCAGCAGTGACTTCGACACGCGCCAGAACTTCACCACGTTCCTGACGTACGATATACCGGGATCCTCGCATGGCCCGCAGTGGCTGACGCACGGCTGGCAGTTGAACACCATATGGTCGTTCCACAGTGGACAGCCCTTTAACTTCGATGCCGGCACGCAGCGCCCCGGCGTGGACCTGGCCGGAAATCCGTTCACCGGATTCTCGCGTAACTTCATCCCGGGCGTGGGCGAGCAATGGGTGAATCCGAGCGCCTTTGTTTCCGTAGCGCCGGCGCCCGGCAACCTTTCGCGGAATCTGTTCACCGGCCCGGGGTTTGCCGATGTAGACCTTTCCGTGACCAATACCATTCCGTTCGGCGAGCGGCTCCGGTTACAGCTTCGGGCCGAGATGTTCAACGTGTTCAACCGCATCAATCTCGCCAGCGGCGCCGGCTCGGTCGGCGGCAACGGTTTCGTGAGCGACACTATCGGGGACTTCAATGGCGCGCCCGGCCTGGGCCCCGGCGAGCCCTTCAATATGCAGCTTGCGGCGAAGATCGTTTTCTAAACGGGGGAAGAGGGGATACGGGCGAGGCGCGGGCCTGGGAGGGGAAGGTCCCGCGCCTCGGATGGCGTCCACTCAGTCGAGAAATAAATCGCGTCTGAGTTTGGTCCCCGGCGACACGGCATAGCCGGAGAAATCCGTCACGCCGGCCGCGGTGAGAACCTCTTCGTCGATAAAGAAATGGCCCGTGGTGGCGCGGCTGTCGCCGGTCAGGATGTGCCAGGCCGCGTCGGCCATGATCTCCGGTTTGCGGCCGCGTTCCGGCTCGGCGCCTGGAATGATCTGCAGCGCTACGGTCGCGATAATCGTGCGCGGCCACAGGGCGTTGACGGCGATGCCCTCTCCGCGGAATTCTTCGGACATCCCCAGCACGCACATGCTCATCCCGTATTTCGCCATGGTGTACGCGACGCATGGCGCGAACCACTTGGCGCGCATGTCGAGCGGCGGAGACAGCGTCAAGATGTGCGGATTCGCCGCTTTCGCCAGGTGCGGCAGGCACGCTTGCGAGCAAAGGAACGTTCCCCGCAGGTTGACTCCCATCATCAGGTCGAATCGCTTCATCGGCGTCTGCAGGGTGCCGCTCAGGCTGATGGCGCTGGCATTGTTGACCAGAATATCGATGCCGCCGAAATGGCGCACCGCCTTTTCCACCGCCGCGTAGACCTGGTCCTCGAAACGAATATCCACGGCGAGCGGCAACGCGCGGCCCCCCGCCGCTTCGATTTCAGCCGCGGCCGTGTGGATGGTGCCCGGCAGCTTCGGGTGGGGCGTCTCGGTCTTCGCGGCGATCACGATGTTGGCGCCGTCGCGCGCCGCGCGCAACGCGATCGCGAGCCCGATGCCCCGGCTCGCTCCTGAGATGAAGATGGTTTTGCCGGCCAGCGTGGACATGCCGAGCCATTATAGCTGAGCGCAGCGGCAGCCGCGCGCAGTTCCATTTCGATCGGTAACGGGCGTAGTACTGCGCGCGGAAGCCTGACAGCGGCACGCGAGCGTGCGCCTCAGGAATCGGTCCTTGAATTGCACCATGATTGCCGGGAGTAACGAGGATTGTATGTGGATCGCCGGAGGACTTGCCGCTTTGGTGTTCTTTAGCTTGTTGTTGTCGATGGTCTCGACCCCGCCAAGGTTGGGCCGTTGAGACACGCTGTACAGATCTGACACACGCGCGCGTTCAGACTGACTCGAAATAGCGCAGCAGTTCCCAATCGGTAACCGCCTTCTCATACTGGCGGACTTCCCATTCGCGGGTGCTCGCGTAGTGGTCCACAAACTCGGCGCCGAGCCATTCCCGCGCCACGCGGCTTTGGCGGAACAGGCGCGTGGCCTCCGCCAGCGTCCGCGGCAGCGGCGGAGCCTCTCCGGTATAGGCATTCACGGTGGGCGGCGGCAGCTCCAGCTTGCGCTCGATGCCATCCAGACCCGCCGCGAGCGATGCCGCCATCGCCAGGTACGGATTGATGTCGGCGCCGGTGAGCCGCAGTTCCACGCGCGTGGACTTGCGGCGCCCGGGAATCGCCCGCACCGCCGTAGTGCGATTATCCACACCCCAGGTCGCATTCACCGGCGCCCAGGCCCCCGGCACGGTGCGCTTGTACGAATTGATCGTGGGACAGAACACCGCCGCCAGCTCCGGCAGGTTGGCCACCAGGCCGGCGATGTACCGCCGCATCAAGTCCGACATCCCTCCGTCGCCTTCGCCGTAGAACAGGTTTTCGGGGTCTCCGGCGCGGCTGAGACTTTGGTGCAAATGGCCGCTCGATCCGGGCAGGTTCGGATTCCACTTGGCCATAAAGGTCGGCGTCAGGCTATGCCGTGCGGCGATTTCCTTCACCGCGGTCTTGAACAGCGCGGCACGGTCGGCGGCCACCAGTCCGGTCCCCACGGCGATAGCCGCTTCGTATACGCCGGGACCTGTTTCGGTGTGGAAGCCTTCGACCGGCACGTCGAATGCGGCCAGCGCTTCCAGGATGTCGAGCACCAGCTCCGCATTGGCCGAGGCGCGCAGCACACTGTAACCAAACATACCGGGGGTCAAAGGCGTCAGGCCGCCGAAACGCTTGTCGCGCAGAGTTTCGGGCGTCTCGCGAAAGATGAAGAATTCGTACTCCGCTGCAAAATGCGCACTGTAGCCCCGCTCCGCCGCCCGATCGAGCACCCGCTGGAAGACCTGCCGCGGCGCGATGCCCAGCGGCCGACCCTCCGGATCGCAGAAGTCCAGCAGGAAAAAAGCGGTGCCCGGCTCCCACGGCGCCACGCGGAAGCTCCCGGGATCGATGCGGCAATGCGCGTCCGGATAGCCCGTGTGCCAGCCGGTGAACTTCACGTTGTCGTACAGCACGTCGCCGATATCCCACCCGAAGATCACGTCGCAGAAACCCAGCCCGGATTCCGCCGCCGGCCAGAATTTATCCAGGCTGATGTACTTTCCGCGCAGCGTGGCATCCATGTCGTACGCGCCAAGCTTCACGCGCCGGATGTGATGCTCGTCGAACAACGCCTGAAGCGAGCCGAGGTCCATCAAAGCGCCACCCACACGGATTTGATGTTGGTGTACTGCTCGAGCGCGTAGGAGCCCAGGTCGCGCCCGAACCCGCTCTGCTTGTAGCCGCCGAAAGGCGATGCGGTGTCGAAGCCATTGTACGTATTGATCCAGACCGAGCCGGCTTTGATATCGGCGGCCATGCGGTGCGCAAGCTTAATGTCGCGCGTCCAGACCGCCGAAACCAGGCCGTAGATGGTGCCGTTAGCGATCTCCACGGCTTCGTCCGCATCGCGGAATTTGAGCGCGCACAGCACCGGCCCGAAGATCTCCTCCTGGGCGATCTTCATCCCCGGCTTCACCTCGGAGAAGATAGTGGGCTTGACGAAGAAGCCTTTGGCCTTCGCGCCGTCGGTATCGCGTTCTCCGCCGCAGCACAGCTTCGCGCCTTCTTGCTTGCCGGACTGGATGTAATCGAGAATCCGCTCCATCTGGCGCGCCGAAACCTGCGATCCCATTTGCGTGCCTTTGTCGAGCGGATCTCCCACGCGGAGCTTCCGGGCGCGCGCGACCATTTCCTCCACGAAGCGATCGTGAATATCCTGGTGCACCAGCAGACGCGACGCGGCGCTGCAGATCTCGCCCTTGTTGGCGAAAATGCCCCAAAAGGCCGATTTCAGGGCAGCTTCGAGATCGCAATCCGGGAAGATGATGTTGGGCGATTTGCCGCCCAGCTCCAGGCTGAGGCGCTTGAGGTTGGATTGGCCCGAAGCTTCCAGAAGACGGCGCGCCGTGCGTATGCTGCCCGTGAAGCTGATCTTGTCCACGTCCATGTGCAGCGCCAGCGCTTCGCCGGCGATCTGGCCGTAGCCGGTCACCACGTTGAGAACGCCGTCCGGCAAGCCGGCCTGCTGGCAATACTCCGCCAGCTTGAGCGCGGTCAGGGGAGTCCATTCCGAAGGCTTCAGCACCACCGAACAGCCGCAAGCCAGCGCGGGCGCGACTTTCCACGCCGCGATCTGCAACGGATAATTCCAGGGCACGATGCCGCCCACCACGCCCACCGGCTCGCGCAACGTGTAATTCAAAAACGGGCCATCCACCGGAATGGTTTCGCCGTAGAGCTTGCGCACCCAGCCGGCGTAGTACCGAAAAGCGTCGATGGCCGGATCGACATCGGCGCCGCCCGCCTCGCGCACCGTTTTGCCGTTCTCCATGGATTCCAGGATGGCCAGTTCTTCGCGATTCTTCAGCAGAATTTCGGAGATGTCCCAAAGGAGCTTTTCCTTCTTGGACGGGTCCATCCCGCGCCAGCTCTTGCGCTCGAAACTGCCGCGCGCGGCGGCCACGGCGCGCTCCACCTCGCGGGCTCCGCCGTCGGGCACGGTGGTGAGGAATTCTCCAGTGGCCGGGTTGACGATCTCGATGGTGCGGCCTTCGGCGGCGTCTTCCCAACGGCCATTGATGAAGAGTTTGCCGGGCTGGAGTTGTTGTTTGATGTCGTCGGCTAGGGTCATCTGTTTATTGTCTCGCAGGATATCTCAATGGGAGACGCTGCGCGAGCCTGCGCGGCAGGCATCAGGCGCGCGGGTCGCGATCCTCGACGGTGGCCCGGACTAGTTCCACCAGCTCCGCGGCGGCGTCATCCGGAAGCGCGTCGTGCGTGAGGCTCTCGCACAACGACGTGAGATCGAGGAGTCGCGACAGCCGCCGCCAATCGTGCGGTAACACGCCGCCGGCGCCGGCGAAGCCGGTCGAGAAATGCGGCTCGGCAAGCGGCCGCGTGGAGCGCTCGTAGCGCAGGAAGTGCGCCAGATCCACCAGCGGCGAGCTCGATATGGCGAACTCCCAATCGAGCACCGCGGCCACCCGCCACCGGCCCGCGATGCGCCGCACCAGCAGGTTGCGGCTACCAAAGTCGCCGTGGACCAGGTGCGTTTCGCCGTGCACTTCGGCGAGCGGCGCGGCGGCCGGCCAGATCGCGGCGCGGGTTCGATCCCGCAGATCCGCGGGCATACGGCCCCGCAGGTTCTCCGACGCCAGGCACAGATCGACAAAGCGCGGGACCGCGTCGGCGCCTTCTAACAGGGGCAAGGCGACGGCTGGTCCGGACGCCAGCCAGCCGGCCTTGGGAAACCGGATGCGGCCGATCGCGGCCAGGGTCTCGCCCGCGGAGTGTGCCGCTTGCTCGATGGCGTCCCGATCGCCGGTGCGTTTCAGATCGCGGTAGGTGATTCCTTCGACGTAACCGAGGAGCGCAAATGGCGGCAGCCCGTCGCAACCGCGCGGCTCGGCATACAGCACTTCCGGCGCCCGAACCGATCCGGCGAGCAACCGGAGCAGATCCGCCTCTTTCTGGCACAGCGACGAATCGTGCTCGTAGACGCGCAGGACCACGGGTTCGCGGCCGGCGTCGAGATGCACCTTGAAATTCGCGTTTCGCAACCCGCCGGAAAGCGGCTCGATTCCGGCGACCTTGGCGTGCGCCAGCGCCCGGTCCACGATCCGCTGGAGGATCGGCGCGGCCAGCTCGCGGCGGGGCTCGGGCCGGAGCCAGCGGGCTTGTTCGGGAGCTCCAGGGGGCACCCTTAGATTATGGCCGGCTGTCCGTCCGCCGGCTCCAGTCGGGTCCTTTGAAGCGCCGCCGCACGGCCGCCACATACAACAGGCCCAGGCCCGCCAGCAGACCCGCCAGCGTTTTGCCGGCCAGTTCGTTGGGCGGCATGATCAGCACCACGCATAGGAAGCCGGCAAACACGATGGCCACGAGATTCAGCGGCGCGCCGAAGCGGCCCAGGCTCCAGACCGCCCGCCGCGGCCAGTCCGAACCCGTGCGCCGCGCTTGCCAGGCCAGCGCGATGGGAATCGCGTAGGCCAGGTACAGCGCGACGGTGCTGAGCGAACTGACAACGGGCACCGCCGCGGTCCAAAGCATGGCGGCCATGGACGCGGCCACGATCAGCCAGATGGCCGGCGCCGGTGTACCGTGACGCGGGCTCACCCAGCGCACTTGGTCCGCGAAAGGCGTGCCGTGGTCGCGCGCCAGCGAATACAGAGCGCGGGATGCCGAGGTAATGCAGGCCAGCCCGCAGAACCACATGGCCATCGACGCCAGCGCCGCCATGGCGTTGCCGGCTTTGGCGCCCAGCGCCTGTTGCAGAATGGCGAGCACCGCCGGGATCTGGTTCCCCTCCGCGTCTTTGGCCCCCAGCACGCCGGGAATGCTCTTGATGGCGAGGGTCAGGGCCAACAACAGGAAATAGCCCGCGACGCCGGACACCGCCACCGAAAGCACGATGCCCCACGGCGCGCGGCGGCGCGGATCGCGCGTCTCCTCGGCCATGTGCGCCGACGCGTCGAAGCCCGTATAGGTCCACTGCGCCTGCAATAGGCCCAGCACGAAAGCCCACCAGTAGAGCGGGCGCCCGTTGCTATTGACCGCCTCAAACAGAAAAGGCACCGGCTGTTTTGGGGCCAGCGCAAACAGCGCCAGCACCACCAACGCCACGCCGGCGATGTGAACCGTCACGCTCAGATCGTTCAGAATCGCTACCAGGCGGATCCCGTAGTGGTTGAGAATCCCCTGGTTCAGCAGGATGAACGCGAACATGCAGAACAGGTTGAAGGATGTCGAAGGTACATTGAGAAACGGCAGGATGAACTGCGCGCAACTGTAGTTGATGCCGGCCTGCGCGGCGATCAGCCCCACGATGTTCAGCCAGGCCACCAGCCAGCCCCAGCCCTTGCCGCCCAGGTCGGCCGCCCAATGGTAAGTGGCCCCGGCGGTGGGATACGCCGAACACAGCTCCGCCATGCTGGCCGCTACCACCAGGGTGAATACAGTTGCCACCGGCCAACCCAGCGTCATCTCGAGCGGCCCGCCCATCTCCAGGCCGTAGCCATAAAGAGTCACCGCGCCCGTGAGAATCGAAATGATGGAAAACGAAATGGCGAAGTTGGAGAAGCCGCCCATGCCGCGGAACAGCTCCTGCGCGTAGCCGAAGCGGCCGAGATCGGCGCGATCCTGTTCGGGGACGATCATCTGGGCGAGCTTCGCTCGCCGGGGCCGGGGGCTGGGAGTCGGGTGCCGGGGTTGTGTTTTGGCTGAGGATCGTGCGAAAGGGCGGCCGGCAGGCGGAGTGCCCGCCCCGATCGCAATTGTCCAACGTCAAGAGGCGAGCTTCGCTCGCCGGGGCCGGGGGCTGGGAGTCGGGTGCCGGGGTTGTGTTTCGGCTGAGGATCGTGCGAAAGGGCGGCCGGCAGGCGGATTGCCCGCCCCAATCGCAATGGTCCAACGTCCAGGGGCGAGTTTCGCTCGCCGGTGCCGGGGTTGTGTTTCGGCTGAGGATCGTGCGAAAGGGCGGCCGGCAGGCGGATTGCCCGCCCCACCAGCCCATTGCCCAGGTCTTTCCGCATCCGGCCTAGAGTTCCACGTCCTGCTTCAAGTGCTTGCTGATGGCTTGCTCCACCAGTTCCTTTAGAGTCTGGCGCGTCTCGGTGTGGACGAATCCGTTCTCGACGATATCCCAATCGAGCTTGTAGCTGCGCACCGCGAGCGCGACCTTCAACTGCCGGCTCGCGCCTTCCGGCGTGACCGTGAGTTTCCCCGGAGGGTGGCTGAAGGCCACCGTGATGGCGCCGCTGCGCAGGCTCGATTGAAAACCATAATCGTCGCCCGCCAGCACCAGGTCGCGCTGCAAGGCTGTCAAGGCTTCATCGGCGTGCTTCTTGAACTCCCGTTCTTCAATCATGTTCCTCCGATTTTACCTCTGCCTCAGCACCGAAATGATATCGTCCGCGGTAATCACGCCGCTTAACTTACCCTCTTCGTCGACCACCGGCAATGTCAACAGATTATATTTGTCGAACAACTCCGTCAAGCGCTCCTGCTTTTCCTCCACCGTGACCCGGATCGACCCGCCGGACGACAGCTCGCGGAGGCGCGCCCCGCCCGGCGCCGCGAACAGCCGCGCCAGGGGAACGCTGGTCACCAGGCGGCCGTCCGCATCCACCAGCAGCAAAAGGTTCAGGGTCTCGAGCAGGTCTTCGCTGCCCCGCAGGGCCGTCATGGCGTCCTCCACGGTGGCGTTCTCCGGCAGCGCCACGTACTCCGTGTTCATGAGGCCGCCCGCGGTATCGTCCGCGTATTCCAACAGCTCGCGGACTTCGGTCTCCGGCGCCGCATCCATCTCGTCGAGAATCTCTTCGGAGGTCTCTTCCTCCAATTCAGAAAGCACGTCGGCGGCCTCGTCCGGCGCCATTTCTTCCACAATATCGGCGGCCTTCTCCGTGTCTAGCGACTCCAGGATGCTGGCTTGCATCTTCGGATCCACCTCGGATAGCGCTTCGGCCGCGAATTCGCTGGCAATGGTTTCGAAAATGGCGCCGCGGTCCGCGGGGCTGAGCTCCTCGACGATATCCGCCAGGTCCGCGGGATGCATCTTTTCGAGCATCTGGTTGGAGATGTTCAGGCGCAACCGCCGCTGCGGGTCGGGCTCCACGATATTGCAGAACTCCCAGCGGATGGAGTTGGGCGGAATCCGCCGCTGCAACCGGCGCACCCAGCGGGGCGGCGCCACGCCCTGGACCAAGCGGCGGAAAATGCTGCGCAGGCCGATATCCACCTCGAGCACGGCAAGGTAATCGCCGCGGCCGTCGTTGCCGATATCGAAGGTCACGTCCGTCACCCGCACCACTTTGCGGCCGTTGACGTCGATGATCTGCTGGTCGAGCAGGTCGCGGCTCAGCCGCAGCATGTTTTCGTCGTCGTGATACGGAGTCAGTTGCTCGTCGCAGAGCCGGATGCCGCGGTCGAGCGAAATCGACGCGATCTGGTCGCCGCGCACCGAGAGCCACGCCCAGCCGCCGCCCACCAGGTAGCGGTCCACGCGCGCCGGGTGCACTACCGGCACCACCGCCGCGTCCCTGACCCGGCCGATGCGGCGGCCCTTCAGGTCGTACACCGGCATGCTGAGCAGTTCGGTGAGGTAGAGCAGCGACTCCATCATCGAGATTCGTCCGAGCACTCCAATATCCCGCAATAACGCGGAGAGTAGCAAGCTCAGGCAAGCGGGGCTCGCCAAACATCGGCGAGCGAGCCGCTGTCTCGAACGGGCGTGGCGGCGGCCCGCCGCTCCGCGTCCGGTTTTTCGGAGTTTGCCGCTTAGCCGGGCCGGTTCGGCAAAAGACCGGCAAGAGGCGTCGCGGGGACATGGCGACTCGCCGGTGGGCCGCGGGACACATCCGCCGCGTCACTCGGGCGGGCGGTCCCGGCGGAAAATCCGGAAGCCCCAGGCGTCCAACGCCAGCGCGGGCCCTGCGGAGGCGCGACGCGGCGCGACGCCCGGTGTGATTTCCGTGAAGCCCGGGGCGGCGTCCACCAGCCCCAGAAACGGCTGGTTCGAGAAATTGACCGCCACCAGAAACTCTTCGCCCGCGCCGCGCCGGAGGTAGGTCACGATGCGCGCGCCGTCCGAGTTTCCCAGCCACTCCGTTTCGCCCTGCTGAAGCGCCGGGTGCGCATGGCGCAGAGCGATCAGGCTCGCATAAAAACTTGGAAACTCGGGACGGCGCTGCGCGATCTGCCAGAACACCGGCAGTTTTTCGAATAGCGCCGGCGCGCCGGATTCGCTGGTGTCGCCCGCTTCCATGCCTTCATAGAGCAGCGGCACGCCATCGAGCGTGAACATCATCGCCGAGGCCGCCAGCGCGCCGCCTTTGCCGAAACGCACGATGGCGCGCTCTTCGTCGTGATCGTCGGACATGTGCATGTGCAGCGCGCCCTTGGGGTACTTGGCGCGATCGTCCTCCCAAGCCGCGCGCAGGCTTCCGGCCGGAGCGCCTTTGCCGAGAACCTCGGCCAGCGCGCTGTGTAGCGGCCAGGCGTAGTCCAGGTCGAAGGCTTTCGCCAGCAACGCCGGGTCGTGCCACTCGGCCAGCCAGAGCAGGCCGGGCTTGAGGGGATCGACTGCGGCGCGAGCGCTCTCCCAGAAATCCACGGGCACCATGCCGGCCGCATCGCAGCGGAAGCCGTCCAGATCGAACTCGCGGATCCAATAGCGCAGCATGTCGATCATGTAGGCTCGCAGCTTCGGATTGGCATAGTTGAGCGCGGCTACGTCCTCCCAGTCGGGAACCGGCGGAATGATCCGGCCCGCGGCGTCGTGCTTGTAGAATTCCGGCGTCTGCATCATCACGCTATCCCAGGAGGTGTGGTTGGCAACGATATCGAGAATGACTTTCATGCCGCGGCGGTGCGCCTCGGCGGCCAGGCGGTGCAGATCTTCCTTGGCGCCGTAATCCGGATTGATGGCGTAATAGTCCCGCACCGAATAAGGGCTGCCGAGCGTACCCTTGCGCTTCACCTTCCCGATGGGATGGATGGGCATGAGCCAAACCACATCCACGCCGAGCTGGTGCAGGCGGTCCAGACCGGCGGTAACTCCGTTGAGGTCTCCGGAGGGCGAGAAGTCGCGCGGGAAGACTTCGTAGATCACGGCGCCCGGCAGCCAAGCCGGCGGCGCCGCGGCGCAAGGCAAAAAGAGCAGCAGGAGAAAAGCGGACGATGCCTTGCGGACCTTGGTCATGGAGATCAGTGTAGCGCCGCGCAGCGATTCACTCGGACGAACCGCATGCGGCGGCGGTCCGCGAAGACACGCCGCCGGTCCGCCTTAGTGAAAACTGAAAGCGCGTACGGTGGAATTACGAGTCTTGTAGAGTAGTCCGCGCGGCCTCTCGAGGGCACTCCGAATCTGCTAACCTTGGGAGTTCGTTGTCATGAAGGTGCTCGCCTTATGGAAACTGGAGGAACCAATGCCTGGGTTGACCGCCTCTCACGGCGCCTCGCTCGGGGAGGCCGCCGCGGTGTGCCTGGAGAGCCAACGCCATCGGGCAGGGGTCATCATGCAGTTGGAGCACCGGCCCACAACGCCGGTCGAAGTACATTGGCATTCGTTACCGTCAAGTGCGCATCGATGCCACACCGGTGACCGCGCGACGGAGGATGGCGCGTGCGGTGTTGCAATCTTACTGGCGTGGGAATTCATGGGCCAGGTTGTATTGTTTCGTGCGGAACGAAAGGAGGGCTGCGATTACTGGCTCGGTCCCCCGAATTATCCCAGACAGAACGGACTGAAGGGCATGAGCCGCATCGAGGTATCGGGAATACGCGGCGTGTCCTCCAACTTCTGGGGCCGTTGCGAGATGAAGCGGCGCCAGATCAGAGTTTTGCAGCACCCGAGCGAAAAATTTATTTCAGTTGTCGAGTTCGGCACACCCAGGGCGATCTTGGAGAAGCTATGAACTTTGTGGATATCCACGATAGGGCAATGGCACTGGTCGATCAAGCTCGGGAGGCCGAGCGTACTGGTGATAAGAAGCGTCGCATCGAGTTGCTGCGCGCCGCGTACGATCTGGAACAACAGGCCGCACGTACCCTCGACCCTTTACCCGATGCCGAGCCCACCAGAACCGTGTTGTTTCGAAGCGCCTCCAGTCTTGCGTTCCAGGCGGAAGACTACCAGGAGGCTTGCAATCTCGCGTTCGATGGCTTGACCGGCAACAGCCCGGAGGAGAATGCGTCCGAGCTCCTCGATATCGTCGCCGAAGCTAAGTTCCGCCTTCAATTGATTGGCCAGAATCTCCAAGTTCCAAATCACGAGATCACTCTTACCCTCCGGGGTCCGCGCGTTTCGATTGGACTTGCCCCGGCAAAACAGACTACGCTAATCTTGCGGCGGATTGAAATGCTCCTGCGCGGGCGCGTAGAGAGCTTCATGAAGAATAAACTCGAACCCGGACCAGACGGGCCTTTGGGGAGCGCCAAGTTATTCGAAGTGTTTATGCGCCCGGTTGCGGCCGAGGAATTCGCCGTCGCCTTTCGTCTCGGGCTGCACGAGCAACTGCCTTTGTTCAGTGCGATTTCAATAGGCGAGCGGATCATCGGTGACTTCATGCGAGACCTCCAAACCGCGATCCGGGATGGCCCTTCCAGCACCACTCGTGAC
>Ga0335079_10007069_pt1 | contig 12801 bp, 12 predicted proteins | sample Lox_Sample_33_FD_206719 | JGI IMG/M metagenome (GOLD analysis project Ga0335079, IMG submission 206719) | Soil microbial communities from Loxahatchee National Wildlife Refuge, Florida, United States - Lox_Sample_3.3 | ecosystem: Environmental > Terrestrial > Soil > Wetlands | place: USA... | reverse complement strand
GATCGAGCACTTTATCGATCCCTCGCGGAGCGCGGCCGAGACGATCGGCGTCGTGACGCGCTCGGGATCCGAGCGCATCATCCGCTATGCGTATGAGTATGCCCGCGCGCACGGCCGCACAAAAGTCACCACCGTCCACAAGGCGAACATACTCAAGTACACAGGGGGACTCTTCCTCGAGGTGGCCAGGGCGGTCGGTGCGGAATACCCCGACATCACGAGCAACGACAGGATCATCGACAACATGGCCATGCAGATGGTCCTGGACCCGCACCAGTTCGACGTCGTCGTGACGACAAACCTCTTTGGCGACATCCTCTCTGATCTTGCTTCAGGGCTGGTGGGAGGGCTCGGGCTGGCGCCCGGGGCGAACATCGGGTACAACGCAGCGATCTTTGAAGCAGTCCACGGCAGCGCGCCGGATATCGCAGGGAAGAACCTGGCGAACCCGTCGGCGATCGTACTGGCGGGGGCGCTCCTCCTGCGTCACCTGAACGAGCCCGACGCAGCCGGCCGGATCGAGCGCGCGGTTTCCAGGGTATTGAAAGAGGGGAAGTTCGTGACGCGCGATATCAATCCCGGTTCTCCGGTGGGGACTGCCGAGATGGGGGAAGAAATCATCCGGCAACTGGCGTAGCGGGCTCAGCCGCGGACGGGCTCCCCGGCTGTGTCCAGCATCGTAACCTCACCTCTCCCGAGCGCCGCGAGTCCCGGGCGTACCACATTCGCGTCGCCGGCCGCCACGACCGACATCCCCGACGGATCGAGCACGCGGGCGGCGACGTCCGCAACGTCTTCGAGCGTTACTCCTTCGATAGCCTCCAGGAGTCCCTCATAGTAGTCGTCGGGTAACCCGTACAGGGGGAGAGCCTGGAGAGCCGCCGCGATCTGGAACGGCGTCTCGAAGCTGAGCGCGAACGCCCCGATGAGCCCCCGCCGGGAGAACGCAAGCTCCTCCGCCGTGATACCGCTCCTGTACACCGCGCCCACCTCCGCAAGCAGTTCTTCAATTGCTTCCCGCGTCGTCGGAGCCGCAAACGCGCCGCTGACCAGGAACGGGCCGGGCTCTTTCAGGAACACGAACGATGAGTGCGCACCGTACGTATAGCCGCGCCGCTCACGGAGGTTCATGTTGATCCGGCTCGAGAACTGGCCTCCAAGCACCCGGTTGAGCACTGTGGCGGGGAAAAAGTCGTCTGTGCGGCGCGGGAGCGCCGGCGCTCCGATCCGTATCTCAGACTGTGGAGCGCCGGGCCTGTCAATGAGGTAAACCCCCGGCTTTGCGCCCTCGACAGGGGGGAGCGGCCCGCGTGCTGCAGCCGGAGAACCCCTCCAGCTCCCCAGCGCGTCTTCGAGCATCGGGAGAACCGCCTCCGGCGTGACGTCGCCCACGACAATAAGCGTTGCGTCGTGCGGTCCGTAGTGAGTTTCGTAAAAGCGAAGTATATCTTCCCGCACCAGGCCGGCGACTGTGGATTCGGTGCCGGACGGGTCTATGCCGTACGGGTGGTCCGCGGGGTAGATCCGCCGCATTAATGCAGTTGTGGCGACGGCGGCGGGCCTGTCCCTCTGCTGCATGAGCATGGTCAGGCGCTGGCGCCTGAGGCGCTCCATCTGGTCGGGGGGAAACACAGGCCCGGTGAGCGCGTCGGCAAAGAGGGCGATTCCCTCCCCGAGGTGACGGCTCAGCGTAAGGAGCGTGCCCACTGCGCCATCGAGACCGCCCCTGAACGTGAGTGAAGCTCCGAGGAACTCTACGCTCTCAGACAGCGTCAGGGCATCCCGCGTCCGTGTGCCCGCATCGAGCATCTCGGCCGTCATCGTTGCTGTCCCGGATTTTCCCGGAGCATCGAGCCATGCGCCCGAGTGCATGACGGCCGTGAGGACGACCTGGGGGGATCTGTGCTGCTCAACGATCCAGACCGGCATCCCGTTTGAAAGCCGGGTGCGCAAAACAGGCGGGAGTACGACCCGGCGCAGGGGGATGGGCTCCGGGCGGAACCCCTGATCAGGAGAGAGCGTCTTCACGCGGCGTTATTTCCCCCCGTGGGCCTGCTTTTCCGGGGAGACGCGGCGAGCGAACGCCCCCCCGCGGGGACGATATTGAGCGCCACGCGCGGTCCCGAAAAGACCTTTCGCGCCTCCGCGGTGATCTCATCGGGTGAGACGCCTGAAAATCTTTCGAGTTCCCGGTTAAACGCCGCGGTATCTCCCCTGAGCGTGAACGCGGTGGCAAGCCCGCCGGCGACGGCTAACATCGTCGTCCGCTGCGCCGCAAGCTGCGCTTCTTTGCCGTTGAATGCCGATGCGATCTCCCTTTCGGTGACACCGTTCGTGAGCATGTCATCCAGGACATTCCGTATCCGCTCCTCGATAAGTCCAAGTCCCGTCCCGGGGCGGGCCGTGGCTTCGATTGAGACAGTGCCTGCGATCTCCTTTCCGTCGGCATATGCGCTCACCGACTGGGCGATCTGCTCTTCGAATACCAGTGGACGGTAGAGGCGCGAGCTTTTTCCAGAAGTCAGTATGGTGGTGAAGAGATCCATGAGAGCTTCCCCTCGCGTTCCTCTTGGTGAGGCGGGCCATGTCAGGTAGAGGCGCGGGAGCTGGACCGGTTCCTCGAATATAAGCGTTGCATCATCGGCGAGGGGAGGCGGCCGGAGCGCAAGGCGCGGGACGGCGGGTCCGGCGGAAATCGCGCCGAAGTATTTTTCAATCCACTCCCCGACGAGCCGGCGGTCGAAGTCCCCCGCCACGACCAGGCACGCATTTCCGGGCGCGTAGTATCTCCCGAAGAAACCCTTCGCATCCTCAAGCGTCGCGGCCGCGAGGTCATCCATCCAGCCGATCACCGGCCAGCCGTAGGGATGCGTCGCCCCGTACACGGCGCGCGAGGTCTTCTCATAGGCCGTGCCGTAGGGAACGTTGTCGTAGCTCTGTCGACGCTCGTTTCTGACCACGTCCCTCTGGTTGTCGAGTTTGGACTGGTCGAGGGCGCCGGGCAGGAAGCCCATCCTGTCGGATTCGAGGTAAAGGGCAAGCTCCAGCTCGTGCGAGGGGACGGCTTCGAAGTAGTTCGTCCTGTCTTCAGATGTGGTGGCGTTCACCGAGGCGCCGATCTCCTGGAGGAGCCGGAAATGCTCGCCGTCGCCGACGTGGAGGGAGCCTTTGAACATCAGGTGCTCGAAGAGGTGGGCGAGCCCCGTCCGCCCCGGGATCTCGTTCTTGGAGCCCGCGTGATACATCACCATGACGGCGGCCACCGGCGATGATCGCTCCTCGGTCAGTATGACCGTGAGACCGTTTGCGAGCGCATATTGCGTGTAGGGTACGTCGCGAAGTCCCGGCATGCGGCCTGCGTGCGATTGGTGGGGAGCAATATCCCGATTTCCGCCAGCAAAAGCCACAGTTTGAAATATTCCCCCTTGTTCATTAGGTTGAATGTATGCCTCGGGGTCAGTGCAACATATGCGGGTGGAGCGGCGAGTTCCTGCAGCCGTCGCGTGAACGGGAAGGGATGCTCTGCGGCAACTGCGCGTCCTCCTCCAGGCTGCGCGCCGTCATCGCATGGCTCGCCGTCGTGACAGGAAACGAGGGCCTCCCGCTCCACGCCTGGGGGAAGAACGCGGGTGTCGCCATCCTGGAATCGAGCGCGCGCGGGTCGTACCCGGTAATGCTCCAAGACAAGTTCGATTATTTCGCCACGGAATACGACCCCGGTGAGATCGCCGGCGGGAAGCACCCCCGGCGGTTCGCCGACTTTCAGGATCTTCATTACGCCGACGGCACGTTTGACGTCGTCATTGCATCGGATGTCTTTGAGCATGTGCGGGACGATGAAGCGGGCTACCGTGAGGTATTCCGCACGCTCAAGCCGGGAGGGACGCTGATTCTGACCGTCCCGTACATGCACGAGCAGCCCGCCACCGTCAGACGCGTTGATACGTCGGGTCCGACGGATGTCCTCCTGATGGAGCCGGAATACCACGGCGGAGGAGGGCACACGCTCACGTACCGGACGTACGGCCGGGACCTCCTCTCGCTGCTTAAAAGCGTGGGGTTCTCTGTCGCCCACTCGCGGACGTGCAACGACGCGCTCGGCATCACGCCGCAGAGCGTCATCGTGGCGCAGAAGGGGGCCTTTCTCGAAATCCCGTACGGCGCCGCGAAACGCCCGGGCGCGGGTTCGCTCGGCCCACTCATTCCCTACCGGCTCTTCCTCCTCTTGAAATACAATTTCGCCGGCTTCACGCGGATCGTGAAAAACCTGGGACGCACCTGAACCGTCGCCGGGGAGCCCTCGTGCGCACCGCCGTCCTCCATGCAGCGTTGTTCGCCCTCGTTATAAGCTGGGGATGCTCACACACATCCCCGCTCGACGCCTCGGATGCAGGAAAGACGATGACCTACCTTTCGGGCATGCCGGGCTTCGACATCGAGTGTCTTCCCGTCGAGCCGGATTCGCTCACCGCATTCGACCTCTACCTGAGCGTCCCGTACTCCTCACTGATATTCGAGAAGATGACTGAAGGCTTCCGGGCCCGTTTCGAAATCTCGGCCCGCCTTTCGGACCGGCTCGGCGGGGCGGTGGAAGAGGAGATCGACTGGCCGGAGACCACGACGGTCGAGCGCTACCAGGCGACACAGTCGTCTGAACCGATCGTGGTCGTGAAGCGAGTACAGGTTGCACCGGGGTCGTACCGCGTGGACGTCTCGCTGGAGGATCTCCTGAGCGGCAAGAAGGCGCGCGTTGCGCAGGGGCTCACGCTCCCCGACCCGGCCGATCCCGGTCCCTCGCTGGGGCGGATCACGCTCCTCACGGGGAAAGGACCCCGCATTCCGCAGATCTCGTTCTTCGTAAAGGAACAGAGGGATTCCCTCCTGTGCGCCGTGGATGCGTACAACCTGGAGGGGGAGCGCTGGCGGGGAGTCAGGCTCAGCGTGATACGCTTCCCCGCGGACACGACGATCGCGCAGGTGCCGTACTGGTTCAACGTGATGCCGCTTCCGCTGGGGCACGGGCTCATCGATTTTTCGAGGTCCGACACGGTGTCCGCTTCGAGGCTTGAGCGCGTCAGGGGGAAGGGGCTCCAGAGGCTCGGCTTCCTGATCCCTCCCCTCCGGAAAGGGATGTACAGGTTCGACGCCGAAGCGGAGGGAAGGGGAATTGCGGGAGGGGACACCGTGCTCAGCGCCTCTCGTTATTACTCCGTGAGGGGCCCCGGGTATCCCCGCCCGGTCACGTACGGTGAGCTGCTCGCAGCCGCGACATACCTGATGACACTGAAGGAGGCGGCCACGTTCCATGCCGCGGCAACGGTTGAAGAACAGAAGAAGCAGTTCGAATCGTTCTGGCTCACATGCGGCGGCGGCGCCGAGAGGGCATCCGCGCTCATCAAGAAATACTACGGGCGCGTGGAGGAGGCAAACCGTCTTTTCACGACGACGCGGGAAGGATGGAAATCCGACAGGGGGCTCCTTTACTGCGTGCTGGGTCCCCCCTCGAGCATTACGAACCAGCTCGAGACGCAGACATGGTATTACGACCTGACGGGGAACGCGGCCGACAACACGTATGTTTTCAAGAGGATCATCAAGCAGGGGGAAGGCCTCACCGTGGAGGACTACATCCTCTACCGGCAATCGTCATACGAGAACTTCTGGACGCGGATGCTCTCCCGGTGGCGGAGCGGCGATCCGTTGTAGGGGCCGTTGGATCCCGGGCAACCGTTTCGTATATTAAACGCATGACTATCGGCGGCATATCGCTCGAGCGCGGGATACTCCTCGCGCCGATGGAGGACGTGACGGACCTCCCCTTCCGGCTGATCTGCAAACGGCTCGGGGCGGACATCGTCTACACGGAGTTCGTAAACTCCGACGGACTCGTGCGCGGCTCCCGGAAAACGAAGCAGAAGATGCTTTTCCTTGAAGAGGAACGGCCGGTGGGGATCCAGATCTACGGCGGCGACTTCGCCTCGATGGAGGGAGCCGCACACATGGCGTCCGAGCTCAACCCCGACCTCATCGACATCAACTGCGGGTGCTGGGTCCGCGACGTCGCGATGCGCGGCGCGGGGGCGGGCCTCCTGCGCGACCTGCCGCGCATGGAGAAGATCGCCCGCACGGTTGTCGGCGCCTCCACGGTTCCCGTGACGCTCAAGACCCGCCTCGGGTGGGACGCTTCCAGCATTCGGATCGTGGAGGTCGCCAGGATGTGCCGCGACGCCGGGATCGCCGCCCTCACGGTGCACTGCCGCACGCGGGACCAGGGGCACAAGGGGGCCGTCGACTACAGCTGGATCCCCAGGATCAAGGAGGCCGTGGATCTCCCGGTGATCGTGAACGGCGACATCGTCACGCCGGATAACGTGCAGGAGGTGTTCGCGGCGACCGGATGCGACGCCGTGATGATCGGCCGCGGTGCGGTGATCAACCCGTGGATCTTCCGGCAGGCGAAACACTTCCTCGCCACGGGGGAACATCTCCCCGACGCCACGGTCGAAGAGCGCGTCGCGCTGCTGAAGGAGCACCTGCGCCTCTCCGTCGAGTACAAGGGGGAGCGCGCGGGCGTGATCGAGCTCCGCAAGCACTACGCCGGCTTCCTGCGGGGCATGCCCCACGTCTCCCGCATCAGGATGGAACTCATGCAGTTCACGGAAGCCGCCCCCATACTGGAACACCTCACCAGGTTCCTCGAACTCTACTCTCCGCGGCCGCAGCCGGCCTGAAGCTCCCGGGAATTGTTTCCCCCTCCCGTGCGTTGATAGCGTGGCCCCGGCGGTGAGCCGGCGGACCGCACAATTCACCCGGGAGCATCCCATGGACGCGCAAGTGCGCATTGCAGGCATCGGCACGGCAAACCCCCGTCAGCGCTATTCACAGCGCGAGATCTACGACCTCTCCCGCAGGTTCGTCCCGATCTACCGCAACCCCAGGATCGAGCAGATCTTCATGAACAGCGACATCGAGTACAGGCACCTGGCATTCGACGCCGCCACGTTCACCGTGGGCGAATCGGCCGACGAGCTTCACGCGCGTTTCGAGGAGAACGCCGTCGCGTTGGGGCGGGAAGCCGCCGTGCGATGCCTGGAAAACGCCGGGTGCGGAGTCGGGGAGGTGGACTCGATCGTGGCCGTGACGTGTACCGGGTATGTCTGTCCGGGCCTCTCGGCAATGCTCATCCGCGATCTCGGGTTTCGCACAAACGTGCAGCGGGCCGACCTTGTCGGGATGGGGTGCGCCGGGGCGCTGCCGGGGCTGCAGCGGGCGTATGACTACGTGGCCTCCCACCCGCAGCGGAAGGCGCTGCTGGTCACTGTCGAGATCTGCTCCGCGTGCTACTATGTCGACGACTCCCTTGAGACGGTCGTGGGCAACGCCATCTGCGGCGACGGCGCCGCGGCGGTCCTGGTGAGTGCGGGGGATGGGGACGCAGGTCCGGCCATCGCCGGATTCGACACGCTGCTGGAGCCCTCGTTTATCGACACCGTCGGGTTCCAGACGCGCGAGGGGAAGCTGCGCATCGTCCTGGCGAAGGACATCCGGGATTCTGCAGGCGCGCTCGTCAGGAGGCTGGTCGACGGCCTCCTGGAACGGGAGGGACTCCGCCGCGGAGACATCGACCACTGGGTCATCCATTCCGGGGGGAGGAAAGTGATCGACGGGATCCGCGACGAGCTCGGCCTGACCGAGGTGCAGCTCAGGCACAGCCGCTGCGTGCTGAAGAATTTCGGCAACATGTCGTCCCCCACGGTCCTCTTCGTGCTGGGGGAGACAATGCGCTCCGTGCCGGCCACGGGAGACGTCGGCCTGATGGTCGCCATGGGGCCCGGTCTCGCGGTCGAGGGAGCGTTGCTCCGCTGGTAGGCGGGCCGGGGATTGCATAACTCTCCCAAACTTCGCTTATTGGGCGGTCAGATCACTCACGACCATGAAGGGCCACCGCCTCCTTCCCCTCCTCCTTGCCGCCGTTCCCTCGATCTGCACGGCCCAGTTTATCAGGGGGTGGGGCATCGACGGCGGCGTCTCCGGCGCGTACCAGCTCGTCTCCATAACGCAGCCCGGCGTCATGGCCAGTCTGCCGCGCGCGGCAAGATTCGGCATGACGGCAGGCGTGTTCGTCGAATTCCTGAACATTCCGGGCCTGAGCTTCGTCAGCGAACTTGCCTACACGCAGAAGGGGAGAAAGGTGACGTCGGAGGAGATCGCGGCGTCAGGGGCCGAACCAGGTTATCTCTCGCCCGGCCCGGCAGACGCGTCCCCGCGGCTGGACTACGTGCGTTTCACGATGATGGTAAAAGTCCGGGCCTGGCACACCGGCTTCGTCCCGTACGCGGCGCTCGGTCCTCAGTTCGACTTCATGGTGGCGAAGGAGAATGACCCCGCGGGCCTCTTCCGCCTTGCACGGAACACGGACGTGGGCGTGTCAGCCGCTGCAGGCGTCGAAATCGTACCCCGCCGCGACCCGGTCCTTTCACTGGAGTGCCGCTGGTCGCCCTCCTTCACAAGAATCCTCTCACCCCCGACGCTCGGCATCAGGAACCAGACGCTCGAAGCGCTTCTCGCGCTCTGGCTCTAGGCGCCGCGCAAGTCGTTGAAACTCAGCGCCGTTTTTGGTATTATCCGCCCATTCCATGGACAAGAAGACCGTTGTCTCCATACTCGACGAGATGGGGACGCTCCTTGAGCTGAAGGGGGCGAACCCGTTCAAGTCGCGCGCGTTCCATAACGCCTCCCGGGCTGTCGAGGGGATCACGGAGGATCTCCCCGCCCTTGTGGAGTCGGACCGCCTGACGGAAGTCAAGGGGATCGGGACGAGCATCGCGACGATCATCGCCGACCTCGTCCGCCGCGGGTCATCGAAGGAATACACGGACCTCCGCAAGGGGTTCCCCGACGGGGTGCTGGAGATGCTGCGCATCCAGGGGCTGGGCCCCAAGAAAGTGAAGCTCCTGTTCGAAAAAAAGAAGATCCGGAGTCTCGACGACCTCGAGAAGGCCGCAAAGGCGGACCGGATCGCCCCGCTGGAGGGTTTCGGGAAGAAATCGCAGGAGAACATACTGGCAGGAATCGCCGCGCTCCGCTCGCGCAGCGACAAGAACCTCTTCTCCGCCGCGCAGGACGCCGCCCGGCCGGTCTTCGAAGCGATGATGAAGCAGAAGGGGGTCCTCCGCGGCGAGCTGGCCGGCAGCCTCCGGCGCCGCAGGGAGGTTATCGGGGACATCGACATCGTCCTGAGCGCACGCGACGCGGACCGGGAGAGGCTGATGGGGGCATTTGTCTCGCACCCGGACGTCGCCTCCGTCGTCGCCCGGGGCGACACCAAGTCCAGCGTCACACTCTCAGCGGGGATCAACTGCGACCTCCGCATCGTGGACGACGGCGAGTTTCCGTTTGCGCTCAATTACTTCACCGGGAGCAAGGAGCACAACGTCGAGCTGCGGACCCGCGCGAAGAAGTACGGTCTCAGCCTCAACGAATACGGCTTTTCACGCCTGGGCGAAGAGGAAGTCCGGGGGAAAGCGAAGAAGGTCGTCCGCTGCACCGACGAGGAGGGGATCTACCGGGCGCTGGAGCTGGCGTACATCCCCCCGGAGCTGCGTGAGAACAGGGGGGAGATCGAAGCGGCCGCCGCCGGAAGCCTTCCCCGGCTCGTTGAAGAGTCCGATATCCGGGGTACGTTCCACTGCCACACCACATACAGCGACGGCGTCAACACGCTCGAGCAGATGGCCGCCGGCGCCCGCGCGCTCGGGTGGGAATACCTCGGCATCGCGGATCACAGCAAGGTGGCAGCCTACGCAGGAGGGCTCTCACGCGAGAAAGTCACCGCGCAGTTCAAGGAGATCGACGCCATCAACGGGAGGACGAAAGGCTTTCGTCTTCTGAAGGGGACGGAGTGCGACATTCTCCCCGACGGCACGCTGGACTGGAGCGATGCCGTCCTCGCCTCGTTCGAGTACGTCGTGGTCTCCATCCACAGCAACTTCCGGATGTCGGAGAAGGAGATGACCCGGCGGATCGTCCGTGCACTGAAGAACAAGCACGTGACGATGCTCGGGCATCCCACGGGGAGGCTCCTCCTGGCGCGCGATGCCTACCCCGTGAACATGACAGACGTCATCAACGCGGCCGCGGACTACGGGCGCATGATCGAAATCAATGCCCACCCGACGCGGCTGGACCTGGACTGGCGGCTCTGCGCGTATGCGAAGGAGAAGGGGATCATGATACCGATCAACCCCGACGCGCACACCGTCGAGGGGTTGAACGACGTGCGTTACGGCGTGGGGATCGCGCGGAAGGGGTGGCTGGAAGCGGCGAATGTGTTGAACGCCCGCCCGCTCGGCGGCGTGCTGAAGGCACTCGGCAAATAACGACACGGTGCATCCATGGCTCATTCACGCGGACGATGGTTCGGGTTAGTGCTGGTCGGCATCGGGGTTATCTTCCTTCTCGACTCCACCGGGACAATCGAGTTCAGCGAGGCCATGAGGACGTTCTGGCCCCTGCTCCTCGTGCTCTGGGGGCTCTGGATCCTCACGCGCGGGAGACGTTTGCGGAGATGGGAGCGGCGGGCTGAACCGCCCCCCGGCGTGTTCACGAACGTCGCGCAGACTTCCGCAGGGGAGTCGCTCCAGAGCTCAAACGTGTTCGGCGACCTGGAGATCCGCGTGACGTCCCCCTCCTTCCGCGGCGGGACCGTTTCCACGGTGTTCGGGGACCTCGTGGTGGATTTGAGCCCGGGGGGGCTGGCCGACGGCGATCACCAGCTCTCGATGAGCGGCGTGTTCGGGGACGCGCGCCTCATGATACCCCGCGGAGCCGCGGTCGAGGTGACGGCCCATACGCTCGCGGGCGACCTGACCGTGATGGACCAGACGCGGGAAGGTTTTTCCGTCTCGCTGAAGTATGCGACACCCGGGTTCGAGACCGCCTCGAAGCGGCTCCACGTCTCGATCTCGCAGGTGTTCGGAGACATTCATGTCACCGGATGACGGATCCCCTCAGCAACCAATGGTGGAGTTCGTCCCGCTCGGCAAGGCGAAGCAGGTGCGCAAGGGTGTGACGATCATCGCCGCCGCCAACCGGGCCGACGTGCCTATCGGACAGTCGTGCAACGGGGACGGCGTCTGCGGCTGGTGCAGGGTGAAAGTCCTGAAGGGAATGGACCACCTCATGCCCCCCTCCGCCGTCGAACAGAAGCTGATGGCCGCGTGCGCGTTCGCGCCCGACGAGCGTGCGGCGTGCCTTGCCAGGGTAAGCGGCGACGTCGCTGTGACCACGGGGTACTGGTAAGATGGGACGGTTTGCGAGACACATATTCGTCTGCACGAACGAACGCCCTGCGGGACACCCCAAGGGCTGCTGCAGGGAGAAGGGGTCCGAGGGTGTGCGGGACGCGCTCAAGGCGGAGATCAAGCGGCGAGGAATCGCGGCCCTGGTACGGGCAAACGCCGCGGGCTGCCTGGACGCCTGCGAGTTCGGCGTGAGCATGGTGATCTACCCGGAAGGCATCTGGTACGGCCGCGTCACCGCGGACGATGTGCCGCAGATCGTCGAGAAAACCGTACTGAACGGGGAGGTGATCGAGCGCCTCCTCATCCGTGATGCCCGGTACGCGCCCGCAGAGAACAGATTCCCGATCCTCCCACTTCCTCCAGGCCGGGGATAGACGATGAACATCTATAGCGCGTTCCCGCTTCCGTTTGTCTCCTACGGCCTCATCCACAGGCCGAAGAACGGCGTCCCCCGCGAACGGTACGAAGAGACGATACTCGAGATGCACCGCCGCGTGGAAGAAGAGTCGGCGCTCTTTACGGCCGGGCAGGAGAAATCCGTGGATGCCGTGACCGCCCGCCAGGCGCAGATCCTCAGGGGCTCGCTCTCCCAGTTCCTGGCGACGCCGATCCGGTCTGACGACGCGGAAGTCCAGAAGATCTTCCTCGAGGTGTTCAATGAACTCCTCGCGCAGGCTGCCGTCGGGGGTCAGTGCGGCGCCGTGGCGAGCTGGGCAGGCAGGAGCGTGACCAGCGGGGAGGCCCAGGGACTCCTGAAGAAACTCGAGAGCAACGGGAGGCGCTACGTCCGCTCGCTCGGACTGGAATCGGGCAAAGGGGGTACGGAGACGTACGAGTCCATGTACGTCGTCAGGGGGGGTGGAAACCTCGACGTGCTCGAACACATCGTGCGGGACCGCCTCGGCATTTATGATTCGCCTCACGGCCAGCACATTGGCGACGCCTCGCCGTTCGCCGTCGCCGCGCACAATCTCGTACACAGCTCCGGGAACGACTACATGAAATCTCTCCCGGCAGCATGGGGCGAGGCGGCGTTCTATTTTGAAAAGCCGGCAGTGCCCTATGCAGAGTTCCGCTCCTCGGTTGCCGCGGCTATAGACGCGGCGCTCCGTGAGAGCGCCTCACCGGCGGCTTCGCTCTGGCAGCGAAAGCTCGGCATGGGGAGGGGGAATGAATTCGCGCTCCGGTTCATCCTTCCCGCCCGGACGGATGCGGCGGCCCTGGTCGAGTCACTGAAGGCATTCCCACCGCTCGGGAAGGAAGCGTTCGCGCGCGACGTGTCGCTCCTGCTCAAAGAGATCATCCATCCGCGGCAGTCATGAAGGCAAAGCGTTTACGGCGCCCGGCCGTAAAGCGGGGAAGCGCGGCGCGCAGTGCCGTCCGAAGCAAAGGGGGAAAGTCTGTTCCCCGCAGAGCCGGCCGGAGCAAGACGGGTAAGAGCGTCCCCCGCAGGAAGGAAGAGATGGCCGACCTCAGGGCCAGGGCGCGATCGGTGCTG
>Ga0335079_10007068_pt1 | contig 12801 bp, 12 predicted proteins | sample Lox_Sample_33_FD_206719 | JGI IMG/M metagenome (GOLD analysis project Ga0335079, IMG submission 206719) | Soil microbial communities from Loxahatchee National Wildlife Refuge, Florida, United States - Lox_Sample_3.3 | ecosystem: Environmental > Terrestrial > Soil > Wetlands | place: USA... | reverse complement strand
GACAAGTTTGGGGAGGAAAAGGGGTGCGACGAAACGGACGCTGCTCCCAGTTTGGATTCTTTAAGGGTAGAGTTGGGGTTCTGGAGTTGAAGGAGGTGCTGGCATGACTAGATACAACGTTCTGCGGGTAAGTTTGGACGATCTACAAAATGCCTTGATGGCATGCGAGAACTGCGGGACGCAGATAGTTCTCCGACTCGGCACTAGGGAACAGGTGCCGGAAATGTGCCCGTCGTGCCGAAAGTCGTTCCCTGAAACTCTGCGCGGAGGCCTTGTGAAGTTGTTGGAGTTCTACATTGGCCTCGGTGATCCACGTTCCTATGCAAAGATCGAGATTGAGGTTAGGCCGGAAAGTAACAACGAGAAGGGAAAAAAACATGAGTGAGTCCACAGGCGTCAAGCTTAATACGTTGCTACTGCTTGTCACAATCGGGATGTTAGCCTGGAGTATCTGGAAAAAACCTCAGCCTCGAACTGAACACGAAGAATCTCAACAGTTGGGAAGATTCCAAGCGCTTCCAGGGTCTCAGTTCTTTGCGTTAGACACAACGACTGGAAAAGCATGCGCCGTAACCCCGAATCGCCCACATATTCTTACGCAAAAGGAACAACATGATCTCGGCTTCATCCCCGACCCCACTGAAACGGCGCCCGAACCGCTACCTCTATGTTCGGAATTGCGATAACGGAGCGAGTGTAAATTCCATAAATACCTGAGTTTCGCGTCCGATTCGACCGACGCAACGTTGCTGCGAAACTCTTATCGGCGCAGCGTCTGAGGTATTGAAGGCAGCGCTACGAGACGAGGACGATTTTGCCGTGGGCGCCGGGTTCGAGGATTTCTTTGTGGGCGCGGGCGGCTTCGGCGAGAGGCAGCTCTTTGCCGACCACCGGGCGAAGCGTGCCGTTTTCCATGCCGGCGATGAGGCCGGCGTGAATGTCGGCTTCCTCTTCGGGAGTAATGGCCCAGAGGGTGAAGCCACGAGCGGAAGAGCGGCGAGCCATGAGGTCGCGCGGATTGATGGTGATTTCGCCGCGATTGCCGATGATGACGACGCGGCCGTTTATGGCGAGGAGTTTAAGGTCGTTGGCGAGGTTCACGTTGGCGAGCATTTCGAGAATGATGTCGACGCCTTTGCCGCCGGTGGCTTGCAGGATCTGGTCGGTGTAGCCGGGTTTCGAATGATCGAAAGCGTGGTGGGCGCCTTCGCGGGTGACGAGGTCGAGCCCTTTCTGGGAGCCGGCGGTGCCGAAAACAGTGAGGCCCATGGCACGGCCGATTTGGATGGCGGCGGTGCCGACGCCGCCGCTGGCGCCGTGAATGAGGACGGTTTCGCGGGCGTGCGCTTGTGCGGAGTGATAGAGCGCGTGATAGGCGGTGCCGTAAGGAACCCAGACGCCGGCGCCCTGCGTGAAGCTGATTTTCGCGGGCAGCAGGTGGACTTGCGATTCGAGTGCGAGAACGTACTCGGCGTAAGCACCGGAAATAGTTTTGGCGGTGTAGACGCGGTCGCCCTTTTTTACCTTCGTGACGCCGGAACCGACGGCTTCGATGGTGCCGGCGGCGTCGGAGCCGGGAGTGTACGGGAGCTGCGGTTTGACGGCATAGGTGCCGGCGCGCATGTAGGTGTCATAGGGATTGACGCCGGCGGCGTGAATGCGGACCAGGACTTGCCCCGCGGCGGGCTGGGGCGTGGGAATTTCCTGGAGTTTGAGGACTTCGGGACCGCCGAATTCTGCAACTTGAATGGCTTTCATGATGCCTCCGGAGTTGGGATCGAGCTTGGAGAAAACTGAAATTGCGGCAAAGGTTGGCGTTGTGCGCGGAAGATGGCCGGCTGAATCGAGGTGGTACAGATGCGTGAGTTGGCCTTGAGACCTTGCCTTCGAAGGACACGATGAATCGTGTCCCTACAAACGATATGCCTGGGCCAACCGTGGAGAGATGGGAGCGTGGGATGTGACTTTGTTGGCGTGCATCTTCGGAAGGATGCCCCTACAACGGATAGGCCTGGGCCAATCGGGGACGCGCTGAAGCGCGCCCCTACACAGAAAAGGGGATTAAAAGTGGTCGTCGACATGGACATGGGAGTGCTCGATGCGGCTTTGGGTGGCGACGGTGACTTGGGCCCAGCCGGTGGTTTGCCAGTTGTCTTTGTGTTTTTTGACGGGAATCCAGGGTGGCAGGGATTGATTGAGGTAGGTGGCTAGCGCGTAGACGTAAGGCTCGTACATATTGCGCAGTTCGAGGAGGCGACGATCGGCGTCTTCGCCGTCGCGAAGTTTCATTCCGTTTTGGGCGAGAACATCGCGGAGATGCCGCAGCTGCTCGGGAGGCAAGCGATCCGCCGGTAGCGGTTTGGGCGGAGTGCTGAAAACCTGCGAGAGGTCGGCGACGGCGTGACGGGCGATGGCGAAAGTCAGCTCGGCCTGCTTGGTGCATGCGTCTTCGATGCCGACCATGAGAAGCGCGCAGGTGTCCAGGATGGCCGTGAGTGATGCGATCCAAGATTGGTTGTCATGCTGCGAGCGGAAATAGGCGAGGACAGGATAAGAGAGGTGGCTCTCCATCAGCTCAGCGGACCAGAGTTCCCAATCCTTGAGGAGCTCGCGGAGCGCTTGCTGACCACCGGCGTAACTGTGCCGGCGCAGCAGTTCACCAGCGGCGGGAGGCGTGCCGGCGCGGGAGTCGAGCAGGGAGATGTCCACCTCGCGTTTGGAGAAAGAGCCGTAGATAAAGGGCAAGTAGCCGATCACCGCGGCCAGGAAACCGAAACCAAAGCCGGCTTCGGAAACGACGAGGGCGTGCGCGAGCGGGGATCGCGGAACCACATCACCAAGGCCAAGCGTAAAGAAAGTGGTGCCGCTGAGGTACATGTCGGTGAAGAAGCTGGACTGGTTTCCGGCGACGGCGATATTTACGGCGGAGCCGGCGCCGTATTGCATGAGTCCGAAACCGAGGATGAGACCAACGGCCCAGACGCCCACGAGGATGAGAAGCGAGAGTGGACCATAAAAGCCGAGCATCGCTTCACGGCGTTTGGGCGAAGGGATGAGACACATCACGAACTTCCAGACGTTCCAGGTGGAGCGATAAAAGAGCCGGGCAAGGCGAAACTTTCGCGTGACACGGCGGGGCAAGATGATGGCTTCGAAGGCGTCCCAGAGCACGACGAGAAAAATGGCAACGCCCGCGATGAATGCGCCTGGCGATGGAAGCATGTGGGGCATTGTAACTGGTTGAATAAGGATCTGTCTCACGCGCGGTCTGGCATCACAAGAACCGATCCTCCGGCGAAGAAACCTGTGCGGCAATTGTGAATTCGCACCTCAGCGGCTAAAGCCGCGGTGATTTTGCTCGTTGCGGCACGACTAAAAGTCGTGCCCTCCCGACAAAATGAAAATTCGCATGCAATACAGCTAAGCGTTCAGTTTGGCGTTGACGCTGATCTCGGCTTTGAAGAGTTTGGATACGGGGCAGCCGGTTTCCGCGGCTTTGACGGCCGCGTCAAATTTCGCTTTGTCCGCGCCAGGAATCGTGGCGACGAGGTCGAGATGGCTCTTGGTGATGGAAAAGCCGTCGCCGACTTTTTCGAGGGAGATGGTCGCGGCGGTTTCGAGCTTCTGCGCGGTCATGCCGGCGCCGCCGAGTTGGGCGGACAACGCCATGGTGAAACAGCCAGCGTGCGCGGCGGCGAGGAGTTCTTCGGGATTGGTGCCGACGCCGTTTTCGAAGCGCGTGCTGAAGGAATACTGGGTTTGCTTGAGAACGCCACTGTCGGTGGAGATGGAGCCTTTGCCGTCTTTCAAGCCGCCCTGCCAAACTGCCGATGCTTTGCGCTGCATGTGCTGCTCCTTTTGAAGGTTTCGTCTTATTTGAAGGCCCTGGATTCGATTCGCAGGTGAGAGAGAAGGGTATATTGGAATTTCGAGCGCGTCGAGTTTTACACCGGCTCTCGAGGGAAGCTGAGCCGCCAAATCGCATGAGCAAGTACCTCGAAGAGATTGCGCACCGGCCGTGGCCCTTGCCGCGTCGGTCGTGGGTCATGGCGCAGAGCTGGCATGATTTGCTGTTTGCGCATTGGCCGGTTCCGACGCAGCTTCTGCGGGGACAAATTCCGGAAGCCCTGGCGATCGACACGTATAACGGGCAGGCGTGGGTTGGCGTGGTGCCGTTTCGCATGTCGGGCGTGCGTTTGCGCGGGATGCCGGCGGTACCCGGAACTTCAGCGTTCCCGGAATTGAATGTGCGGACGTATGTCACAGCGGAAGGCAAGCCCGGCGTGTGGTTTTTCAGCCTGGATGCCGCGAACGCGCTGGCAGTCGCGGTGGCGCGAAGATGGTTCCACTTGCCGTATTACCGCGCGCGCATGGCTTGTGAGCGACAGGGCGAGTGGATCGAGTATGCGAGCGAACGGACGCATCGCGGCGCGCCAGCTGCAAAGTTAGTCGCACGCTATAGGGGCGTGGGCGAGGCGTTTGCTCCGCAGGCAGGATCGCTGGAACATTTTTTGACGGAGCGATGTTGCCTCTATGCGGCGGACCTCAACGGACGCATTTTTCGCGGGGAGATTCATCACGCACCCTGGCTCCTGCGAGCGGGAGAAGCCGAATTAAGCGTCAACACGATGACCACGGCGGCAGGAATCGGCTTGCCGCCGGTGAAACCGCTGCTGCATTTCGCCAAACGGCAGGACATGGTGGCTTGGGCCCCGGAACGGCTGCGAGACTAGTTACTCCCTTTCCACTCTGAGCAATGCCGTGTTCGGGCTGTTTAATGTTGAATTCTGCACAACGGGCCGAATGGGCAGTTCATGGGCGGCTACGAGTTCGCTACAGTCGAGACAGTTCGCGGCTTCCCTCGTTTCAGGAGATACGTTCGGCCCATACCGGGTGGAGGGTCACGTGGTGCGGATTTTGCGGGGTTCTTGGGCGCTGCTCGCAGCCTGCGCGCTAGCATTGCCGATGATGACGCAAGGGCAGTCTTCTACAGTGCTGGTGGTGACCGGTTCGGGCATGCCCGAGCCGCTCTACCTGAAGTGGAACGATGAGTATCACAAGGCACAGCCGGCGGTATCCGTGCGTTATCTGCCGGAAGGCAGCGGCGCAGGCGCAGAGCGCGTGTTGGCGGGAACAGGCGATTTCGCCGGCGGCGACGCGCCGATACCGGAAAAAGCGCTGAAAAGCGCGACGGGAAAGATCCTGGAGTTGCCGACCATTCTGATCGGCATCGTGATTGTCTACAACCTGCCGGGGACTTCTGGCGAGTTGCGCCTGAATGGGCCGGCACTAGCCGGCATCTTCATGGGGAAAATCACCAAGTGGGATGACCCTGTATTAGCCAAGCTAAATCCAGACTTGAAGCTACCGTCGATGCCGATTCAAGTATTCCATCGAACCGCAGGCAAGGGATCGAGCTACATTCTTACCGATTTTCTGGCAAAGACCAGCCCGGAGTTTCAGACGCGAATTGGGCGCAGCGAATCGCCGAACTGGCCGGTCGGGAATAATGCAGGCCGGTCACAGGATATGGTGGACAAAGTGACGGCGACGCCCGGAGGAATCGGCTATACCGAGTTGAACCTGGCGGAGCGATCGTCATTGCACATGGCAAGCATTCGCAATGCGGATGGAGAGTTTGTGAGGCCTTCGGCGCGAACGATTTCCGCGGCGGCGTTGGCTTTGACTGCCAAGATGACTGACGATTTTCGCGTATCGCTGACGAATACGCCAGGGAAAGACAGCTATCCGATCAGCAGCTTTACGTGGTTCTATGTGCCGGCGGTGTCGAAAGATTCGCAACGCGGACAGGCCATTGCGGAGTATTTGCGGTGGGTGTATTCGTCGGGCGAGCGGCTGGCACAGGAGCAAGGGTATCCGCCACTGCCGGGAGAGTTGTTGACGAAAGTGGCGGCGAAAGCGGCGACGATTCGATAGAGCTTCCTCGAAGCTAATTCAATTAGACATTCAAAGTGAGTGAGACCAGGTCAGGGCGAGGTGCCGGCGGGATGGGCGGCATCTTGGAGCGATCGACGGGGCGATAGAGCGTGTCGCGTTCGACTGGAATGCGGCCGGCGGCGCGAATGAGGCGTTCGAGTTCGGCGCGGGGAGTGAACTCGGATGTTTTGGCGCCGGCGTCATGATAAATCTTTTCTTCCACTACCGTGCCATCGAGGTCGTTGGCGCCGAAGCGCAGCGCGATTTGCGCGATGCTCGGCGAGAGCATAATCCAGTAGGCTTTGATGTGCTCGAAATTGTCGAGCAGCAGACGCGAGACGGCAATGGCGCGCAAATCGGCGTAGCCGGTGGGCTTGGGAATGTGCGAAAGCGCGGTGTTGTCCGGGTGAAACGCCAGCGGGATGAACGCGACGAAGCCGTGCGTTTCATCCTGCAGTTCGCGCAACTTGATGAGGTGGTCGACGCGCTCTTCTTCGGTTTCCACGTGCCCGTAAAGCATGGTGGCGTTTGAATGCAGTCCCGCTTCGTGGGCTTTCTTCGCAGTGCTGAGCCACATCTGGCCGCTAGTCTTGTGGTCGCAGATAATCTTGCGGACGCGCGGATGGAAAATTTCAGCGCCGCCACCGGGGCAAGAGTCCACACCCGCCGCTTTCATTTTCTGCAGGACTTCTTCGATGGAAATCTTGGCGATGCGGGCGAAGTAGTGGACTTCGACCATGGTGAACGCCTTGATGTGCGCGGTTGGGCAGCGCTGCTTGATGCCGCGAACCATTTCGAGATAGTGCTCGAAGGTCAAGTCGGGATGCAGGCCGCCCACGATGTGGAATTCCGTGGCGCCTTCGCGGACACCTTGTTCGGCGCGTTGGTAGATCTCTTCGAGAGCAAAGGTGTACGCGCCGGGAGCTTGCGGATCGCGACCGAAGGCGCAGAGGCGGCAGTGAGCGACGCACACGTTGGTGGGATTGATGTGCCGATTGACGTTGAAATAGGTGATGTTGCCGTGGCGCTTCTCGCGAACGTGATTGGCCAGCCAGCCGACGGCGAGAAGGTCAGGCGAGCGATAGAGGGCGATGCCGTCGTCGACGGATAGGCGTGCGCCGGCCAGAACTTTGTCGGCGATGAGCCGGAGCCTTGAATCGGTGATCGTCAGTTCGCTCATCCTGAATTCGCTAAAAATTCCTTATACGCGCCAGACCGCCACGGCGGCGCCCCAGAACAATAGAAACGAAATACTAATATAACCGTTCATCGCGAAAAACGCAGCGTCGAGCTTGCTCAAATCGGTGGCTTTGACAAGAGAATGCTCGTAGGTGAGAAGCGCGGCGACGACGGCGATGCCGATCCAGGCTGGCCAGGGGAGCGCGAAGCTGAACGCGAGCCAGCCAAGCAGACCGACGACAGCGATGTGCATGGCGCGGGCGATGAATAGGGCGCCGGCGATGCCGAAGCGCTTGGGAATGGAGTAGAGGCCGGCGCCGCGGTCGTAGTCAATGTCCTGGCATGCGTAGAGCACGTCGAAGCCGCCAACCCAGAGCGTGACCGCGGCGCACAAGATCAACATGCGCCAGTCGAGGCTGCCGGTGATGGCGATCCAGGCGGCCGCAGGGGAAATGCCGAGGGCAAAACCGAGAAAAAGGTGGGACCAGTTGGTGAAGCGCTTGGTGTAAGAATAGAAAAAGAGAATGGCGAGCGCGAGGGGAGCGAGCTTGAGGGCCAGAAGATTGAGTTGCCAGGCAGCGATAAAGAAAACCGCGACGGCGATGAGCGTGAAGAGCCAGGCAAATTGCAGCGAGAGCGCGCCGGTGACGAGGGCGCGCTGTTTGGTGCGCGGATTCTCGCCGTCGTAGCGCAGATCGGCGATGCGATTCATGGTCATCGCCGCCGAACGCGCGGCCACCATGGCGACAGTGATCCAGAGAATTTGACGCAGGGTGGGCCAGCCATGCGGCGGCGTCGCGCGGGCGGCGAGGAGCGCGCCAGTCAGCGCGAAGGGCAAGGCGAAAACGGAATGCTCGAATTTGATCATTTCGAGCACGGTGCGAATGCGGGACTTGCTCATGCCTTCGCTTCCTTCGAGGCGGGTGCGGGATGACCGGCCCAGCGGTACATTTTTTCCTGCAGCAGGTTGATTTGTGCGAGGACGCGGCAAATGTATTGGGTGACGAGGTCGTCGATGGTTTGCGGCTGGTGATAGAAGGATGGAATCGCGGGCATGACGACAGCGCCGGCTTGCTGTACACGCAACATATTTTCGAGATGGATGCGGCTGAAGGGCGTATCGCGCACGCAGAGAATGAGTCTGCGATTTTCTTTGAGAATTACGTCGGCGGCGCGGGAGACCAGATCATCGCTGACGCCAGTGGCGACCGCAGCCAACGTGCCCATGGAGCACGGGATGATCAGCATGGAGTCGACGGCGTAGCTCCCCGAGGCGATGGAAGCGCCGATGTCTTTGTTGGGCAGAACTTCGATTTTCGCGGACGAGTGGTTCAGCAGGCGCTGCGGAAGTTGCTTCAAATCGCCGGATGCGATGCCCAGTTCTTCGGCAAAAAGACGCTGGCCAGCCTCAGTGACTACGAGATGGATGCGCGCGACGCGGGCGTCCGCTTCCAAGAGTGCGAGCGCTTTTTGGGCCAAAATCGCGCCGCTGGCGCCGGTCACAGCGAGAGTTACGACTTGATTTTGTGCGTCGGGCATGATGATTGTGGGGACAGAATGAGTCTCGCAGCCGTATAGGGGCAAGTCAAGAAGCAGCGGCGCGGCTGTGTGATGATAGGATTTGCTGCGGTCAAACTTTATGAACCAGCAGGAATTGTTGAAAGTTCTGGAGGCAGTGCAATCCGGCGACCTTTCGCCACGCGCGGCAATCGAGCGGATGAAGCATTTGCCGTTCGAAGACCTGGGATTCGCGAAGGTGGACCATCACCGCGCGCTGCGGCAGGGATTTGCAGAGGTGGTGTTCGCCAAGGGGAAGACGCCGGAGCAGGTGGCGAAAATAGTGCGGGCGATGCTGGAGAAGGAGGATTCGCGGCACAACGTCTTGATCACGCGCGCGGATGCGAAGACATTTTCCGCAGTGAAGCGATTGAACGGGAAAAATGGGCGCGCGGCGAAGTTTCATGAAATTTCCGGTGTGATCACCATTGAGCGGAGCCAGGAAATCACCGGAAAAGGAACGGTGGCGATTGTCTCTGCCGGGACGAGCGACATTCCCGTGGCGGAAGAGGCACTGCTCACAGCGCGCATGATGGGCAACCGCGTGGAACAGATCTACGACGTGGGTGTCGCGGGGATTCACCGGCTGCTGGAGCATCGCGAAAAGCTGATGAGCGCGCGCGTGGTGATTTGCGTTGCGGGCATGGAAGGTGCGTTGCCGAGCGTGGTGGGCGGATTGGTCGCAGCGCCGGTGATTGCCGTGCCAACCAGTGTCGGTTATGGCGCGAGCTTCGGCGGCGTAGCGGCACTGCTGGGGATGCTCAACTCGTGCGCTTCAAATGTGACCGTCGTGAATATTGACAATGGATTCGGCGCGGCTTGCGTGGCGTCCTGTATCAATCGCGTCTAGAGCTCCGATTCGGAATTGCTGGGCGGTCAGGCCCGCAAAAGTACCTTCATCACGTCGGGTTTTTGGGCGAAGGCAACGGCTTGCGGAGCTTCCGCCAGGGGGAAGGTGCGCGTGATGAGTGGAGTTGGGTCGACTTTGCCGGAGCGGAGCAGCGCGATGGCTTTGGCGAAGGGGCCGCAGCGGGAGCCGACGACGGTCAATTCTTTGACGACGATGGGCCAAGTCTCTACGGCCGCGGCACCGTGGAATGTGGATTTGAGGACGAGTGTGCCGCAGGGTTCGGTCATGTGTTGTGCCAGAGCTAAGCCGGAAGGTGAGCCGGTGGCTTCGACGAGAAGACGGTAGCTTTCCTTCATCCGGCGCAAATCGGATTCATCGCCGCGGACTTTCTTGATTGCGACTCCGGCGCGGCGCGCGAGGGCCAATTTGGGAGCGTGCTTGCCGTACAGGACGACGCGGGGCAGCGCCGTTCGGAGAACTCGCGCGATCAATTGGGCGAGCTTCCCGTCGCCGAGCACCGCCGCTCCGCGAAAATCACGGATGCGCACTTGCTCGAGAATTTCGCACGCCGCGGCCAATGGCTCGACAAAAACTGCTTGTTCATCGCTAACGGAATTCGGAATAAGGTGAAGGTTTTCGAGAGGCAGGGTGAGATATTCGGCAAACGCGCCGTCGTGACTTACGATGCCTAACACGATGCGCCGCGCACAATGCGTCTTCAGCCCACGCTTGCAGAAATCGCATAGCGGCTGGTAACCGTAAGCCGAACACGAAACATTAATCTCGCCACAAACGCGTCGCCCGATCCACTTCTTCGCCATCGCAGCAGAAACGCCGCGCACTTCGGCCACTTCGCCTACGAATTCGTGCCCCGGCACGCCGCGAAACGCATGATACCCGTGCAGAATCTCCACATCGGTATTGCAGATTCCTGCCAGGCGTACGCGCACCAACGCCCAGCTATCCCGCAAGTGCGGCTTGGGCTTATGCATTCGCCGCAAACGCCTTCGTGAAACTTCAAATGCGAGCACAACGATTCCGGTTTCTACTCTGCTGTCTGAACTTAGATGGGGAATCTAAAGCGAGATCCACAGAAGCGATCGTCTGGTCGAGCCGCTTGAGCATCCGGTCCATGGCCTGATTCGCGGCCGGAGCCAGCAAATCCAACTCTTCTTCGCAACTTACAGGAACTGCCAGGTAGAGGGCGACCGCGTCGCGCACAACTTGGGCCACGCTGGAGCGGCGAAACCGCGCCCGCCGCACGAGATTGCGGCTCTGCTTTCGTGTAAATCGAATTCGTTGCACAGCCACGGCTTGTCCCTGCGACGATTATATAAGGAACAGGCCCGTGGCCGACGACAGTTGCGCTGAAAAGAGGGGCGCAGTGAATCGCGCCCCTGCAGTTGCTGCTGGGTAGCGCCTTCAGTGTGTGTAGCCGGCGTTGATGAAGTCGTCGATGTCCTTGTGCAGCTTGTGATGCTCTTTTTCGTCGATGTACATCATGTGGCCGGCTTCGTAGTAGGTGAAACTGATGTTTTTGCGCACGGACGGCTCGAGATTCATGTGCGCGACGGTGTTTTCGATGCCGTTGAACGGCGTGGCCAGGTCGTAGTAGCCGCACACGACCAGCACCTTGAGGAAAGTTTGTTGCGTCATCGCGGCGCGCAGGACTTCGGCCACTTCGGTGTTGCCGGTCTGGTCCCAGGGGCGGACGTTGGCGCTGACGGTGTAGTACGCGTCGCTGTCCCATTTCAATTCGCGGCGGACGTAATCGTGGAAGGTCGCGACGAACGCGCCTTCATAGGAAGCTTCGCTGGAGTCGTATTCGACGCGCTCGCCGGCGGCATCCACGTCCATGCCTTCAAAGCGCGAATCCAAACGGCCGACAGTGCGACGCTTGTCGCGCTCCAGTTCCTTGAACCAACGCTGCGGGCTGATGCGGAGATTGGCTTCCTCGATGAATTTGGGCGAAAGAGCTGTGTAATGCGCGATGTCGTCGACGACTTTCTTGTGTTCTTCGGGCGTCATCTGGTCGCCCTTCTCCAGAGCTTGTGCGTATTCACTGTGCGCAAATTCGCGTGCTTTCTGAGCGACTTGTTCGATGGTCAGGCTTTGCAAATCGGCAGGGAGCAAGTGGTGATACCAGGCACTCGTCACGTAAGTCGGCAGGAAAAATTCCGTGCGATTGTCACCGCCCCAGTTGGAAAACGCGACGGTGGAAACCAGCGCAATACCGCTCAAATAAATTTGATGGCGCTCCTGCAGCACGCCGGCCAATTCGGCGGAGCGTGTGGTCCCATAGCTTTCGCCAATTAAAAACTTCGGCGAGGCCCAGCGCTCGTTGCGCGTGATGTATTGGTAGATGAAATCGGAAAACCAGTTGGCATCCTCGATGATGCCGTGGAACTGGGCACTCGCTTCACCTGGCGCGGGCCGGCTGAAGCCGGTGGAAATCGCGTCAATGAAAACAAGATCCGTGGCATCCATGAACGAATCTTCATTATCAGTGGTGGTGTAGGGCGCGGGCATACCGTGGCCATCCGGCGTGAGCACCACGCGCCGCGGTCCCATGCCCATGTGCGTAAAGAGCGAAGCGGAGCCTGGGCCGCCGTTGTACACGAAGCTGATGGGCCGCTTCACCGGGTCGGTGCCGTCCTTCACATACGCGACGTAGAACATGGAAGCTTTGATCGTGCCATCATCCGCTTTGATGTTGTAAGTCGCGGCTGTCGCCGTGTAGTTGATGGTTTGCCCGCCGATCTTGGCGGAGTGATGCGTCACAGATGACTTCTCTTCCGGGGACGCGGGAGGCTTTTGCCCTGATTCTTGAGCACCCCGGCGGCCTTCCGGCTGTGCGCCAGGTTGCTCCGGCAAGCGCGTGCGCTGCTGAAATTGTGGCGGCTGCTGCCCCGGAGGAACGGTCTGTTGCGCCGCCAGCGAACTCCATCCGCACACCAGACCAACTGCTGCCAACGCACACACATACTTCCTCATGTCGACTATCTCCTTTTTCGCGCAAACACGATTCGGGCAACCAGTCTCGAGAACCAGGAGTGAGTAAAGTTCGGGCCAGCCCGTCAAACTGCCCGAAACATGCGTAGGACGCGTGAAAGTTACGGAGAGTTTCAAAGATGTTATGCCGGCCCGCCGCGCGATCGGGCCGTTAAAGAGGCGCGCTAGTGCCGGGTCAGGCTAGTGCAGTGCCGCGGCCAGCGTCTTGATAAGGGGTGGCTCCTGTTCGGGGAAGACGGTGCGCAGATCGAGAAGCAGCCGGTCGT
>Ga0335079_10007065_pt1 | contig 12803 bp, 12 predicted proteins | sample Lox_Sample_33_FD_206719 | JGI IMG/M metagenome (GOLD analysis project Ga0335079, IMG submission 206719) | Soil microbial communities from Loxahatchee National Wildlife Refuge, Florida, United States - Lox_Sample_3.3 | ecosystem: Environmental > Terrestrial > Soil > Wetlands | place: USA... | reverse complement strand
TACCGCTACTTCACCCAGAGCCGTGGTAGGAGACGGAACGACGCTTGTGAGACGCACACTTCGAGTTCAGATCGCATCAGCATTCCTGATGGCGATGGTGTGTCTCGCCATGTCGGGAAACGCGTTCGCGGTGCATCATGCCGTCGTACACCGCTCGCATCGGCATTTCCGTTGGCTGCGCTGGAATCCGATGTTCCATCCCTCGCACGAATCGCTTTTGATCCAGAATGCGGAAATCGATCGCCTGAACCTGCCGCGCATTCAGGATGAAACCGAACTGGAAGCGCTGAAGGCCGACGGCTCGCTGGTGCCGATTATTCCGGGACAGTCGTTGCGTATTGAGCCGTCGCTCGACCCGTCGCGACGCTACTGCCGCCCTTGGACACTTGATTTCGTAAACGACATAAGCCAGGCCTATTACAACCGCTTCCACGAGCAGATTCAGGTGAACTCGGCGGTGCGCACGGTCAAGGTGCAGAAGAAACTGCGCCGGCGCAATCGCAACGCAGCACCCTGGGAAGGCGACACTGCGTCGTCACATCTAGCCGGGGTCACCGTCGACCTGCAGCGCCGCGGCATGACCAAGCAACAGATCGTCTGGATGGAACACTACCTCTTCTATATGAAGGCGCTCGGCCTGGTAGAACCGGAAGAAGAGCGCGGCCACTGGTGCTTCCACATCATGGTCAGCGGTCATTACAACGAGTGGCGCGATACGCAAACCATCGTACCCATGGAACGTCCGGATCAGAACAAGCCCGAGCCTGAAGCTCCCGCCGCCGACGTTGCTATGGGTAACGCCGCCGCACAATAACCAAACTCATCGGGTACAGAAGAGACCGTTTAGAACTGCCGACGCAGTATCTTTTTCCGCTCTCAGCGTTAGAGGCTTTGACCACAGAAGTAGCTGAGAAGTCGCAGAGTTCGCGAAGAAGAACATTCTCCGACTTGCTCTATCCGTGTTGATCCGCGAAAATCCGTGGCTGAGATTCCCATGATCGTCCTCATGGCCGGACTGCCCGGCACCGGAAAGAGCACGCTTGCGTACGAGTTGGCACGGCACACCAACGGGCGCGTGATCAGCAAAGATGACGTGCGCCATGCGATCTTTCTGCCAAACGAAATCGAGTATTCCACCCGGCAGGACGATTTCTGCCAGCAGGTCATGCTCGATACCGCCGGCTATCTTCTCTCTCGGGATCCAGCGAAGAAGATCTTTTTCGACGGTCGTCCATTTTCGCGGCGATATCAGATTGAAAATGTGCTGGCGGCCGCTGCTTCCCTGCACCAGCCGTGGCGCATTCTGGAGTGTGTCTGTGCCGAAGACTCGGCGCGGAAGCGATTAGAGTCAGACCGGAACCATCATGTGGCGGGAAATCGCGACTATCAGCTTTATCTGGAAGTGAAGGCGCGCTACCAAACGATTGCGCATCGGAAGATAGTCATCGACACCGATCAGCCGGTTGAGATTTGCGTGCAGCAGGCGCTTGAAGCTATGTCCTGACCGATGTCATTCCGAATCGGACCAAAGGTCCGTTGAGGAACCTGCTTTTCCGAAGTGCACAGAACAGCAGGGTCCTGCCCCTCCGCTTCGCTCGCAGGCGGAATGACAACGTGGATGGGTTGCCTTGGCCGCTACGCCGGCGCGCCTATACAATCGAACCCTGCCCCTCATCTTCCGGGGGAATCACTATGAAACTCACGGCTGTATTCACCATGGCATTGCTCTGCTCGATGGCGGCCGCACAAGCCGGCAGCAATGCGAGCTCAGACGAGCCTGTCAGCGCCAAGGCTCGCCAGATTCACGATTCGGCCATTGTTGTCGACACCCACGCCGACACGCCGCAGCGCTTTCTCGACGAAGGCTTTGACATCGGCTCGACCGATCCCAACGACGTTGGCCACATCAGCCTTGACAAGGCGCGGCGCGGAAATCTGGGCGCCGAATTCTTTTCGATTTGGGTCGAACCGGAAACCAATCAGGGACACTTCGCCAAGCACACTTTCGATCTGATCGATTCGGTCTACCAGCAGGCAGCGCGCCATCCCGATCGCATGATGATGGCGTTTTCTACCGCCGACATCGAGCGCGCGCACCGCGAGCACAAACTGGCGGCGCTGATGGGTATCGAGGGCGGACACTCGATCGAGAACGATATCCATCTTCTGCGTGATTACTATCGCCTGGGCGTGCGCTATATGACGCTTTCGTGGTCCAACACAAATGAGTGGGCGGATTCCTCGGGCGACGTCAACGATCCCAAGGTGCAGCACCACAACGGCCTCACCGATTTTGGCAAGCAGGTCGTGCTCGAAATGAATCGGCTGGGCATGATGGTCGACATCTCGCACGTGGCCGACAAAACTTTTTGGGACACGATTGCCACGACGAAAGCGCCGGTCATCGCGTCTCACTCTTCGGCCCGAGCGCTGGTCAATGCGCCCCGCAACATGACTGACGAAATGCTGCAAGCCGTCGCCAAAAACGGAGGAGTGGTCGACGTCAACTTTTTCAGCGGCTTCGATGATCAAAAGTTTTGGGATGCGGCTCAGGCTCAGGCAAAAGACAAAGCCGCAGCCGAGCAAGCGTATCTCGACCAGCTGAAGGCGGAGGGCAAGCCGGTGAATTACATCGAACTCGATCGCATTGACCGCGAGTGGACGGCAAAAATTCCTCGGCCGCCGCTGAAGTCCCTCATCGATCAGATCGATCACGTCGCGAAGGTCGCCGGCATCGACCATGTGGGCCTGGGATCCGATTTCGACGGCGTGAGCGGAGCAACGCCGCAAGGCATCGATTCGGCGGCCGATCTGTCCAGGATTACGCAGGCGCTTCTGGATCGCGGTTACAGTGCCGACGACATTCACAAGATTCTTGGCGGGAACCTGCTGCGGGTATTTCGTGAAGTCGAGCGGGTCAGCCGCGAGATGCAAGCCGCGCACTAACTCTCGTACAATCAAAAGTTGCGCCCACAACTTTGCTGATACAGGAGCATTCATGCGTGACATTTCCGCACTGACGTTGCAGGTTGTAATGCTAGCCTGCTTCGCTTTAGCGCAGACCAGCCCGACCAAGCAGCCGGCCGCCACCACCGCAAAACCAGCAACGCCCACCTCCGCCAACCCCACCGCCATCATCGAGACTACCGTCGGCGCCATGCATTGCACTTTGTTTCCTGGAAAAGCGCCTATCGGAGTGGCGAACTTTATTGGCCTCGCGACCGGGACTAAGGACTGGAAGAATCCGGTCAGCGGCGCGACCAAGCACGGCGTCCCGCTGTATGACGGCACGATTTTTCATCGCGTGATTCCCGGATTCATGATTCAGGGCGGCGATCCCGCGGGAAATGGGTCGGGCGATCCCGGCTACAAGTTCAAGAACGAGACTTCGCCCGACCTTCTCTTCGATCGTCCCGGCAGGCTGGCTTATGCGAACGCCGGACCGAATACAAATGGATCACAATTCTTCATCACTGAGGTTCCGACTCCGCATCTGAATGGCGGCTACACCATCTTCGGACAGTGTGACGATGCCACGGTGACACTGGTCAAGCAGATCGCGAACATGGCCCGCGACCCCAGCAACGACAAGCCCTTTCGCCCGGTAAAGATCACCCATATTTCGATTCACAAGAGCGGAGCGTCGTCGGCAGCAGCGAAACCCCCGAGCGCCGCCGCCAAGAAGCCGGCAGGAACTACGCAGAAGACCCCGGCCAATCCGGTGGATAAATAGCTTCGTATCCCACGTCTCGCAACCGCGGCGAGACATGGGGCACCCCACTTCATTTCATGGACTACGCTAACGACTAGCAACTAACGACTATCCGAAAGGAACTCATGTCATGACCCGCCAACCTGGACTCTATGCCACGTTTGAAACCACAGAAGGAACTATCGTCTGTCGACTGTTCGAAAAAGATGCGCCGAAGACCGTCGCCAACTTCGTCGAGCTTGCCGAGGGCAAGCGCGAGTGGAAGCACCCGTCGACAGGAAAGAAATCGAAAGACCGGCTCTATGACGGCACGATCTTTCACCGTGTGATTCCTGACTTCATGCTTCAGGGCGGCGATCCGCAGGGTACCGGCACCGGAGGGCCGGGATATCAATTCGAAGACGAGACCAAAGGCTCGCCGCACAAGTTTGACCTGCCCGGCAAGCTGGCGATGGCGAACGCCGGTCCCAACACGAACGGCTCGCAATTCTTCATCACGACGGTGCCAACGACGTGGCTGACCGGTAAGCACACGATCTTCGGCGAAGTGGTCGAGGGTCAGGACATCGTGGAGAAGATCACGCGCGTCCCGCGCGGACGGAATGATCGGCCGAACAAAGATGTAGTGCTGAAGAAGGTGACGGTGGAAAGGGCCTAGTTAAAATCAGTTGTCATCCTGGAGGCGTAGCTTTTGCGCCGAAGACTTCTGCACATTTGGCAAGTACAGAGGTCCTTCGCTTTGCCCAGGATGACCAACGCTTTTTTTTTGGCAGTGCTGATAGCCGAAACAATTACACTCCGATCACTCCGCACAATTCCTTCACCGCCGCGGCGCTTTTATCGAGCCCGGCTTTCTCTTCCGGCGTCAGTTTGATCTCGATGATCTGCTCGATTCCCTTCGTGCCGAGCTTCACCGGCACCCCGACATAGAGCCCATGGATGCCGTATTCACCTTCTAGATAAGCGGCGCAGGGCAGGATCTTTTTCTTGTCTTTCAGAATGGCCTCGACCATCTCGGTCGTGGCCGCGGACGGCGCGTAGTAAGCCGATCCGGTCTTCAGATACTTAACGATTTCCGCGCCGCCGTCGCGCGTGCGCTGAACGAGAGCGTCGAGCTTCGATTTCTCGATCAGTTCCGTGATTGGAATTCCCGCAACCGTGGAATAGCGCGGCAGCGGCACCATCGTGTCGCCGTGTCCGCCGAGAACGAACGCGGTCACGTTCTCGACGCTCACTTTGAGTTCTTCCGCAATGAACGCCCGGAACCGTGCCGAGTCCAGCACGCCAGCCATGCCGATCACCCGCTCGCGCGGAAATCCGCTGAGCTTGTAGGCGGCTTGCGCCATGGCGTCGAGAGGATTCGACACGATAATCAGGATGCAATTGGGCGAGTTCTTCACCACCTCGCCGACAACCGCCTTCATGATGTTGTAGTTGGTGTTGAGCAGGTCGTCGCGGCTCATCCCCGGCTTGCGCGGAATGCCGGCGGTGATCACGACGATGTCGGAGTTCGCGGTATCGGCATAGCTGTTGGTTCCGCTGACGTGCGAATCGCGCTTTTCGATGGGCATAGCTTCGAGCAGGTCGAGTCCTTTGCCCTGCGGCACGCCTTCGATGATGTCGATCAGGACGACGTCGGCGAGTTCCTTCGAAGCGATCCAGTGGGCAGCCGTTGCTCCCACATTTCCCGAACCTACAATCGTGACTTTCTTTCGCATATAAAGCCTTTCAAATCGAATTACCACAAAGGGCACGAAGGCACACGAAGGAAACGTCCGACCCGCGACTTAACTTCGTGGTCCTCCGTGTCCTTCGTGGTTATTGCTCTAAACCAGCACTCCCGCTCCCATATTCTCGATCATGTAACCGGCGAATTCGCTGGTCTTAACTTTGGTGGCTCCCGGCATGAGCCGCTCAAAGTCATATGTAACTTTCTTCTGCTCGATGGTCCGTTCCATGCTTTGCTCGATCAAGTCGGCGGCTTCGTTCCAGCCCAGATGACGGAACATCATGACGCCGGAGAGGATCACCGAGCCAGGGTTGATCACGTCTTTATCCGCATACTTGGGCGCCGTGCCGTGCGTGGCTTCGAAGATCGCATATCCATCGCCGATGTTCGCGCCCGGAGCGATGCCGAGTCCACCGACCTGCGCGGCGCACGCGTCAGAGATGTAGTCGCCATTCAAATTTGGAGTGGCGAGCACTGAGTATTCATCGGCGCGCGTCACCACCTGCTGGAAGATCGAGTCGGCGATGCGGTCGTTGATCATGATCTTCTTCTTCCACGCGCCGTTGCCGTGCGTCGGGCCGATCGAATCCAGTACAGCTTTTACTTCTTTCTCGACCGACTGGCGGAATGCCGGGGGAGCAAATTCCATACCCGGCTCGATCATCTCGGCATTCTGCGCAACGCTCAGGCTTGGGTTCTTGTCCTTGTTATCGAGAATCCAGCTCTCGCGCTCGGTGACGACCTTGTCGCGGAATTCTTCGGTGGCGATTTCATATCCCCACTTGCGGAAGGCGCCTTCGGTGAATTTCTGGATGTTGCCCTTGTGCACCAGCGTGACCGTCTTGCGTCCGGTTTCGAGCGCATGCTGAATCGCCATGCGCACCAGTCGCTTCGTACCGGTCACGGAAATCGGCTTGATGCCGACGCCTGAGTCGAGGCGAATCTGCTTTTTGCCGCCTTTCAGCATATCTTTATTGAGGAATTCGATCAGGCGGGCGCAGTCCGCAGTTCCCTGCTCCCATTCCACGCCGGCGTAAACGTCTTCGGTGTTCTCGCGGAAGATGACGACGTCCATGCGCTCGGGATGCTTCACCGGGGAGGGCACGCCCTGGTAATACTTCACCGGACGCACACAGGCGTAAAGATCGAGAATCTGCCGCAGCGCGACATTCAGCGACCGGATGCCGCCGCCCACGGGCGTGGTCAGCGGGCCTTTAATAGCGACGCGGAATTCGCGAATCGCCGCCACCGTGTCATCCGGTAGCCAGGTGTCGAATTTCGCCTTGGCCTTCTCGCCCGCAAAAACTTCGTACCAGGCCACGCGGCGCTTGCCTTTGTAGGCTTTGTCGACAGCTGCGTTAAACACGCGCAGCGAGGCTTTCCAGATGTCGCGTCCGGTGCCGTCGCCTTCGATGAACGGAATGATCGGATTATCGGGTATGTCGTAATTGCCTCCCGCATAGCCGATCTTCTTCCCATCCGCCGGAACCGCCACGCCGTTATAAGAGCCTGCCATACAACGCCTCCCGAGGAATTCTCGATTCGATGTGAAAACCAACAATTATAAAGAATTCGGACCTGCTGGACATCCAGGGTGTTGAAAATCCGTTCAATGCTGGCTGACTTCCGCAGCGCATCGAGCTATTCGTTCGGTTGCCCCACCAGCAATCTAGGGGGATCAGAATCAAACCAGCATGACCATAATCACAGGCTCGTGTGATTTCTTTCACAAGAAACCTTCCGCAATAATGAAATCGAAAGTATGGGATAATGCACAATCCCGGAGGGTTCCCATGACCCTGCATCGAATGGCGCTGGTTCGAGTTCTGATCGGCCTCTGCCTCCTTGCGTCACTTTCGCCTTTAGCTTTCGCGGACGATTCCCACGACCGCACTCAGTTCGGCCACAACATCACCATCGGCCCGGGAGAGACGGCATCTGATGTCACCTGCTTCGGTTGCAGCGTCCGAGTGCGCGGACGGGTGAACAGCGATGTCACCACCTTTTTCGGCAGCGTAGTGATCGAAGGCGAAGGGCGGGTTGCCGGCGACACCACCGTCTTCGCTGGAGATGTACGGCTTGAGCGGGGCGCCAGCGTGCAGGAGGTAGACATTTTTGGAGGTGAACTCCACCGCGATCCAGGAGCGACCGTAGCGGGCGACGTGACCGACTTCCATGGCGACTGGTGGATGCTATTGATCTTGGGCCTGCCGCTGATCTTCTTGGGGGGCTTTATTGCGCTCATTATCTGGCTAGTACGGATGGCGACTCGGCCCAGAGTTCCCGTCGCGGCATAAGTCTTACCAGCGCCGGGTGCCGAAACTCTTGCGCACCCCCAGGCTCATGTAGCGTCCCCAGGGGCCGTTGTTGCCCAGGTCGGCGACGCCCAGGTTTGTGTCCCGCGCGCCCAGCCGGTCAAATAGAAAGTGCTGCGTCACTCTGAACTCGAATCCGCGGGTCAGATAGATTCCCGCGCCCCAGGAATGCTCAATTCCAATGGCATCGGGCGACCAGGTGTAGAGCGTTTTCGGCACATTCTTGCCAAACAAAAACGTCGGAGCCCCAAACACCATGAACCGCCGCAAGGGCCCTCGCCCGAAAGGTCGAACTTCCAGGATCCCAGAAAGCATGTAGCGCGCGAACATGCTGCAGGGGGCGTTCGCGCCACCGTAGTTCCCGGCGTTCCCGGCGCAGAGGTTGGGATCGATCTCATTGTGCGGCGGAGCCAGGTCGAACTGTGCCCATCCCCAGAGCATGTCCTTGGGAAAAAACATTCGGTCCCCCGGGCCGGCATCGTGCCAGCTTCCCGAAGCGCTGTCATTTTGCAGGTTGAGCGTTGGGGAGACCTGCGCTCCCGCAAGTGAGATCAACAGAGGCACGGCCAAAGTCCACGCCCACTTTTTCATTGCTCCTCCGGTTTCGTATAAGCGGCAGTCTTGGCAAGGCGCTGGGACAAATATCGCCATCCGCAACGAGTAAAGCGAGACATTGTACCTGAGCTGCGAAAGAACCGTTCACCCCCGACCAAACGCGTGGCCCCGCCTTCCAGAATCCATATCCCATACCTCGATTTCTTCCATTCATAGTACGTACATGTTATGTAACAGGGACTAACTCTACGAAAAATAACGGGTTGGCGTTTGGTGGACGGATTGCATTTAGCTCGTGTACCCGCGTTTCCCAGGAACCCTATGCCCCAAGAGATTTCGGTTTCGTATCAGGCGATTAAGAGCAAAGTTTATCGGTTGATTGACGCACTTGTGGTTGGCGAAAAGAGCGAAGCCGAGGTGCAGGAATCAGTCCGCAGGTGGTGGGCCCTGATCCATCCGGCAGATCGCCCGATTGCCCAGAAGTATCTGCTCTTGGTCCTGGGACGTTCCAACTCCGCTTTGGATGCTATGGGCTCTGAACTTCTGTCCGTCAGTGGTTGTAATCCCGTTCCGGCCCTGCTCACCGAGTCATCGCTCCCCAGTCGCCGTATGAGACTGGTCGAACGGATGATGAAAGAAAGCTCGGTCCGCACCGCCGTCTAGACCTGGCTGGTTTCTGCTGCCAGAGTTCCCCAGTACCCCGTTGCGCCTCGCTCTTCGTCGGTCCTATGTGGGATCACTGCTGAAGTGATCCCCTGCTCACTCAACGCGCAAAGCGCGAACCGGCTCCAAGGTTGCCGCCTTGCGCGCCGGCACCAGAGTCGCAATCAGCGCCGCCGCGCTCAGCACCAACGTAGTGAGAACCAGAACGTCGGGAGCGTAAGGCTTCACTCCAAACAACTGCGTCGCCATTCCATATCCGGCAAGAATCGTCCCGGGGATTCCGATTGCCAATCCGATGGCGATTTGCAGGAACGCGCCCCGCAGCACCAGTCGCAAGACATTGACCCGATCCGCGCCCAGCGCCATACGGATGCCGATTTCGCTCGTCCGTCTCTCTACCGAATACGCGGTTACACCGTAGAGGCCAATCGAGGCGAGCACCAGTGCCAGGATTCCAAACAGCGAGGTCAATCTCGCCAGCATGACACTCTGGGCAAAGTTGCCGTCCACCTGATCGCGGAAGGTCTGAAAATCGATTAGCGCAAGGTCGGGGCTGAGGCTCGCCAGGGCCCCGCGCACCTGGGCCTCGAGTCCGGGCACCTGTCCCCGTGTTTTCAAAACCGCAGCGTTCAAAAAATGATTGCGATTCTCGAAGGCGTTCCCTCGTGGGTCATCGTAGGTGATCCATTGCGTTTCGGGCAGAAAGAAAGTAGGGCGAATCTTGCTGGTCGGCTCCCAATATTGCGTATCTTCGGTGACACCGACAATCTCAAAGCTGCCTGCATACTTTTCATCCCAGATTCCAAAATGTTTGCCGATGGGATCATCGTCTTTGAAAAAATGCTTGGCGAAAGTTGAGTTCACCACGGCGATCTTTGTGCTCGAAGCGGTGTCCTGCAGCCCGATCGCGCGCCCTTTCACAATTTTCGTTCCAATGCTCTCGAAATATCCGTCGCTGACCCGCAGCCAGGATGTCTGGTTCTGGTTGCTGTCCGGAGGCGGCGCCGGCTGGCCTTCGATGTAAGCCGTTTCGCCCCAGTTATCCCCCTCCATCGGTGTGTAGAGTGAGAAACTCACCTGATCGACTCCGGGAATCGCCGCCAGATTGTCGTGCAACTGCTGGAAGAACGCGGGGAGTTGATCGACTTTGAATCCCGCCATTCCGGGATCGAAATGCAGAGTGTAGCGATTGGCGACGTCGAATCCGAAATTCTGGCGCTGCATATTGCGCAGGCTTTCGGTGAGCAGGCCGGCCGCGCACAGCAGAATCAGCGACAAGGCTGCCTGAGCAACGACCAGCGATTTCTGCGTCCATCCGCCGGAATGCGCCGTTGAGCGGTAAGCCCCGCGCAAAGCGTCGGCGGGATCTGCGCGGGCTGTCATAAACGCAGGTGCGACGCCGAAGAGGATTCCAGTAAGAATTGAGATGCCGAACGTAAATGCCAGCACCGGCAGCGACGGCGTGGCGCTGATCGCTACATGCTGATCGTGGAACGCCAGCCGCAAGATAAGCCGCGTCCCGAAAAAGGCCAGTCCAACTCCCAATGTTCCGCCCAGCAGTGCCAGCAAAGCGCTCTCAGTCAAAACCTGCGTAATCTGTCTTGCTCTGGATGCGCCGAGCGCGGTTCGAAGAGCCGTGTGCTGCCGCCGGCTCGTGGCACGCACCAGCATCAAATTCGCCACGTTGGCGCAGGCGATCAGCAGAACGAACGCGGTCACCCACATCAGCAGATGCAGTCCCGATTGATATTCGTCGCGCATCTCGCGCACACCGGCGCCCCCGGGAGAAAGATGCAGCGTCTGCTTCGACACCATGTCCCGTTCGGGGCCCTTCAGATGGCTATTGGGCCCGAGCAGCCACTGCTTAAGCTCCACCTGCAGCTTTGCTTCAATCTGTTTCGGATTCGCTCCTGGTGCCAGGCGGCCGGTGATATCGAGCCAATCCTGCTCGGGAAACTGCACGAGACTGGTCGGGCCATCGATCAGTACCTCCGCGCTCAGTGGAAGCCAGAATGCCGGAGGTCTCTCCATCCGATCGCCATAGAATTTGGGCGGAGCGATGCCAATGATGGTGAACGGCGTGCCGTTGAACACGAAGGTCGAGCCGACGACACTTGGATCATTGCCATACTTTTCCTGCCACGTGTTGTAGCTCATGAGGGCTACCGGATCGGCTCCCTTGCGGTCGTCGGTCGGAGTGAAGACCCGGCCCGAATATGGCCCCACCCCAAAGGTCGAAAAGTAGTTTCCCGAGACATATTGAACGCGGAGCGACTCCGCTGGCTGGTTGGTACCCATGCGGCGTACACCGATCAGGCTGCGTCCAGCCTGGAAAGCGGCCAATTCGGTAAAGCCGGTCGTGTTATCGCGGAAAGTGATGTATTTGTCGTAAGAGAAGAGGGACCAGTTGTCCTGCAGGCCGCCATTCACGCAGCAATTTTCCTCATTTCCGACGCGATACAGTTCGCTCGGCCTCGTCACCGGCAACGAGCGCAGCAGCACGGCATGCACCAGCGTGAAGATAGCCGTCGTTGCGCCGATCCCCAGCGCCAGCGTGAGCACTGCCGTGGCGGTGAAGCCGGGGGCGTGAGCGAATTGCCGCAAGCCGTATCGGATGTCGTCGAGAAATTGCATGGGGCCTCCGAGAGAGTGTACGGGATTACGCTGCCGGTGGTTCCAAATGGGGCAACGAATGTGATCCGCTGTTTCGTGAGGGTTAGACGGAAGTCAGTTGTGGTTTGTTAGCCGGCCTCGACGCGGGGTTCTCTGCACGAAAGTGAAATCTTAGCTGACTGACGAGTCCGTTTTGAAAGGGCGCGGCTTCAGCCGCGCCGCCGCGATCTGGAAAAGCATTGGGGCTTTAGCCCCTGAAACTGTGTGCATGGCCTTCCTGCACACCTGCAGACGGATCGCGCCTCAAAACCCTTTGCGGGGGTCATTTTGAGCGTAATCAAGATGTTACGACAGTTGACGAAAGACGCACACCATGCAAGAAATGAGCGTTCTACGAAAGGCGCAGCGAAATCGAATCGTTCCTCGCCCAAGATGACCGCCAGCGGAGGGCACCGATGACAAAGATCAAACCCCACCCGATAAATCCCGCATCCATAACAATCGCCCATATCGCGTAGTGACCCTGTGCCGCACTAAAAAGACCGAATCCGAGTGTCATCGCTCCCAATATCATCACTATCGCGAATACCAGTTTCTTGAGCAGTAGGCCGTGGCTTTCTCGAGGAACTGGCAGCGTTCTCCGCTGTACGTCAAAGTAACGACCAATCAGAAACCACTGCACGACTGCCACTAGGCACCATGCAATACGAAGAACCAACTCGGATTCAATCCAATAGGTCAGAGGCAGCAAGGGAAGCAAACAGATGAAGGCTGGCAGGTTAAACGTGAGGAGCAACACGTCGGCTGGTGTGCCAATGTCAACTGGCTCTTCCCATCCCGAACGCGTCCAGCCTGCGACTTCGAGGATATGATTCTCACGACTCGCCGCAAAGCAGAGGATAGTGAACAGCAAACCCGCCACTATTGGAAAGAAGACGCGCAGCGGCAGCCTTTTCAAGAGCGCACCTCACTTCTGTCTGACTCCACTCGCCTTTCTCTAGTTTCGGGCATCCAGAGGTCCACGTTACGCCCGTCACAGTTGACGAAACCAGGCCATTACACTCAAAACCCCCGGCGGGGGCATGATGAGTGCAATCGAGATTTTGCGACAGTTATCTGGAGAGAATTTCGCGCTTGACAGCTGCTACCGGCCGGCGCAGAATGCCCGCGCGGTTGTTTCCCAAGTATTTTTCCTAGCATTGTTCCTTCTCTCTCA
>Ga0335079_10007064_pt1 | contig 12805 bp, 5 predicted proteins | sample Lox_Sample_33_FD_206719 | JGI IMG/M metagenome (GOLD analysis project Ga0335079, IMG submission 206719) | Soil microbial communities from Loxahatchee National Wildlife Refuge, Florida, United States - Lox_Sample_3.3 | ecosystem: Environmental > Terrestrial > Soil > Wetlands | place: USA: Florida... | reverse complement strand
GCGCATACTGGTGGTGGACGACGAAACGATCCTCAGCAACACGCTGAAGAAGATCCTCGGCGAGCAGGGCTATGCCGTCGCCGTCTGCAACAAGGGGAACGAATTCGACGAGCAGTTCAACGCCTGCAAGCCCGATCTCGTCCTGATGGACATCTACATGGGCGAAGTCAACGGGATCGATCTCCTCACGGGGCTCCGTGGTGCCGGGTGGGAGACGCCCGTCATCATCATGACGGCCCACTCGGACGTCGCGCTGGCGGTGAAGGCCATGAAAGAAGGGGCGGCGGATTTCGTCGTCAAGCCGTTCGACCTCAACCACCTGAGCGTCCTGATTGAGAAGAACCTGGAGTTTGCCTCGCTGCAGACCCGGGTGAGGCTCCTGCAGGAGGAGCTGGAGACGACGCGATCGCAGTCCGGCATCATCGGCCGGAGCGCAGGGATCCTCCGCGTCCTGGAGACAGCCGAGAAGTTCGCCGTGGGCGACAGTACGACGGTGCTCATCGAGGGGGAAAGCGGGACCGGGAAGGAGCTGGTGGCGCGCTTCCTGCACAAGCGGAGCGGGCGCTCCGCCCGGCCCCTCATCACGGTGAATTGCGGGGCGATCCCCAAGGACCTCGCCGAAAGCGAGTTCTTCGGGTACGAGAAGGGCGCGTTTACCGGCGCCACGGAGCGGATGAAGCAGGGGAAATTCGAGCTCGCGGACGGCGGCACGATCATGCTGGACGAGATCCGCGAGCTCTCTCTGGAGATGCAGGTGAAGCTGCTCCGCGTCCTGGAGGAGAAGACGTTTTACCGTCTGGGAGGGACGAAGGAGATCACGGTGGACGTGCGCGTCATCGCGGCGTCGAACCGGGACCTCGCCCGCGAGGTGGAGGAGGGGCGCTTCCGCGAGGACCTCTTCTACCGGCTGAACGTCGCCACGGTGCGGATCCCCCCGCTGCGCGACAGGAAGGAGGACATCGCGGACCTGGCCTCCGCATTCCTGGGGGAGTTCGCGCGCCGGCAGAACAAACCGGTTCCGGTCCTCTCCGGGGCGGGGCTCGAATATCTGACGCAGCTTCCCTGGAGGGGCAACGTCCGGGAGCTCCGCAACGCGATCGAGCGCGTGGTGTTGCTGAGCAACGTGCAGACGCTCCTCCCGGAGCACTTCACGTTCCTGAACAGGCAGGAGGCACAGGGCCCCGTGGTGATGCCGGACAACGGAAAAGGGTTCCGCCTGGAGATCCGGAACGCGGGGGTGAAGATGAACGACGTGGTGCGAGAGCTTATTCTCAAGACGCTGGACACCGTCGGCGGCAACCAGGTGCGGGCCGCCAAGGCGCTCGGACTCACGCGCTCGAAGCTCCGCTACCGGATGGAGCAGCTCGGCATCCATCCCGAGCAGCGCAGTTATACCGCCGCGCGGGGCTGAAGTCGTGGCGACGGAATCCCCCACACTGCCGCTCATGGTGTACCGGTGAAATCCCCGGCCAGGGCCAGGCCGACGGGGCACGGCGCCCCCCGGCGTCCTGCGGCGGCCTCGCGCGGGGCGCTCTGGGATGCGGTCGTTGCCTCGGGCGACGACCTCGGCGGCGGCACCGCGGTCTGCAGGGGCGGCCGGCCCGTGGAGGTCAGCGACGGCTTCTGCCGGCTGACGGGACGCACGCGGAAGGAGATCCTGGCGATGAGCGACGTCGCCGGGCTTTTCGCCGATCCCGACGCGGTCTCGCGCGCGCTGCAGGGGAAAGGCCAGCGCACGAGGTGCGAGACGCACGTGCGGGATGGTGGAACGGCCGTTGAGGTTGCCACGTGCGAAACGGAGCGGGGTGGCGACGCCGTACTCGTGCTTCGCGACGTGGGCCGCCGCCGCAGCGCGGAGCTTGCGCTGCGCCAGTCCGAGGAAAAGCGCCGCGTGCTCTTCGAGGCCGGGGGGGACGCCCTCCTCCTCATACGGGATTCCCGCATCGCGGAATGCAACGAGCGGGCGTGCGCGATGTTTGCGGCCGATGGCGCCGCGCTCCTGGGGCGCTCCCCCCTGGAATTCTCGCCGGCGCGGCAGCCGGACGGCCGGCCGTCGCACCCGGTGCTGGAAGGACTGTTTGCCGCCGCGCTCGACGGGGCGAGGCAATCGTTCGAATGGCAGTTCGCAAGGCAGGGGGGCGCGGCGTTCGACGGTGAGGTGACGCTCGGCCGCGTCGCAATCGGCGGGGAAGCGCTGCTCCAGATGATGATCCGTGACGTCACGGACCGGAAGCAGGCGGAGGACGCCCTCCGGAAGTACGAGTTTATCGCCAACACTGCCGGCAGCCTCATGACGCTGGTCGACCGGGGCTACAGGTACGCGGCGGCGAACAACGCCTACTGTCACGCACACGGGAAGGAACGCGCGGACGTGATCGGCCGCACGATGAGCGAGCTGTGGGGCGAGGAGGTCTTTCAAGCCACGCTCAAGCCGGCCGTCGATGCCTGCCTGCTCGGCCGCACCGTCAACTACGAGGCCACGTTCCGGTTCCCGAGCGACCGCGTGAAGGTGTACGACGTCACCTACTATCCCTACTGGCAGCAGGAGGGGGGATGGCACGTCACGCACGTCGTGGTCGTGTCGCACGACATCACCGAGCGCCGGCTGGCGGAGCAATCGCTTTCCAGGGAAGAGGCGCGGCTGAAGGCGAACCTCCGGCTCTCGCAGATGCTCGACACGTCCGTGCGCGAGATGTGCGGCGTCGCGCTGGCCGAGGCGACGCGTCTCACGGAGAGCGGGACGGGCTATTTTGCGACGATCGGCGAGGACCGCCGCACGATCGCGATCCAGGTCCTCCCCGGTGCCGGGGAGGGGCTCCCGGAGGACCGCGGGGAAGTCCGTCTCCCGGTGGCCGACCCCTGGGCCGACGCGTTCCGCCGGCGCGCGGCAGTCCGCCTCGGGGAGGGTGCGGCGGGCTGCTGGCCGTGCGCGGAAACGCCGATCGGCCGCACGCTCCACGTCCCCGTGATGGAGGGGGACCGCGTGGTCGCGCTCGCCGGCGTGGCGAACAAGGAAGGGGACTACACCGACGCCGACATACACCAGCTGACGCTCTTCATGAACAGCGTCTGGCAGATTCTCCAGCAGAAGCGGGGAAGGGACCAGCTCCGCTCGTCGCTGGACGAGAAGGAGGTCCTGCTCAAGGAGATCCATCATCGCGTGAAGAACAACCTGCAGGTGATCTCGAGCCTGCTGAACCTCCAGTCGACGTACGTCCGCGATTCGGCCGACCAGGAGATATTCCGCGAGAGCCAGAACAGGATCCGCTCGATGGCGCTCATTCACGAAAAGCTCTACCAGTCCGGCAGCGTCTCGCGCGTGGATTTCCCGCAGTACGCCCGGAGCCTGGCCACCACGCTCTTCCGTTCGTACCGTGCTGCCGAAAGCAACGTGCAGCTCCAGGTCGATTTCGGCGACGTCACGCTCGGCATCGACGCCGCCGTGCCGTGCGGGCTGATCATCAACGAGCTCCTCTCGAACGCCCTGAAACACGCCTTCCCGGGCGGTCGTGAAGGCACGATCACGCTGGCCCTCCGCGAGCAGGGGGGAAAGACGCGGCTGACCGTGAGGGACGACGGCGTCGGGTTCCCCGACCGCCTCGACGTGCGCCGCCCTTCGTCTCTCGGCCTTCAGCTTGTGAACACGCTCGTGGCGCAGATCGGCGGTTCGCTCGAGGTGGACCGCACCGCCGGGACGGAATTCCGCATCGCCTTCTGAAAGGACCCCCATGCCCCCAGCAAAAATACTCGTCGTCGAAGACGAGAACATCGTCGCCCGGGACATCTGCGCCCGCCTCGAACAGTTCGGCTACGATGTGGCCCCCCCCGTGGCGACAGGAGAGGAGGCTATCGCGAGGGCGCGCGGGAGCCGCCCCGACCTTGTGCTGATGGACATCATGCTGAGGGGGCCGATGGACGGCATCGAGGCCGCGCGCGTCATCCGCGAGCAGCTCAACGTGCCGGTGGTCTACCTGACCGCCTACGTCGACGAGAAGAACCTGCAGCGCGCCAAGGTGACCGAGCCCTTCGGCTACCTCCTGAAGCCCTTCGAGGAGCGGGAGCTCCAGATTACGATCGAGATGGCGCTCTACAAGCACAGCATGGAGCAGCAGCTCCGTGAGACCAATGCGTTCAACGAGCTGCTGGTGCACACGATCCCGTTCGGCATGGACATCGTCGACAATGAGGGTCGCATACTCTTCATGTCCGACAACATGAAGAAGCTCTTCCCCGGGACAGGCGCGGCTGACCGCTGCTGGGATGTCTACCGGGAGGACAAAACGCAGTGCGACGGGTGCCCCCTGAGGTCGCCGCGTGACCTCGGCTCCCTCGTGGGAATCGAAGTCGCCGGCATCGCGGGGGGAAGGACGTTCTCCATCACGCACACGCAGATGACGTACCTGGGGAGACCCGCGGTGCTCGAGGTGTTCCAGGACATCACCGAGAAGAAAAAGACCGAGCGCGACCTGCGCCAGTCGGAGGACAGGTTCGCAAAGGCGCTCCGCACGAGCCCGGACGCCGTCGGGATCAGCAGGATCGACGACGGCACGCTGATCGAGGTGAACCAGGGGTACACGGAGCTGACCGGCTATCCCCGCGAGGAGATGATCGGCCGGAGCGCGCTCGCGCTCGGGCTCTGGGCCGACCCCGCCCAGCGTGAGAGGCTGGTGAAGGAGCTGCGGAGCCACGGGGAGGTCAGGAACTTCGAGGTGAGCCTCCGCACGAAGCGGGGGGAGACCCGGAGCGGCCTGGCTTCCGCCCGCCCGATCGACATCGACGGCGAGCCCTGCATGATCACGGTCGTCAGGGACATCACCGACCGGCTCCTTCTGGAGCTCCAGCTCACGCAGGCCCAGAAGATGGAGGGGATCGGCACGCTGGCCAGCAGCATCGCGCACGATTTCAACAACATCCTGAACAACATCCTCGGCTTCACGATGCAGCTCCGGAAACACGCCGCTGACATTGCCAAGGTCGAGCGGTATAGCCAGACGATCGAGAAGTCCGCCGTCCGCGGGGCGGAGCTCTCTGCGCAGCTCCTTTCGTTCGCGCGGAAGGCCCGGCGCGAGACGGCCCCGGTGGATATCGCGGAGCTGATCGACGAGATGGCCGCCCTCTGCGTCGAGACGTTCCCTCCCGCGATCGCCGTCCGGAAGATCGTCGCGGGGGGGCTCCCTCGCGTGCTGGGAGACCGGAGCGAGCTCTACCAGGTGCTGCTCAACCTCTGCGTCAACGCGCGCGACTCGATGAGCGGGCCCGGCCCGGACGGGGGGCACGTGCTGACGATCGAGGCGGTGATGGGCAACGCCTCCGGCACGGTCAGTCCCGAGCTTCTTCCCGAGCGCGGAGAACGGAGCATCGAGCTCCGCGTCACGGATACCGGGACCGGCATCCCGAAGGATATCCGGGAACGGATCTTCGAGCCGTTTTTCACGACCAAGGAGCGGGGGAAGGGGACGGGCCTCGGGCTCTCCGTGGCCTACAACGTCGTCCGCAACCACAAGGGGACGATCCTGGTCGAGAGCGAGGAGGGAAAGGGATCGGCATTCAGGGTCTTCCTCCCCCCGGTACCCGGGGAAGGCCCGGGCGGCGACGGCAAGGCGAGCCGGAAAAAAAGCTCCGAAGGTGTCCTGATTGTGGACGACGAAGTCGTGATGCTGGACCTCGCGAGGGAGCTCCTCGAGGAGCAGGGATACACGGTCTTCACCGCACCGAACGGCCAGGAAGCCCTTGAGATCTACAGGTCAAACAGGGAGAAGATCGACGTCGTGGTCCTCGACCTGGTCATGCCCGGAATGGACGGCGGCCAGCTCTTCCTGGAGCTGAAAAAGATGAACCCCCAGGTCAAGGCGTTCTTCTGTACGGGCTACATGTCCGACCGTGTCATCACCGATTTGCTGGCGGAGGAAGACCTGAAGGCGATACAGAAGCCGGTCCGCCCCGACGTCCTCATTAAGACCATTCGCGACATACTGGACGAGATACCGGCCTGAAGCCGATCCCCGGCGGCCCGCGTCCCCGTCGCGCCGGGGCTTGACCCGACGCGCGCGGGCGCATATATTGGGATGTAGCCGCGTTATCCCGTCCCTCCAGCTGAAGGAGCACACACATGGACGACGTGCGCCCCCCCCTGTTTGCCTCTGAAAACTCGTTGCGAACTGTCCTCGTCGACCGCCTTCTCCCGCTCCTGACTGCCGGCTTCTGGATATTTGCCGTGGCGAGCCTGGGGCGCCTGGAGATGACGGGGATCCGCCCCTTCGTCGTGATCGACGCGGTGATCCTCTGTGGCATCACGATGGTATGGCTCATGCGCAGGCGAATGACGGTCGAGCAGAAAGGACTGGCGATTTCCGCGAGCCTCTCGCTCCTGTTTGTCGCCGGGGTTTTCACGTTCGGCCTCCTCTCGGCGGCGCTTCTCCTCCCGCCCGCCATCTCGCTCTTCCTGGCCGCGATGGGGCACAGGCGGTTGTCGCTCTTCAGTGTCTGGATCGCGTTGTTCCTGATCATCCTGGCGGGATGGTTATTCACGCGCGGCGTGCTGCAGCCCCCGCTCGACGCGTCAGCATACCTTGTCTCGCCCGCCGCCTGGGTCCTCTGGATTGTCGCCCTGGGCACCGTCGCGATCGCGTTCTCGCTGCCGCTCCGTCTCATCCCGCTGGCGCTCGAAGAGCGGGATGCGCGCGCCCGGGCGGCCTTCGAAAACGCCGCAGAGGGAGTCTGCCTGCTGGACGCCAGGGGGAGGTTCCTCGACGTAAATCCCGCGTTCTGCGCGATGCTCGGTTACGGGCACGGCGAACTTGTCGGGCGCGACGTGAGCAGCGTGACGCACCCCGGCGACATTGGGATCGGGGATGCAGTCATTGCCCGCGCCCTTGCCGGGGAGCACGTGCAATCGACGTTTGACAAGAGGTTCCTTACGAAAGCAGGCGTGCCCGTCTGGGCGCGCGTGAGCGCCGTCCTGGTGCGCGAGAGCTCTGCTGGAGAAAGCTATTTCGTCTCACACGTGCAGGATCTCACCGATCAGCGGGCAACCGACGCGGCTCTTCGCGAGAGCGAGCTGAAGTACCGGACGCTCTTCGACTCGGCGTCCGACGCGATATTCCTCATGAACGACGGCGTGTTTGTTGATTGCAACAGGAAGACGCTCGACATGTTCGGGGCGCCTGCAGACGGCATCCTGGGCCGCACGCCGCAGGATTTCTCACCTCCCGTGCAGCCCGATGGGACGCCGTCAGACGAGAAGGCCCGCGCGCTGATACGCGCGGCGCTTGGCGGGACGCCGCAGCGGTTCGAGTGGCGTCACGCGCGGGCCGACGGCTCGGAGTTCGACGCTGAGGTGATGCTCAACAGGCTCGGCCCTGCGGCAGGATCGCCGGACCTCCTGGCAATCGTCAGGGATATTACCGAGCGGAAGCGGGAAGAGCGCGCACTGCGTGAATCGGAAGAGAAGTTCGAGAAGATCTTTCACGTCAGCCCCGCCCCCATGAGCATCAGCCGCCTTCGCGACGGCGTCTACGTCGACGTCAACGAGAGCTTCATGCAGGCGATGGGCTACCGGAGGGAAGAGCTTATCGGCTCGAGCGCGGTTGCCATCGGCGCCTGGGCGGACCCGGGGGACAGGGAGCGGATGGCGGCAATGCTCCGGGAGAGCGGATCGGTCAGGAATCTCGAAGCCCGCCACCAGACAAAGTCGGGGGAGATTGGCTACTCGATCGCCTCCGCGGAGATCCTTGACCTGAACGGCGAGAAGCACATCCTGGGGGTGACGCTTGATATCACCGAGAGGAAGAACGCGGAGGATGCGTTGCGCCTGAGCGAAACCCGCTACCGGGCGCTCGTGGAGAACACGCCGGACATCATCGCGCGTTTTGACCCGGAGTGCCGGTATCTCTTCGTGAACTCCGCGATCCACTCGGTTTCCCCGATTCCTTCCAGGGAATTCGTCGGCAAGCGGCTCACCGAAGTCGGGTTCACCCCCGGCCAGGCCGCGGAGCGGGAGGAGATGGTGCGCCGGGTCTTCGCCTCCGGTGACCCCATCGAAGCGGAACTGACATTTGAGACGCACGGCCGGCTGCAGACGTACGAATGGCGCGCGTTCCCGGAATTCGACGATGCCCGAACTGTCCGGTCGGTTCTCGCTATGAACAGGAACATCACCGTGCGCAAAGAGGCGGAGAGGAGCCTTCATGCCTCGATGGAACAGCTGCACGCGCTCGCGCGCCGGATGGAACGCGTTCGCGAAGAGGAACGGAAGGCGATCTCACACGAGGTCCACGACGAGCTGGGGCAGATCCTGACGGCCCTCAGGATGGACCTGATGGGCCTCAGGGGGCTCCGTCCGGCCCAGGCGATCCTCTTCGAGGAGAAGGTGAGGTCGATGCTCGATCTCACCGACCACGCCATTGAAAGCGTGCAGGGGATTTCCGCGCGGCTGCGTCCCGGGATGCTTGACTACCTCGGGTTGTTGGCGGCGATGGAATGGCAGGCCGAGGAATTTCAGAAGCGAAGCGGCGTGAAGGTCTCCCTCGCGCTTCCCGGCGAAGAGCCGGCGCTGGACGGCGAGGAAGCCACCGCACTCTTCCGCATATTCCAGGAAACACTGACGAACGTCGCCCGGCACGCGCGTGCGAGCGCAGTCGCTGTCTCGCTCGCTGACCAGGGCGGCGCCCTGGTCATGATCGTTGCCGATAACGGTGTAGGCATCGCAGCCGGGAAGATCAACGATCCTTCCTCCCTCGGGCTGCTCGGCATGCGGGAGAGGTTGCATCCCTTCGGCGGAACCTGTACCATAGAAAACCCGCCGGAGGGGGGGACGCGCGTCACCATCCGCCTCCCCCGGACGACTGCACGAGATGGAAGCAATGAAGACACGCATACTGATAGTTGACGACCATCCTGTCGTCCGCCGGGGCCTTGCGACGACGCTCGGGGAGGCCCCCGACGTGGTCGTCGCGGGGGAGGCGGCCGATGGAGACGAGGCGATCGCGAAGGCGCGCGACATCCGTCCGGATCTGGTCCTGCTCGACATCGCGCTCCCCGGGAAGAGCGGCCTGGAGGTGCTCAAGACGCTTCGCGCCGAGATGCCGGATCTCGCCGTGCTGGTGATCAGTACGTTTCCCGAGCGGCAGTACGCCGTGCGGTGCCTCAGGAACGGTGCCCGCGGGTATCTGACGAAAAGCAGCGCCCCCGAGGAGCTGCTGGAGGCGGTCCGGAAGATCCGTGACGGGGGGAAATACATCAGCCCCCCTCTTGCCGACCTTCTTGCCGCCGAGCTCACAGGCGACGTCGAGCGGCTGCCGCACGAGCGTCTCTCGGACAGGGAGTTCCAGGTCCTGTGCATGCTCGGCCGGGGGCAATCGGTATCCGATGTCGCCTCGGCGCTTTCCCTTTCCGTCTCCACGGTGCACACGCACCGCGCGCACGTGCTGGAGAAGATGAACCTGGAGACCACAGCGCAGCTCGTCCGTTACGTGCTGGACCACAATCTCTCTGAGTCCCCCGAATAGCCCCCTTTTCCGCGGTTTTCCCTCGTAGTTTTTGCTATGCGAATTCGGCATCCTGCGCGATTTCGCCTGGTTCTGCCAATGGCGAAATTGAGCGTGAATTTCCGGATGCCTATGAAACCTCTCCTGACAGTACTCGTCGCGTACGGCTCCTGGCACATCGGGGCCCGCGTCATTCACCGCCTGAACGCGCTCCCCTGCGTCCAGGTGATCGGCCAGTCCCGCGAGGCGGGCGATACGGTCGCGCAGGTGTCCGCCGCCCGCCCCGATCTCGTCGTACTTGACCTCCTCCTTGCTGACGGCGACGGGCTCGGGGTCCTGCGTGCTCTCCGCCGCTCATGGCCGCTCCCGGTGGTGATCATGACTTCAAGCGCGCGGAATCCCCAGACGCGCAAGGAGTGCCTGAGGGAAGGGGCGGACTATTTCTTCATGCTGCCGGAGGAGATCGACGGGCTCTGCCTTGCGGTCTCCGAGCTCTCACGGAACGTCCATCCGGCAGGTGAGGAGGAGTGCCTGTGATTGTTTCAGCGATAAAGGCCTTTTTCACGCCTCCCGGTGTCAGGACGGAGGAAGGCGCGCGCGTCTCGATGATCGTCACCACGGTCTCCGCGGCAGTACTCCTCGGTCTCGCCGTGCTCCTCACGTACAGGATCGCCATGGGAGCCTGGCAGAATTTCGCGGAGCTCGCGGCGCTTGCCGCCACGGTCGTGGGGGCCATGGCGCTTGTCCACAGGAAGCATGAGCGCGCCGCGGCCGGACTCCTCACCTGGTCTCTCCTCGCATTCGTGGAATACATGGTGTGGAAGCACGACGGACTGCACGACACCGCGCTCATCGCATTTCCCGGCGTGCTGGTCCTGGGGAGTATCGTCCTGCGGAAGAAGAACTTTACCATCCTCACCCTGTTTACGCTCGGTTCTGTCTGCGTGCTCGGCGCGCTCGAGGTCACCGGCATCGTCGTCAGCCGGCACAGCAGGGAGACCGGCCTCGGCGACGTGCTCGACATGCTGGTCATGACGGGCGTGACGGGGGTCGCGGTGCGCATCCTGGCGGACACATACCAGAAGAACATCGCCCGGCTCCTCCACAAGGAGAGGGAGCTCCGCCGGCAGACGGAACTGCTCACCCGCTCCGAAGACAAGGTCAGGGAATCGGAGGCGTATTACAGGACCCTGGTGGAGACCTCTCCCGAGGCGATCGTGATCATCGACCGCTCGGGCCGTGTCACGTTCGCGTCAGGGCAGGTGTCCGAGATGTTGGGCGCGCCGCAGGGGAAGTCGCTCGTCGGCCGGTCCGTGCTGGACTGGCTGGACCCGGGGGAGCGGCCGCGCGCGCTCCGCGACATCGCGCGCGTCGTTGAGCGCATGGAGAAATACGCGGGACCGCCGTCGCGCCTTGTGCGCGATGACGGCAATCCGCTCTGGGTGGAAGTCACGGGGGCACCCCTGTTTGATGCAGCGGGGACGGTGACGGGGATCCTCCTGGTCTGCCATGATATCACGGCCCGGATGGCCGCGGAAGGAGCGCTCAGGGAGAGCGAGGAGAGGTTCGCAAGGCTGGCTGAGGCGTCGTTCGAGGGGATCGCGGTGACGGAGCAGGGGCGCGTGGTCGATGTCAACCCCCAGCTTGCGCGCATGTTCGGGTACGAACCCCTGGAGATGATCGGCAAGCTGGCGTCCGCGTTCGTCGCTCCCGAATCGCGCGAACTCGTCGGCCGGCGGATGAATTCAGGAGACGATGAGCCTTACGAGCACTTCGCCCTGCGCAAGGACGGTTCCCGCTTTCCCGTGGAAGTCCGCGCGAAGTGCGTCGGGACGGGCACCCAGAGGGTTCGCCTGACGGCAATACGCGACGTCTCCGAGAGGCGCAGGATGGAAGAGGACCTGCGGGTCATCCGCAGGGCCGTGGAACAGAGTCCGGCATCGATCGTCATCACCAGCACGACCGGGGCGATCGAGTATGCGAATCCGAAGTTCCTTGACCTGACGGGCTATACGGAGGGGGAGGTGCTGGGAGAGAATCCCCGCATACTCAAATCGGGCGTAACGCCCGCTGCCGAGTACGAGCGTCTCTGGAATGCAATCACGCACGGCGGCGTCTGGCGGGGGGAATTCTGCAACCGGAAGAAAAACGGCGACCTGTACTGGGAGGACGCGTCGATCTCGGGGGTGACGAACGAGACCGGGGGGGTCACGCATTTCGTTGCCGTGAAGGTCGACATCACTGAGCGAAAGCAGGCCGAGCTCGCCTTCGCAAAGAGCGAGCAGCGCTACCGCGACCTGATCGAGCAGCTCCCCGACGGGGTGTACAGGAGCACGCATGCGGGGAGATTCATCGAGGTCAACCCGGCGTTTGTGCGAATACTCGGCTACGAGAGCAAGGAGGAGCTAATGGCGGTGGACATCCCCTCGCAGCTTTATTTCGACCCTGTGGACCGGGAAGCGCGGATAGAAACCGACGGGAATGAGGAGATGGCGATCTTCTGCCTCCGAAGGAAGGACGGCTCAGCAGTCTGGGTCGAGGACCATGGCAGGCTGGAGCGCAATCCCGACGGTGAGATCCTCTATCACGAGGGGATTCTCCGGGACGTCACGGACAGGCTCCGCGCGGAGGACGAGAGGAAGCGCCTGGAGGAGCAGCTGTTTCAGGCCCAGAAGATGGAGTCCATCGGCACGATGGCCGCGGGGCTCGCGCACGACTTTAACAACATTCTCAACGTCATCATCGGGAACTGCCAGCTCCTGGGGGGGATCGCCGGGGTGCCGGATTCCGGGAAGCGCCGGATCAACAACATCACGAAGGCGTCCGACCGCGGCGCCCAGCTCGTGAAGAAGCTCATGACGTTCGCCAGGAAGACGGAGATCGTGGAGCGCCCCCTGGCCGTGAATGAGCTGATCCGCGAGGCGATCGATCTTGTGCGAACGACGATGCCGCGGGATATCGAGATCCGCCTTTCGCTGGGAGAGGACGTACCGGAGATCGTGGCGGACGGCGGGCAGCTCCAGCAGGTACTGATGAACTTCTGCGTCAACGCCCGCGATGCTATGCCGGAAGGGGGCACGCTCACGATTGCTACGTCGTCGGTGGCCGGCGTGGAAGTCCGTTCAGCGTTTCCGGCCGCGTCAGCCGAACGCTACGCGCGCATCTCCGTTGCCGACACCGGATGCGGTATGGACGAGGCCACACGGAATCGCATATTTGATCCCTTCTTCACGACCAAGAAGCCTGACAGAGGCACGGGTCTCGGTCTGGCCGTGGTGAACGGGATCGTGGCCAAGCACAACGGGTTCGTGGACGTCCTC
>Ga0335079_10007063_pt1 | contig 12805 bp, 11 predicted proteins | sample Lox_Sample_33_FD_206719 | JGI IMG/M metagenome (GOLD analysis project Ga0335079, IMG submission 206719) | Soil microbial communities from Loxahatchee National Wildlife Refuge, Florida, United States - Lox_Sample_3.3 | ecosystem: Environmental > Terrestrial > Soil > Wetlands | place: USA... | reverse complement strand
CTCTCGTCGAGCCCGGCCCCGAGGGCTCGCCCATCGCCGACCGGCATCTCGAGCGGCGCGATGTCGAGCTCATCGCGGGCGTGATCGTTGGCGTAGTAGCGCGGCGCGCGCACGCCGCGGCCGCAGTACGCGATACGGGCCCGCACGCTCATGCACGCACCCGCGCCTCTGCCTCGCTGGTGCCCTCCTGCCACAGCGCCGTGAGCACCGGCAGCACCGAGGCCCGCAAGGCCGCGGGCACGCGCGCGAGCAGGGCCGCCTCGTGCGCATCCACCACGCTGCGTGCCTTCGCCAGAACCAGCCGGCCGCGCGCGGTCAGCTCGAGCGCCTGCGAGCGCCCGTCCACCTGGCGGCGGCGGACGAGGCCGCGGCCCTCCAGGCGGGCGACGAAGGGAACCATGTTGGCGCGCTCGATATCCAGCAGGCGCCCGGCGCGACTCTGCGTCATCCCGGGATTGGACTCGATCAGCATCAGCAGCGCCACGTCCGCATGCCGAAGCTTGAGCGCAGCGAGCCGCGTGTTCAGCTCCGCCACCGCCGCGCCCGCGGCGCGCCGCAGCAGGTAGCCGGCCAGTTGCCGCAAGGGGTCTTTCATGGGATCTGTGAGGTGCTGCATTTGTCAGCGCCGGCGGCTGCCGGTTATAATGCTATATCTCATAGCAATCGAGCAACCGCCCATGAGCGCACGCGCCGAAGCCGACACGGTCTCCTTCCGGGTCCAGGACCAGATCGCCTGGGTGAACTTCAACCGCCCCGAGAAGCGCAACTGCATGAGCCCGAAGCTCAACCGCCGGATGCTCGCGGTGCTGGACGAGCTCGAGTTCCGCGACGACGTCGGCGTGCTCGTGCTCACCGGCACCGGCGCCGCCTGGTCGGCGGGCATGGACCTCAAGGAGTACTTCCGCGACACCGAGGCGGACGGGCTTCCCGGGGTGCGCCGCTCGCAGCGCGAGGCTTACGCCTGGTGGGAGCGGTTGCGCTGGTACCAGAAGGTCACCATCGCCATGGTGAACGGCTGGTGCTTCGGCGGCGCCTACGGCCCGTTGTATGCCTGCGACCTCGCCTTCTGCGCCGAGGACGCGCAGTTCGGGCTCTCCGAGGTCAACTGGGGGATCCTGCCCGGCGGCGGCGCCACCAAGGTGGCCGCCGAGCTCATGCCGATGCGACAGGCCATGTACCACGCGCTGCTCGGCGAGACACTCGGCGGCCGCGAAGCCGCGGCGGTGGGCCTGGTGAACGAGGCCCTGCCGGCAGGCCGGCTCGAGGCGCGGGTCACCGAGGTGGCGCAGAAGCTCCTGAAGAAGAACTGGGAGACGCTCAAGGCGACCAAGGACGCCATGCGCCGCGTGCGCGAGATGAGCTACGACAATGCCGAGGATTACCTCATCCGTGCCCAGGAAGCGCTCAACTGGCACGACAAGAGCGACGGACGCCACCGCGGCATCAAGCAGTTCCTCGACGACAAGAGCTACAAGCCAGGTCTCACCCAGTACGACAAGGCGAAGTAACCTCGCCGGCCCGCAGGCTCGCCGACTTGACGCGCCCGCCGCATCAGGATTGCTGCAGCGCGCGGTGCGTGCGCCAGCGCCGCGGCGCACACTAGCGGCGCGCGACAGGTCTGGGCGGCTCGGGTGGGATTCACGCTCGAACCAAGGGGGAAGAATATGAGAATGCGCCGCTATCTTGCGGTCTTCACCGCTACCCTGATGATGGCCTCTGCATACGCCGCTGCCGCGACGCCGGCCGATGAGCAGCGCCTGCGGGAGCTGGACAAGCAGTGGTCACAGGCCGCCGGCGCCAAGGATGCCGCCAAGACGGCATCGTTCTACGCCGAGGACGGCTCCATGCTGCCCCCCAACGCCCCCATCGTGAACGGCAAAGCCAAGATCCAGGAGACCTGGGCCGGGCTGATGGCGAAGCCCGGCTTTGCAATCCACTTCGAGCCCACCCGCATCGTGGTGGCGAAATCAGGTGACGTGGCCTTCGACGTGGGGACATTCGAGCTCACCATGAACGATGCGCAGGGCAAGCCCACGACGGCCGTGGGCAAGTACGTCGTGGCCTGGTCGAGGAAGAAGAACGGCGAATGGAAAGTCGAGGCGGACTGCTTCAATACGGACAAATAGCCCAGTCCGCAGCGCGTCCTAGTCGCCGCTGCGCACCCTGAGGCCGAGCAGCGCCACCGCCGCGAGCAGCGAGCCGCACGCCATGACGATAGCCACCGGCTGCAGCCCGAAGCCCGCCTTGAAGAGGTAGCCCGCGATCACGGGACCCAAGGCGGCGCCGCCGCGGCCGACGCCGATCGCGAACCCGGTGCCGGTGGCCCGCACGTGCGTCGGAAAGACCTGCGCGAACAAGAGGTAGAAGCCGGCGATCGCCGCGTTGGTGAAGAAGCCGCACAGGATGAGCACGCCCCGCAGGCTGGCCGCATCGGCCGCCCCGTGGCCGAAGCGCACCAGCATCGCCGCCCCGCACACGAGCGTCACGACCGTGAGCGGCCGCAGTCCGATGCGGGTCGCCAGCAGGCCAAAGAGCGCCCCGCCGGTCGCACCCCCGAGGCTCACGAAGCTGAGCATGCCGGCGGCGGCCTGGGGCGTGAGCCCCATGTCGACCACGATCTTCGGCACCCACTTGAGCAGGAAGTAGAAGCTGGTGATATGGGCGAAATAGGCAAAGGTGACGATCACCGTGGTCGCCAGCAGCGCCGGCCTGAAGATGTCGCCGAGCGAGCGCCGCTCGCTCGCAGGCAGCGCGCTCAGAGTGGCCGCAGGCACATGACCTAACCGTGTGAGGATGCGGTTGATCTCGGCGAGCGCTCCCGGGGCACGCCGGCGGTCGAGGAATACCACCGACTCGGGCACCAGCAACCACACCAGCGGCAGGAACGCGCTCGTGACCCAGCCGCCGCAGGTGAAAACCGCGTGCCAGCTGGCGTGCGCGAGCAGCTTCTGCACGAAGAGGCCGCCGACCACGCCGCCGAGCGGGTAGCCGATGACCATGAGCGCGAGCGCGAAGTTGCGCCAGCGCCGGCTGGCGAGCTCCGCGGCCGCGGCGTTGATGGCGGCCAGCGTGCCGCCGATGCCGAGCCCGGTGAGCAGCCGCCACGGCAGCAGCTGCGCCACGCTCTGCGAGTGGCCGGCGCCGAACATGCCGGCGGCCATCGCGATGAGGCAGGCGAGGATGGTCGGGCGGCGGCCGACCTTGTCGGCGACCGGGCCGAGCGTGAGCGAGCCGATCGCCATGCCGAGCAGCTCCATCGACAGCACCCAGCCGAGCGTGCCCTTGTCGATCCCCCAGTCGCGCGCGATCCCGGGCGAGGCGAAGCTGACCGAGAGCACGTCGAACCCGTCGAGCGCATTCAGCCCCACGGTCACCAGCACCGCCACCCACTGCGCGAGGCGCATGGCGCCGGCGTCGATGATGGATTTCGGGTCCTCGCCCGTCATGCGTCCCCCTGCTCCAGGCGCGCTCCGGCGCGGCGCCTCATTCGTGGATGCGCGTCAAGAGCTCGATCAGCTTGGCCACTTCCTTGTCGTTGAAGCGCGATTTCAGCCAGTGCTCGTGCTGCGTGATGGCGCGCTTGGCCGTGGCGAGCGCACGCCGCCCGGCCTCGGTCAGGTTCAGGGCCTGCTTACGGCCGTCGCTGCGCGAGCGCTTGCGCTGCAGGTAGCCCTTGGCCTCGAGGCGGTTCACGATCGCCATGGTGGTGGCGCGGTCCATGCGCATGCGCTGCGCGAGCCCGGTCTGGGCGATTTCCGGGTGGTCGTCCACCAGCCACAGCGCCGAGACCTGCTTCTGCGTGAGGTCCAGGTGCGCAAAGGTCTCGGCGAAGTGCCGGTAGACCGCGCCGTGCGCGAGGCGGATATGGAACCCCACGATATTGCGGATCTCGCCGATGTCCTCGTCCCCCGCCACGTGGGGGGTGGTGATGGCGATCTGTTCTTTTTGCTTAGGCATCGCGCTACCCGGCCCTGAGCATTGTTAGTATAGCTTACGAACTCACCACCGCTGCGGGGAGTGCACCCCATGGCCCAATTTCCCCACACCCCCGGATTCACGGGCTTCAATACGCCCTCGCGCATCGAGGCGGACATCGAGGACCTCGCCTGCGAGGGCACGATCCCGCGCGAGCTGGACGGGGCCTTCTTCCGCGTGCAGCCCGATCCGCAGTTCCCGCCCAGGCTCGGCGATGACATCTCCTTCAACGGCGACGGCATGATCACGCGCTTCCACTTCCACCACGGGCGCTGCGACCTGCGCCAGAGGTGGGCGCGCACCGAGAAGTGGCAGCTCGAGCACGCCGCCGGCAAGGCGCTGTTCGGCGCCTACCGCAACCCGCTCACTGACGATGAGGCGGTGCGCGGGCGCATCCGCGGCACAGCCAACACCAACGCCTGGATCTACGGCGGCAAGCTGTACGCGCTCAAGGAGGACTCACCGGCGCTGGCCATGAACGCGGCGACGCTCGAGACCGAGGGCTACACGCGCTTCGGCGGCATCCAGGGGCAGACCTTTACCGCGCACCCGAAGATCGATCCGAAGACGGGCAACATGATCGCCTTCGGCTACGCCTCCTCGGGGCTGTGCAGCGAAGACTGCGCTTTCTACGAGATCAGCCCCGCGGGCGAGCTGCTGCAGGAGGTGCCCTTCAAGGCGCCCTACTACTGCATGATGCACGACTTCGCGATCACCGAGGATTACGCGCTCTTCCACATCGTGCCCTCGATCGGCAGCTGGGAGCGCCTGCGCGCCGGCCTGCCGCACTTCGGCTTCGATACGACGCTGCCGGTGTACCTGGGCGTGCTGCCGCGCCGCCTCGGGGCCGCCGCCGGGGACATCCGCTGGTTCAAGCGCGCCAACTGCTTCGCGAGCCACGTGCTCAATGCCTTCCAGGACGGCAAGCGCATCCACTTCGATACGCCGGAAGCGAAGAACAACTTCTTCCCGTTCTTCCCCGACGTGCACGGGGCGCCCTTCAACGGCCAGGACGCCATGACCTACCTGACGCGCTGGACGGTGGACCTGAGCTCGCGCTCCAGCGACTTCACCGCCCTCGAGCGCCTCACCGAGACCGCCGCCGAGTTCCCGCGCATCGACGATCGCTGCGCCGGCGTGCCCTACCGTCACGGCTGGCTGCTGGAGATGGACCCGCGCCGCCCGGTGGAGCTGCGCGGCGGCACCCCTGCCGGGGTCCTCATGAACTGCCTGCTGCACAAGGACCTGGCACGCGGCACCGAAGAGCACTGGTGGTGCGGGCCGGTCTCGAGCCTGCAGGAGCCGTGCTTCATCCCGCGCCACAAGGCCGCGCCCGAGGGTGACGGCTGGATCGTGCAGGTCTGCAACCGCCTCGATGAGCACAGGAGCGACCTGCTGCTGTTCGAGGCGCAGGACATCGCCAGCGGCCCAATCGCCACCATCCAGGTGCCGATCCGCATGCGCTTCGGGCTGCACGGCAACTGGGCGCCGTCCTCGGCCATCGGCCTCGCCGCGTAGTCAGCGGGAGTGCTAGGCGGCGCTGCGCGCGCCCTCGATCAGCACCTCGCCTCCGGCACGGGCGCGCTCGAGCAACCGCTCCTCGTCGCGCCGCGCCCGCGCGAGCAGTGCGATCAGCATGAGGACGATCGGCGGGGCCACCCAGTTGATGGTGAGGATCGCCGCGGCGAGATTGCCGCCGTTGGCATCCGAGACCATGCCGACGATGAAGGGACCGATGCCGATGCCGAAGAGCGTGGTGACGATGATGTAGAGGCTGGTGGTGATGCCACGCATGCGCGGCAAGACCTGCTCGAACATGACCGCATACAGCGGTGGGTACCACGCGGTCAGCACCAGGCTGTAGAGCACGAAGCGTGCATAGAAGCTCGCCGGCGTCGGGGCGTGATAGACCCACAGCGCGATGAGCGGCGAGACGCCGAGCGAAACCAGGGTCACCCATACCCGGCCTGCGCCCGGGAAGCGCGCGTTGACCTTATCCGAGAGCGGACCTGCGATCAGGGGGCCGACGATGCCGAGCGCGCCGGCCAGAAGGCCAAACTGCAGCCCCGTGGTCGCGGGCGACAGCCCGTAGTGCTTCATGAGGAATGAGGGCGTGAAGCCCATCGTGCCGTAGTTGATCATCATCTGCAGCGCGCCGATTCCCATGCACAGGAGCAGCGCCGGCGAGCCCGTGATCACCGCATAGGCCGGCGCGTCCGCCTGGCGCAGCCGCTGCAGCAGGTTCACGACCACCAGCGCGCCAAAGCCCACGACCGCCCACTGTAGCGCGTGTGGGCTCACGGCGATGACACCGAAGTGCAGCAGCGGCCGCGGCGCGATGCCCGCGGTGAAGCGCGCCAGGAGGATCGCGCCGCCCACGACGATGACGAGCGCGACGAGGCTCACACGCCAGTAGCGCGCGCCGCCACGTCCGGCCATCGCCAGGTAGTTTGTGCCCGGCGTGACCGCAGCCAGCAGCGCGAGACTTGCGCGCCAGGGATGCGGATCGGGCGGAGAGACGATGCCATCGAGCCGCCCGCGCTCGGGTTCAGGGGTCGCCCACAGGAGGAGCGCCAGCAGGAAGCCCGGGATTGCGGCCAACAGAAACGCGAACTGCCAGCCCTTGAGCGCGCCATCTCGATGCAGGTGGTCCCACCAATCCGCGGCCACGCCGCCGAGCACGGAGGAGCCGCCAAGTCCGAGTGCGATGGCGGCGGCGATCACCGCCGTGGCGAAGCCGCGGCGCGGCTTGGCGTAGTGATCGAACACCAGCGAGAACCCGGCCGGCTGGGCGGCGCCCTCGCCGACCCCAACGCCCAGGCGCGACAGCGCGAGGAGGCCGAAGCCCTGTGCGGCGGCGGCCAGCGCGGTGGCGAACGACCAGAATGCGAGCGCGATGGCGAGCAGCCGCCCGCGCCGCCAGCCATCCGCCAGCCTGCCGAGTGGCAGCGAGAAGAGCGCATAGAAAAGCGCGAACACCGTGCCGTAGAGCAGGCCCATCTCGGCATCGCCGATGGCGAGGTCGTGTTTGATGCGCGGCGCGAGGATCGCGAGGATGTTGCGGTCGAGCAGGCTGATGGCGTTGGTGAGCGCCACCAGGGTGAGCGCGTAGCCTGCGCTGCGGGTGAGCGCGTTGCCGCTCACAGCCTGAACCAGCGCTCGGCGTTGGTCTGCATCAGCTTCTTCTTGGTGGCGAGCGGGATGTCGAGCAGGTCGTGGGTGCGCACCTCCTCGGGCTCGAACTGGTACGGATAATCCATGGCGTACATGACGCGGTCCTCGCCCACGACCTGCTGGGTGTAGAGGATCGCCGGACCAAAGGCCATGCCACTCGTGGTGATGAGCACGTTCGAGCGCAGGTACTCGAGGATCGTCTTCTGCAGCGGCTTGAGGGCGGCGTAGCGTTTCGAGCGCACCGTGGCCGCGTGCATGTAGTCGATGCGATAGATCCAGAACGGCAGCGCCTCGCCCATGTGGCCGACCATGATCTGCAGCTGCGGGTAGCGGTCGAAGATGCCGCTCGTGATCAGGCGCAGCAGGTGCAGGCCGACTTCGACGCCGAAGCCGAAGATCGCCCCGTCGAGTCCCGCCTCCACCATCGGACCGATCATGGCGTCCGGCGGCGCCGAGGGGTGGATGTAGAGCGGCTGGCCGGTGTCCGCCAGGGCGCGGAAGATCGGGTCGAACTTCGGCAGGTCCAGGTACTCGCCCTGGGTGTGGCTGTTGATCTGCACGCCCTTGAACTTCAGTTCGCGCGCACCGCGCACGATCTCGCGCGCCGACCACTGCGGATCCTGCGGCGCGACCGTCGTCATGCCGATGTAGCGATCCGGGTGCGCCGCGACGTGCTCGGCGAGGTAGTCATTGGCACGCTGCGCCAGCTGGCGCGCCGCCGCGACGTCCGGCAGTGCCTGGGCGCCCGGCGCGGTGAGCGCCAGCACCGCCTTGTCGATGCCGGTCGCGTCCATGTGGCGCAGCCGCTCCTCACCCAGATCCAGGAGGCGCGCCAGGATCGTGGTGGCGCGCTCGGACGGGCTGCGCGCGTAGAAGCCCCACAGCGAGGTAAGACCGCGGTCGGCGCTGCCCTCCTGCACCATGCGCAGGTACCAGTCGATCTGCTCGCGCGTGGCGAAGGCTTCCTCGGTCGCGATGCGCAGGTAGCCGCGATCGCCGCCGGTCTTAAGTTGGTGGCTCATGGATTTCAACCCTCGTGGACCGCCTTCACCACCATGCAGGCCATGATGCCCTCGGGGCCGTTCTCCGAGCCGTGGCCCGACCATTTCACTCCGCCGAACGGTGCATCCGGTCCGCCCAGCACCACGGTATTGAGGCAGAACATGCCCGACTCGATGGCGCGTGCCAGACGCTTCTGCCGTGCGGCATCGCGTGTCCAGGCAAACGCCGCCAGCCCGTACGGCAGGCGGTTGGCTTCCTCGATCATCGCCTCCTCGCTCCGGAACGCATTCACCAGCGCCACCGGGCCGAAGGGCTCCTCGTTCATGATGGGCGCATCGAGGGGCACCTCGGAGAGCACCGTGGGCGCGTAGAAGAAGCCGCGCGTGCCGAGGCGCTTGGCGCCGGTATGCAGCCGCGCGCCCGCGCGCAGTGCCCCGCCGATCAGCCGTTCCATCGCTTCCGGGCGGCGCGGGTTCGCCATCGGTCCCATCTGTACGCCCTCCTCCAGGCCGTCGCCGACGCGCCAGGCCGCGGCGCGCTCGGTGAAGCCCGCGAGGAAGCGCTCGTACACGCCTTCCTGCACGATGAAGCGCGTCGGCGCGATGCATACCTGGCCGGCATTGCGGAACTTGGAGGCCACCATCACCTCCAGCACCTGCTCGACGTCGACGTCGTCGAACACCAGCACCGGGCCGTGGCCGCCGAGCTCCATGGTGGTGCGCTTGCAGTCCTCGGCGGCGAGCTTCATGAGATGCTTGCCGACCACGGTCGAGCCGGTGAAGCTCAGCTTGCGGATGATCTTCGAGCCGAGCAGGTGGCGGGACACCTCGTCCGGCACCCCGAACACCGCCTGCCCGACCTCGGGCGGCAGCCCCGCATCGAGGAGGCACTGCAGCACCCCGAGCGCAGAGGCCGGGGCCTCCTCGGCGGCCTTGAGAATCACGGAGCAGCCGGCGGCGATGGGGGCGGCGAGCTTGCGTCCCGGGTTGCCGATCGGGAAGTTCCAGGGCGCGAACGCCGCCACGGGTCCCACCGGCTCGCACACCACGGTGGAGCGCATGCCCGGCGGGCGCACCAGCTGCCGCCCGTAGAAGCGCTGGCACTCGCCGGCGTAGAACTCGAACAGGCCGATGTTCATGCCGACTTCGATGCGCGCCTCGGTGAGCGTCTTGCCCTCCTCCAGGGTCGCGTTGCGCGCGATCTCCTCCTGGCGCTCGCGCAGCAGGCGCGCCGCGCCGGCGAGCACCGCGGCGCGCTGCCCGCTCGGCGCCTCGCGCCACAGCCGGAAGCCGCGCTGCGCGGCGGCGAGCGCGCGGTCGAGGTCGGCCGCTTCCGCCAGCGGCAGCGCACCGAGTGCCTCGCCGGTGGCCGGATTGATCACGGTGTGGGTGCGACGCGTGCCGGCGAGCACTTTCTCGCCCGCGATGAGCATGTGCAGTTCGGGGTAGCTCATGAGGCTTCAGGCGCCTGCGGCGTTCAGCCGCTCGGCGCGCTCGAGCTCGACGATCTCGCTCCCGTAGGGCCGCACGCCGAGCGAGATGATGAACGCGGCCAGCGGCAGGAGGATCGAGGCGGTGAGCACGATGCTCTTCCACAGGTCGGCATCGTTGTGGAACACGCGCTGCGTGACGGTACCGATCAGCTGGCCGCCGAAGGATCCGAAGAAGATGAACATGAAGAGGTAGATCGCGGTCACGCGGCCGCGCATCGCATTCGGCGTGATGCGCTGGATCGCGGCGTTCTGCGGCACGGAGGAGGCGAGCGCGCACACCCCGCCGACGGCGATGCACAGGAGCGCGAGCTCACCGCTGGGCATCAGCGGAGCGGCGATCTCGAACGGCGCGGTGAGCGCGAACAGGACGGCCGCGGCACGCACGTGCGAGTCCTTGTAGCGCTTCGCCAGCCACTCGGTGAGCACCGTGCCGACGAAGGCGCCGAGCAGGTACGACAGCAGGATCACGACGCTCAGCCAGTGGCCGATGCGCTCGGGGCTCCACCCGTAAGTGCGGGTGAGGAAGGCCGGGCGCCACACCCCCAGCCCGAGGAATTCCGTGGCGCTGCAGGCGAGCCCGATGAAGAGGGGCAGGTAAACCCGGCGGCGCCGCCAGATCTCAGCCGCCACGGCGGACATCGGCACGTCCAGTCCCTCCGAGGACAGGCCGCGCCGCGGAGGTTCCCTGGCAAAAAGCAGCAGCACGCCGACGAGAAGACCGGGGGCGCCGACCATCATGAGCACCCACTGCCAGCCGTGAATCGTCAGTCCCATCCAGTGGCTGACCGGCCAGCTGGCCACCAGCGTGAGCAGCAGGCCGCCCAGGTAGACCCCGCCTGCATTGCCGCCGATGAAGCCGAGCTGCAGGAACCCGATGGCGCGCGGCAGGCGCGCCGGCGGGTAGTAATCCGACAGCATCGAGTAGGAGCCGGGGGCGTGGGCCGAGGCGCCCGCCCCGACCAGCATGCGGCTCAGGAACAGCTGCACGAAGTTCTGCGCCAGGCCGCCGAGCGCGGTGATGCCACCGATTAGCGTGACGCCGCCGGCGAGCACGTACTTGCGCGGGTACATGTCCACCAGGCGCGCCAGCGGGATGCCGACCAGCACGTAGAAGATGATGTTGGCGGGGCCGAGCAGGAAGCCGAGCTGCTCGTCGCTCAGGTGGAAGTCGGCCTTGATGTGCTGCGCGAGCATGCTGAAGATCTGCTGGTCGAGGAAATTCAGCGCGGTGGCCAGGATGATGACGAACAGTCCGTAATGCGCGGCGCTGCGCGCCGGCCAGGGCTGCGCCGGCACCTGCACCTGAGGCTGCGCCACGGGACCTGCGCCCGCGCCGAGTTCCGCGACCATCGATTCCCCCTCTGGGCGGCCGGCGCTTTGCCAGCGCCAGACTGTATGTGTTAGATACAATATGACTCGCGGCGGTTTGTCCAGCGCTTTTGTGGCGCACGGCAGCACCGCCGCAAACGCAGCTATTTTAGGGGGAACGGGCACATGCAGAACCTGCCCGGCAAGACGGCATTCGTGACCGGCGGTGCCAGCGGCATCGGGCTCGGTATCGCCAAGGCGCTGCTTGGCGCCGGGATGAACGTGGTGATCGCGGACATCCGCGAGGACCATCTCGAGCAAGCCAACGCGGAGCTCGGCGTACGCGAGCGCGTGCTCGCGCTCAAGCTCGACATCACCGATCGCGCCGCCTATGCGCGCGCCGCGGATGCCGCCGAGGCGCGCTTCCGCCGCGTGCACATCCTCTGCAACAACGCCGGCGTTGGCCTCGTGGGGCCGACCGAGCTCGCCACCTACGCCGACTGGGACTGGGTGCTCGGGGTTAACCTCGGGGGCACCGTCAACGGCATCGTCACCTTCCTGCCGCGCATGCTCGCGCACGGCGAAGGCGGGCATATTGTTAATACCGCCTCGATGTCCGGCCTCATGCCGCACCCGGGCGCCACGCTGTACGGCACCTCCAAGGGCGCGGTGGTGGCCATGATCGAGAGCATGCGCGGCGAGCTCGAGCCGCGCGGCATCGTGTGCTCGGCGTTCTGCCCGGGCGCGGTGCAGTCGAACATCGCCGAGTCCGCGCGGACCCGCCCGGCGGCACTCGCCGCAACCGGCTACGCCGAGGCCGACAAGCGCCGCCAGGGACTCGGCCAGTTCTTCCACCTGTTCCGCACCAAGGAGGCGATCGGCCAGCGCGTGCTCGAGGGGATCCTGCGCGATGAGCTCTACATTCTCACGCACAGCGAGTTCCGCGAGGGCATCGAGGATCGCACCGCCGCCATGCGTGCCGCGGTCCCCGACCTGCCCGAGGACCCCGAGTACAAGAAAACCTTCGCCGTGCTGTTCCGCAACCCGATCCACGCCGCCGAGGTGGCGCGCCAGCGAGGTGAGCGATGAAAGACTTTGCCGGCCGCACGGCCTTCGTCACCGGCGGCGCCCACGGGGTCGGCATCGGCCTGGTGCGCGCGCTGCTCAAGGAAGGCTGCAACGTCGCCATCGCCGACATCCGGCCCGCCGCCATCGAGGCGGCGTTGCAGAGCCTCGACAACCCGCGCGCCATGGGCGTGCCGGTGGACGTGTCCTCGCGCGCACAGCTCGAGGCCGCTGCGGATGCGGTCGAGGCGCGCTTCGGGCCGGTGACGCTGCTGTTCAACAACGCGGGCGTGAACCTGTTCCAGACCATCGAGGAGTCGAGCTTCGATGACTGGGACTGGATCATGGGGGTGAACCTGCAGGGACCGATCAATGGCGTCGGCATCTTCGTGCCGCGCATGATCCGCGCCGGCAAGGGCGGCTACGTGGTGAACACCGCCTCGATGGCGAGCTTCCTTGCCGGCGGCACCTGCGGCATCTACAACACCACCAAGTTCGCGGTGCGCGGGCTATCCGGCTCGCTGCGCGCGAGCCTCGCGCAGCACAACATCGGGGTCTCCGTGCTGTGCCCCGGGCTGGTCAAGTCCTACATTTACGCGAGCGATGAGGTGCGGCCGGACTCCCTCAAGGCCGGCGCGAAGCCGGTCAACACGCAGTTCGTGCAGAACCTCGCGCAGCTGCACGAGTTCGGCATGGAGCCGGACGTCATCGCCGCGCGGGTGCTGGAGGCGATGCGCGAGGACCGCTTTCACGTCTTCTCGCACCCGGAGTTCCGCGACGAGCTCAAGG
>Ga0335079_10007062_pt1 | contig 12806 bp, 12 predicted proteins | sample Lox_Sample_33_FD_206719 | JGI IMG/M metagenome (GOLD analysis project Ga0335079, IMG submission 206719) | Soil microbial communities from Loxahatchee National Wildlife Refuge, Florida, United States - Lox_Sample_3.3 | ecosystem: Environmental > Terrestrial > Soil > Wetlands | place: USA... | reverse complement strand
TGAACGCAACACGCCAGCGGCTCCGCCAGGCATCCCAGGCGAGGGTCAAGGCCGGAGGGCAGACGGTGCGCCACCTTTGCGGACACCACCATGGCTTCGGCAAAGCCGCCGTTGCCGTGCACTCCATAGGCCCACAGGTTTGAGCAGAGGTGCTCGCGTCCCGTCCGGCAATATCGGCAGCGGCCGCAATAGGTGTTGGGCTGCACTGTGACCAGGTCGCCTTCCTTCAGTTCCTTCACGCCCGCGCCCGTGGAATCGATGATTCCGGCCACCTCGTGTCCGAGGACGGTTGGATGAGGGGCGGGAAACTCGCCGCGGAAGATGTGCGCGTCAGTGCCGCAGACGCCTGCCGCCAGCGGCCGAAGGCGCACCTCCCCGGGCTGCGGCTCGGGGACAGCCAGTTCGTCAAGGCGCAAATCGCCGGTCCCGTGGAATCGCAGCGCTTTCATCGTGCCTCCCAACGCCGGAAGCGCGGAAGGGATGGATGGCTCTTGCATGAGGGTTCCTCCTCGGTGAAACCTGGCCCGCACCACATGGTGGGCACTCTGTCCTGAGTATTTCCCAAAGTCTTCGTAGGCCGTGCAGAGTTTCGTGGCACGGGCATCCTGCCCGTGACGAAGACACGGCCAAGATGGCCGTGCCACGCGCTCTCGTGAACCTTATCCTTTCGCGCGAGCGAGTGCCTTCCCCGAGGCGTCGAACAGGTGCACGGCATCGGCTCGCACGCGAAAGGCGGCGTGATCTCCCATCATAACCTTCGGATCACTTCCGGTTTGGGTCACCAGGCGAGTCCCGTCCGCCAGGCGAGCGTGAATATACGCCCGCGGACCCAGGTGTTCCAGCGCCTCAACTTCACCTTCTAACACACCGTCTGACAAACCGTCGCCCCCCGCTGGTTCATCCAGTAGGGTAACGTGTTCGGGCCGGACACCCATCTTAACTCTCTCACCGGCGCCCAGTTTCAGCGCCGGGGGTGGGACATCCACGCTCGCGCCGTTCGGCAGTAATAAGGTCAAGTGTTGTCCGTTAACGGCTTTGATCTCCGCATTCAAAAAATTCATCTTCGGGGCGCCGATGAATCCCGCCACGAAGAGAGTTGCGGGGTTCTGGTAGAGCTCGAGCGGCGATCCCACCTGCTCCACTCTGCCGTCCTTCAGCACCACGATCCGGTCCGCCATGGTCATGGCTTCGAGTTGGTCGTGCGTAACATAGACCATGGTGGTGTTGAGTTCGCGGTGCAGTCGGACCAGTTCCAGTCGCATCTGGCCTTGCAGCGCGGCATCCAGGTTGGAGAGAGGCTCATCCAGCAGGAAAGCCTTGGGCTGACGGACCATGGCGCGGCCTATCGCCACCCGCTGCAACTGCCCCCCGGAAAGTTGGCGGGGCTTTCGTTCGAGCAACGGCTCCATCTCCAGGATGCGCGCCACGGCTCGCACTTTGTCCTCGCGCTCTGCCTTGGGGACACCGGCCAGGCGCAGGCTGAAGCTCATGTTCTCCGCCACGGTCATGTGGGGGTATAGAGCGTAGCTCTGGAACACCATTGCCAGGCCGCGCTTCGACGGCGGAACGTCTTGTGCGGGGGTACCGTCGATTAACACCTCGCCCTCGCTGACTTCCTCTAACCCTGCGATCATCCGGAGCAGGGTTGACTTCCCACTTCCCGAAGGCCCGACGAAGGAAATGAACTCGTGGTCCCGGATCGCCAGATCGATGCCGTGGATCACTTCGTGGTCCCCAAAGCGCTTGCGCACGTTTCTTAGTTCGATAGTTGCCATGTTCAATTCTCTACTTCACTGCGCCAAAGGACAGCCCACGCACGATCTGTCTTTGGCTGAGCCAGCCGAAGATCAAGATGGGGGCAATGGACAGGGTGGAAGCGGCAGAGAGTTTCGCCCAGAAAAGGCCCTCGGGGCTCGAAAACGACGCGGTGAAAGCGGTGAGCGTGGCGGCCTTGACCGTCGTGAGGTTCAGGCTCCAGAAGGCCTCGTTCCAGCAGAGGATGACGGAAAGCAGCGCTGTGGCGGCGATGCCCGGCGTGCAGAGCGGCAGCAGGACATTTACTAATTCCTCCGTCTGCGAAGCGCCATCCATGCGGCTGGCCTCCAGGATCACGGCCGGCACCTCGCGGAAGAAGGAGAAGAGCATCCAGACCACGATGGGCAGGACGCTGATGCTGTCGATCAGGATCAGGCCGAAAACGGTGTCGAGCAGGCCGAGATCCCGCCATAGAAGATAAACTGGCACTAGGACGCCCACCGCAGGGAGCATCTTGGTGGAAAGCATCCAGAGCAGGATGTCGCGCGTGCGTCGCGAGGGGAAGAAGGCCATGCTGTATGCGGCGGGGATGGCCAGCGCCAGCGCGAGCAGCGTTGCTCCCAGTGAAACCACAATGCTGTTGCGCGCAAATGCCAGGTAATCCGCCCGTTCCAAAACCGCGGCGTAATTCTCCAGGGTGGGGCGGAAGAACACGGCAGGCGGGGTGGCGACGGCGGTAATCTCAGTCTTAAAGCTGGTGATGAACATCCAGAGAATAGGGAAGAACATTGCCATGGCGACAGCCCCACCGGCAATCGTCAGTCCCCAGCGTTTCCGTCGGGAATTCGTCACCGCACATCCTCCAGGTTGCGTCCCGCCACGCGCATGAGAAAGAGGACGACAATATTGGCCAGGACGATGGCGATGACACCGCCCGCCGAGGCGCGTCCCACGTCCCAGCCCAGCAGCGCGTCGCGGAAGATCAGGTAAGCCAGGTTGGTGGAAGCAAGCCCCGGGCCGCCGCCGGTGGTGACGTAAATCTCCGCAAAGAGGCTGAGAAGGAAAATCATCTCGATCATGGCCACCACCGCCATGGGCCGCAGCAAGTGAGGCAATTGGATGTGGCGGAAGAGAGCTACGGGTCCGGCGCCATCCAGGCGGGCGGCTTCGACTTGTTCGGGATTGAGCGATTGCAGAGCCGGCAGGAGGATCAGTACCGCGAAGGGGGTCCATTCCCAGCCCACAATCAATACGATCGAGAGCAAAGGCATATGGGAGAAGTACTCAATCGCGCCGAGCCCCACGGATCGCGTAATCCAAGCGAAAAGCCCGAACACCGGATTCATCAACATGTTCTTCCAGATCAGGGCGCTGACCGTGGGCATTACGAAGAAGGGTGCGATCACCAGCAAACGGCACAGGTTGCGGCCGGGAAAATCCTGGTCAAGCAGAAGGGAGAACAGCGTACCGAAAAACAGCGTGATGACGAGAACCAATCCCACCAGAAGCAATGTGTTCCCCATGGCAACCCACAGGGCCCGATGGGCCAGCAGGTCGCGGTAATTACCCCAACCTGCAAACGAGTTCTTCCCGGGGCTGAGCAGGTTGTAACGCTCGGCGGAAAACCAGAGTGTCATGGCGAGGGGAACGATCATCCATAAGAACAACGCCACGACGGAGGGCGCCAGTAGGGCCCTGCTATGGCGCGAATAGGCCGGCTTTGTCGCAGCGGCTCCGGTCATTTGCGGGACCTTCCTTTCAGAGCGCGTTCCACCTCGCTCTGCGCCAGGGCCAGGGCTTGCTCCACCGTGACGTGGCCGGCCAAGGCCGCGCTGATTTCCTGTCCAACTTCCGTGCCGATGGCCTGGAACTCAGGAATGCCCACGTATTGTAGGCCGACATAGGGCACGGGCAATACGCTCGGCTGGGTATAATCCGCGCTCAGAATGGCCTCGTGAACCAGCGGTGCGAAAGGCGCCGCGGCGAGGTAGGCAGGATTTTCATAGGTCGACTGCCGCGAACCTGGTGGGATGCGCATCCAACCGAAGCGTTCGCCCGCGGTGGCAATGTACTCGCGGCTCGTGGCCCACTTGACGAACCGCTTGGCTAAAGAGGCCCGCGTTGATGAGCTGGGAATGGCAAGCCCCCAGCACCACATCCACGTCCCGCCTCTGCCCTCCTTGGCCATAGGGGCTCTGGCGAAGCCGGTGGTGCCCGCCACTCGGCTCTGGCTGGGATCGAGAAGGGCACCGGCACCCGAGGTGGCGTCCACCCACATGGCGCAATTCCCGTTGGCAAACAAGGCGCGATTCTCGTTGTACCCGTCGGCGATAGCGCCTGGCGGACCATCGTTGCGCACCAGGTCCACATACAAGCTCACGGCTTCCACCCAGGGCGGGCTGGTAAGCTGAGGTTTCCAGTCCATGTCCACCCATCGCCCGCCGAACCTATGGATTAACATGCTGATAAGGGCGGTATTCTGGCCCCAGCCCGGTTCACCCCGCAGGCAGATGCCGTAGACGTTGTGTGCGGGGTCATTCAACCTCTGCGCAAAATGACGGATCTCTTCGTAGTTCGGCTGGACGGGCATTTCCAAGCCTGCTTTCCGGAACAGGTCTTTGCGATAATATGTACACGCGCTTTCCGCGTAAAAGGGCGCGGCGTACATCCGTCCCTGGTAAGACAGACCTTGGCGCACCACGGGGAAGATGTCGTCATAGCCGTAATCCTTTCCCAGGTCGTCCAGCGGCACCAGCCAGCCGCGCTCCCCCCACAGCGGGGCTTCGTACGACCCGATGGTGATGACATCAAAAGTGTTGCTGCCCGTGGATATGTCGATGGTTAATCGCTGACGCAGTGTGTTCTCACCCAGTACCACCCAATTCAATTTGACCCCGTTTTGCTTCTCGAAATCGCGGGAGAGCCGCTGCATCAGGATCATTTCCGCGTTGTTAACCGTGGCGACAGTCAGTTCCGGACGCCCACCGCGCGGGTAGAGAATCCACGCTGCGATCGCGACGGTGGCCGCGAGCGCGAGGACTCTCCAAGTTCGGTTCCAAGCCAACACGGTAGACTCAATAGCCAAAGACGCTCCACCCGTTTTGGGACTCGGCTGGGGTGGCTGCGCACGCGAGTCTACTCCAGGGCGCGCGCCGCTTGCAAATCCCGCTGGAAAGAAGTAAAGGTACGGTGGCAGAACGTACTTCCGCGCTCCAACGCGTTGAGATTCGTTTGGGCATCATGTAAGGAGAAACCATGCTTCGCGCCACCATGACCAGTCCAGGGAGGATTGAATTTGCGGAGATTCCGAAACCCGCCGTCGGGCCGGAAGATGTGCTGCTCAGGATCCGCCGCATTGGAGTCTGTGGCTCCGACATCCATGTCTACCATGGCAAACACCCGTATACTTCCTACCCCGTAATTCAAGGGCACGAATTCTGCGGCGAAGTCGCCGAAGTGGGGAGCAAAGTGGCGGGATTCAAGCCCGGAGACCTGGCGACGGCGCCGCCGCAGATTGTCTGCGGCCTGTGCATGCCGTGCCGCGATGGGCTCTACCACATTTGTGAAAACCTCAAAGTGATGGGCTTTCAGGCACCGGGCGTCGCGCAGGAATTTGTCACGTTCCCGAAGGCGGCATTGCTGAAGCTGCCGGCGGGCTTCACTCCGGAGATGGGGGCGCTGGTGGAGCCGGCCGCCGTGGCCATCCACGCCGTGCGACGCGCGGGAAGCGTTTCCGGGAAGGGCGTCCTGGTATTGGGCGCGGGGCCCATCGGCAATCTCGTGGCGCAGGTGGCACGATGGCGCGGAGCGCGGCAGGTCTTGATTTCCGACTTAAGCGAGCACCGCCTTGCCATTGCCCGTCAATGCGCCGTTCCCCATACGCACAATGCGCGCGAGACTGGCCTTGCAACCTGCGTAGCAGCGGTGCTGGGGTCTGATCGCGCCGATGTAGCCTTCGAGTGCGTGGGGATTGCCGAGACTGCCAATCAGGCAATCCGATGCGTCCGCAAAGGCGGCACGGTCGTCGTGGCGGGAGTCTTCGCGGAATGTCCGACCATTGACCTGGGACTCGTGCAGGACCGCGAGATCGAGGTCCGTGGAACCCTGATGTACCAGCGGGAAGACTATGTGGACGCCATTGAGTGCCTCGCCCAAGGTGGCATCACAGTCCCTCCGATTTTGACGAAAATATTTCGTTTTCGTCACTACCCCGAGGCATACGCATTCATTCAGAGTCACCGTGAAGCAGTAATGAAGGTAATGATCTCCACGGATGAAGAACCTGGTTTCGGGGGCACAATAATGCCCTAAGGCTAAACTCATCAAAACGACACTACCAGTGAAGGAAACCCGACACAGGATTCCGCCGGCGAGTTTGCTGAGAGTATCAGAGCTATTCATTTGTATTTAATCGTGTTACATTGATGAGTGTAGAGGCTGCGGAGTGGGTGATCGGAAGAGATTTCTTTGTTTCCTAACCAAAAATTCTGCAAAAAAAACTTGACAACGAGGATTACGTAAATATAATTTAGGCGCGTAGCATAAAGGGCTGAGTATAGAGATACCCTGGGTTGAAAAGAGGCTTTTCCTCTTTAACCGGAAAAGGAGTAGTACACGATGAAGATGACACTGTTGCGGTTCAGCATATTCGTGCTCATAATGGGGACGCTCGCGGTTGTTCCGGCGTTAGCTGGTTCCGCGGTGATCGGCTCAGTGGCTGGCAGCATGAACGCAACCGTTGGTGGTCAGTCGCTTCTCCCCAACACGACGATCTTCAGCGGTGACAGCGTCCAGGTTAGAGATGGCGTTGCCGTAGTTGCCGTTGGCAACAACAGCCGGGTTATTTTCGGCCGCAATACCGTTGCTTCCTTCCTCAAGCAGTCCGATGAAGTCACCGTTCTGCTCACCCAGGGCGGGGTTTCGATGCTGCACCCCACGGACGGGACGCCTGTGAGAGTGAAGGCGGGAGACATTTCCATCACACCTGCATCGGGGTTTAAGACGCTGGGTGAGATTGCAATGCTGAATGGTTCCATCGTGGTGACGGCCAAGGAAGGCGCGCTAACGGTAGATAACCACGGCGCGACGAAGAATGTGGCCAAGGGCCAGACGATCGTGCTTTCGCCCAAGACCAGCGACAACAAAGGTGGTGGAGGAACTGGCTGGGGTTACACCGGGAGTATGGCTCTGGAAGTGGCTATATTAGGCGCGGCAGGAACTGGTGCAGTCCTGGCGGGCGTGGCGATGAGCCGTTCCGGTAGTGCCGAGACCGCGGCAAACCAGGCAATTAACGCTGCCAACGCGGCGACCACCGCGGCTAACGCGGCCACGTCGTCTGCCAATGCGGCTATTTCTGCCGCCAATGTGGCAAATTCAAGTGCGACACTGGCTGCATTCCTGGCGGCATGCACGCTGGACTGGAATATAACCGGCAATTTCGCCAGCGCCAACGAACTCGGCAACGGCTCTCAATGTCCGACGATGGTGCCCTCAGGACCGGGTACGGGTAATCCGACCCCATAGTTTTTAGTTGGACGTCCCGACCGGGACGAGTTAGAATGCCACGACGAGCGGTGCTTGCAGATGCGGGCACTGCTCGTTTGTCTTTTTGGCGGTATACTTGTTCCCTCAAAAATGGTCCTTTAAATTATTCCTTGCCATTAGGTTGCCTGGGTTCCCCGCCGTGCCTGGAGCGGGCAACGTTAGCGGCTTTGTTTCAGCCACTCGGCGAATCTGGGGATTCCTTCTTCAAATGCCACTCGCGGAGAATAGCCAAGGAGGTTGTTCGCCTTGCGGAGGTCGGCGTGTGTCAGGACCATCTCACCCGCAGGCGCGGGGATGAACTTTCGGTGGACGGGCCTGCCCAGAGCGGCTCCAAGTTTGTCCACCATTTCATCAATCCTGATCGGGTGAGAATTTCCGATGTTGAAGATTTCGAACCTTCCGGGCGCATCGAGGGCGCGAACTATCCCCTCTAAGGTGTCGTCAATATAAGTATAGTCGCGTTCCAGGCTCCCATCGCCGAAGATCGGGACTTCCTTGCCTTCCAATATCAGAGCCGCGAATTTGCGAATGGCGAGGTCGGGGCGCTGGCGGGGCCCGTATACTGTAAACAACCGCAGGCAAGTTACCGCAAGAGGGTAAGCGTGTGAATACGTGAAGGCCAGGGCTTCTCCGGCGACCTTGGTGGCGGCATAGATGGAAAGGGGATGCGAAATGGCCGCGTCTTCCCGGAAAGGTGCCCGGCTCAGGTCTCCATAGACCGAACTGGAAGAAGCGAACACTAGGCGCTGCACGCCGCTGAGGCGGCTGGCTTCCAGGACTTGCTGGGTTCCCATGACATTGACCGAGGTATACAAATCGGGTTGCGCGAACGAGGCGCGTACGCCGGCGCGGGCCGCCAAGTGAACCACCGCCTCCGGGCGGAACGCGGCAAATACCTGGCACAGATTATTTCCCTCGCGAATATCGGTGGGGAAGAACTGAAATTCGCCAGTCGCCCTGATCTCCTCCAGGTTCGACCGCTTTATCTCGGGCGAATAGTAGTCGTCGAGGTTATCGACGAGGGCAATCTTCTTGCCGTCGCGGAGTAGTCTCTGGGCAAGATGCGAACCAATAAACCCGGCGCCACCTGTAATCAGGATTTTGTCCATGCTTCCAAGATCCTTCCGACTTATGGTTGCAACGGCCTCTTTTCCGAGTGCGGCCTACTTCTTTCGGGTTGCCTGAAACTGGGCGTCGGGTGCCGAAACGAGTTGCAAGTGGCCCTGATCGTCAACCCAAAGGCTGATCTGGGCCAATTCGGTGGTGAGGAGAAATCGTCGGAGGGTACGCTTTTCACCCTCGACAGTGACGGCTTCTGAGCCCCCAACACTCAGTGTGACCAGCCCCGGTAGGGCCTCCTGCGGAATGAAGGCGCGAAAGGCTTGCGTACCTCCCTTGGTTTGATCATATCTCGCAATAGCCAGTTGGTAGTGATGGATGATGTTGTCGTCGAGAATGAGGACATCCTTGTCCAGTTTGAAGTCGCGCTGATCATCCGGCCGCCCACCCCCCTTTCGGAGGGCGCGAACCGGATCGGTGCGAAAGTCAATGCTGAGTTGGGAGGGTTGGGAACCCTTCTGGCTCCACGTGTAGGAAACGGGATTGAACTGCCGGTCGAGGATGAGGTCGGAGGACGTCCGGACCTCCATACTCGTTCCTTTCTCCTGCACTCGCAAGCGGACGTTTGCCTGGGCCTCAATCTCGTCCGACCTGGTGCGAATCTCAAAAGTTTCGGTTCCGAGGCTTTGTCCCGCGGAGACGATTTCGAAGGTGCCGCGGTCGGTCAGGTCAGAGACGGAGGGACCGTGGGTTTGCCAGGAGGGTACATTGGCACCAAAAAGGATCGCGGAAAATATTAAAAGAGTAATGAGCAGCGTGCCGTGTTTCGGGGAGGACAGGACATGCTCCTTTCAGGTCAGAAGACCCGCAAACTCAGGATTTGCTCGACGACCTCTTCGGGCTTAAGCCCCTCCGTCGAGATGCGAAAATCCGCCAGGCGATAATACGCCAGTCTCTCGTTATAGAGATCGGTAAATGACTTTTCATCGCGAAAAAGTGGGCGGTGCTCCATGCCTTCGCAACGCGCCCGGAGGATCTGAAGGGGGCAATCCAACCACACAGCGGTGCCCCGCGACTCCCGGATCAAATCCACGTTAAGGGGTTGGGCAAACGTGCCGCCTCCCAGGGCAATAACCACCGGCTCGGTTTTGGATGCTTCCGTTAACGCGGCGTGTTCAATCTGGCGGAAGAAGGGCTCGCCGGAATTCTCGAATATCTCACGAATACTCAAGCCTTGTCCGGCTTCGATGATCGTGTCCAGGTCTATGGAAGGCCAGCCCAGGGCTTCGGCAAGGAGCTTGCCGACCGTGGACTTCCCGCTCCCCATGAAACCCAAAAGATAAACTATTCTTCGGCGATGGCGATTCATCCTGCGACAGGGTCCTGTACCAGAAGTTCCCAAGCACGATTATAGTGGTCGTGACAACGCGCACGCAAGAATTCCCACTTCATGGCGCTGGTTGAGGATGACAGATACACGAGGGGGGCGACCTTGCGTGCCGGGCCCGCAAGGTGTACGCTCCGTGAACGTCACTAAACTAATGCGGAGAAGCTGCCATTTATGATTTGGCCGGCCCATGTTAGTTCCAAAGAAACACTTCTCACCCAGCGGTTGGGCTACCCCGCCGATGCGAGGCTGCTGATCATCCACGCGGACGACCTGGGCGTCGCTCACTCGGAGAATAGCGCGACCCTTGAGGCGTTGAGAAGCGGGGCGGTGTCGTCAGCCAGCGTCATGGTTCCTTGCCCATGGCTGACCGAGGTGGCTGACTTTGCCAGGGCCCATCCGGAAGCGGATATCGGGGTGCACCTGACATTGACGAGTGAATGGAAAACCTACCGGTGGGGACCGTGCGCGCCACGAAACCAAGTGCCTTCTCTCCTCGATTCCCATGGGTATTTCTTCGCATCGCAGGAGGATGCGGTGCGCCACATGAAACCTGAGGAGGGAGTGATCGAAATCCGCGCTCAGGTGGAAGCAGCCTTGGGGATGGGCATCCAGCCCACCCACCTTGATTCCCACATGGCAACACTGTATACCCGGCCGGAATTGGTGGCGGCACTCGCAAGGGTGGCGCATGAGTACCACCTGCCGTTCCTCATTTTGCAGACTCCCGGCGCGCCCCCTGACACGTATGCCGCCCTCCATCCCAATGACGTCATTCTGGACCATGTGTTCATGGCGGAACCTCCCATCCGGCCGCACGAGTGGTTGAGCTACTATACTGAGGTCCTGGCTACCTTACCGCCGGGCGTCTCACAGCTCATTGTCCATCTGGCACATGATGATGCCGAGATGCAGGCGGTCACGGCAGGCTATTCCAGCTACGAGGGGGGCTGGCGGCAGAGGGATTTTAATGTCGTGAAGAGCAGAGAGTTCCGGCAGGCCTTGAAACGAAACTGCATTGAGTTGATTACCTGGCGCGACCTGGGGAAGTTGCCGGCGGAATCCTAAGCGCTTTGGAATTTGAAGGGGGGAGGAATGGGGCCAGCCCAATTACTCGCTTACGCACAGCGGCTGCAGGCGATTGCGCAAGCCGGTATGGCTTATGCCAACACGACATATGATGTTGAACGCTACGCGGAGATCCGGCTTTTAACCGCCAAGCTACTACAAGATCTCTCGGATGAGCCCTATGAAAAGGTAGACCGGGTCTTTGCCTGTGAAGCTGGATACCCGACGCCTAAGGTGGACGTACGGGTGGTGTTGTTCAGAGGTGACCAGGAAGTGCTGCTGGTTCGGGAGAAAAGCGATCAAGACAAGTGGACCCTGCCCGGCGGGTGGGCTGATGTGGGCTACACTCCTTACGAAGTCGCGGCGAAGGAGGCGCAGGAGGAGACCGGCTTGCTCGTTAAACCCGTGCGGCTCCTCGCGCTCCTTGACAAAAGAAAGCACGCCCACCCGCTACAACTCTGGTACGTCTACAAGGCATTCATTCGGTGCGAAATCATCGGAGGCGAGCTGAAGCAGGGAACGGAGGAGACATCTGCGGCGCGTTGGTTCTGGAAGGACGAGTTGTCCGGCATCGAGTTGTCGACGGATCGGGTCACCACCTCGCAACTGCACGCCCTGTTCCCATTTGCCCGACAACCTGACTTGCCCGCGCTCTGTGACTGATCAGCGACGGGAATAGCTCATTGCGGGCGGCGGACGCACAGGCCATAACAATCTCAATCCTGCGGGCGAATACGGATGTTGCCGCTGAAGGAGGTCAGTTCAAGGGTAGCCCGGCCGGTATTGTGGGTCCCCAGCAAGCTGTTGGAATTCCCCAAGGATGATGCCGGCTCTCGGCGGTGGGTCATGGGCATGGTGTTGATAACCTTCCCCTTCAGGGTCTTGGCGCTCAATTCGTAGGAAGCGGAAGCGGGACAAACTATGTCCACGTCGCCGCTGTAATCGGAGAGGATGTAGTCGCCGCGCTCGGAAAAATCTCCCTCAAAGAGGATATGTCCGGAGGTGGTGCTGCCATGCAGGCGGGCAGTGGCGGGAGAGACAAAGCGCAGGTTGCCGGTGACGGAGTCCGCTTCCACGTTTCCGGAGGAGTGGATGATATCGATATCACCACCTATGGTGCGAACAGAGAGATGTCCGGAATAGTCGCGGATGGAAATGTCGCCACTTACCGATTGCAGGGAAGCGTCCGCCTGCATCCCTTGCACCAGGATTTTCCCGCGCGGGTTGCGGATTTCGAGGGAGGCGCCCAAAGGGACATCGAGGGTGTAATCGGCCACCTGCTGGTCGGAGGGCAAACTCGCATCGAGGAGGTGGGCATCAAAATGCACCTTCTCCGCGGGGCCTGTGGCGGGGAGAGATTCGCTGTCAACTTCCAGCCGCGGAGACACCACCATATAAATCACGTGGACCTGGGCTTTGTCCCACCCCCGCACCAGGATAATACCCTTCAGATTCGTCAAACTGATGCGCGGTTCGCGGGTAGTGTCAAATGTTTTCTCCACGCGGCCGTCCCCTCCAGCCAATAGCGTGGCGGCGGAGAGTAGAATGGCAGCCAGTTCTATCAGAAATATCCTGGCCGGCTTCGAGCTCGCGATCGTCTGGTTCATCAACCCCGTGTCCCTCTTTCTAACGCCCAACGGACTCCAACGCAGAAGAAAGAACTTCAGCCTTTCTCGTATACGCTGCCAGCAGGTAATCGTGCGCCAGCATGTTTCTGGGCTCCTGGCGAAGCGAGACCAGACATTCTTGAATCGATCCATCCAGGGAGACCAGGCTCTTTTCATACGTGGCCTTCAGGTCAGGGGCCATGGATGCTTCGTTCGCTCTAAAACTGCTTTCCAGATCAGAAACCACCCGGGCTAGAGCGCCGTCTTCACCCCCCGGTAAAGCCGTCGCCATCTGGGCCACAGCGGTGGAACCTGCCGCCGTCTCCAGAGATTCCTGGGGGTGGATTTCAGAGGAAGGCATGGTCAGCAGAAACCCCAGGATCACC
>Ga0335079_10007061_pt1 | contig 12806 bp, 8 predicted proteins | sample Lox_Sample_33_FD_206719 | JGI IMG/M metagenome (GOLD analysis project Ga0335079, IMG submission 206719) | Soil microbial communities from Loxahatchee National Wildlife Refuge, Florida, United States - Lox_Sample_3.3 | ecosystem: Environmental > Terrestrial > Soil > Wetlands | place: USA: Florida... | reverse complement strand
AATTTTGATGGCGACCTTGCGGCCGAGGCGCGTGTCTTTGGCGCTCGAAACTTCGCCCATCGCGCCCTCGCCGATCGGTTTCAGAATTTCGTAATGATCTATCTTCGTTCCGGTGGCCAGCATATCTGCTTTCCTCCCGGCCTTTCTTGCTCTTTATTCTCTACTTTAGGCCGTCAACAAGATAAAGAACTGATAAGAGTCGCTGGTAGGCATAAACATACGCCTTACCATCCGCGGTCACGCGCAGGCCCGAGACACCGTCCAGGCCTGCCGTGTCGGATGGAGAGAACTCTCTCCAAAATTCCTTGCGCCCCGTGACAGAGTCCAGGCGATAAACCTTCCTCGGCAACACACCTCTGAGGCTCACGTAGAGAAAGCGGCTGTCGCCAGCCCACTGGCTCGGCTGCTCGCCTTCGTCCAGGCCGGTGATCGGCCGTGGCTCTCCGCCCTCCACCGGGTAGACCGCGAACTTTCCGTCCGGGTTGCGAACGGCCACGAATTTCCCGTCGGGCGATACGGCGCTGAGCGAGGTGTCGACAGCTCCTTCCGGCGTGACGGGACGCGGCTTGCCACCCGATAGGTCCCCCAGCCAAACCCGCGCCGCATGCCCCGGCTCATTCCCGGCGATCAAAATATGCTGGCCGTCCGGCAGGAATGCCGCACCCACGTAGTTGATGTTGTCTCGTTTCAACGGCCGTGGGTTGCCAGCGCCGGTCGGATAGAGAACGAGTTGCGGCGCCGAGCTGGTCGAGGTGATCGCCAGCGCCCATTTTCCATCCGGCGAGAAACCGGCCCCTGCCCCTTCCCCGATGCGAACGGCCGGCGATCCATCCGTCTTACGAATATAGAGACCGTAAGTGGCGCCACCCCCTTCCCCGGCTTCCACGAAGAGCACGGTTCGCCCGTCAGGCGAAAGATCGGCAGGCAGGGACCAGTCCAGCCAGGCGAGCTCGCGCTCCTTTGTTTCACCCGGCGCCAGACCGATCATCCCCATGCGCTGGTTGTCGTGGGCGATCAATGCCCGTCCATCGCGCGAGATGTCGTGAAGGGTCAGTGTGCCTGGCGCGCGAGCGACTAGCCGCTCTTTTCCCCCGAGGCTCACGGCGTACAGAGCGCGCCCTGAGCCCTCCCGAGTCGCCGTAAACCACACCTCGTCTCCGCCCGCGCCCCAGGCGAGGCCGAGCGCACTGACCCAGCCGCTGGAAAGCGTTTTCTTCTTTCCGCCGACGTCTACCACCGCAACCGAACCGCCGTCGTCGCCGACCGCGGGGTGATCCAGAAACGCCACCACGTCCGATTTGGGGGAGACGCGGGGATTGCTGATCCAGCCGGCGGTTTCGTAGAGAACTTTGCCCGCCGGGAACTCGAGTTGTTCCTTTCCGTTGGCACTGCGGACGATCGCCAAGCCCCCGCCTGCCGGAGCCCAGTCGGCCTGCTTCACCTCTTCCTGAATCTCACGCGAAGCCCCGCCCGCCAGCGCCGCCCTAGCGAGCGTCCCGGCATAACTGAACGGTCCGGAAGCATGCTCCTTCAGGGAGATAGCCATCTCGCCGGCCGCGGAAATCGAAAGGATATTTGCCCCTGGATAGCCGAGGGCGCGGGACTCGGAACTGTCCAGGCGCGTTGAGAAAATCTCGATGGGGTTGCCGTCCCACCTTGCGCCGTAAGCGATGGTCTGGCCGTCAGGCGCGAATCGCGCCGTGCGGATCGTCCCCCGGCGGAAAGTGATCGCGTGGAACGCGGGCGGCAGGGTCTTGCCGAGACGATGGCCAAAAAACAGACCGGCTGCCAGCATGACCAAAGCGGCGGCAGTGGAAGCCAGAACCAGCTTGGCCGCCGGCGTCGTAGGTCTGGCGGCGGCAACACCTTCAATGGGATTCAGCGCGGCGACCGCAGTTGTTGTCGACCCCGAGATGGAAGACAGGGCCTCGAGATCGTAGGCCATGTCCCGCGCCGATTGAAACCGCTCTTCCGGGCTCTTTTCAAGACAATGCCGCACCATCCGGTCGAGAGCCGGCGGCAGGTTAGGAACTATCGCGGAAAGGTCCGGCGGTTCTTCCTTGAGAATCGCCGTCATGGTCTCCGCCGGCGTCTCGCGGCGAAAGGCGCGATTGCCGGAGATCATCTCATACATGATGGAGCCGAAGCTGAAGATGTCAGAGCGGTGATCGGCCGCCTGACCGCGAACTTGCTCCGGCGACATGTAGCCGACAGTCCCGAGAATCGCTCCGGGGGTGGTCTGCTCTGCAATCGTGGAGTCTTGGTTTCCTACGGCTCGCGGCATATCCGGCCGCGTTAGCTTAGCCAGGCCGAAATCGAAGATTTTGATCCGGCCGTCCTTGGTCACGAAGATGTTCTCCGGCTTGAGGTCGCGGTGGACGATGCCTTTCCCATGGGCGGCGGCGAGGCCCCGGACCGTTTGTAGTCCGTAATCGACGGCCTTGCGCACCGACAGAGGCTTGCCGCCCAACCGGTCGCGCAGCGTCTCGCCTTCCAGTAGTTCCGAAACCAGATAAGGTGAGCCGTCATGCGTGCCAATGTCGTAAATCGCCAGAATGTTCGGGTAATTCAGCATGCCGGCGGCGCGCGCCTCCTGCTCGAAGCGCCGGAGACGGTCCGGATCGGTGGCCAAGGCGCGGGGGAGGACCTTGACGGCAACCTCGCGCCCGAGGCGCGCGTCCTTGGCGCGATAGACCTCGCCCATGCCGCCGGCGCCAAGCGGCGAAACCACTTCGTACGGGCCGAGCTGCGTTCCCTGATTGAGCATCGTTTTCTAGCCAGCAGGATGCCGAAACCGAGATTTCCGTTTTGACATCCCGGATAGTTTACACCCGCACGACTCACTTGTTAACGGATTTCCTTCGCACTGAACCCGTTCAGCCCCGAAGGCCGCCCGGTCTAGGTTTTGCGGCGTGTCCAGCCGGTACCGTTTGTTTACTTCTCTATGAACTTCTCGATCACCGCCAGCGTGTCGTCCATGGCATGCGGGTTCTGCTCGGCCGTCACATAGTCGCGCGCGCATCGACTACCCGATTCGCCCGTTGCTGGCTGTTCAGCTTGTCTTGGGCCGCGCGGGTTTCATGCGGAAGAGGGGAACCGGCAACGGCCAGCTTTCTTTGAGCTTGACCCAGACGCGAGCCCGTAAGCCGCTTGAAAGAGCGCCGGCCGCTCATGGAGCAGGCGTCATCGGACCGTTAATTGCGGGCTTATAACCTTTCGGTGTGTAAAAGGTCTGCTATTTTTTAATTGGCTGAGTGCATTTGGAATAAATACGTAATGACTGTGACGAATTAGCCGTTAATCTCATCCATTATCCACCAAAGTTAAGTCGAGGATGCCGAGTGTGTCGTGCTAACATCACGAAAGTTCCAGGCGTCTTTGGGATGAGTTATCAATTTCCGCTCTTCTTCTTCGCATGTACATGCGCAGTCTACGGACAGGAACTCGGGCCGGCGCCGACCGCCCCGCCGTCAGAAATAAATCACGCTTTGCCGGAAATATTTCCGCACGTCTCCGCGTCGGCCTGGCTGGATACCTCAAGCCGGGCTGCGGTGCAGACTTCTTACAACGGGAGCCTGACTCCTTCCGCAACCGTTCCTATGAACTGGACGGGCAGCATCAATGGGTGTGTGGCGGGCGCCACGGCACAGGCATATCAGGATGCGGTGGCCCTTCGTGTCAACTGGTTCCGGTCCATGGCGGGCGTGCCTCCGGGCATAACGCTCAACGCCACTTTCGGCGGGAAGGATCAGCAGGCGGCTCTCATGTTCAGCGCCAATAACGCACTGAGTCACTCACCCCCGTCGAACTGGACATGCTACACGGCGGACGCCGCCACGGCCGCCGGAAGTTCCAACATCTGTATCGGATTCTTCAATGATCCAGGTTGCATTGCTCTTTACATGCAGGATTTCGGCAGTGGCAACAGCGAGGCGGGGCACCGGCGCTGGATCCTCTATCCACAGACACAGAGCATGGGCACTGGTGATGTCTCCGCGAGCGGAGGAAACAATAGCGCGAACGGGTTATGGGTCTTCGACGGCAATTACGGAACCGCCCGGCCCGCCACGCGCGATGCATTCGTCGCTTGGCCCCCCAATGGTTACGTTCCTTATCAGGTGGTATGGCCGCGGTGGTCCTTTTCCTATCCGAGCGCCGACTTTACCGCAGCGACGGTTACGATGACGCGTAACGGATCGTCGGTCCCTGTGGCGCTTGAGCCCATCGCGAACGGCTACGGGGAGAATACGCTGGTATGGGTTACAGACAACCTCAATGCTTCGTTGCCCTACACACCCAGCCCGCCCGGTTCAGATACCGTCAATGCAGTGACCATCAGCAACGTCATGATCGGCGGCGCGTCGCACACCTTCAATTACCAGGTAATAGTGTTCGATCCCGCGCAGGGCGGACCACCCGCCGTACCTCTGGTGGGAATCAACACGCCTGGCCCTTGGTCAGTGGTATCCGGTACGGTGAACGTCAGCGGCTGGGCTCTCAACACCTCAGGCAGTGACTACACACCCATTGCTTCGGTCCAGGTCTCGGTGGACGGATCGGTCCCCGGCAGCGCCAGCTATGGTCTGAGCGCGGCGGCGGCTTGTGCGACTCAGTCGAGCCCCGCCTGCCCCAACGTGGGGTTCAGCTTCCTGCTGGATACTTCGACGCTGGCCGGTGGCATTCATCGTCTTCATGTGGTGGCCACCGATTCCGATAGCACTCCCGACAGCAGCTATGCCGATTCCACTTTTCTGGTCGCCGGGACCAGCGGCTCTAGCGATGCCGGGCATCCAGGCGTCGTCTGGCAAGATCCCGTTACCGGGACGAGCGAGATATGGTTGTTGGGCGGAGCGCAGGGCACGGCGGTGATTGGGGCGGCGAACTTGAACACAACGGCGAACTCGTGGCGCATCGTGGGGATGGCGGACTTCGATGGCGACGGTCATCCGGATGTGGTGTGGCAAGATCCCGTCACCGGCAGGAGCCAAGTGTGGTTCCTGGGTGGAGCGCAGGGCACGACCCGCATGGGCGCTGCGGTTTTGAGCGGTGTGAATAGCTGGCGGATCGCGGCCGTGGCGGATTTCAACGGCGATGGCCATCCAGACCTTGTCTGGCAGGATCCGGTGACGGGTCAGAGCCAGGTGTGGTACATGGGCGGAGCGCAGGGCACCACGTTGATCGGATCGGCGGTGCTCCACAAGCCCAATAGCTGGCGGATCGTGGGTGCTGCGGATTTCAACGGCGATGGCCTTCCAGACCTTGTCTGGCAGGATCCGGTAACGGGTCAGAGCCAGGTATGGTTCATGGGAGGAACCCAAGGCACGACCCTGATGGGGGCCGTGGTTTTAAGCAAGCCCAACGCCTGGCGAATAGCTCGCGTCATGGATTTCAATGGTGACGGGCATCCCGATCTTATTTGGCAAGACCCGGCAACGGGTCGGAGCCAGGCATGGCTGTTGGGTGGAATACAAGGCGCAACAATCACCGTGGCCGTCGTTCTGACCGGGCCCACGCCGCTTCATATCTGTCCTTGAGTCAGCGATCGTTCGTCGATCCGATCGACGCCCGTCTTCGCTCACAGCGCCAGCTCGCCCTTGTACCTCATGTCCTTCAGTGGAAATTTGACCGACAGATAAAACGGGGCAAACCGGCTCTCCAGTGTCACTAACTTATCCGCCACTTGGATCGGGTCCACTGCCCGCGGAAAAAAGAGGAGCACCTCGGTCGCCGTAGCCCCCGAGCCCGTGAACAGGTGGGCACACCGAATGCCGGGCTTGCCCTTGCGCTCCAGCCGGCTGCCCTGCTCAATTGCCTGCAGCATACTCTCGTTCGGATTTGGCGCAACCTCTTCCGGCTTGGTCTTGGGCGGCGGCATCAACGGCAGCCCGCGCAGCCGGATCACGTAAAACTGCCCGGTCAATTCCGGCAGTTCCGGCCCGCCCGCCAGGCGCACTGGCTTCGCGCTCTCCCATCGCACCAGAACGCGGAACTGCACAGGATGGCCCGGATCAGGGTTCGGACGCGCCGGGACCTCCTCGCCGATTGGTACGCTCCGCACGCCCCCGGGCGGGATGCCCGGTCCGGTGTCCGGCATGTCGCCACCCAGCCTCCCGTTGTTCCCGTAACCTGCGGTTGGCCGGTTTTTTCCCTCCTCCATGCGCACCAAACCTTCCCGCGCCCATGGCGATTGGCCGAGCAGAAACTGCTTCTCATCGTCGCTCCAACTGGCAGGGTCTTTGCTGTTCCAGAATTCATTTCGCGCAGCCCGCAGGGCGAGACATGCCGGCAACATCGTCGCGGCCTGCAACCATTGCCTTCGCGTTCTGATCACTGGTTCTATCCTACCGTCACCGCGACAGTCAGAATTGTCTCGCCGCCAATCGATTGGATCCTCCAATCTCCCGCAGCGAAAACCTGGGGTCGAAACACCCGTCACACGCGTCAGCAAACACCCTGCCTCACTCTGCGCGCAGCGCTCTGATCGGGTCTACCTGCGCTGCCCGCCGCGCGGGGGCCCACGACGCCAGCACGGTGATGAGAAGCAGCAGCAGTGGGATGGCAATGTAGATTAGCGGGTTGACGTGCTGGAAGCCGGATGCTGAGAGAGCGGCAGTGGCGGCGCGGCAGGCGAAAAAAGCCACCACCAATCCCACCGAGACGCCGGCCAAGCCGAGCGCCAACCCCCGCCGCAGCACCATCCAGACCACCGCCCGGCGGTCCGCTCCCAAGGCCATGCGGAGACCGATTTCGGTTGTCCGCCGGCTCACCGAATAGGCCACCAAGCCGTACAGCCCCACCGCCGCCAGAATCATCCCCATGAGTCCCATGCCGCCCACCGCCTGAGTGATGACCTCGGAGGTCTTGATGGCCCGTTTCGTATATACATCTTCCATGGTGCGCATGTCGAAAACGGGCATGTCCGGATCCAGCTTGCGCACCACGTCGCGCAGTACCGGTGCAACGGTGGCGGCGTCCGGGGCTGCAGATTCGGCGATGATGGACATCTCGGCAGCCCGCGGGCGGCGGGGGTGCTGCCGGTAAGGCAAGTAGACAAAATCCGGGGGCGGCTCGGCGATCCAGAGGTACTTCGCCAGCCGGGCGATGCCCACGACCTGAACCAGCGGGCCGCCGGCGTTGTCGAGGTGGAACTGTTTGCCGATTGCGTCCCCTTTCCAATAGTGCTTGGCCATTTTCTCGTTCACCACGGCAACCAGCGGCGTGTCCTCCCGATCCGAAGCGAGAAAGCCGCGCCCGCGCAGAATGGGGATATTCATGGTCTCGAAGTACCCATCACTGATGTAGTTGGCAAATGTGGTGATCGACTGTTCGCCTCGCGGCAACTGCCAGCCTTCGGGAACCACGCCCACGGGCGCCGGGCCGGCCAGCATGGGAATAGCGAAAACGAAAGCCGCCGACTTGACGCCGGGCGCGGAACGTGCGCGGTCCAGCAGATCCTTATAAAAGCGCGTCGTCTGGTCTGGTGAGTAGTTCGCCAGTTGCGTGTTAAAGCTGGTGAGGAAGAGATGATCGATGCGGTATCCGGGACCCGGCAGCAGTTGCTCCTGAAAGCTCTGCACCATGGCGGCGGAGATCGAGAGGAGCACGACCGAGAGAGCCACTTGACCCGCCACGATCGTGTTGCGGCCCCAGAGGCGGCGACGGCCACCACTGTCCGCGTCGGCGGCCTTCAACGCAGGCACCAGGTCCGGCCGCGTGGCGCGCAGGGCTGGAGCGAGACCGAACAGCAGCGTGCTCAGCACGGACGCGATCAGCGTAACCAGCAGGACGCGCCGGTCCACTCCGATGTCGAATACGATGGGCACATCGCTGGGTATGGGGATACGATGCCAGAAATCGGCCATCGCATCGGCCATGAATACGCCGGCTACCCCGCCAGCCACGGCCACCAGCAGATTTTCCAGCAGAAGCTGCCGGACCAGAGCCATGCGGCCGGCGCCGATGGCCAACCTCACTGCGATCTCTCTCGATCGCGCGCGGGCCCGGCTCAACAGCAGACCTGCGACGTTGGCGCAGGCCACCAGCAACACCGCGACCCCCAGCACGCCGAGCATCACCACCATCCCGGTTATTTCCGGTCCTTGCGCCGCGCGCATCTGGAGCTCGGTCTCCACCTGGAGTCGCTGATTGCGATTGGCGGTTGCGTGCATTTTCTGGAGTTCGCCGGAAAGGGCGCCGATATCGGCCTGCGCCTGGTCCAAGCCGACACCGGGCCTCAGCCGGCCCTTGATGAACAACCATCCAAAGTCCCGGTCGCGGAGGTAGTTCTGCTGGACCATCCGCGGCGACATGGATAAAGGAACGAATAGCTGCGGGCGCATGATCAGGTCGATGCCCGTGAAATGCTCGGGCGCCACGCCAATTACAGAAAACTGAATGCCATTCAGGCGGATCTGGGAGCCGAGAACCGATGGGCTGGCGCCGAACTGGCCCACCCAAAAATCGTGGCCCAGCATGACCACCGGATCGCGTCCCTCTACCTGGTCCTCATCGAGGCGGAAGCTACGCCCGGCCACCGGCTCCACGCCCAGCACACGGAAGAAGTTGCCGGAAACGTACAGGCCCCACTTCATGCGCGGAAGCGTATTGGGATTCGGGCTGAAGCCGAAAAAGGCGTAGGAGGCGGCCACCACACCGTCGAAGGTGCGGTTGCGGTCGCGCAGGTCGATGTAATCCGGATAGGAAATGGGCGGGTTCTGGCCAAACTGCGCGGACACAGCGGTATTGATGGCGAGGACGCGGTCCGGCTCCCAGACGGGCAGGGGGCGCAGCAACATGGCGTCGGCAAAACTGAACATGGACGCGGTGGCGCCGATGCCGATGGCCAGGGAGAAGATCGCGATGGCCGTGAAGACCGGGTCCTTTCGCAGCATTCGAAAGGCGTGATTGACGGATGGCCACATGGGGACCTCCTCGCGAAGAACTTGAGATCCGTGGAAGCAAGAGCAATTCCGATGCCGTGCCGTTACTCGTAAGAAGAATAATATCAGTTATTTAGATCCTAAATATATGATACTCATGTCCGCTTTTGGGATCTGCTGTCCGATCTTGATGCGTCTGTCCCGGGTCGGGCACCATTCGTGCTGCGCCGGATTGTGCCGCGTCGCCCTGGAGTATGATGAATCCGACGTTGTTGAAAATATTTTGATATCGGCATCCCGGAAGGAGTTATGGCTATGACTCGGCGGCAATTTGCATTGTTCGGAGGCCAGCGCGCTCATGGCGCACAGCCAGCCCTCTGAGGACCTCGCCGGTTTGAACTTAGCCGAAGCATCCCGCAGGATAAGAACCGGAGCGGTGAATCCCACACAGCTGACCGAGTCTTGCCTGGAGCGAATCCGTACCTACAACCCGAAGATCAATGCCTGGATCACCGTCATGCGGGACCAAGCGCTGGCCCAAGCGGAAGTGCTTGCGGAGGAGCAGCGAGCTGGCCGCATCCGTGGCCCCTTGCACGGCATTCCGATCGGAGTCAAAGATAACATCGACACGGCAGGTGTGCGCACTACGGCAGCCAGCGCGGTTTTCGAAGATCGTGTCCCGGTCGAGGACTCTGAGGTGGTCCGGCGACTAAAGGTGGCAGGCGCAGTCCTCATCGGAAAGTGCAATCTGCACGAATTCGCGCAGGGCGGGACCTCGGCAATCAGTTTCTTCGGTCCGGTTCGAAACCCCTGGAAGCTGGAGCAGAATGCCGGCGGTTCCTCCAGTGGTTCGGCGGCGGCCGTGTCAACGAATTGCTGCTATGCGGCGCTCGGTACCGATACAGGTGGGTCCATTCGAACCCCAGCTTCTTACTGCGGGGTGGTGGGACTCAAACCGACGTACGGTCGAGTCAGCATTCGAGGCATTATCCCGTTGGTCTGGTCGATGGATCACTGTGGCCCGTTGGCACGAACGGTGGAGGACGCAGCCATCGTCCTGGAGCAGATCGCCGGCTATGACCGTCTAGATCTTTCGAGCGTTGATCATCCGGTGCCGAACTACTCAAGAGCGATCGGAGCGCCAGTGTCCCAATTCCGTCTCGGGATTCCACCGCGGTTTTACGACACTCTGGATGAAGACGTCACGCGGGCTGTTGAAGATGCGCTCGCGCTGTTGAACAAGCTCACCCAAGGTTCCCGTGAGGTTGTGCTGCCTTCCCTGGTGGACACCGGTCTGGCAGCTTCCCTCTTGGACGGCGGCGTGGGAGGCGCCGAATCGTACGCCTACCACGAGCCGTACATCACTCATGCTCGCCGCGGCTATCAGCCCCAGACGCTTCGTGTTCTCGAGCGTGGCGCACAGACGAAGGCCACCGATTACATCCGCACGTGGCGCGAACTGCAGTTGATTCGCCGCACCGTAGACGACGTATTCCGGAGCGTGGACCTATTAATTACGCCTACTCGGCGGCGCGCGCCCCGGACAGTGGACGCGGAAATCAAGCGGGCCTCTAGCGAGAAGCCGCTTCCACCGGACCCCGAGAATACACGGGCATTTAACGCATACGGGTTGCCTACGATCTCAATTCCGTGCGGTTTTTCGAAGGATGGTCTTCCCATTGGTCTGCAAATTAGCGGGCCGCACTTCGCGGAAATCAACGTTCTCGCCCTCGCTCATGCTTATGAACAGGCCACAGAGTGGCACAAACGCGTCCCCCCGTTGAATCCGGAAACCAAAGTCCCGCCACTTGCAGACGAGGCCACTTAGCATTCCGGACGGTTGATCGGGCGCGCGGAATTGAAGTTTCGCCATAGGAGCCATTACCATGAGAACAATGCTCCGCAGAGTCACCCTGGCGGGCATCGTAATTTTTGTGTACAGCGGATGGCTTCCGAACCTCGTCAACGGAGGTCCGAGCGAATCGTCCATTCTCGAGCCCGCATCGGGTGCGTTGTTCGGACTATATTACGGCGCTGGCAGTCTGGCCCAGACAGCGGTGAAGCTGGGGCGGACACCGGCGGTTCACCTCACGTATTATGCGTGGGCTGCCGACTGGACGGGCAGCGTCACCAAAGCAGACCTGGCGGAAGGACGCATCCCTCTCGTGAATTGGGAACCCCACCACATCGACTTCGCCAAGATTATCGATGGGAGCCTCGATGCAACGATCATGGCGCGTGCGAACGGTTCCAAAGCACTCGGCAGGAAGTTCTTCCTCGACTTCGCGGCCGAGATGAACGGCGACGAGGCGTGGAGCGGCAACAACGCCCCCCTGTACGTCTCCGCTTATCGGCATATTCACGACCTCTTCGTTGCCGCCGGCGCTACCAACGTGGTTTGGGTATGGTGTCCGAACGTCACAGATACCCCCGGTGGCAACCGGACGACGATGGACTACTATCCCGGCGACACGTATGTCGATTGGACCGGAGTCGATGGGTACAACTGGGGTACGAAGAATGGCGGCTGGCAGACCTTCCGTCAGGTGTTCCAAGAGATCTATCCCCTCCTTGCAGCGAAGAAGAAGCCGATCCTGATTGGCGAGATGGCGTCCGCCGAAGCTGGGGGAAACAAGGGCAAGTGGATCGACGACATCATTCCCACTCTGCGCACCAACTTCCCGCTCATCAAGGGTGTCATATGGTTCGATGTGAACAAGGAAGCCGATTGGCGCATCAGTTCGTCTCCCGCATCGGAAGCGGCATTCATCCGCATGTCGAACGATCCCTATTTCAATCATTAGGGGATTCCGGGCCGACAACGATTCAGCTCTCGGTTCGTTTGTGACCTTTCCTTGTCAGGTTCAACCCGATGCGGGGAACACTTTCGCCGAAAGTGATATACTGCACACCACCAGAAGGCGAAAGTCATCAGGTGACCGGTAAACCCGTATGGGGGAGTCAGCACCGGAGCGGTAGCTCTGAACAAGGAGTATCCGATGGATCCACGTGTATTCACCCAGACGACCGTCGTTTGGACTAGCGACGGCAAACCAGAAACGTTTGTTAGGGGCGAGCGCCTGCGGAACATCATCCGTGTTGGGAGAGGCGTCACCTTTGAATCGGTTGTTCCGCATCGCATAGCCGCGACCTATACGATGAGCTGGGATGAGTTTATTGCGAGCACGACGGCAGTGCGTCAGGCTAAAGCTGACGGGGGATAGCCGCCCAGCTCGGAACCGGTTTTTGAACCGATGCTCGACTAGCCGAACGATCTTTCCATCGCAACCGCCGCTGCTCCTAGCACGCCGCCGTAATAGCCAAGGGGCGAACCTACTATCATGAGCTGCCGCTCGTTCCAGGCCGGGACGAGGGCAGCAAGTTCCTCGCTGAGTGCCTGCAGCAACATCGGGTTGTTCTGCGCCACACCCCCTGAAAGGATCAAGGCTTCGGGATCCAGCCAGGTCTATCCCATCTACCACATCGCGCTCAACGCCACCTATGTTCCGACGCCGAACTTTATCGCGGAGTTTACCTGGGGCACCTACCGCGACAACGACAAGTTTCTGGAAAATGGCCCGCTTTCCAGCCGCAGCCGGGCGCCGGGGCTGAGCATCCCGGAAATATTCCCGCTCAACGAGCTGGATCGCATTCCCACCCTTTACTTCAATCAAGGCTATTCCGGAATCGTGGAGGAATGGTACTTCCACAATTACTCGTACTCTATGCCTTTCGCGAGCAACAACACCTGGACCCGCGGACGGCACACCATGCAGTTCGGCCTCGCGTTCACTCGCGAGAGAAAGAGCGAACTGGCTAATCCCTCGAACAACAATACCAACGGCACATTTACGTTTACCGGACGAGAACGAAGCCGCTGGCGCGGCGGACGCTTCGCGTAGCGTAACAGGTAGAGGCGGTCGGCTG
>Ga0335079_10007059_pt1 | contig 12810 bp, 9 predicted proteins | sample Lox_Sample_33_FD_206719 | JGI IMG/M metagenome (GOLD analysis project Ga0335079, IMG submission 206719) | Soil microbial communities from Loxahatchee National Wildlife Refuge, Florida, United States - Lox_Sample_3.3 | ecosystem: Environmental > Terrestrial > Soil > Wetlands | place: USA: Florida... | reverse complement strand
AAGAATTATTTAACCGCCAGCTCCGAAACGCTCGATTTGGGCCGAACCGCCTTTGGTGAGAATTGCGCCCGTTGCCATTCGAGCAAGCTGCCGCCAGAGGTTACTCAGGCTCATTTGGATAAGCATTCGCAGGAAGCCAAGGCTGCATGGGTTAGGCTTGTCAAGTCCGATGGCTTTCTCGACAAGAACTTTCTATCTGACGACGAGCGCTATCCGCTGGTTTCCGCAAACAAGAATCTCGCGATCGGGACCAACGCCGCCCGCGCCTTGGGCACGAACCCGATGGAAGGCCACCTCTGGCAGGACTTTTCATCGCGAACCTTCAAGCAGTTACCCTTGCCGGGCAAGCTTAGTCTTGAAAATCCGTTCGATGCAGGTACGCCCATCGAATTCACCATTCCAAATGGCGGTTATTACCGTACGCCCTCGTTGATTAGTGTTTGGGCCACGGCACCGTTCCTGCATAACAATATGCTTGGACTCTTCAACAACGATCCTTCCGTGCAGGGGCGCATGGCAGCCTTCCAGGACGCCGCCGAGAAACTTCTGTGGCCGGAAAGGCGCGCCGGCAAGGCCACAATTAAGGTTACTGCGAAAGCGTCAGTTCTCAAGGTGGGGGCGCTTGAGATCCGGGTTCCCGCCGGAACGCCGGTTAATCTTCTGGCGAACATAAACACTTACAAGGCACTGCAGTTGCCCGCGGTGCTCGCCACATTGAACCAACTGGTACAGGATCCTCAGCGGCTCGTCCGCTTGGCGGAAGTCCTTGCGAACCGGGGACAGTTTGACGAGGATCTCAAGAAAATTGTTCCTGATCTGCTCGCCTTGAACCAATGTCCCGACTTCATCGAAGACCACGGGCATACGTTCGGTGCACATCTTCCCGATGATCAGAAGAAAGCGTTGATCGAATATATGAAGACCTTCTAGCTTTGAAGGGTCTCATACGGGTCATCCGATGGACAACGGCCTCATCTTCCAGCCGCTAAAGTTCCGAAACCTCACGGTGAAGAACCGCCTCTTCCGGTCGAGCATTTCAGGGCGGTGGGATAACTACGACGGTTCCGGCACGCAAACCCGAATCAACTGGGAGGAATCATTCGCACGCGGAGGCGTGGGCGCGATCATATCGTCCTTCGTTCCCGTACACATTCGGGGCCGCATCCTGCCCAATTACGCCATGATCGACAGTGACGATAAGATACCGTTCTGGCGGAAGGTAGGTGAAGCGGTCCACCGTCATGACTGCAAGTATATTCTGCAGTTGAGCCACTCCGGCCGGCAACGCGACAACCCCGGCGTTGAAAACTTCAAAGAGAAAGCGCTCTCGTCCACCAGCCGCTCCGATACCTTCCACGGGCTGCTGTGCGACGCCATGACCATACCGCAGATCCAGGACACCATCCGGCATTTTGCCAATGGCGCACGCCGCGCTCGCGAGGCGGGTCTGGATGGCGTCGAGTTACACGCCTCCCATGGCTACCTGATCACCCAGTTCTTGAGTTCCGCCATCAACGATCGCACGGATCAGTACGGCGGTTCACTGCGCAATAGGTCGGCCTTTTTACTCGAAATCATTCAGGCCATTCGCAAGGAAGTCGGCAACGATTTCCACTTACAGGCAAAGCTAAACGCCGTCGATTTCGGCGACGCTCTTTATCCCTGGGAGAAGAAAGGCAACACTCTGGAGGAGGGAATTCAGGTTGCGAAATGGGCGGAGGAGGCCGGCGTGGACGCCATACATGTCTCGATAGGCAATATCTTTCCACATCCACTGCTGCCCTCGGGAGGCTTTCCGCCCGACGAGTTGAACTGGTGGTACGGCACCATGATATCAAGTGGTGTTCGTGGATACCTTAACTACACGATGTTTCATTTCAAGATCCTGCGCCCAATTTTTACGTTCTTCTGGGGTCGTACCAAGAAGGATCATCCAGTTGAGGCAGTAAGTTCCGAGTACTCAAAGGAAATCAAGAAAAATGTAACTGTGCCCATCATTAACACCGGCGGTTACCAGGACGCGAGTGTGATTCGGCGGGTCATCGCGGAAGGTTATACGGATGCGGTTTCCATCGCCCGGCCGCTGATCGCGAATCGCAGCCTGCCTCAAGTGTTCGCATCCGGCGGAGATCTTCCGGATAAGCCCTGCTCGTTCTGTAATCGTTGCCTGGTGAATGCCGTCGCCAATCCCCTCGGTTGCTACGACGTGCGACGCTTCGGCGGCGACCACGACGCCATGGTAGCGGAAATCATGACGGTCTTCCGGCCTTCACAGTTTCAGGTGTCGGCTGGAGATTAGGGAAGAGCTGCCATGGCTGACGAGATGATCATTCGCACGAAACAGGGCAATCTCGTCGACGACATACAAACCAGCCCCGTCGATGATTATCAACGGAAGTTTCGCCTGCTGTTGATTCTGATTCCATCGCTGATCCTCGTGATGATTGCCCTGTACCTGATCTGGTACTTCACTTCCGACCGGCCGCTGGAACACGCCGATATCCACGAACATTTCAAGTACGGTTCCATCGGCAGCGAGCCTGGCGGTTCCATCTTCACGCCGGTCGGAGGCGTCCTTCCTCCCTACCTGGTATTCAAAACGCTCCCTGCCGTGTGCCCGGACAAGCTTCCCGGCGGATATGCATCACTCGGCCTCGTCTACGAGCCGGGCCACGACCTGCCGATTGGTATTTCCCGCCGGCGCCGCCTCGGAATAGATCAGGTTGGACTCAACTGTGCCGTCTGCCACACGGGTACCGTGCGCGCATCGGCTGGCGCCCAGCCCACAATCGTTCTGGGAATGCCCGCCCACCAACTGGACCTCGAGCGCTTTTTCGAGTTTGTAACTGCCTGCACTCTGGACGACCGATTGACCGCGGACAACGTATTCATGAAGGCGAAGGAGATGGGTGAGCCCGTCAGCTGGATGCAGCGGCTTATTTATAAGTTTGTTCTAATTCGCCGGTTGAAAGAACAAATTGTCCAGGGTCAGAATCGGACCGGTCCGCTATTTAGGGATTCCATGCCGCGGTGGGGACCGGGACGAGTAGACACGTTTAATCCCTATAAAGCCATTCAGTTCAATTGGAACCTCAATCAACTTCCGCATGATGAACTCATCGGCGCGGCGGATTTCCCCTCGTTATGGAATCAGAAGCCGCGCGAAGGAATGCACCTGCACTGGGACGGCAACAACACTTCCGTCGACGAGCGCAATCTGAGCGCATCACTCGGCGCGGGCGTCACTCCGGTTACCGTAGATCATCCCAGCTTGCAGCGTATCCATGACTGGATCTGGACTCTACCGCCGCCGAAATATCCCTTTCCCATTGATCAACAGCGGGTCGCGAGGGGCGAAACCATCTACAATCAACACTGCGCCGAATGCCATGCCTTTGGCGGCGGCAAGACGGGAACTGTCGAAAGCCTATCCCAAATAAATACAGACCCCTTTCGGTTGAACTCTTACACCTATGTTTTTGCCTCCACTCAAGCGGCGCTCTACCCCGAAAGTCCGTACCAATTTACCCACTTCGCGAAAACGGATGGATATGCGCGCCAGCCGCTCGATGGCATTTGGGCTCGAGCGCCTTATCTTCACAACGGTTCAGTCCCAACGTTATGGGACTTACTGCGAGACCCGCAACAGCGTCCAACGCGATTTATTCGCGGCTACGACGTTTACGATCAGAAGAGAGCGGGGTTCGTGTATGACACTCCGGAATCAAAAAGTTCTGGTTTTCTCTATGACACCGCCGTTCCAGGCAATGGCAATGGCGGTCATCTATATGGGACAAAATTGTCGGACGATCAGAAGATGGATTTAATCGAGTATATGAAGACGCTGTGAGATAAGTTTCAGGCCAACGCACAACCCTATGAATAAGTTCGCCACCTGGTTTGGCCGTGTAGTCTGGATCGGGATTGCGGTCAATCTCGCTCTCGCCGTACCGGTATTGTTCACCCCGGCACAGGTGCTGGCACTTTTCTCCATGCCCGCGGCAACACCCGCTATGTGGCCAAGCTTCGCGGCCCTGCTGCTCATTCTCTTGAGCCTTTTCTACATCCCGGCGGCCTTGAATCCTATGTATTACCGCTCGGTTGCGTGGCTCGCGGTTCTTGCCCGGCTGACTGGCGTAGCATTTTTTTGTTTTTTCAACAGCGCCTACTATGTGATGGGCCTGCTCGATCTTACTTTCTTCGTCCCAGAAGCGATTCTTCTCACTTTGGCACTTCGTGACCCGGCCGCCGCAACCAGCTACAGCGGTAACCATAGGAAACCTCAATTCATTGCCGTCGCAGTTCTTCTTGTTTTGCTGATTGCCGGTGTCACCTATGTCGAGTTCTTCCGCGAGGTGCCTCCACCGCAATTCACTTCCAATGAGGCGCACTTCCTTTACGGTTCAATTGGAACGGAAAGCACATCCGGCGTTCCGTACTGGCTCTGGCTGGCGCTCCCCCGCGTGTTCCCGGACCTCCTGCCCAGGCCCGGCGGATATGAGTCGCTGGGGATTATCTGGCAGGAAGGTCATGAGCTGCCGGTGGGATTTTCAAAGCAGACGATTGGGATCGAACGTATCGGCATTAATTGTGCGTTCTGCCATACCGCCACTTACCGATTAACACCGGGCAGCAAGCCTGTGATTGTGCCCGCCGGACCAAGCCACACGACGAGCCCGCAGGACTATTTGCGATTCCTGTTCGCCTGTGCAAGTGATCCTCGATTCACCGCCGGCACCATCATGCCGGAGATCGCCAGAAATTACCGTCTTTCCTGGCTCGATCGTCTGGTCTATCGATTTGTTCTGATTCCGTTTACTAAGTTGACATTGCTGAATCAGCAGAGCGCCCAGAACCAATACAGCTTTATGAAAACCTTGCCGCGATGGGGCTACGGCCGCATCGATCCGTTCAATCCTGTTAAGTACCGGGTGTTGAACCAGCCCGTGGATGGAACTATCGGAAATTCTGATATGGTTCCCGTGTGGAACTTGAAACAACATGCCGGATATTCGCTGCACTGGGATGGCCTGAATAATAACTTGCAGGATGTCGTCCTTACTTCCGCCATCGGAGACGGCACGCCGGTAGAGTGGGTAGACCGCGACTGGAAAAAGTCAGAAACCGAATCTAGCCTTAAGCGCATCAGGACGTACATGAGCGAGGTACAACCGCCGAAGTTTCCCTTCCCGATCGATGCCACACTCGCCGCCAAAGGCAAATCTGTCTACGACAAAGAATGCGCTTTATGCCACGCCATCGGCGGCGCTCGCACAGGCAAGGTAGAGCCGCTGGATAATCCGAACCTGCAGACGGACCGGCACCGCATTGATATGTGGACGCAGGCCGCCGCCCAGGCGTACAACGACTATGCTGCCGGCCACACCTGGAAATTCAACAATTTCGTGAAGCAGATCGGCTACGTCAATGTCCCGCTGGAGGGTCTTTGGTTGCGCGGACCATATCTTCACAACGGGTCCGTTCCGACGCTGACTGATCTCCTCGAGGTTCCTGCCAATCGGCCTCGAATTTTTTACCGCGGGTATGACGTCCTCGATTCGCAAAGGGTCGGTTTCGTATCCAGTGGTCCGGATGCCGAACGCGTCGGGTTCAAATATGATACGAGCGTTGCGGGGAACGGAAATTATGGCCATCTCTGGGGCACTATGCTGACCGCAGCCGAGAAAAGGGCGCTTGTCGAGTACATGAAGGCTCTGTGACCGAGACGGCGAATTGCGAAAGATTTCTTTTCCGGCGATTGCATCCCTGAGACCCGCACCGGCGGTCCAGGCATTTCCCAGGGTGTTTCCCACGGTTTCTCCTTTAGACGAAGGCGTATTCCTGCGCCAGTAGTATCACTGTGAACGGGGCTGAAGGTCCGGCGCGGAGCAACGTACCGCCACGATCTTTCGGTGGCGGTCAGGCAGGAGCGGTGGTTTTCAGCCACTGAAGGAAGGGCGAAGGCAGTGGAGCTAATCTTGTTTATCAATGTGTTGAAGTTTGGCCTTGAACATGCCTCTTAAGGGTGCGGAGCGTGCATAGGCGCACTCTTGAAATCGAATGTATCTGCCGCCGTCACAGCGCCCGTCCATATCAGTAGATGAGACAATGGCGCTTCGGCAGTGCGCGATGGGAGGTGGGAAAGTGACGCATAGGAGCCTGGTTCTGCGGCAGGCACTCAGTATCGTTTGCATCTTGCTCCTGACCGGCGCGTTCCTGGCGGCTCAACAACCCGCGCCCCCGGCGCAAGTTGCAGCGGCCGCACGGCCGTTGTCGCCGGAGCAATTGGACAACCTGGTAGCGCCCATTGCGCTCTACCCCGATTCCCTACTCAGCCAAGTATTGGTGGCCGCCACTTACCCGTTAGAGGTTGTCGAGGCGGCACAGTGGCTGCAGCAAAACCGCAACCTCGGAGGCCGCCAGCTGGTGGATGCTGCACGGCAGCAGAATTGGGACGCCAGTATTCAGGCGCTGGTTGTTTTTCCGGATGTGCTGAATCGGCTGAATTCGGATATTCGCTGGACCACAGATCTCGGGAACGCATTTCTCGGCCAACAGGCCGATGTTATGAATGCCGTTCAGAGTATGCGGGCGCAAGCCAGGGCCGCAGGCCAACTGAACTCGAACCCTCAGGAGACGGTGTCGACCCAAACGCAAGGGGACCGGACGGTGATTCAGATTCAGCCGGCCAACCCTGAGGTGGTTTATGTGCCAACCTACAATCCCGAATACATCTGGGGTCCGCCGACTTATGGCTATTATCCGCCTCTGTACTACCCGGATTTTGGATTCGGCTTCGGCCCCGGAATCTACATCGGCGGCTTCTTTGGCGGCTTGGGGTGGGGTGGTTGGGGCTGGGGACCGAATTGGTTCGGCTGCTCGATCTTTCTGAACCCCTTCTTCTTCAACCGCTACGGTTACCATGGCTTCTTTGGCGGCGGTGGCTTTCGAGGCGGGATCTGGGCGCACAATCCCGCACACCGGCTGGGAGTTCCGTACTCCAATGCCGCGCTGTCCAACCATTTCCGCGGTGCGTCGGGCCTGGGATATGGCAGGGGACAGTCGCTCAGTCGGGTGAATCCGGGAGGCACTTTTGGGTACCGGGGAAATGCAAGCGCCCGCGCCCCGTCCGGCGCGCAGGCCGGCGGTTGGCACCGTTTCGGCGAATCCGGGGCTGGGAGCTCTTCCTACGGCCGAGCCAATCGCAGCGTGCCGAGTTCGGGTTATCGATCGAGTCCTTCGTACGGAGGTGGTAGTTACAGTGCAGGACGCGTCTCGCCGAGTTACCGGTCCAGTCCTTCCTATGGCGGTGGTAGCTACTATGGAAGCCGCACAATGCCGAGTTATCGCTCGAGTCCCACCTACGGTGGTGGTGGCGGCACCCACCGAACAAGTCCTTCGTATAGCAGCAGGAGCTCCTACAGCAGTGGCGGCGGCTCCTATCATGGCGGCGGTGGTGGCGGTTTTCACAGTGGTGGCGGCCACGGTGGTGGCGGTGGGCATCGCTAACTCTAGCAGAAGCCTTGTTCCCTCGTGATTACGGTAGGGGACTATAAACAACTGCGGCTGAACAATTGCCGCACCTTGCTACCTTGTTCAAGCCGGATGGACCTTTGTAGCTGACAACCTCAGCAAATCATCTTCAAGACGGATCACGCTACTCTGAGCGTGTACATGTGATGGTAATTCAATCCGGCGGAAGAGTAATCGCGGCGCGGCCTTGGATGAGGGCACGCAACCTCCCCGCAAGATGACCATGTCGGGCAGCAAGCTAACCTCATGGTCTCGTCCGTCACTCCCGACACTTCTATCGTCAGGTGCCAGTCCTCTACCGGACTCCATCCGCAGCACCGCGACCCTGGCCATAGCCATATGCTCTGCAACGAATTCTATCTTTGAGCGTGCCGATCTCTACCAGCAGACCAAGCACCGCATCGTCGATCTGGCAGAGCCTATGAACGCTTATCAATTGCCACTGTTCCTAGCCTCTTCCGGCCGATTGCGCCGCCATGCTGCGCGCCGGCGGTGTGGGTTTTTCGTGGAGGTTGGCCGTGATCTTCGCAGGCTTCGTAGGCGTAACGGAAACCTGCATCACATTTCGGAGGAGGTACCTTACATATAGCCCAAATGTGAGCACTAATACGAGACAGCAGAGCAGCAAGAACAGTCCATCAATATAGGCTGTCTGACCGTTACGAATCAGCCATACCGCTACCCCCAACGCAAAGACGATGACGCCAAGGCTGGCAAGCAGCAGGAATCCTCGATCTGACATCTGCAAGCTCCCTTGTCGCGCGCGATCATACCGGCAGCGACACTTCCTGAGCCAGACAAGCAACCACGGCACGCACGAGGGCAGTGTATGAGAAGGGCTTTTCGATGACCATGCCGTCATCCCACAGCTCATCCACGATGTCCTCGCGGTAGCCGGTCATATACAGAATCTTGAGGCTGGGCCGCAGTTGCTTGAGGCATCTGACGAGCTGGATGCCGTTGAGTGCGGGCATATCGACATCGGTTAGCACCAGGTCAATTCCGTAAGCGCCAATTTGTCTGGCGAGATGCAACGCTTTTCTGCCGTTGTCTGCCGGCACTACACGATAGCCGTGGCCCTGTAAGACCGAACCCACGAACGACCGAATCATGTCATCGTCTTCAGCCAAAAGAATAGTCTGGTCAGGCATAGGATTTACTCGAGTCACTGGATTCTTAGCCGCAGAATACACGCAGGGAACCGTGACAACCATACCCGTGAAACTGTAGTTTCAGTCTCAATCTCGGAGTAGCCTCCCTTTAGTGGCTGGCTCCTTTTATTAGCACACTCTCTTGGAGAGGTCCCGACAGTGGTGTCAACGCACGCTGCCAGCGGCGGGATAAGGGAGGGTGTGGTGGGCCGCTGGCAGTGCGTTACGGGGCTCACAGGGTGAACAGATTGACTCCACATTAACCGCCTCAAGGCTGGGCGCCCATACCACTGTTGCGGTATATGGCAGTCTTTTTCAAAGTAGATGGTCACCTCACCCAAAGAGCAGCAAGATACCAGCTCCAGAATTTCTTCAGGTTTGCCGGCCCGATTGCAGCCGGCTCTCTAGCCTTTCGATCCATCGGACTCGCTCTATTCTCAGCCGCCTGGTCCACCACGGTGTGTGAGGAATCCGCTCCAGCAATTTGATGATCAGGTTCTTCATTGGCTCCCTCGCAGGGTCGAGTCGTTAGGGTTGATCGTTGTCCCGGCGCTTTAAGGTGGGCCGCTCGTCCTGGTCCTTGGGCGCCTTCCGGTCGCCGTTCTCGTCGTCGACCGTTCCGTTCGGGGAGCGGCGCAAGGTCGGCCGGCTGCCATCGTCTTTCTTGGCATTCCTGGGGCGGTTGTGCAACACCCCAAGCCGTTCCTTCACGTCATTGAACTCGGAGGTGTTCAAGACATATTCCGGCTTGGCCTTTAAGATGGTGGCGATGTTTTTTTGCGCCGCGGAGATGCGGTCGTCGGTGGGCGGGTGCGTCGAAAAAACCTTCGACATCGTCCCTGGTTTCCTCTTCTCGAGTGTTTGAATCTTCTCGAAAAAATCGACGAACGCAGTGGGATCGTAGCCGGTCTTGTACATGTACTCCAGGCCCAGCATGTCGGCCTCGGATTCAAAGGCGCGAGAGAACGTCAGGAAGCCCAGCGGGATCGCGATGCCCGCCGCCTGGTACAGCGCATACCCCGTCCAGCCGCCCATGAAGATTAGGGGAAGGGAGGCGTAATTAATGATGGTTCCGCGTGTTGCCTGCCTGGTGCCATGGCGCGCCGCCACGTGGGCGATCTCATGCGCCATCACACCCGCGAGTTCGGCTTCGTTGTCGGCATCCAGAATCAGGCCGGAGTTCACGAAGAAGAATCCGCCGGGCAGCGCGAAGGCATTCACCTCTTCGGAATCGAGCACCTTGATGGTAAACGGCACCTTGGCATCGGAGTTGCGAACCAAATTCTGACCGACGCGGTTGACGTATTCGGCGATGACCGGGTCCTCGATGATCTTGGCCTGGCGTTCCACTTCCTGCGCCATCTGCTTTCCGAGGGCAATTTCTTTCTCGATCGAGTAGAAATTCACTCCCTTGCCGACATCACGGTTACCGATCTCGTCAGGGTCCTTCTTCTTGTCATTGGCCCAGCCAACCGGGGTTGTGAATAAAACGCCCAGGACCAGCACGCGGAAGAGCACTGCCGGAGGCCTCATAGCCAACTCCCTTCGCCGAGATGGAAATCGGAGAGCGACCGTCGGCGCCCCGGTGCTGCTCCGGTCATCCATAGATGGCGGCTGGCAGGGCGTTGCGCTCCCCCGCTGCTTGGCGGTTCGTCCGGCTCCTGCCGCAAGTCCGGACGACCGGATAGCCTGCTCCCAAGCTGTCGGTAATGGCCAATCACCGTGGCGCATGACATGTGCTCCATTCTGCCAGCCTAGATAGCAAAATAGGGCAGTCGCCGCCAGATGCCCATACCCTCACCGGAGTAGTTTGACTGGATTTTGGCAGTAGCCGGACTTTCCGGCCGCTCCCTCTACTGCCCAAATCTGCACGATATACCCGAACTCCGGTATTTGAGCCCGGCTGCCGGCTGCCTAAAATTGACTGTGTAGATCTCAGCGCGCCGCACCCCAGAGCGCCCGGCAAACGTATTCAGTAAGTTTCTTCAGGGCCATGAACACACAGTTTACCCAGCGGCGGCGGTTGTCCCGTTCCGGCGTCAGCTTGCGGCTCACCGAACTAATGCTTGGAGTTCATGGCCGATGTTCGATCTAAGGCGGCTCGCTCACATGGGGAGATCCACTCGGCAGCCAGTGTCCGAGCCGGCGTGCAGGAATTTGGCGTTAGGGGAACCCGTCAGGCTGGTAGCCATCACGCAGGATTCGGGCGACGCGGAGACGCTGCGGCAGATCGCGGCCAGTTACGGCTGGAGAATCTCGATCGTCGGCTCATCTGACGCCGCCGTCGCGTTAGCGAAAGAGCAACCCACTCCACTGGTGATCTGTGATCGCGACATCTCTGACGAGCGCTGGCGCGATGTGTTCGCGAAAATTGCGGCCCTGCCTCAGGCCGTCTGCGTGCTCCTGGCATCCCGCGTGGTAGACGATTACCTGTGGAACCAGGTGATCCGACACCACGGCTACGATGTGGTCGTGAAGCCCTTTCAGCCCGAGCCGTTGCGCCGCGCGGTCACGTTCGCCTGGTCCTGGCGTGGTTGGGCCCACCGGCACTACACCGAGAGTCTCCGGAAACCCACCGCCTGACTTTCGTATCCCCATCATGACTTCGAAAAACATACTGTCGTCCAACGACTTGGAAGAGATTCGGCAACTGGACACGTGTACGGTGTCGAACGCCATCGAACGATTCAACGTGCGCCTGCGGAACGAGGGCTTCATGCACAGCTCCATCCACTGCCAGTTCCCGCACTTTTCTCCGATGCTGGGCTATGCTGTTCCAGCGCGCGCCCGGGCCTCGTCGGCTCCCATGACGGGCCGGTGCTACTACGACCGTATCGAGTGGTGGCAGTATGTTCTCACCATCCCGGAACCGCGGGTGATGGTGCTGAAAGATGTCGACCACCAGCCTGGAATCGGGGCATTCGTAGGCGAGATTCATGCACAAATCAGCTTGGCGGTTCATTGCGTCGGGTGCGTAACCAACGGTGCGGTTCGCGACCTGCCCGGCGTGGAGAAGGCCGGCTTTCACCTGTTCGCCGGTAGTGTGGCCGTCTCGCACTCGTATGCGCACATCATCGACTTTGGCGACCCGGTCGAAATCGGCGGTCTCAAAGTCCACCCTGGCGACCTGGTGCACGGCGACCGTCACGGGGTCCACACGATTCCCCTGGAGATCGCCCATGAAATCCCCAAGGTCGCCGCCGGTCTGTTGGCGGAAGAGCGTTCTCTGATTGAACTGTGCCGCTCTCCCGATTTTTCGCTCGAAAAGCTGGCCGCCAGACTCCGGAAAGGGACGCTATGACCTGGCTTTGTAAAGGATCAAATGGCTGGCTCGAGTTTCTTTGGCCGGTTGCCTGCCTCACGGGCGTTCTGGTTGGTGGCTCGATCGGTTGTGGCAAGAGCGAAAAAGTGCGCGCCGAAAGCACACCGAAAGAATTCAGCGTCGGCGTTACCAAGGTGGTCAGGAAAACTCTCGAACGCCAGCTCACGGTCTCATCTGAACTGGTTCCGTTTCAAGAAATCGACGTCTACGCCAAGGAGTCCGGCTACGTGCGCGATCTGCTGGTGGATTATGGAACGCGGGTCAAGAAAGGCCAAATCATGGCCGTGCTTGAGATCCCGGAACTCGAGGTCCAGTTGCAGCAGGACGACGCCGCCATCCGGAACGCTTCCGATCAGGTGACGCGCGCCGAGCACGAACTTGGACGCGTGGAAGCGCAACACAAAGTACTCCACCTGCAGTTCGATCGCCTGAATGGCGTCGCCAAGTCGAAGCCCGGGCTGGTCGCACAGCAGGAAGTCGACGACGCTCAGGGGAAGGATCTGGCCGCCGAAGCCCAGGTGGATGCGACGAAGTCCAACCTCCAGGCCGCGCAAAGCCAGCTCCAGGGGGCCGAAGCGAAGAAAGAACACGACCGCGTCTTGTTCGATTATTCGAAAATTACCGCTCCCTTCGCCGGCGTGGTTACGCAGCGCTATGCCAATCTCGGCGCACTGCTGCAGGCGGGGACGAGTTCCAGCACCCAGGCGATGCCCCTCGTGCGCCTTTCCCAAGACGATACGTTCCGCCTCGTCATCCCCGTGCCTGAATCCTACGTCCGGTATATCTGCATCGGCGAGTCCGTCA
>Ga0335079_10007057_pt1 | contig 12811 bp, 14 predicted proteins | sample Lox_Sample_33_FD_206719 | JGI IMG/M metagenome (GOLD analysis project Ga0335079, IMG submission 206719) | Soil microbial communities from Loxahatchee National Wildlife Refuge, Florida, United States - Lox_Sample_3.3 | ecosystem: Environmental > Terrestrial > Soil > Wetlands | place: USA... | reverse complement strand
CACCATGCCGCGGTCTGTCTACGCGATGGTGGCACTCGTACTGGTCGCCTCCAGCCTCTTTGCGCTCCGCTATGGGCTCATGCGCCGCCTTGATCTGACAGCGCCCATGGCGCGCATCCTGGAGGACGCCCTCGGCCTCGATCGGCCGCAGAATGCCAGCGCCCTCGAGCGGAAGAATCTCCGTCCCGGCGAGATGCCGCAGGACGACAACGACAGCCCGCTCGAGGCGCAGAAAAACTCCGACGACCAGAACCAGGCCGGCGATCCCCTCGACGAGAGCAACGACCAGAGTAATTCCGCCAAGCCTCCCGAGAAGAACTCGAAAGACCAGGACGCCAAAGCCGACGGCAATAGCGGCGATGACCAGCAAAATCAGGGGCAGGAGCGCGCCTCCGACGACCAGAACAACAACCGGCCCGGCAACGCCAAGGATAGCCAGAATCAGCAATCCGGCGGCCAGGATTCCAACAACTCCAACTCCTCCAGCCTGCTGAGCAAAATGCGCGACGCGATGCAAAACCTGCTCTCCAGCATGAAGCAGCAACCCTCGGGCGCCAACGCGCAGCAGCAACAGCAGCAGCAAGCGTCGCAGCAGAACAGCAAGCAGAAGGGCCAGCAAAACGCGGGCAAGCAGCAGAAGGGCGAAAAGACCAGCGGCCAGGCCGGCGGCGAAGAACAGGATCCTGATCTCAGCAACGAATCCCAGCAGGCTGAAAATTCGCCCGGGCAGGGCAACGATGCCCAGCCCTCGAACAAGCAGCCCGGCGGCGGCGTCGGCAATCGCGACGGTGCCAAGGATCTCAAGCAGGCCGAACAACTGGCCGCAATGGGGAAAATCAGTCAGATCATCGGCAAACGCTCGGCCAATCTCAGCGGCGAAGCCACTGTCGAAGTCCAATCCACTGTCCAGCAGTTGAAGACCGCATACACCGACCGCACCGCGCAGCACGTCGACGCCGGTGGCGAGATCGGCCGCGACGAGATACCTGCCGCCCTCGAAAGTTACGTCGAGCAGTATTTCGAACAAGTGCGGAAGCAGCCCACGGTCCAGAAATAGCTCGCTTCACCGCCTGCTACGCTTCCCAAGGAAAGCGGCAGATTCGTCCGGCCCGAACGCTAGTCTCTTCGGAGGATCTCGACAATATCCAGCCGCGTGATCGGGCGCGTCGCGACCCAAATGGCCATCACTGCGATCGAGCCAATGAAAAGAACCGACACTACGTAAACCGAGGGCTCTGCGGTTCTCGCGCCAACCACCAGGCTTTCGAGCAAGCGCCCGCTCAGGACGGCTCCCCCGATTCCGGGCATCGCCCCGACGGCAATCGGGAGCAATCCGCGCTGTAAGAGTTTTGCCCGGAGATGCGCCGGTGTGGTCCCGAGAGCCAGACGCACACCCATTTCCTGGGTTCTCCGAGCAACCACGTAAGAAACGATTCCGTAGATCCCGATTACGCCGAGCACAATGGCGAAAGTAGCGAAGCAAATCACGGCGGTCCGGTAAAATCGCGGCCGGGTGAACGCATCGTCCAGACGCTGCTCCATAGTCTTGACGCCGAACACCGGGACTTGCGGGTCCACGGATTGAATCGCATCGCGGACTTCGGCCAGATACGTTTCGGGACGGCCCTCCACCCGCGCCACGAACGCGGAAAAGAAGCCACCCGGTGTGCGCGACGGAATGAAAATCTGGTTGGAGTTCTCGCCGGTGGTCTTTTCATCGGCCATGAAATCGAGGCCTCTGACGACACCAACAACCTTCCAGCGGGCACTGGCGCCAGCGGTGATTTCTCGGCCCACCGCATCGGCGGGCGCACCGAATTCGCTCGCGAAGCGCTCATTGACCACGGCCAGCCGGGCATGGGCCCGGATCTCCGCATCGGTCAGCTCGCGTCCCGATAGGATCCGCCCACCCATGGTTCGGAAATAATCCGACAGCACCGGGATGAGGCTCGTGCTTTGCTTGGCTGGGTGGCCATCCATTTGGATCGGCCCGCCGATAAAGCCGGTGGCATAGAGCGGGAGGAACTCGGTGGCGCTGGCGGAGCGAACCCCGGGAAGCCGCCGGACGCGAGCCAGCGCTTCTTCAAAGTACGCGAGCCGGCTTCCGGGGTTCTGGTGGGTGGTTCCTTCCAGCGATACGTTTACCGTAATCAGGCTTCTGCTCACAAACCCGCGATCGAGCTGCATCAGATGAATCAGCGCGCGCCCTACGGAAATCGAACCGGCGAGTAGCACGATCGTGAGCATGACCTGTCCTGCAACCAGTGCCTCGCGGATTCGTCGCGAGCTGCGGTGCTCCGTCGCGCCGCGGGTTCCGAAAGCGTGGAGGCGTCCGGCATGTAGCGACGGCAGGACTCCGAATAGCAGCGCGCAGAGGACCGAAACGGTGACCGCAAAGCCGAGCACCCGGAGATTCAGAATGCCGTATGCTTGCGACTCGAGCGGAGTCGGTTGAAGCCGGGAGGCGATGGCGGTGGTGGCTGAGGCGACCAGCAGGCCGGCGGCTGCAGCAGCCAGTGAGAGAAGCACGCATTCCGTGAGCAGCTGCTGGACGAGCCGCGCCCGGCTGGCCCCCACCGCGGAGCGGATGGAAAGCTCGGCGGCTCGATCGGCCGTCCGCGCAAGCAGCAGGTTGGCCACGTTCGTGCACGCAATCAGGAGGATCAACACGACGCAGGCCATCAGTACCCACGAGCCGTTCTTTGCCGGCCCGGCGAGCTGATCCCTGAGTTCAAGAATCCGCGCAGGATAAAGTATCCTTCCTGCTGACGGGCGATTGTCGACGCGCGCTACGTCCGCGGCGAATTCCTGCCGGGCTTGGGACCATGTGATTTGAGATTTTAGGCGGCCGATGGCTGCCCAACCGTTGTTGCCGCGCGTGAATGTGGCAGGCCTCCACAAGACCGCTTTTCCCGGATAATCGAACCCGGGCGGCGCGATACCGACGATGGTGAGAGGCGTTCCGTCCGTGTGGATGGTGGCGCCCAACGCTCTCGCCTCGCCTCCGAAGAGATCTCGCCACAATTCGTAACCGATGACCGCGATCTGGTTTCGTCCCGGCTCATCCTCTCCCGGCGCGAATGCGCGCCCCCGGATCGGTTGGACTCCGAGCAGCGAAAAGAAATTCCAGGAAGTCTGGACGAGGTGCGCCCGGCGCCACTCGTTCGCGCCGCCCAGGTTGACATCGAACTCCTCGCTGAGCGCCGCATCGGCGAGATATGTGCTCTGTCGCCGCCATTCGTGAAAGGCCCTCGCCGAATCGTGCGGCGGAAAGAAATAGCGGAGCGAGGCCAGGCGTTCGGGCTCCTGGAACGGCAGCGATCGAAGCAGCAGCGCGTTGACCATGCTGAAGACGCCGGTGTTCGCTCCGATGCCAATAGCGAGCGCGAGGATGGCGAACCCGGTGTGCCACGGACGGCGGACCCACAGGCGCAACGCGTGACGCGAATCCTGCGCGATCTCGCGGGAGACCTGCCACGGAACGGAGACGGCCACATCCGCCAGGAGCCGCACCCACAGCACTATCCGACCGGCGCCGGCCGATTCATTGAGCTCATCGAGAAATTCGCGCTCCATCAGCGGCGCGTAGTTCTCGCGAAGGCCGGCTGGATAAAGCGTCAGCAACCGGCGATACAGCCGCAACGCGAGCGGCTCGTCACGCATGTTTCGGCGCTCCAAACCGGGCAGCAGCCATCTGCACGAGTTCGCGCATGCGCGCCGCTTCCGCCTGGGCAACCTTGCGGCCGTAAGGCGTAATGCGATAGTAGCGGCGGCGTTCGTCGTCCAGATGCGGGTCGGGCCGGTGATCGGATTCCTCGATCAACCCCAGCTCCAACATCTTGTTAATCGACCCATACAGCATCCCGGGTCCGAGCCTCAGGCGGCCTCCGGTGCGCCGCAAGATCTCGCGCTTGAGCGCGTAGCCGTGGCGTTCGCCTTCTCCCAGTGAGAGAAGGATGTGGAAGACCGCAGGCGAGAGCGGTGTCAGATCCATGCCGGCCGGTTCGTCTCTGGATGGCATACTAGTACATAATTAGACCTAGTATGTATCTGTGCGGACTATCTTGTCAACACGGAGCGCTCACCCCCGCGCACTGAAATCTTCATCGCTCTGTTTTTGTTTATTTCGCCGGCGGCTTATACCCGTCGAGCGAGTAGTGGTGCTCGCGGTAATATTTACCGGCGTCCGTCAGCTTCCAGGAATCCGAAGGATGGCAGAAGCTGCAATCTTTCTTCGTCTTCCGGCTATATTCCGGTTTCGCCCAGCCCGCGGTTGCGTTGAAAAGCAACCCGGCGGCAACAATCGCCGCCGGCACAATCACTTGAAAAAGACGCGGCATACCTGTCCCTGAAGCCATTGTCACACGCTCCCGCCTACTCGGCTTCGTAATGCTTCAGGATCTCGCCCCACCGGTTTTGTGCGGTCAACAGCAGTTCGGCTACTTCGCGAATGGCGCCCCAGCCGCCGCGCGCCTCGGTCACGTAATGCGCTGCACGTTTCACTTCGGCCCGCGCATTGGCGGTCGCGATCGCCAGGCCCACTCGCCGCAGAACCACGACATCGGTCAAATCGTCGCCTGCATACGCCACCTCGCTGCGATCGATCTGCGCTTTGGCAAGAATCTCCTCCAAAATTGGAATCTTCTCGATGTGCCCTTGATACACGTACGCCATCTTCGCCTGCCGGGCGCGTTCGACGGTCCCGGGCGACTCCCGCCCGCTGATCACTCCCGTCTGGATGCCTTTCCAGGTCAGCCATTGCAGCGCAATGCCGTCCTGCGCGTCGAACCCCTTGGTCTCGACCATCCGGCCCTCAGCGTCCGGCAGGTAGTAGAGCTTGCAGTCGGTGAGAACGCCGTCCACGTCCATCAGCAGAAGCTTCACGCGCGCCGCGCGGCGCAGGATGTCATCGTTCATAGGAACTCTTACGATAGCGCGGAGTCGCCGCTACTTCAGATGTAACAAGTTATTGCGATCTCCTTGCTTGAACTCCGGGTCGAAACCAACGAGAATGGGCATTCGGAAATCCCGCAATGTTCAGGTTCTTCGCGCTTCCCGTGTGCGCGGCGATCGGGCTGGGGACCCTCTCCGCCCAGACCGGAGTCGCCGTCCCGGAACTGGCCGTCCTCGATACCCAAATCCCCGGCATCATGGCCCGCGGCGGCATCCACGGCGCGGCGGTCGCGATTGTCAAAGATGGTCGGCTGGTGTTCGCTCGCGGATACGGCCTCGCCAACACCGCTACCGGAGAACCCGTTCAGCCGGATTCGCTATTCCGCGTGGGCAGCATTTCGAAAACCATTACCGCGGTCGCCGCCCTGCATCAGTTCGAGCAGGGGCAGCTCAATCTCGATGCGAAAGCTTACGCGGAGATACTTGCGGATTTGCAACCGCCCCCCGGACGCACCGAAGATCCACGGCTTCACAACGTGACGGTGCGACAACTGCTCCACCACACCGGCGGCCACGGACGCGACACTGGAACCGATCCGCTCAACACGGAACTCGCGATGAAGGCCGCCGACGCCCTCCATGTTCCCAAGCCGCCCGGCTATGAAACCGTCATCCGCTATGCGCTGGCGCTTCCGCTCGATTTCGATCCCGGCGCCAGGTACAGCTATTCCAATTTCGGGTTCACGGTTCTCGCGCGCGTGGTCGAACGGTCCGCCGCTCAGCCCTACGAGCCGTACGTGCGCGAAAACGTCCTCGCCCCGATGGGCATCGCCCGCATGGCCCTTGGCCAGACTCTTCCCGAGAACCGCATGCCCGGCGAGGTAGTCTATTACGACAGCCCCCGCGCACCTTTACAGATTTCCATTTTTCCCAACGTCCGCCACCTCATGCCGGCGCCCTACGCACAATTCCAGTTGGAAGCCGGAGACGGCTCCGGCCGTTGGGTGGCCTCGCCGATCGACCTCGTCCGCTTCCTTTCTTTGGTTTCCGGGCAGCGTCCCCCCGCTTTTCTGCAGCCTGAAACGCTCGCTCTTCTGCTCGAACGGCCCGATCCGTTCGTCTCTGCCGACCCGACCGGTCAATCGTGGTACGGCATGGGCGCCGGGGTGGGCGTGTACGGACAAGGGTTCGATTGGGGCCACGATGGTTCCTACCCGGGAAGTTGGGCCAGCTACCTGGTATTGCCCACCGGCTACATCTACGCCTTCGCGCTCAATACGACGCCTGACCCGTCGATCGTCACGGAACTTGAAAATTTCCTGTATACAACCGTCACCACGCAGCAAAATTGGCCCGACCACGATCTATTCCCGCAATATTACCCGGAGCCTTGACGCCTGATGCGGCGCTTTCTTCTGTTGTTGAGCCTGCTCTCGCCGGCGTTGGTGCGCGCTGACGACCCGCCGCCTCTGCCGGGCGGCACCAAGGAGATCGGTCTCAGCGGAATCGTATATGTGACTCACGATTCTCCCGAGGACCTGTTCGGAGTCGCCACCGGCCGCTTCGGATATTACGTGGCACGTAACCACCAGGTGGGCGTCGATGCCACCGTCTTTGCTTACAGCCGCATTCAGGATGTTTATACCAGCGGCTATTACCGCTATGTCTGGGCCAAATCCCAACGGCGTTGGGCTCCGTTTTTCGGCGGCGGCGTGGGCGCGAACGTGTCGCACTTCGCATCCTTCGGATCGCAGCGTTCTCTCATCGCTAAGGGCGAAGCCGGCGTGCGCCTCTTCATGAGCCGAGGTTTCGGGTTCGACATCAGCTACAACTTCATGTACCGCAACAACACCGACTTCGGCTTCACGGGAACCACCTCCAGCATCCTCACCTTCGGCTTCGCCAAGACGTTCTGAGCAAAATACAATGAGAGCGGAGAAACCGTGCTCCATCGAGTGCGCCAGACCATCGCGCGGCATCGCCTGTTCGACACCGGCCAGCGCGTCGGCGTGGCGGTGTCCGGCGGCGCCGACTCGGTCTGCCTGCTCCAGTCGCGGACCGGGTACGAGAGATGCTAACCCAGAGAGGATGTTTAAGGCTGCGAGAGCAGGACTTCAGCGTCGCCGAGAGCCCCGGCCATTTGCGGTAATCGCGCGGAGGGGACCGCCAGCCAAGCCACCTGCGTATCGCCGCTGTCCTGTAGCGTCAACATCCACGAGTCCTCTACGACAAGCGGCGAAACCCCGGTGCGCTTCGGCGCGATCAACAGAGTGACCGATACTGGGAGCTTCCACGGCAAGGCTGCCTTTCCGAGTCTCAAGGGTATGCGCACGATCGAGCGGCCGGAAAGAGAAGCGGAGAGTCTTCCGGCGCTGAGATCCGCCGAGGTCGGGACCCGCCCTTTGGCGAGCCCGGCGATCGAATACCTGCCCACCAGATCGGCCGGATTGGAAAACGCTCCGGGCGTCCGCTCGCCTGCATGGAAAGTCACATCGCTCGCGCGGATCGGCTCGAATGGCTGCAAGTCGCGGGTCATGACCAGTTGCCCCACAGGTGGGAGGCCGCGCCCGGCAAGCCCAGCGACCACGGCGAGCACTCCCGCGAACAGCAGGATGCCCACGTAATCCGCCGCGTGGCGTTTCAGCCAACTCGGGTCAAAGCGCGCCGCGGCCGCAAGTAACGCTCCGGTGATGACTTCCAAAACAGCGGAGGGCGAGAGACCCAGGGTAGTGGAGAACGCGTCCAATTCGCTGTTCCGATTATGTCCGAGGCGAGCCCATAGCTGTTCGTCTATGACTATGCCGGCCTCGGCGAGTTGGTTCTGAACCCCGAGCTTCTTCAAGGCACTAATGATGGTCATGGATGGTGATGATAGCGACGCACCCGTGGCGGCTTAGTAATTGTGTCCGGTGTTGTCTCCGGAGAGATCGTCAGCGACGCCGTCTCCGACGCCACCGGATCCGATGCCTCCGCCACCGGACGGAATCCCGCCGCCACCCGATGGAATCCCGCCGCCACCGGAAGGTATCCCGCCGCCACCGGGCACAATTTCCTTTCCGCCTGTGCCCCGGCCCGGCTTGGTGGGTTTAGGGCGCAGTGAAATCTTGCGGACCATCGGCTTTTTCTTCATGGTTCGGTCTACCTTTCTTGGGCCCGGCTTTGCGCTTGAAGCGCCTGCCAGGTCACGTCGACGGTTCCTCCGTTGGGCAGCGGGCCGAGGTCCACCAGCAATGGATTCAAACCCGCTACCCGGCACGACGTTCCGTTCACCGCGGCCGAGTTCCAGACATACTCTACGCTTTGGGGCAGTACGATCGTCAGCTTCAGACTCCTGGCGGCGCGCCCCTGGTCGTCCACGTTTCGAACGCGATAGGTATACTTGCGACAGCCCCATCCGACCGATTCCACACCCCCGCTTAGTTCAGTCCCCAGATCGGGCGGCTGCGCCGTGATGGCGGTGCTGGGCGGTAGGACGTCGGTTTTCTTATAAGGCATCGGTGGCGAAAATGGAGGATCCCCGAACTGGATCTGTTTGGTGATAGCATCCCAGAGCGCGCGTTCTTCGGCCCGGGTTGAGGGCACTTGTTGATAACCGATCTTTTTCAGCAGATCCCACCGGTACAGGTCGAACATGCTCCTCACGCCGGCGCCCCAGGCTGCCGCACGGTTGATTGCGCCTTCATAGAAGAGAGCTGCGCAAAGAGCCAGGGCCAGGGTCTCCAGCGGCCACCGGACCAGGGTTGACCAGGCAGTCTGCGCGTTCGTTGTTCCGCACCCTATGACGAACAGAACACCGGCAAGTATTGCGCTAAGCAGGGACCCGTTCACGAAAAAGTCAACCGCGCTTCGGGCTTCGTCCACGGGCGCCAGCACATCCTTGGGAATCACGGAGAGTAGCCTGGGCCAGAACATCACGCCGTCCATCCCGTATTGAGCCTGCGGATAGCTTTCAAAACTGCGCAGGACGTTACCGAAACGCGTTGGAAGCACGAAGCCGGATTCGATCGGGTAAGCCGTCTGCAGCAAACGGCCCAGCTGATCGAGCCGGTGCTGCAAGGTGTCAATCAGCGGGTCCGACGGGTCGACTGTCCGGCGCGCGTCGCGGATCATTCGAAGCCTGGGAATCGTGGCTCGCAATTGTTCGAATCGGCGCTGGTGACTCCTCGCCCGGCCGACCCCCAGAGCGGAACGACGCCAGGGATAGCCCTCGAACAACCGGACGATCGGGATGTTCAAGTTGTAAAGCAAGACGGTGAGTACAACAGCCGCAAACGTTAAGGCCAGGATTTCCCCCTTGGCGTCCAGGTTTTGAAAGGCTTGGAGAACTGGCAAACCCTGCGGCAGAAGCGGCTGGATAGCCATCAACCCGACTATTAGAAGGAGAACGACCGGGAAGAACGCGCCAAAGACGAGCGATCGCGTGAACTGTCCCGAAACTAGCGATAGGACGGTATTCATCGTTCCTAGCGTGCGATGTGCCGCGTGCGCTTCGACCCGTTAACTGCCGATCCCGCCGCCCGAGGAGATGCCACCCTCATCGTCGGTGGACGAAACGCCACCGCCACTCTCGGCGGTCGAGACTCCAGTTTCAGGCGGCGGAAGCCCGGCTTGAGACTTCTCGCGTGCGGTTCCTGTGGTGGCTTCCGAAATAAGTTCTTTCTCTTGGTCGTCGCACATACTCGTTGACCTCACGAAGTGCCTATGGGGCTCGATCGTTGGCCCAGCCCTCCTATTGGGTGATGCTCAGGGTGAGAGCGGTGTCACTAAGTCCCGTGGGACCACTCACTTTTAGCGAGCGGGCCCCGGCAGCAGCAGCAGCGGTAGCCGACACGTCGAATTTGATCTCGGTACTGCTGGTGAACTGCAGGGGTCCCACGGTTACTCCGGTGGATGGATCCAGCACCACGGCCATCCCCTCAGGAAGGAAATGCGAACCAGTCAAAGTGATCGAGACGGATTCTCCCGCCTTCACTGAGGCCGGGTTTATGGAAGTTACCGAGGGCCTTGTGGCGGTGTAGTTGACGCGATACGTCAGGTGGGTAGCCTCACCCGTGCTTCCCTTTATCGCAAACTCCAGTACGGTATTCGCAGGAATGGGAGTTGCATCCGATAGGATGAAATTCAAGCCGTTGTCGGCAGGAGTACCATCCAGCTTCACCGAGAGTCCTTTCGGCGGCGAGACCAGCTCAAGAGTCGTGTTGGCGAGGAAAGTCCCTGAAATGGAACCTTTTACGGTAAAATTATCCGCCTGAAATTTGGCCGCCTCGGATGAGTCAATATTGACGGCCGTGCCGATTGGCGCTCCATTGATGTTGGCAATGAAATTCCCGTCCACGTTGGCTTCAAGCAGCCGCAGATCCGGACAACTGTACACAGATTCCGGGTCTTTGTAGTAGGCCTTCTGCTGCTTGGCGGTGAGCAGATCGGACTAAGATAACGACCACTCTGGCCTGCTGCTTGCCGACCACGGTATTAGTCAGGAACGCGCTGTCGTTCAACCGATTCATCTGCCCAACCGTGTAGTCCGGAAATATCTGTTGCACTGCTGTCAAGAAAGGTCCGTTGAATGCAGCTACGGCGGGCGCGTATGAGTGGCCGAAGCTCGTGACGCCGATCAGTCCGGCAGCTATCACCCCTGCGCCGGTCAGCGACCGGACAGCCAAGTTTCGCGGATCGAGGCTCTGCCCCTTTTCTGCGGTCCCCCGCAGGACAGTTAGATCCGCCGAACTCACTTGCATGTAATCGCCGGCCGGATTCTTCGATTGGGCTTCCGCTTCGAGGGCGCTGAAGAGCAAGGCGGTGTTAGCCGCACACTCTTTCCGGCCCTGCTGGTATTTCACTAGCCTGCCCACGTCGATGGCCGCTTTTTGAATCAGCCACTGGTAATCTTTATTGCGGTTGGCGATCGTGATTTGCATGGCGATGTAGTGGGTCGCGATGCGGTGGCCGAATGCGTCTGCCACGTCCTTGGGCGCCATGATGGATCGCCAGAGCCGGATGTAATCTTTGTTCTTCGCGTCCACCGCTGTGTTGGTGTCAGTGTCGGCGGCCTGTTTCTGTGCGTCCTGGGATTGGGCCGACGCAGCGGTTATCAACAAGGCCAGGATGACACGCCTGCAAAAGAGGCGGTTTCGCTCCATTTGGGCCATCATCACGATATTGAGCACCTAAAGTCTAGATCTGTCCAGATAAGAAATCAAGAGAAATCAATATCAAACACAAAACGAGTCGCCGGTTTAGAGGCCTCCGGCATCATCACGCTCGGTTTCGCGAAACGGTTACGCGACGCAGCCGGCGGTACCATGAAACCGTGCTCCTTCGAGTGCGCCAGACCATCGCGCGGCATCGCCTGTTCGACACCGGCCAGCGCGTCGGCGTGGCGGTGTCCGGCGGCGCCGACTCGGTCTGCCTGCTCCATGTTCTCCGCGATCTCGCGCCGCTTTGGGGCCTGCACCTTTCCGTCCTCCACCTCAACCACCGGCTGCGGGGTTCCGAATCCGACGAGGATGCCGAATTTGTGCGCCGGCTCGCCGCCGAATTCGGCCTTCCGTTCATCCTGCATCAGGTAGATCTCGCCGCGACGGCGGACAATCTCGAACAAAGCGCGCGCGAGGCCCGCCTTTCGTTTTTCCGCAATGCGATTTCCAGCGGCGACGTGGCGCGCGTGGCCACCGGCCACACCCGTTCCGATCAGGCCGAAACCGTTCTGTTCCGTTTCCTGCGCGGCGCGGGAACCGCCGGGCTTTCCGCCATCCGGCCCGTAACCGCCGACGGCATCGTCCGGCCGTTACTCGAAATCGACCGCGCCGAGGTGCTCCAGTTTCTCCGCGACCGCGCCATTCCGTGGCGCGAAGATTCCACCAACCGCAGCCTGACGTTCGCCCGCAACCGCATCCGGCACGAGCTGCTGCCTCAGTTGGTTCGCGATTGGAACCCGGGTTTCGAACGAAACCTCGCGCAAACTGCCGACTGGGCGCTGGCGGAAGAGAGTTACTGGGAAGCGGAAATCGGCCGGCTGGCCGATAGTTATCTGGTACCCGGTGTGGATTCGGTCCTGCTCGACACAACGCGTTTGAAGCTGCTGCCGCTCGCGGCGGCGCGCCGCCTGGTCCGGCGCGCCATTGAGAAGGTCCGCGGAGATCTGCTTGGAATCGATTTCGATCATGTTAATGGAATCTTGCAGATGGCGGGGGCTACCGAGGGCCATGGGCGGCTGCAGGCCCCCGGGGTGGACGTCATGCGGTCGTTTGAATGGCTGCGGTTTGCCCGCCCTGTGCCCAATGGCCTCGCCACCCGCAACTACCGGTTCCCGGCGCCCATTCCAGGGATTCTCCGTATACCCGGTACAGCACTCGAGTTATGCCTGGAAGTAACTGAAAAATTGGGCACTTCCGATGAGGCGAATTCCGTATATAATGAAACGATGGGTGATGTGAACTGGCATCGCTTGTCGGGCCCCCTTGAGGTGCGAAACTGGCGCCCCGGCGATCAATACCAGCCACAAGGCACCCCGGGTCCCGAGAAGATCAAAACGCTTTTCCAACAGTTCCGGGTACCGCTCTGGGAGCGGCGCCACTGGCCCGTGTTGATCGATGCCCATTCCATCGTGTGGGCGCACCGCTTCGGGCCCGCCGCCGAGTATGTCGCCGACCGGAACAGCCCCGCGGTTCTGCGGATTCGAGAAACCAGAATCGCACCGCCACCTGGTGGCGTCTATAACAATGTACCCGGCAGTAGTGAAGTGGGCAGGGAGGACTAGTGAATTCTAATATCAAAACCGCGGTTTTCTGGGTGGTTCTGATCTTCGTCGCGGTGTTGTTGTTTGCCGTGGTGCGGACGGGCCAAGGCCGGAAAGAACAGCAAATCACCTTCACCGAGTTTATGGATAAGGTGCAGCAAGGCCAGGTGAAGGATGTCA
>Ga0335079_10007055_pt1 | contig 12812 bp, 13 predicted proteins | sample Lox_Sample_33_FD_206719 | JGI IMG/M metagenome (GOLD analysis project Ga0335079, IMG submission 206719) | Soil microbial communities from Loxahatchee National Wildlife Refuge, Florida, United States - Lox_Sample_3.3 | ecosystem: Environmental > Terrestrial > Soil > Wetlands | place: USA... | reverse complement strand
GATGTCGGCATCGGGCTCGTGCTGATGCTGCTGGCGATGCCTGGCGGATTCGTCTCGGTATTGCTGTTCGATAAGTATGGATCGCTGCTGCAATGGCTGCGCGGGCTGGGAAATGTCGACACGCTGGTTATCGCGTTTCCCGACGAATATTTTTTTATTGTTCTCTCAATGACTGTCACGGGAGCGGTCGCGGTGTGGCGCTGGGACGCGATCTTTCCTGACCGGTGCGATTACATGAATCTGGCGCATCTGCCGGTTTCGGCGCGAACAATTTTTGTGGCGAACCTGGTGGCGGTGCTGTTTCTGGTAGCGCTGGTTGCGGTGGACGTGAATGGGGCGTCGTGCGTGCTGTTCCCAATGATCGCTTCTTTCTCGCAGGGAACGCTGCCGTTCTTCGTGAAATTCGGGATAGTGCACGCCGCGGGAGTTTTGCTGTCGAGCGTATTTTCGTTTTTCGCCGTGTTTTCCGTTCTCGGGCTGATGATGGCAGCGCTGCCGCCGCGCGCGTTGAAGAGGGCGTCGATCTATGTGCGGGGCATGGTCGTGATTTATCTGGTGGCGTTGCTTTCGACCAGCTTTGCGATTCCGGAACTGCTGCGGAAGGCGAAGGCTCCAGCACCGGCGTGGACGTACTTCCTGCCATCGTGCTGGTTCGCGAGCTGGTGCCAGATCTTGCGCAGCCGTGCGAATCCGGCGATGGCGGAGTTGGCGCGGCTTTGTGTCCCCGGAATCTCCTTAATCATGTTGATCGCGGTCGGGACGTACGCGATTGGGTATCGGCGGCACTTCATGCGGATTGCGGAAATCGCGGAGGGATCGACGGCGGTGCGGGGCCGGGGTTCCTGGGACCTCGGCGTGATCGAGCGTTGTCTGTTGCCGACTCCATTCCTGAGAGGCTGCTTTCGATTTGCGGGAAAAACGCTGTTGCGGAGCGAATCGCATCGTCTGGTTTTGACCGGAGTTGGCGGGCTGGCGCTGGTGCTCGCTTCGCAGGCTCTGATGAATGCGTTTCAGGGGGCATCTTCGTGGCGGCAGGCGGCGCTGACGCCGGATGCGCTGTCTATCCCGTTCGTTGTGACTTTCCTGCTCGTGGTCGGGTTGAGGATCGTGTTTGAGATTCCGGTGGAGATCCGGGCGAACTGGGTCTTTCAACTCATGCTCGATCCGGACGGACAGCAGAGCGAAGGACTGGCGCGGCGGGTTATCCTGACGGCGGTTCTGCCGTGGATTCTGGCGGTCACCTTCATTTCGTACCTGTTGGTCGAAGGCACGTTAATCGCGCTTCTTCACACGACGGTCGTGCTGACTTGGACCGTGCTGCTGGCCAACGTTCTGCTGACGCGGTTTCACAAATTGCCGTTTACCTGTACGCTGCCTGTCTTCAAGCAGCATTCGATCGTGATCGTGATTTCCTTCTGTTTCGGATATTTGCTGTACGCCGTTTCGACGCCGGAGTTCGAATCATCCGCCCTGCTGCAACCGGTGAGACTGCTCAGTCTCGTGCCGATTGCGCTCGTCGCCTGGTACATTCCGCGGTATCTGGAAAAGAATACGATCGAGATCGAGAGGAAGCTGATCTTTGAGGAATCGGCTGTGCGAACGGTGGAGGCACTGCGGCTGAGCGAATAATCGGCTGGCACGGCTTCAAGGATTGCCATGTCTTCTTTCGCCCCTCCGGGGCTGGCCATGTGAACCATTTCCAGTCCCACGGCTTGCTCCGCTTCGCGGCTACCGCAACTGAGAATCCCCCTAGAAGGCCCCCAGCCATTTCACGGGGAAACGGGCGGCCATGGCGTTGGCGAGGCGTTCGTCGGCCGTGATCAGTTCCAGTTGTGCTTCGGCCGCGAGTGCCACGTATAGACAATCAGAAATATTTCGGTCGTAGGTAAAAGCGATTTTCAACGCCTCGGGCAGCAGAAGTTGCGACGGAACAGTTTGAAGATCACAGTCTTTGAAATAGGACGCAATCATTTCAGCGTCGGCGCTTGACCAACGCTGGCGCTTGGCGCCTTTCCAAAGAACGTTTCCGATCTCGGCCCAAAAGATATCAGGCACGAGGAAATCGATTTCACTATCGCGGAAACGCCGGAAGATCCGGATCGATTCATCAGCGAGCGGCTCGTTCGCCGCAGGAACTGCCCATTTGATTGCGACGCTCGCATCGAGGACCAGCGTGGTCACGGCTCGCGATCCTCACGGATCATCTCTTCGGCGGACGGGAATGGTCCCGGTGTCAATGGCGGCTTCGCTCGAAATTCGGCCATTTTGTCGTAGAACTCCCGTCGCTTCTTGAGTTCGGCGGATGTGGGGATGTTCTCCTCAAGAAGGGTAATTACTTCGGCGGCAATCGACTTCCGGTTCTTGCGAGCACGCTCGCGCAATGCCCTGTAAAGCGGGTCGGGAATATTCTCGACGTAGAGTGTTGCCATAGGGAACTCCTAGGAATATCCTAGTATAACCCTAGGGAACCGGCGATCTACTTTCCTTGACACTCGCGGCTTCTCGCCTTTATCCTAAGTCTTGCTCCTTGCGGTACTTACGCCTGATTTGGCGTGCTTCCGCGGGCCCGTGCCGGCGCGATCGCCGCGGAGGTTTCGCCATGTTCCTCGACATCAAAGATTTGGAACTCCGTCCCGTCGAATTCGACGAGGAGTTTCAGCCTGGTGTCATCGACTTGGGGCAGGATGCCCGCCAGCGCACTCCGCTGAAGGCCACTGGACGCGCGGAACTGGTGGAAGAGCATCACGGCAAAAACGAGGTCATCCAGGACATCCGCCTGCGCGGGCGTTTGTCGACAAGACTGGAATTGCAGTGCGCGCGCTGCCTCGAACCGATCACGCAGGAGATAAAGCGGGAGTTCGAGTTGCTCTACCGTCCGTTGGGCACCGATGCCGGGCGCGACGAGCTTTCTGTAACCGACGCGGAGGCGGAGATCGGCTATTATCAGGGAGGCGGACTACTGCTCGAAGACGTGCTCCGCGAGCAGGTTTTGCTGGCTCTGCCGTTAAAGATCACGTGCCGCGAAGATTGCAAGGGCCTTTGTCCGCAATGCGGCAAGAATTTGAATCAGGAACAATGCTCCTGCTCCACCGAGGTTGCGGATCCGCGGTGGGACGCCTTAAAGGAAGTCCGCGAGAGGCTGGAACGCTGAAGCTATTAGCTGCTAGCTCTTAGCTAAGGCAACATCAAAACCTCCGAGATATTTGCTTGATTTGCATTTCGGGGCCTTCGCACCAGCAAAAGGAAATCGAAACATGCCGAATCCAAAACGACGCCACTCCCAGAAGCGCACCTCAACCCGGCGCGCCCACGATGCTCTGAAGGCGCACAGCCTCTCCGAGTGTCCCAACTGCCACGAGAAAAAAATGCCGCACCGCGCATGTCCCAAGTGCGGATACTATAAAGGCCGCGAAGTACTCGATGTCGAGGAAGCCAGCTAGCTTCAGAACACACCATGCCTAGCGTCATCGCGCTGGATGCGATGGGTTCAGACCGCGCGCCCAAGCCGGAAATTGAGGGTGCGATTCAGGCCGCCCGGCAATATAACGTGCGCGTGCTGCTGGTCGGACCCGAGCCTGTTGTGCGAGCCGAGTTGGACCGCCATCGCGCGGCGGCGCGGCTGCCCATCGAAATCGTCCACGCCAGCGAATGCATCACCATGGACGACAAAGTGGAGGCGATCCGCGCCAAGCGCGATTCCTCCATGCGCGTCGGCTTGCGAATGGTCCGCGAAGGCCATGCCAGCGGCTTTGTGACGGCGGGCAATACCGGTGCCGCGATGGCTACCGCTAAGATCGTGCTCGGGGCTGTTCCCGGAGTCGACCGCCCGGCTCTGGCTGCGGTGTTCCCGACCGCTCCGGGAAATCCTGCGATGCTTCTCGATGTGGGCGCCAACGTCGACTGCACGGCAAAGAATCTCGAACAGTTCGCCGTCATGGGCGACGTTTACTTCCGGGCGATGTTCGGAAAGCAACCCGGGACGCGAGGTCCACGCGTCGGACTGCTCTCGATCGGCGAAGAAGAATCCAAGGGCAACGATCTCACGCGCGAAGCGTTCCAGTTGCTGAAGCAACTTCCGCTGAATTTCGTCGGCAACGTCGAAGGACGTGATCTCTATAACGGAGAGGTCGACGTGATCGTCGCCGACGGCTTTGTCGGAAATGTAGCGTTGAAGATCTCCGAAGGGGTTGCTAATCTCGTGCGCACGGCTTTGAAAGAGTCGCTGAAGGCGACGATTACGCGCCAGGTCGGAGCGCTTCTCTCGCGCAGCGCATTCACGGATTTCAAGAAGCGCCTCGATCACACGGAATATGGCGGCGCGCCGCTGCTCGGAGTGAAAGGCGTTTGCATCATCACGCACGGATCATCCAACGCGAACGCCATGAAAAACGCCGTCCGCGTGGCAGCGGAATTTTCCGAGAGTGCAATCAATCAATCGATAGAAAAGGAACTGGCTTCATTGCACCCTGCGAACGAAGAAGTGACTCATTCGAACTGAACGTATCCCATGACAGAGAACTCCATCGCACTTTTATTTCCCGGGCAAGGCTCGCAAGGGGTCGGCATGGGCAAAGAGCTTGCCGAGAAATTTCCGATTGCGCGCCAGACTTTCGACGAAGCCGACGAAGCGCTCGGCTATAAGCTCTCGCAACTTTGCTTCGATGGACCGGAAGACCAACTTCGGCTGACGGAGATCACGCAACCGGCGATTCTCACGGTATCGGTCGCCGCCCTTCGCGTCCTTGAGGCGCAGAGTCCTCGTCCCGTCTACGTTGCCGGACATAGTCTCGGAGAATATTCGGCTCACGTCGCCTCGGGGACGTTCAGCTTTGCCGATGCCGTCCGCACGGTTCGAAGCCGCGGCAAATACATGCAGGAAGCGGTTCCCGTCGGCGTGGGGGCAATGGCCGCGATTCTCGGCATGGATCTCGACAAAGTCACCGCCGTCTGCGCCGACGCCGCACAGGGAGAGGTATGCTCGCCCGCTAACATCAATTCGCCGGAACAGGTCGTGATCTCCGGCCATACCGCCGCGGTGGAGCGCGCGACGAACCTCGCCGACGAGCGTGGTGCCAAGCGCGCCAAACTGCTGCCGGTAAGCGCTCCCTTCCATTGTTCGCTGATGAAGCCCGCGCAAGACAAGCTCGAGGGCGATCTCAACAAGCTCGCCATGCAGAGGCCCGTCTATCCCGTCATCTGCAACGTGGATGCGGTTCCCGTGAACGAGTCCGCCGCGGCGCTCGAAACTCTCGTCCGGCAAGTCACAGGATCGGTGAAGTGGGAGCAGTGTATGCGCCTGCTGATTGCGCAGGGCGTGCAGACCTTTATTGAAGTGGGACCGGGAAAAGTTCTGTGCGGATTGATGCGGCAGATCGACCGTTCGAAGACCTGCCTGAATGTCGCCGACGAAGCCAGCCTGGCGAAGACCATTGAGGCGCTTGCGCAGGTCCGCGTCTAATGCCGCTCAGTGAAACACTAATTCGCACGGCGGATACGTGAGCGTCTTGTCAGATTTTTCCACCCAGACCTGTGCATGTTCGGTGCGGTCGTTCACGATCACATCGACTACGACCCCGCTGCTCGGCCCCGGGCAAGTGCTCGCGCCGTAAACCTTATACGTCTTGATCAGGCCCCACTCCCCGCCCGGTCCCCAGTCGCGATAGAAATCGTTGAAACCGTACTTGGTGTATTGCTGAGGATGCTGCTCCCACTTCGGATCGTGCATCCACACGCCGTAGGCGAGTTTGTAATTCTGTTTTTGAAGATCGGCAAAGAAGTTGCCGACGACGTGTTCCTCAGGCCAGTAACGGAACCACCAAAACAAGCCGGCTACGATCAGCGCAAGCGCGACGATCGAAATGATCCTGCGGATCCGCTTCCGCCCTTTTTCCGCATCGTATTCTTTCGCATCCAGCAAAGTCATACCTTCCTAGCATAACGGACACGGCGAGGAAGTGAAAAGTTCCCCAACAGAATTTAGTAATCGGGTAATTTTGTAATTTGGTAATTGAAAACCTAGCCGCGTGTCCCATGCGGAGTACGCCGGGGGATTTTCAATCAAGCAATTACTTAATCGCCCAATTACTCAATTCTTAGAGGGTTCTCTTGAACAAGGGGATTGCAATGGCAAGCGTGGCGGCCGCGAAGATGCTGAGGAAGAGCATGTCTCCCCAGACTGCCGAGAGACTTGTTTCTTTTAGAAGCAGGCACTTGAATCCGTCGACGGCGTAGGTGAACGGATCGCATCTCGCAATCGCCCGCAGCCACGGCGGAAAAGCCTGAATCGGATACACGGAACCACTGGGAAAAAACAGCAGCGTGTTGAGAATGCCGAACATCGCGCGCGGCACCAGCGGATCTTCAATTCGCACCATCAGCAGGAACATCATCGTATTGAAGGCCAGCGAGGTCAGCACGATCATGATCACTAACCCAAATACGGTCAGCGGATTGAAAATTGTTCCCACACCCGCGAGCAGCGATCCGATGGCAACAATAATGACACCGGTCATTACGGCTTTGATTGCTCCAGCCATATTCAGCCCGAGCACGAGTTCCAGCTTCGTGATTGGCGTTACCAGATACCCTTCATGCACACCGCGAGCCTTGTCGTCGATGTAAAGCATGCCCCCGCCGATCATCACCGACACGAACATCGCCAGCACCAGCGAGCCCGGCAGCAGGTACTTCATGTACTCGATATACGGATACAGCTCCACAATCTGCAGCGCCGTTTGCTGGAGAATCCGTGGAGAAATCGTCGGCTGATTCAGCGCGTCGACGAGGCTCGACATCTCCGACTCGACCGCCGAACTCATGAAGTTGTCGCTGTTATCGACGACCAGCCCGATGCGCGGATGGTTCTCTTCATAGACGTGCTGCGAATATTGCGGCGGAATGATGATCGCGCCCTGCAGCTTGCCATTGCGGACGTCCTGCACGGCCTGCTTCTCGTTGTCGTAATCGATTGGAACAAAGGTGCGGATATTGGCGCGGACGGCGTCGAAGGCCTCACGGATTCGCACCGCCTGCGGCCCGCCGTCCTGGTCGACGAAGGCGATCTTCGCGTCGTGAATCTTCCCGCCAAACGCGTTGCCGAGAATGATCAACTGGACCAGCGGAAAGATCATCGACGCCAGCATCAACGCCGGCGAGCGGAAGAACTTCCGCATCTCACGCTCGACAATGGCCATCATGCGATTCATAGCTAGTCCTTGGTCCCGGGTCCTGAGGGCCCCTTTTTTCGTGGTCGTTAGTCGCTGGTCGTTGGTCGTTAGCCAGAAGAACTACTTGGCCAACGACGAACGACCAACGACTGCCTTTAGGGCTGCAGCCCCGGCCTCTGCGGCATCACGAACGCGTACGACTTCTGCAGTTCGTCGCGGAGCTGCCGCCCGGTGTAGTGCACGAACACGTCGTCCAAGGTCGTGTTCTGGACCGAGAGCGATTTCACCTGCACGCCTCCCGTCACTGCCATTTCGACCAGTTGCGTCGTTGTGCGCGATCCATTTCCCGTCAGCACCCGGAACATTCCGGCTCCTTCGTGTTGAACGGAAGTCACTTCATCAAGTCTCTGCAGCTTCTCCTCCCAATCGGCCGGAGGATTATCGAACTGCACTTCGATCACATTCGAGCCTGGCACGCTCGCCTTGAGCGCTATGGGCGCATCCAGCGCGACGAGCTTCCCGTGATCGACAATTGCGATCCGATCGCACAGGCGATCGGCCTCATCCATGTAGTGCGTTGTGATCAGGATCGTCAGCTTGCGATGCTCTTTGATGTTGCCCAGCATCTCCCATACCGCGACACGCGATACGGGATCGAGTCCGGTGGTCGGTTCGTCGAGAAAGAAAATCCTCGGATGGTGCACCAGACCGCGCGCAATCTCCAGCCTGCGGCGCATGCCACCGGAAAGCGTCTTCGTTGCGGCGTCGCGCCACTTCGTCAGGTCGACCAGTTCCAGCAATTCGTTGATCGATTCCTGCCGCTCTTTTGCCGGAACGTCGTAGAGCTTGGCGTAGATGTTCATGTTCTCTTCGACGGTCAGGTCGAGGTCGCTGGTCAGCGCTTGCGGGATTACGCCGATCATTCTGCGGGCCGCGTTGGGCTCTCGCGTCACATCGTGTCCGGCGATTCTGGCCTTGCCAGCGGTAATCGGGATTAACGTCGTCATCATGCGGATCAACGTCGACTTCCCTGCCCCGTTCGGGCCCAGCAGTCCGAAGATTTCGCCCTCTTTCACGCTGAAGGAAACGTCGTCCACTGCTGTGAAGTCGCCATACTTCTTCACAATGTGTTCGACTTCGATGGCCGAAGGCGCAGACGGATCGTACAGCGCCTTGCTGGCTCCGTTGATCGCGCCGCCGTTCGTCTTCGAATTGGACTCTGCTGTCATTACTGTTGCTGTTGCGAAGCAGCTACTTTCTCGGGCGCCGTGCCGTTCAATTGCGCCGGAGTTACCAGCACTTCCGCGGTCATACCCGGGACGTACGCGCCCTTCGGATTATTCAGCCGGACTTTCAACACGATCGTTTTGATGTCGCGCTTGCGCCGGCTGACGTCGCGCTGCGTGGCAAAATCCGCTTCCACTCCTTTGAAAAACACTTTGCCACTTGTCACCGTTCCGCCGGGCAATTGGACTTTCATCGTGTCGCCATATCCGATGTGGTCGGCATAGGTTTCAGGAATTTCTGCGCGCACCCAGGTGTCGCTGAGATCCACAATCGTCACGATCGGCGCTCCGATGTTCACGACCTCACCTTGCCGCGCCGCCCGCACCGAAACGGTGCCAGTGACCGGCGCGTAAATCTTTGTGTAACCCAGGCGAACCTGAGCTTCTTTTTTTTGTTCGATGGCGTTCTTGAGATCGGCCTGAGTCGAGGCGACTGTGCTTTTCGCGGCGTTCGCCTGCTGCGTGCGCGCCATCGCGGCGTTCAGATCCGCCTGCGCGGCGCGAACCAGATCCTGCTGCGCCTGCACTGTGGCCTGTGCTGCTTGTAGATTCGTTTCGGCCTGTACTTGCTCTTGCTCGGAATCGATGCCAGCTTTCGCTAGCGCGATCACGCGGCGGCTGTCGCTCTCAGTCCGATCCAGCGTAGCTTTCGCTTGCAGGAGCTGCGCCTTGGCTGACGATAGCTTCGCTTCGGCGTTTGCTACATCGCTCGAAGTGGATCCGGAAGTCGATTTCTCGGTGTGCTGCATCTCTGAAACTTTGTGCTGCAGACTGGCGATGGTCGCGGTGGCTGCTGCTTCCTGCGCCTGCAGTTCCGATGGATCCAGTTCGGCGATCAAATCGCCAGCCTTTACCGGCGTCCCTTCATCCACGTAGAGCTTCTGAATGCGGCCTTCGACCTGTGCGCTTACGATTACCTGGTTCGCATCGACGGTACCGATCAAAACCAGATCGCTCGAATGACTCGTGGAGAAGTAGTAATACGTCGCGGCAACGACGAAAATGATGCCGAGAAGAATGAAAAACTTGTTGCGCGCGCTCATGAGCGTGCTCCTTGCGCGTTGCTGGGACGAAACAACGCGGCGGAAATGAAATCCAGTACCGCATCCCGGCGTTCGGCGATTCGCTCGGGCGTCAATGGATTGAACCCGACAATCTTCTGCATTGTGGGGGCGCTGCTGAAATAAAAAACGATTATGGCAACCATGGAGGGCACAAACTGCGCCGGGTCGACCGCGCGAAACTCCCTCGCCGCAATTCCGTGGCGCAGCACCTCGCTGACTCGCATGAAAATCGGCTGGATATAGTTCTTGATCAGCTTGTCGATGTGAATCGAGTGGCCCTCGCGCGCTCGCATCATCTCGCGTTGCATGAGGCGGGGATAAAGCTGATTCGAAGCAACAAAGTCGAAGTAGGCTCCTACGTAAGCCAGGATCTTTTCCCGGGAGCGCAAATCACTGTCGAGTGCCGCGAACACCGCCCGTTTCAGGCCTGCAAAAGCTTCGTCGAGGACAGCACCGTAGAGCGTCTCTTTATCCTTGAAGTAGTAATAAAGGAGCGCCTTGTTGACGCCTGCCATGTTCGCGATCGCATCGGTTCGCGCTCCGGAGACGCCGAATTCGGCGAACTCGCGTGCTGCGGCCTCCAGAATCGCAGCGCGGCTCTCTTCGGGCTGTCCGCGGGAGCCCATGCGGCGTCCGGCGGCGCGTCCGCGGGCATGACCGACTGCCCGTCCGCGTCCCCGGCCATCCTGAAAAAGTGAAGTCATATCGTTAATTAACCAGTTAGTTAGATTATACATCAAGCTCCTCGGATGCAAAACCTCAAAGCAGTGTTGAATTTTGATTGTTAATTGTTGAATCTTGACTTCCATCGTATTCTTCGTAGTTCCTTGGTCATGGGAGAACTGTTCATGAAGCGAATGTGGCTCGTAGTACTCTGCGTTCTTTTACTTGTACTTTCTGCTCTCGCTCAGAATTCAAAACCCGATCGGCAAGTCGCGGTCACTATTGACGATCTTCCGGCTGGTATGGCGGACCGGCTGCCCGCGGCCGACATCACGGCAATGACGACGAAACTTCTAACCACGCTTCGCGACCAGAAGGTTCCCGTCGTCGGATTCGTCAATGAACGCAAGCTCTACAAGCCGGGAGAAGTCGATGAGCGCATCAAGGCGCTCCAGATGTGGCTTGACTATGGATTTGAACTGGGAAATCACACCTTCAGCCATGCGTCCCTGAACCAGATCGAATTGAAGGATTGGGAAGACGACGTGATTCAGGGCGAGAGCGTGATCCGCATTCTTCTCGCTCGGAAGAAGATGAAGCTGCGCTACTTCCGCCATCCGTATCTCGATACGGGCCGCGACCTGCTCACGCGGCGCAAGGCGGAGGAATTCCTGACGCAGCGCGGATACCGGATCGCTCCCGTGACTCTCGATGGCTGGGACTGGATGTTCGCGGGCGTCTATGAAGATGCCAAGAAGCGCGACGACACTGATCTACAGCAGCGCCTCGTGAAAGACTATCTCGCTTATCACGACGCGGTATGCGCCTACACGGAGCAGTTGTCGGTGAAAGTGGTTGGCTACGAACCGAAGCAGATTCTGCTGTTGCACGCGAGCAATCTCGAAGCGGATCACATCGGCGAACTGCTCGATCTGCTGCGCAAGCGAGGCTACCGCTTCATCACGCTCGAAGATGCTTTGGGCGATCCGGCCTACAGCCTTCCTGACACGTACGTCGGAGAAGAAGGCACGGGCTGGATTGATCACTGGGCCATCACGCAGGGCAAGATTCCGCAGGGTGCTCCACTGTTTCCGCAGTGGGTGATCGACAAATCGAATGCGTTGAAGCTTCCGAACGGGCAAGTGTCGAGCTACTGAGGGTGTGTCGAGAACGCTGAAGCGCGAAAACGAAGTGTCACAACAGTTGCGATTCACTTCGTCTTCGCGCTCGAGATTAGTTCATTCCGCCGGCGATGGAAGGCACGAGCAGGACTTCGTCACCTTCCTGGAATGCATAGGACGGTCCGCCGAGAAAGCGGATGTCCTCTTCGTTGACGTAAATGTTCAGGAAGCGGCGAATCTGTCCTTTGTCGTCGCGCAGGTGCGGCTTGAGTTGCGGAAACTTTTCATCCAGCACCGAAAATAACTCGGGGAGATTCGAAGCGGCGCAGGTGATCGAGCCGACGCCATCGGTGTGGCGCCGCAATGCTGTCGGAATGTTTACTGTGATCGACATGATTACGCTCCTATCGCCTCGACTTCCTGCGCTGCGGCGACGACTCCGGGGACTTCATCCAGATCGAGCGTCTGCTGCAGGTACGTCTCGAACTCCGTCAGCTTCGGAGCAATCGGACGCTCCGTCTTGTAAACGCCAGCAAGAACGTCGGTAGTCTTCAGGCCGTTTCCGGTGACGCAGAGAACTGTCGTTTCCTCTGGCAGAATGCGGTCTTGCCGGTACAACTTTCCGGCACAACCGACTGTCACGCCACCGGCAGTCTCGGTGAAGATGCCTTCCGTCTCGGCGAGCAGGCGAATCGAGTCGACGACCTCGGGATCGCTGACGTCTTCGCTCCATCCGCCGCTATTCTTGATGGTCTTGATGGCATAGTGACCGTCGGCGGGATTGCCGATGGCCAGGGAGCGCGCGATCGTGTTCGGCTTCTGTGGCTCGATGTCAGAGCTGCCGGTTTTCACTGCGGTCGAAATCGGCGAGCATCCGGTTGCCTGTGCGCCGAAGAACTTCACTTCTTTCGGCTCGACCAATCCCAACTTGATGAGTTCGTCGAAGGCTTTGCGGATCTTGGTGATCAGCGATCCGCCGGCCATCGGGCAGACGATGTTGTCGGGCAAGCGCCAGCCGAGTTGTTCGGCGATTTCGAATCCGACGGTCTTCGATCCTTCGGCGTAGTACGGACGCAAGTTGACGTTGACGAATCCCCAGCGATGCTCGTCGGCGATCTGCGAACAGAGCCGGTTGACCTGATCGTAATTGCCGGCGATGCGAACGACCTTCGCGCCGAAGACGTTCGTGCCGAGAATCTTCGCGGGCTCGAGATCAGAAGGAATGAAGATCCAGGCTTTCAGTCCTTCGCGGGCGGCGTGCGCAGCGACGGCGTTCGCGAGATTTCCGGTGGAAGAACACGAGACGGTGTCGAAGCCGAAAGAACGAGCTTGGGAGAGGGCTACGGCGACGACGCGATCCTTGAAGCTGAGAGTCGGTAAACAGACAGCATCGTTCTTAATGTACAGGTTTGCGGACGCGGCAGTTCCACTCAAGCGCTTCGCGAGATGCGGAGCGTTGAACAGCGGAGTGAATCCAACGGGCAAGCGCGGGGTGAAGCTTTGGGGGAGGGG
>Ga0335079_10007053_pt1 | contig 12812 bp, 8 predicted proteins | sample Lox_Sample_33_FD_206719 | JGI IMG/M metagenome (GOLD analysis project Ga0335079, IMG submission 206719) | Soil microbial communities from Loxahatchee National Wildlife Refuge, Florida, United States - Lox_Sample_3.3 | ecosystem: Environmental > Terrestrial > Soil > Wetlands | place: USA: Florida... | reverse complement strand
CGGTCGTGCCAGCCGGCGACGGCTACTCCGGAACGGACGAGCAGCTGCTGGATGAGATCGAAGCCGCGGCGTTCCTCTATTACTGGGAGCAAACCGACCCCGCGACGGGACAGATCAAGGACCGGGCATTCGCCGCCGGCAACGACACGCGCACGCTGTCGAGCATCGCGGCCACCGGATTCGGGCTGACCGTGCTGTGCATCGGTGACCAGCGCGGCTATCTCCCGTCCACCCAGATCGCAACCCGCGTGCAGACGACCCTGCAGTTCATCCTCGATCAGCTGCAGGGTCAGAACGGCTTCTTCTACCACTTCGTCGACATGAGTACCGGCGCCCGCGCCGCAAGCTCCGAAGTCTCCTCGATCGATACTGCGATACTGCTGTGCGGTGTGCTCACCTGCCGCGCGCACTATCCGCAGACCCAGATCGCGATCCTGGCCAGCGAGATCTATCAGAAGGTCGACTGGGGCTGGATGCTGAACGGCGGCCCGACGCTTGCGATGGCGTGGACTCCGGAGAGCGGCTTCGCGGCGGGTCGCTGGGACCACTACAGCGAGCTGATGATGCTGTATCTGCTCGCCATCGGCTCACCGACGTACCCGATCCCTGCATCGAGCTGGAGCGCCTGGACGCGCCCCACGGTCACCTACGAGGGGCTGACGTACATTTCGGGCGCCGATCCGCTGTTCGTACATCAGTATTCGCATGCCTGGTTCGACTTCCGCACGCAGAGCGATGCGTACGCCAACTACTTTCAGAATTCCATCTCGGCGACCGAAGCGCATCGGCTCTTCTGCATCGGCCTCGGCAGCCAGTTCAGTGACTACTCGAGCGATCTCTGGGGAATCACGGCCTCCGATTCCGCCAACGGGTACACGGTCTGGGGCGGCCCGCCCCTGATAGGGCCGATCGACGGCACGCTCGTCCCGAGCGCTACGGGCGGGTCGCTGCCCTTTCTCTACAGCGATGCAATCCACGTGCTGCGCTGGATCCGCGGCAACTACCGCCCGGCCTGGCAGCGCTACGGGTACGTCGACGCCTTCAATCCGCTGACGGAGTGGTACGACACCGACGTGCTCGGAATAGACCTCGGCATCACGGCGCTCATGGCGGAGAATCAGCGCACGGGATTCGTCTGGACGACCTTCATGAGTAACCCCGAGGTCGTCACGGCGATGACGCTGGCCGGCTTTCATTGATGTGAGCTCTGGGGCCGCCTCACGCCTCGCGGACCGCGCGGCGGGAACGTTTTGTGCAACGCGATCGTCAGGCCGGCTGCAGCACGCGCGCCTCGCGAATCGGCAGGTTGATGAGCGCCGCGGCGAGTGCCAGCGACATGTCGGCGTACCACATCCAGCCGTAGTCGCCAAAGCGCACCAGCGCGATACCGCCCAGCCAGGCGCCGAAGAAACCGCCGATCTGGTGCGACAGCAAGGTCAGCCCGAAGAGCGTCGCCAGATGGCGCACACCGAAGAGCTTGCCGACGAGACCCGCGGTCGGGGGCACGGTCGAGAGCCAGGTGAGACCGAGCACCGCGGCGAACACATAGAAGGTGGCGGGCGTCCTCGGCATCAGCATGTAGATCGCGATCGCCACGGCGCGGGTGAAGTACACCCAGAACAGCAGCCACTTCATCCGGTAGACGCCGCCGAGCCAGCCGATGCCGAGGCTCCCCGCGACGTTCGCCAGGCCGATGATGGCGAGCGAGCCGGCGGCAACGCTCGCCGGCAGCGCACACAGATTCACCTCACTCGGCAGATGCGTCACCAGGAACGCAATGTGAAAGCCGCAGGTGAAGAATCCCGCGTGCAGGCACCAGTAACTGCGATCACCGGCGGCGATGTCGAGCTGCTCGCGCAGCGTCCTCCGGCCCTCGCCCGCTGCGGCGGCTCCGCCCGCGCCGGCTGTCTCGTGCGCGGCAGCGGAGCGGACCAGCACCTGTCCCAGCGGGATAGTGGCAAGCGAGGCGACGGCCAGGGTGTACATCGCGGCGACCCAGCCCGCCGAGCCGATGATGAGCTGCGTCACGGGCGCCAGCACGAACTGCCCGAGACTCCCGCCGGCGTTGATGACACCGGACGCAAACGCCCGCTTCCCGGGGGCAAGGCTCCTCGCCGTCACGCCGATCAGGGTCGAGAAGCTGCCGGCACCCGCGCCGGCAGCGAACAGCACGCCGACGGCGAACGTCAGCCCGATCTCACTCGAGACCACCGTGGTGAGCAAGGCTCCCGCGGCCAGCATCAACGCGCCGATCCGCAGCACGGCGCCGGAGCCGTAGCGATCGGCGACCGCCCCGAACACCGGCTGCGCCAAGCCCCAGACGAACTGTCCGATCGCGAGCGCGAAGCTGATCGCGACGATGCCGAGTCCGGTCGAGGCGCTCAGCGGGCGTACGAACAGGCCGAGCGTCTGACGCGCGCCCATGGTGATGAGGAGGATCGCGGCGGCGGCCAGCACCAGGTAGGACGTCCGCCTGTCACGCATCGTTGGAGTCTCGCACGGCGAAGGCCGTATTTGACCTGCGTGCTGCTCTGCCGTGCATCTCCCGGAGGATGGATGCGCAGCGGCGATCCTGGCAGCGATCGGGGCCCGATCAGCGGACCGTGACGGCGCGCCCCGTGGTTCCCTCGCGGCTGAAGTCGAAATGAACCTGCATGATGCGCTGCGACGATCCGTCCGCCGGCGCAAAGCTCCACTTCTTGGCCGCATCGAGCGCCAGGCGCTGGAAATAGCGGCTCGGTCCGGAGCGGTCCGGGACCGCCGCAAACACCGAGCCATCCGGGTTGACGATGACCCGCACCCACACCTTGATGTGTCCGCGGATGGTCCGCCTGGCGTTTGCCGGCACCTCCGGGATGACCTCGTGGAGCACTCCCGACGAGGGCGGCGCCTCACTGCGCGCGGGTTTCGCAGCGCTCACCGCCGGAACGCCGGCCGGTGCCGATGGGGCCGGCACCTGCACGGGAGGCGGAGGGGAAGGCGGCGCGTGATGACCGCCGAACAGGCGGACTCCGGTCCAGCCGACGACCGCAAGCAGCAGCGCGCCGGCGACCACGGGGAGCGCCGGCGGTCGCCGCGCCGGCGGCTCATCCGCCGCGGCCGCGGGCCGCGCGGCATCGGCAGCAGCAAAGACGAACTCCCCCGTGACCTCGGGCACAACCGGCCCGGCGGCGCTCGGCGCCTCGGCTGCGGGCTGTGCAGGCGCCGGCGGCGCGGCCACGGGCCCACCGGGCGCGAGTGCCGCTGGTGCCTCGGCTGCCGCCGGCACGGGCTCGATCGGTGGTTGGCGCCCCGCGCCTGCGAGCTGCGCCGCGTCGGGGCGGGCACGCGGGTCGGTACTCAGGCAGCGCGCCATGACATCGCGGAACGCGGGTGAGAAATCGGCGGGCAGAGCGATCGCCGGGGAGAGCTCGGCGGCACCGGCAGGCGGCCGGCGCGTGAGCGCTTCCAGCAGCGTCACGCCGAGCGCCCAGATGTCACTCGCGGGGGACGTGCTCCCCTGTCGGCCCTCGGGAGGATCGTACGCGGTGGCCGCGTGCGAGCTGATCGTGCCCTCCCCCACGCGACGCACCGTATCGCTCGCGAGCTTCAGCTGCTCGCCGACGACCAGGATGTTGGCTGGCTTCAGCTGCCCCTGCACCAGGTCCTGGGCATGCAGAAAGCCCAGGGCGGCGAGAATCGGCGGCAGCATCTCGCGCGCCTCCTCATCGGTCATCGCACGCTGTCGCAACAGCTGCGCGAGAGTCTGATCGGCGTACTCCATGACGAGATAGAGATACGGCAGGCCCTCGAGCTGGCAGCCGCCCCACTGCCAGAGGGTGAGGAGGTTGGGATGCTCGAGCCCACCCGCCCGCTTCCAGCGCGGCAGCAGCACCTCCGCCATGGAGCGGGTGGTCGGCACGAGCTTGATCGCGAGCTCCGAGGGACCGAAGGCCGCGGCGCGGGTGAGAAACACTCCGCTGTGGTCCGATGCGCCGAGGTAGCGGCCGAGGGGAAACGTGCCGTTGATGACGTGACCCTGCCATCTGGTCCAGACTTCGCTGGTCGCTTCACTGGGTTCGACGCTCATATGCCCCCCAAGATGCAGCTGCAGGTCTTCTGGCGAGTCGGCGGCTCGAACGATATTACCCGGCCTGCTCCCCGGCACGGCGTAGACAAATTGCGACACCGGTCCCGGTTCGGGCTGCTCATGGCTGTTGCGCTGTCCTGCGCGGCCGCGGGAATTGCCACCGCAGCAGACACTCGACCCGCCTCCCAGGGTCCGCCGAGACTCGCACCGCTCCCCCGGGTGACCTCGCCCCGCCTCTATGTCATTGATTGCGGCACCCTCACCTACAACCGTCCCGAGGACTATCAGCTGACGCGCGAGGAAGTCGCCGATACGAACATGTCGGTGCCCTGCTACCTCGTGATCCACCCGCAGGGGATCCTGCTCTTCGACACCGGCCTGTCCGATTCTCTCGTCGGCCGGCCGCTGTGGGAGAACGTGGACGATGGCTATGGGCAAATCAGGTTCACGACGCTCCGCGGCCAGCTCGCCGACATCGGCGTGACGCCCGCGGACATCACCTATCTCGCGATCTCGCACTGGCATTGGGATCACGTCGGCAACGCCAACGACTACGCCGGCTCGATCTGGCTCACCCAGAAGGCGGAGCTCGACCTCATGTTCGGCGAGCACGCCGATCCCGTGCACCTGCCTCTCTATGCACAGCTCGCGCACTCCCGGAAGGAGGTGTTCGCAGGCGACCACGACGTGTTCGGCGACGGCACGGTGATCCTCAAGTTCACGCCCGGCCATACGCCGGGGCATCAGTCCCTCTACGTAAAGCTCAAGCACACGGGCGGCGTCGTCCTCTCGGGGGATCTCTACCATTACGCCGAAGAGCGGACGCTGCACCGCATGCCGAAGGAAGAGGAAACCACAGGTACGCCGCAATCGCGCGAGGCCATGGAGCGGTTTCTGCAACAGACGGGCTCGCAGCTGTGGATCGGGCACAGCACCTCGGTGTTCAGGAACCTCGTCAAGTCGCCGGGCTGGTACGACTGAGGCGCGGCGCGTGGAGCTCATCCGCTTCGGACGCACGGACCTCAGGGTGTCGCCGCTGTGCCTCGGCACGATGTCGATGGGGAGCTCGGCCTGGAAGCGCTGGGTGCTCGATGAGAGCGACTCGATTCCGATCCTGAAGAGCGCGCTCGATCTCGGCATCAATTTCTTCGACATGGCGGACTGGTATTCGCTCGGCCGCAACGAGGAAGTCGTGGCGCGCAATCTCCTCAGGATGACCACGCGCGAGAAGCTCGTGCTGACCACCAAGGTCTTCTATCCCATGAGCGAGGACCCGAAGGATCGCGGCCTGTCGCGCGAGCACATCGCCACCTCGATCGACCGCTCGCTGGCGCGCATGGGCACCGACTACGTTGATCTATACGTGATCCATGCCTTCGATGCGCAGACCCCGGTCGAGGAGACCATGCAGGCGCTCGATGCCACGGTGCGCGCCGGCAAGGTGCGTCACCTCGGTGCCTCGACCATGTACGCCTGGCAGTTCGCCAAGATGAACCACGTCGCAGCGCTCCACAGCTGGGCGCCGTTCCTCAACATGCAGTGCCAGTACAACCTCCTCTACCGCGAGGAGGAGCGCGAGATGTTCCCCTACTGCCGCGATGCCGGCATCGCGCTCACCACCTTCAGTCCGCTCGCGCGCGGCTATCTCGGGCGGCCCGCGGGAGCGACCGCGCGCACCACCCACGATCCGTACCAGGACTTCTACGGCGACGAGATCGATCGCGAGATCGCGCGACGCGTGCGCGAGGTGGCGCAGCGGCGCGGCGTGAGCGCGGCCCACGTGGCGATGGCCTGGGTGTCGGGCAGTCCCCACCGCAACGTGCCGATCGTGGGTGCCGCGAAGACGCAGCACGTCGAGGTCGCCGTGGAGGCTTTGAGCCTCACGCTCGATGCCGCGGAGCGGGCTTTCCTCGAGGCTCCCTACCGGCCGCGCGATGAGATCAACGACCAGAACCCGATACGGCGGGCGCGCGCGCTGAGCGCTGACTGAGCGGCTCGCGGCTCAGGCCCGCAGCCAGGCGCTGTCCTCGCGCACCTCGATGAGAGTCGGGCGATCGGCGCCCAGCGCCTCGCGCACGCTCTGCGCCAGGTGCTCCGCGCCCGTTGCCCGCAAGCCGCGACAGCCGAGACTCTCCGCGAGCCGCACAAAGTCCGGGCTCTTCGGCGTCACGCCGATGCGCGCAATGCCGCGCTCGTCCATGCCGTCCGCTATGGCTTTGAGAGCGTCGTTGTTCCACACGATTACCGGCAGTGCGAGGCGCTCCTCCGCGGCGGTGGCCAGCTCGTTGATCGTGAACATGATCCCGCCGTCGCCGGCGACGGCCATCACCGGCCGGTGCGGGGATGCGATCTTCGCCCCGATCGCCATGGGGAGCGCGAAGCCGAGCGCGCAGTAGTTGCCGGAGTAGTACCAGCAACGCTCGGTCTCCATGGGCATGACCGCGGTGCCCGTATAGACGATCTGCGTTGCATCGCCCATGACGATGCCGTCCGCGGGGAGCGCGGCGCGCAGGATCTTCCAGGCGCGCAGATGCAGCTTCTCGAGATCGGTGAGCTTCGCGGCATTGTCCGCGAGTATCGCCCGCACGCGGCGCTCGCCTGCGGCGCGCTGCCCCTTGGGCTGAGCTCTCGCGAGCGCATCCGCAAGCTCAGCCAGCGCCGCGCGGGCATCGCCGAGAATCGGCACCGCCGCACCGTAGATCGAGGTGAGCTCGGTCGGATCGATGTCGATGCGAACGATGTCGCCCGGGATGTCGAGCCGCGCGACGAAGTGATCGCCCGCCGCAACCTCCGTCCCTACGAGCAGCACGACGTCTGCATCCCTGAGCGCCTGCTGGCTCGCCGCCTGCAGGATCGAGCCGCCGAGCGACAGGGGATGGGAATCGGGGAGTATCCCCTTGCCGGCATTGGTGGCGAGCACCGGCGCGCCGATGCGCTCGGCAACTCCCGCGAGCGCGGCGCGGGTACCGGCGGCGCCGCCGCCGACGAGAATGAAAGGCCGCTGCGCTCGCGCGAGCAGCTGCGCGGCCTCCTCGACCGCCGCCGGATCCGGCATCGGCAAGCGCGGCGAGCGGCGGACTTGCCACTCGGTCTCGACCGGCAGCGGCAGCACATCCCGCGGCAGCGACACATGCACCGGGCGCGCGCGGCCGCCGCGAAATACCGCGTAGGCCCGCGCGATCAGCTCCGGGACCTCCTCGGGATGACGCACCATGGCGCTGAAGGCGGTGAATCCGGCCGTGACCGCGGCCTGGTCGTTGAGCTCGTGGATCGCGCCCCAGCCCTTGCCGTGCGACAGCGTGGGCGAGGCGCCGGAGAGCACCAGCATGGGCTGGGAATCCGCGTACGCCTGCGCGATGCCGGTCGCGGCATTGGTGACCCCGGGGCCGCCGATGATGGTGCAGACCCCGGGCCGGCCCGTGGCGCGCGCGTAGCCGTCCGCCATGAGGCTCGCGCCCTGCTCGTTGCGGCACTGCACGTGGCGGATGCCCGAGCGCGCCATGCCGCGATACAGCTCCAGCGTCATCGTGCCGGCCATGCCGAACACGGTGTCCACCCCGTAGGCCGCGAGCAGCCCCATCACGGCCTCGCCGCAGGTCATGGCGCTCACATGCTCAGAACTTGTACCCGATCCGCAATCCCGCCACCCGCGGCCGCGTGATCTCCTGCTGCAGGGAGAACTGCGCGGTCGAGGTCCAGGTGCTGGCAATGACGTTCGTCAGGTTCTGCGCGTACAGCTCGCACGTCCAGGCGTCCTTCGCGACACCCAGCGATGCGTCGTACTCCGTATAGGGCGGATTCTCGAAGCGCAGCTGATTGGTGCTGATGGCCTGCCCGGTAGAGAGCGACGGGTTGCTGCCGAACTGCGTGTAGGAGTGCGCGGTGTGCGTGACGCCCCACTGCGCGAACAGGTTGTAGGTGCTCATCACCCACTGGTAGCGCAGGCGCAGGTTGAACTGCAGCGGCGGTGCGTTCGCCGCCGGCGTGCCGAGCGGGCCATAGGGATTGCCGATCGTAAGCACCGGCTGCCCGTACTCGCCGGCCGTGGCCGGGGTGGCGAGCAGCGCCGGGTTGTTGGCGATCAGGTAAGGCGAGTTCGTCTGTTCGCTGCTGTCCCAGGAGATCGCCCCCTGCGCCGTCAGCCCATCGGCGAGCGCCGCGATCAGCGAGGTCTCGATGCCACGGATGCGGTAGTTCGGACCATTGGCGCTGAAACCGACGTTGCCGAGCACGCCCGGATCGAAGAACGACACCTGCGCGTTCTTCCAGTCCTCCTGATAGATGGCGGCGTTCCACTGCAGGTGGTGGTTGAGGAACTCCGTTTTCCAGCCGAGCTCGTTGTTGAGGAGATCGTCCGACTCGTAGCCGAGTGGCGAGCAGTACTGGGGCACGTTGTTGATCCCCGGGATGTAGCAGCCGGAGTTGCGGTTGAACGCCCCCGGACGGAAGCCCTGCGACCAGGTGTAGTAGGCGAGCGCATCGGGGAGGAAGTGCCAGGTCAGATTGACGCGGCTGCGGAAGCCCTTGTAGGTCGTGTGCAGGTTCTCGGCGTCGATATCGGTCGAGTAGGTCAGGCAGGGCGGCAGACCCGCCTCATAGCAGGTGAAGCTGCCGGCGGTCGCGCCCTTCTCCGTATTGTCGAAATGGAAGTAGCGCGTCCCCGCGGTGAGGGTGAGCACCTTCGGGACGATGTCGAAATCGAGCGACGTGAACGCCGCCGTCTGCGTGTAGCCGCGCTGCACGTCATTGAGGTAGCCCACGTGATCACCGCGAATCGGCGCCGGATTGTTGACACTGGTGCCGGGCTGCGGACCGATATCCGTCAGACAGCCGAAGGTCACGGTCGCCGAGCACGCCGGCATGGTCTTGTAGTTCCAGTTGAGCTGGTCGTAGATCCGCAGGTCCTCCCAGAAGGCCCCGACGATGCCGCGCAGCCGCCAGTCATCCGGAGTGCTGAGCCGCAGCTCCTGACTCAGATGCGTGTTGCGCTCGACCTCGGTCCAGGTGGTGGCCGGCGAGTAGCACATCGCCGACACGCCGTTGTCGGCGCCGTGGCACTGGTAGTAGTCGGCGTACTTGCCGCGCGCATAGTTGGTGTAGTCCTGCTGCGTATCCATGTTGCGCACCAGGTACGAGCCCGCGTACACCAGCTTGAGGTCGCCGAGCTTGCCGTTGATCACCAGCGCGGTGTTCTCGAAGCGGTCCTTGTTGTAGTTGGGGTTGAACAGCGTCACCGACTGCTGTGGCAGCGGCACGAAGTCGGAGCTGAGCGGCATCTGGTAGAAGACGCCCTCGGCGTCCATGTCCTGGTAGCTCTGCGTGATGAGAGCATTCCAGTTGTCGTTGATGTTCCACAGAGCCGAGACGCGCAGTCCCTCGTAGGTCACGGGGTTGATGGCATTGGCTACCAGGGAATTGTTGTTGATCACCGGGCTCCCGGGCGGTACACCGAACGCCGTGGCCGAGGCGCCCGGCACCGTGCACACGCCGCCGACCGGCGCCCCGGCCGAGCAGGCGGTGGCGAAATTCCCGTAGTGGATGCCGAGGTCGCTCGGCTGCCGCGTGAAGGTCGAGGCCACGTTGTTGATGTAGCCGCCGCGATGGTCGTCGTACACCACGAGGCGTACCGCAAGGGTGTCGCTGACGAGCGGCAGATTGAGAATCCCGATGATGTCGCTGTTCGGATCGCCACCGGCGGTCGTGCTGTAGCCCGCCGAGACGCTCGCCTCGGTGGCATTGAGCTTCGGTTTGTTGGTGATGTAGCGGATGACGCCCGCCTGGGCACCGGCACCGAACAGTGTTCCCTGCGGACCCTCCAGCACCTCGACACGCTCGAGGTCCGCGGCGTAGACGTCGAGGTTGCGGCCGGGGAGCTGGCCGGACTGCTCGTCGAGGTAGATCGCCACGTTCGGGAAGCCGCTGATCGAGCCGCCCGACTGAGTCGCGACGCTGCCGGCACTCAGGCCACGCATGAAGACCTGATCCTGCCCCGGCCCCGAGGATGGCGCGGTGACGTTCGGCAGATAGCGCAACAGGTCGTCGAAGCTCGAGACGTTGAGCTCCTTCAGTGTGTCGCCCGTGAACGCCTGGATGGCGATCGGCACGTCCTGCGCATTCTCGACACGCCGCTGCGCGGTGACCACCACTTCCTGGATCCCGCCCGCGGGAGCTGTAGCCTCGGTCGTCGCCGGCTGATCTGCCGCCACCGCCGCCCCGAGGCGGGTCCCCAGGATTGCCGCAACTGCGGCCGCGCACTTCGGATTGATCTTCATCGACGAGTCTCCCCGGTAATTTCCAGCGTCCGCCTGCCGTCGCGGCCGACCCGCCGCAGGAGGCATTGAGTTTTATTCTGGGAGCGCCCGCGAAAGTCCCGCGGACGCGCGTGACTTCGGGATATAGCGCATTGCATACTGCCTCGCAAGCTCGCCCGGACGGGAGCGAGTCCTCACCGTGCGCAGCAAGGGTGCGACAGCTTGAGCAGCAATGCGATTGCGACGGCCCGTCCCGGGCTCGCGCCGCTCTTTCAGCGCTGGTACGTGCTCATCGTGATGTGCCTGGTCTACGCCATCAACATCGCTGCACGCTACGTCGTCACCACCGTCTTTGAACCCATCCGACTCGAGCTGAAGCTTACCGACACCGGCGCCGCGTTCCTCACCGGGCCACCGCTGGCGCTCTTCTACGTGAGCTGCGGAATTCCGATCGCCTGGCTCGCCGACCGCTCGAACCGCCGCAACATCGTCGCGGCATCCCTCATCGTGTGGTCGGCCTTCACCACGTTCTGCGGGCTGGCGGTGAGCTTCTGGCAGTTCCTGCTCGGCCGCATCGGCGCGGGCATCGGCGAGGCCGGAGCGACTCCACCCTCGACCTCGCTGGTATCCGATTGCTTTCCGGCGCAGCGGCGTGCGATGGCCTTGAGCGTGTTCGCACTCGGTGCCCCCATCGGCGCCTGGCTCGCCTCCGATGTAGCGGGCGCCGCGGCGCAGCTCTACGGCTGGCGCGCGGCCTTCTACGCCCTCGGCGTGCCCGGCGTGCTCTTCGGCCTGCTGTTTCTGCTCACGATCCGCGAGCCGCAGCGCGGGCGGCTGGACGCCGTGGCCGCCGAGGGCACGGCCGGGTTCGCGGAGGCACTCAGCTTTCTCTGGCGTCAGCGCGCCGCCTTCCACGTCATCATGGGGGCGGGCGTCTGCTCGCTGTGGGGGTGGGGGCTCGTCTGGTGGACCCCGACCTTCCTCCTGCGAGCCTACGGCCTCAACGTCGCCCAGGCGGGCGCGATCACCGGTCACATACACCTCGTCGGCGGCATCGCTTCCTCGGTGGCAGCGGCGTGGCTCATGTCCCGCCCTTTCATGCGCCAAGCCAAGCGGGTGCTGCTGGCGCTCGGGCTCGTCACCGGCTGCGCCACCGTTCCCTCGATCATCGCCTACTGGACGCACTCGCTGGTGCTCGCACGCCTGATGTTCTGGCTGTACATCCCCGCCATCTATTTCTTCATCGGCCCGTGCATGGCGCTGGTCGCAAATCTCGCGCCGAGTCACATGCGCGCAGCTTTCACCGCCTGGTCGGGACTGGTCGGCAACGTGTTCAACCTCATCGTCGCGGTACAGGTGATCGGCATCCTCAGCGACTGGTTCGCCGGAGCGCACGGATCGGATGCCGCATCGCTGCGCTGGGCGCTGCTGCTGCTGGCGCCGACAGGATTCTGGGCCTGCTGGCATTTCTGGCTCGCCTCGCGCACGGTCGATGCGGACCTCGAGCGCGTCGGCGAAGGGAGCGTCGCTTGAGAAAGTACCTGCTGGCCGTGCTCGCCCTCGCCTGCGCGGCGCCGTGTGCGCGCGCTGCAGACCTCACCGTCCTCAACAACGATGCGCACTTCGCCGAGGGACCGATCTGGTACCACGGCAAGCTCTACTACGTGGAATACGACCGCAACTCGGTGACCACGTGGGACGGGTCGAGGAATCACATCTTCTGGTCGAAGCCCGGCTGCGGGCCGTCCGCGGTCATCCCCACGGCGAAAGGTGAATTCCTCGTCACCTGCTACGACAGCGGCACGCTCGGCCACATCGCCGCCGATGGTAAGGACCTCGCGCCCTACTCGCACGACAAGGACGGACAGCCGTTCGTCGGCCCCAACGACTTCGCGCCCGATCGCCGCGGCGGCATCTACTTCACCTGCTCGGGCACCGCGCCGGGTCCGGTGATCGACGGCAAGGTCTTCTATCTCGCCGCCGACGGCTCCATCACCCAGGAAGCCACCGACGTTCACAGCGCCAACGGTATCCTGGTCTCGAACGACGGCAGGATCCTCTACGTCATCGAGACCGAGGACAACCGGCTCATACAGTTCAGGATCGCAGCCGACGCCTCATTGTCGGAGCGCCGCGTATTCCTTAATCTCGATGAGCTCACCCATCACGTCACGCACATCTACCCGGACGGCGTGAAGATGGACTCCAGGGGGCGCTTGTACATCGGCCAGAACCCGCGCGACGTCAAAGCCCCGCTCGCCGGCACCATCTTCGTGGTCGACGCGGGAGGTGCGCTGCTGCGCACGCTCGAGCTCCCCTCGCCCGGCGTGCCCAACCTGGCGTTGAGTCCCGACGAGAAGACGCTCTACGTGATGGCGCTCGATCAGCTCGATAAGCCGCCCTACAAGGGCAAGGTCTACGCGATCGCGAATCGCTGACCTCTAGCCCGCGAGCCAGCCGCCGTCGATCACCAGGTTCGAGCCGGTGATGAA
>Ga0335079_10007050_pt1 | contig 12815 bp, 12 predicted proteins | sample Lox_Sample_33_FD_206719 | JGI IMG/M metagenome (GOLD analysis project Ga0335079, IMG submission 206719) | Soil microbial communities from Loxahatchee National Wildlife Refuge, Florida, United States - Lox_Sample_3.3 | ecosystem: Environmental > Terrestrial > Soil > Wetlands | place: USA... | reverse complement strand
GATGCGCCTCCGCCTCTCCCGCCTCGGCGGCCGCGGCGAGCGCCTCGGTCTCTCCCAGGCGAGAGCGGGCGAGTGCCAGCTCCGGCCGGAGCCGCTCCCCGTCCGACTCCCGATTCGCCGTCGCCTCGGCGAGCTTCTGCTCGGCGGCGCGGGCGCGCAGGGCGAGCGCCGTCTTTCCCTCTCCCGCCCGGCGGAGCTCCTCGTAGGCGCGTGCCAACGCCTCCTCCGCGGCCTCGTGGTCGAGGCGGGCCTCCTCGGCCCGCGCGGCCCCGGCGCGCGCCTCCTCGGCGAGGGCCCCGAGCTGCTCCTCGAGCTCCCTCGCCCGCCCGGCCTGGGCGGCGGAGGCGGCGGCGTCCGCCTCCGCCCCCTCGAGCCTCGCGGCGAGGGACTGGGCGCGCTCCTCCTCGGCACGGGCCCGGGACTCGGAGAGGGCGAGGCGGGCCCGGAGACCGTCCCGCTCCGCGCCGGAAGAGGCGGCGAGCTTCTCCACCTCGGCGAGGCGGAAGGCAAGGGCCTCCGACTCTTCGGCCGATTCCGAGAGCCGCTTCTTCGCCGCGTGGAGCTCGTCGCGCAGGGCGTCCCGCTGGCCCATGGCGCTCGCCGCCGCCGCCTCGTGGCGCCGCACCACCTCGAGCTCCCGCTCCCGGTCGGCGAGGTCGGCCCGGGCCCGGGAGAGCTCGACCTCCAGGTCCGCGCTCCGCTCCGCCGCCTGGCGCCGGAGCTCGTCGAGGTCGCGCTCCGCCTCGGCGAACCGCCCCTCCGCCGCTTCGGCGCGCCCGAGCGCGGAGGCGAGGCCGGCCCGGGCCGCCTGGGCCTCGGCCCGGGTGGCCTGCGCCGAGGCCTCGATCTCGAGCCGCTCGGAGCGCTCGCGCGCGAGCTCTCCGGCGAGCCGGGCCGCCTCGGCGGCGGCCCGCTCGAGCTCGGCGCCGCGCGCCGAGAGCGCGGACCGGGAGGCCTCGGCGGCCGTGCGGGCCTCGGCCTCCCGCGCCTCGACGGCGGCGCGGGCCGCCTGCAGGGCTTCGAGCGCCTCGGGGAGCCGGGCGGACACCTCACGCTCCGCCTCCAGGGCCCGCCTCGCCGCCGAGAGCTCCGCCTCCCGCGCCTCGAGCGCGCTCCGCGCATCGGACTCCTGCCGGGCCGCCTCGGCCCGCTCCACCTCGGCCCGCTCCGCCGCCTCGGCGAGTCGCGCCTTCATCTCGGAGAGGTCCGCCTCCCGCTCGTTCAGCCGGGAGAGCACCTCTTTCACGTCTCCCTCGCGCGCGGAGAGGCGGGCGTCGCGCTCGGCGATCTCGCGCAAGAGCCCGTTCCGATCGGCGGCGACCTCGGCGGGGTCCGGGCAGGAGGCGTGGACGCGCGCGGTTTCGACCAGGGCCTGGGACTCCTCGAAGAGCTCCCCCGGAGGAAGGGCGACGAGGGTCAGCCCGGCGAGGCCGATGGGCTCGGCGGCGCAGAAGAACAGGTAGTAGGCGGCCTCGGCGCTGCCGGCGAGGCCTCCGTCCACGGTGACGTCGGGATCGCCGTCCCCGGCGCCGGCCGCGATGACGTAGCCCACCGCCGGGGATTGAGTGGCGACCTCCACCACCGGGAAGGCGGAGGCGAGCGCGGCAGCGAAAGGCTCGTAGGCCGGGACCCGGTCCGGGTCGATGCGCGCTCCGCCGGAGAGCGAGCCGAGCGTGAAGCCCCCCGGACCGGCGATGGCGGTGACGAGGATCCCCTGGGAGGAGAGGAGGAGCCGGAGGGACGGGATGCGCCCGGGGTCGCGCGCCAGCGCCGCGCCGTCGTGGAGGAGGATGAGGTCGAAGGCGCCGCGGGGCAAGTCCTCGGGGGTGGCCCGGCGGAACTGGACGAAGGGGTGCTCAACCCTCGCCGCGGCCCGCTCCACGGCCTCGGCGGTGTCGAGGGAGAGCACTGCGGCCGCGCCCCGCTCCGCCAGAAAGGCGGCGGTGGCGCCCAGGGTAGGGCCGGCAGCGCCGATCTCCAGCACTCTCCGCCCCTCGAGCAGAGGCTCGAGGAAGCTGAGGCGCGGGAGCGCGTCTCCCGCACCGCCCGGCTCGTAGAAGGCGGCCATGGACTCGATGTTACATCGCGCTCGCGGTTTGCACGAACGCCTTCCCCCCCATTGGGACGCTACCGGCTCGGCGCGGCTCCACCGTCGGGCGAAGGCGGCGCCGCGCCTGCGGCCGGCGCGCTCGCGGCTTGCGCCCCGCTCGCCGCGGAGCGGTAGCGCTCGGCGGAGAAGCGGCTCGCCTCGAGCATGGCCTGGTTCGCGCCGGCGATGATGGGCTCGAGGGCCTTCACCAGGGAGAGGGCCTCGGCCGCGACCTGCCCGCGCGCCTCCGAGGCGATGCGCAGCTGGTCGAGCGCGTGGCGCAGGGACTCGGCGCCCTGCTCGAGGTGAGAGGTGGCCTCGTGGAAGGCGGTCTCCCCCTGCATCCCCTTCAGCTCGTCGCGCTGCTTCTGCGAGATGCCGGCCAGGCGCGCCGCCCGCGCGAGGTAGTCCCGCGCCCGCTGCATGCGCTCGACCTGCTCGGAGCGGATGTCGTCCTTCGCCCAGCCGGCGAGGAGCTCGAAGAGCGCCTGGTCGAGCTCGGCGCGGTCGTCGAAGGAGCGCTCCGCGCCGGGCAGGCCCTCGGCACTGGGCGCCGCCACCGGCGCGTAGGTGCGGGACAACTCCGGGTCCTCGGACTTGAAGGTCGTCTTCCCCACCGGGAAGAGGATCCCCTTCTTCACCACCAACCGGCCGTCCTCCGGGACGAGCCACCACTCGCGCGAGTTGCGGTCGGCGAGGAGCCAGAGGACGAGGACGCCGAGAGCGACCACGGCGAGCCAGGTGACGGGAGAGCGCCCCTTCGACGCTCGCACCGCCCTCTCTTTTTCTTCGGCCATGAGATCCTCCGGCGGCCCCGGGGCGCCCCCCCCAGGACGGCGGGCCCTCGCGGGCCTCGCCCGCCCGACCCTGCCCGGCGACCGCGAGGCGGCAAACTACTCGCGGGGTCGACGGGGCGGCAAGCGCCGTGCGTGGTATACCACGCCGCCGTGATCCGGCTTCGCACCCGCGCCCCGGCCAAGGTGAACCTCGTCCTGCGCGTCGGCTCGGCTCGGCCGGACGGCTACCACGACATCTCGACCCTCATGGTCCCCCTCGACCTCGCCGACGAGGTCCGGGTGACGGTCCGCCCGGGACGGGGAGGCGAGGTCTCCTGCCGCTGCCCCGGGCGCCCCGACCTCGACGGCCCGTCGAACCTCGCGGCCCGCGCCGCCCGGGCCCTTGGGGCGCGGGTCGGCGCCCGCGACGGCGTGTCCATCGTGGTGAGGAAGGCCATCCCGGTGACCGCCGGGCTCGGGGGAGGAAGCTCGGATGCGGCTGCGGTGCTCCGCTGCCTGGCCCGGGCCTGGCGGGTGAGGGACGGGGGTCTCCTTCGAAAGGTGGCGCTCGAGGTCGGTTCGGACGTCCCCTTCTTCCTCGGCTCCGGGGCGGCCTGGGCGAGTGGCCGCGGGGAGCGGCTCCGCCCGGCGCGGGTCGAGCCGCTCCACCTCCTGCTCGTGTACCCGAGGAGCCCGGGGCTCGCCATCCGCGCCGGCGACGCGTACCGGTGGCTCGACGAGGCCCGTTCGGGTAGGCCCCCGGAGCGCCGGGGACGCCCGAGCGCCAAGGTCCCGGAAAACGACCTCATGGAGGCCTGCCTCGCGCGGATGGCCCCCTTGCGCACCCTCGGGGGGTGGCTTGAAGAGCTCGGGGCGGCGGACCCTATAATGTCGGGGAGCGGGCCGACGTTCTTCGGGGCGTTCCGGACGCGAGAGGTAGCTCGCCGGGCGGCGGCGGCGCTCCAAGGGCGAGAGGCCGGAGGTGCAGGGGTGGAGGCCATCGTCGCGAGCACCGCGGTGCGAATGCCGGGAGTCTCTCCATGGAAATCACCGAGATCCGCGTCTTCCCGGTCAACGAGGACAAGCTCAAAGCCTACGTGACCATCACCCTCGACCACTGCTTCGTGGTCCGCGACCTAAAGGTCATCCAGGGGACGACCGGCCTCTTCGTCGCCATGCCCGCGAAGCGGCGGAAGGACGGCACCTTCAAGGACATCGCCCACCCGTTGAACGCCGAGACTAGGGAGCGGATGGAGAGGGTCATCCTCGACGAGTACGACCGGGAGACCCAGCGCGAGAGTGAGCGCCGGCTCACCGGGACGCACGGGGTCGCGCCCTAGCGGGCGAAAGAGCCCCTTGCAAGGTGACGCGGCCGGGTCCCCTCGGCTATAACGGCGGCCCGCTCCAGAGGGATCGGGGCTCGAACGCGAGGTTCGCCTCGCCACGGAGGCTTCGATGGGTGGCGCGCACCCCAACGGCTACAAGGTCCTCGCCGGGAACTCCAACCCGACCCTCGCGAAGGCCGTGGTCCAGTACCTGGACCGCGGCCTCTCCGCCGCCACCGTGGGGAAGTTCTCCGACGGGGAGATCCAGGTGGAGATCGGGGAGAACGTCCGCGGCTGCGACACCTTCCTCATCCAGTCCACCTGCACGGACGCGAACCACTACCTGATGGAGCTGCTCATCATGACCGACGCGCTCAAGCGCTCGTCGGCCGCCTCCATCACCGCCATCATCCCCTACTACGGCTACGCCCGTCAGGACCGGAAGGTGGCCTCGCGAGCCCCCATCACCGCCAAGCTCGTCGCCGACCTCATCGAGGCCGCCGGGGTCACCCGGGTGGTGTCCATGGACATGCACGCCGGCCAGATCCAGGGTTTCTTCAACATTCCCTTCGACCACCTCTACGCCGCGCCGGTGATGCTCGACCACATGCGCCGCCGCTTCGACGGGAAGACCGAGGAGCTCGTCATCGTCTCCCCGGACGCCGGCGGCGTGGAGCGGGCCCGCGCCTACTCGAAGAGGCTCGGGGCCGCGCTCTGCATCGTGGACAAGAGGCGGCTCAAGCCGAACGTGGCCGAGGTCATGAACGTCATCGGCGACGTGAGCGGCAAGGTGGCCGTCCTCCTCGACGACCTCGTCGACACCGCCGGCACGCTCACCCAGGCCGCCGCGGCGCTCAAGCAGCACGGCGCTCGCCAGGTCTTCGCCTATGCCACCCACGCCGTCCTCTCCGGGCCGGCCGTGGATCGCATCGCCGCGAGCCCCATCGAGGAGGTGGTGGTGACCGACACCATCCCGCTGCGGCCCGCGGCCCAGGCCTGCGGCAAGATCCAGGTGGTGAGCGTCGCCCGCCTCCTCGCCGAGGCCATTCGCCGGATCCACAGCGCCGACTCGCTCTCGAGCCTCTTCGTGTAGGACGAGGCCGCCCTCGCGGCGGCGGAACACCTTGACGGGACCGGACTTTCCGGCTATGACGCCCGTCCTCAACCCTTGAGATCACCCAGGGCCCGCGCCGTTTTCCGCGACGGGCCCCTCGACCGGCGGAGATCGCGGGCGAGTCCACTGGGAGGAACGCATGTCACAATCTGCCCTGAACGTCGTCGACGCCAAGGCCCGCACCGGCCATGGCAAGGGACCCGCTCGCCGCCTCCGCCAGGAAGGCCTCATCCCCGCGGTCGTTTACGGCCTGCAGGCGAAGGCCACGCCGGTGGCGGTGAGCCCGACCGCAGTGCTGAAGGCCCTCGCCACCCCGCACAAGCGCAACACCCTCATCACCTTGAAGCTCGAGGGCGGCGAGAAGCGCGTTCTCTTCAAGGACTACCAGGTCGACCCGGTGAGCCGGGAGCTCCTCCACGCCGACTTCCTCGAGGTGTCGCTCGACAAGCCGGTGAACGTGCGCGTCCCGGTCGTCACCACCGGCAAGGCGGAAGGGGTCACCGTCGGCGGCATTCTTTCGGTCGCCACCCAGGAGATCCTCGTGGAGGCGCTCCCCGAGAAGATCCCGGTCCAGATCGAGGTGGACGTCACCCAGCTCAAGATGGGCCAGTCCATCCACGTCTCCCAGCTCAAGGCCCCGGCCGGCACCAAGCTCCGCTACGCCACCGACTTCGTGGTGGCCTACGTGGCCGTGCCGGAGAAGGAGGAGGTCGTCGCTCCGGTCGCCGCCGTCCCCGGCGCCCCGGGCGCCGCCCCGGCCGAGGGTGCGGCCGCGGTTCCGGGAGCGGTTCCGGGAGCGGCTCCGGCCGCGGGAGCGGCTCCGGCGGCGGGTGCCGCCCCGGCGAAGGGCGCGCCCGACGCCAAGGCGGCTCCCGAGGCCGGCAAGGCCAAGGGCGGCGGGAAGAGATAAGGCCCTTCCTTGAAGCTGCTCGTCGGCCTCGGCAACCCCGGCCTCGAGTACGCGCGCACCCGGCACAACGTCGGATACCGGGTGGTGGAGGAGGTGGCGCGCGAGCTCGGGGCCTCGTTCACGCTCCGCAGGTTCGGGGCGGAGGTCGCGGAGACCCGAAGCAGCACCCACAGGCTCTGGATCGTGAAACCGCTGACCTACATGAACCACTCCGGGGAGTCCGTCGGGCCCGCGCTCCGCTTCTGGAAGCTCGAGCCCAAGGACCTGGTGGTGGTCCACGACGACCTCGAGCTCGATCCGTTCCGGGTGCAGGTGAAGATGGGGGGCGGCCACGGCGGCCACAACGGCCTCAAGAGCCTGCTCGCCCACCTGGGCACCTCCGAGTACCCGCGGGTGCGCGTCGGGGTGGGCCGGCCGCCCCCGGCGGTGGACCCCGCCGACTACGTGCTCGGGCGCTTCGCGAATTCCGAGGAGAAGGAGCTCGAGGACTGCGTCCTCCAGGCGGCGGCGGCGGCGCGGAAGGCGGTGGACGAGGGCGTGGTGAAGGCGATGAACGAGTTCAACCGCCGGCGTACGCCGGCATAAGAAGAGCAGCAGGCGCCGGGGCAATGGGGCCCCGGTGCGACCCGACTCCTCGCGGCGGGCGAACCGCCGCTGCAAAATCCGAGGGGAGCAAGAACGCATGACTCAGGCTGAGAAGCAGTTCGTCCGCGAGTACGAGACCACCTATCTGCTCAAGTCGGAGACTCCCGACGACGAGGTGGAAGAGATCAAGGAGCGGTTGCGCGCCGCCGTGGGGCGCGAAGGCGGCAAGGTCATCCGCTTCACCAACCAGGGGAAGCGCAAGACCGCCTTCCCGGTCGCCAAGCAGGCGAGGGCCCTCTACATGCACTGCCTCTACATCGGGCGGCCCGGGCTGGTACAGGAGTTCGAGCGCAACCTGAAGATGATCGACTCGGTCACCAAGTTCGAGTCGGTGCGGCTCGCCGACGAGGTCGACTTCGACGCTCGCCAGGTGGAGGCCGACGTGAAGATCACGCCGGTGGAGGAGGAGCAGCGCCCGCGGCCCGAGTTCGGGGAGCGCGGTGACGAGGGCTTCGAGGCCGGCTTCGGAGAGCGAGGGGAGGAGTAGCCATGGCGCGTCCTGACATGGGTGAGCGGAAGTCCTTCTCCGGCGGCCGTTCCGGCGGCGACCGGGACCGGGAGCGTGGAGAGCGAGGGGACCGAGGGGACCGCGGCGGCGAGGAGGGCGGGCGGCGCGGCTTCAGCCGGCGCAAGGTCTGCCGCTTCTGCGCCGACAAGAACCTGAAGGTCGACTACAAGGACCAGGGCCAGCTCAAGTACTTCCTCACCGAGCGCGGCAAGATCATCCCCCGGCGCATCAGCGGCAACTGCGCGAAGCACCAGCGCGAGGTGGCGACCGCCATCAAGCGCGCCCGGGTGCTGGCGCTGCTGCCCTACTCGGTCGCCGCAGCCTAGGAGCCGCCATGAAGCTCATCCTGCGAGAAGACGTCGAGAACCTCGGCAAGGGCGGCGAGCTCGTCGAGGTGAAACCCGGCTACGGGCGGAACTTCCTCATCCCCCGGGGCCTGGCCGTGGTCGCGAACCCGAGGAACATCCGCGACATCGACCACCAGAAGGCTGTGGCCGTCGCCAAGGCGGCGAAGCTCCGGGCGAGCGCCGAGGCGCTCGCCAAGCGGCTCAACGACACCCCGGTCGCGCTCAGGCGCAAGGTCGGCGAGCAGGACAAGCTCTACGGCTCGGTGACCGCCATGGACGTGGCCGAGGCGCTCGCCGCCCGCGGCCTGCAGATCGACCGACGCAGCATCGACCTCCACGAGCCCATCAAGACGCTCGGCGACTTCGAGGTGGGCGTGAAGCTCCACTCCGAGGTGGTGGGCAAGGTGAAGGTGAAGGTCGAGCCCGAGGCCTAGCTGCCGCCGCAACCGCGGCGCCGGGGCCGGTCCTCCTGGGCCGGCCCCTTTCCTTTCTCGCCCCCCTTCACTGGCAAAGGGCGGGGAGCTTCGCCGGCCGAACCGGCTTCTTCGACTGGAGGCGGGCGAGGGCCTTCTTCGCGTCGGCGGCCCCCTCGCCCTTCTTTCCCCGGGCGAGCTTGCCGTAGGCGTCGGCGGCGCGGCGGAGTGCGTCCTTCGCGCCCGCGCCCCCGCGCCAGTAGGTCTCCTCCTCGCCCCGGGCCACGAGCAGCCGGGCGTCCTGCGCCGAGGCCGAATCCGGGAAGCGGGTGAGGAAGAAGGACCCCCGCCGGGCCACCTCGGCCGGGCCGCAGGGCCTGGCGCGGGTGATGAGGCGGAAGCTCGCCTCCTCGGCTACCCGGCCCTCGCCCTGCACCAGAGCCTCGAAGGCCCCCCCGTAGCGCGCCCGCCCGCTCGCCACGTCGAAGACCGGGTCCCCGAGAAGCTCGGAGGCGCGCTGGGCGGAGGCGAGGTCGGGCGCGCCAGAGGCGGCCATCTGCTCGGCGAGCTTTCCGGCGGCCAGCAGGACCTCGCCCTTGGCGGAGGAGGCGGGGACGAGCTTCGCGAAGCCGGCGGCGAAGACGAGGGCCTGTCCGCTGCGGTCGGCCCGGGCGAGCTCGTCCAGGGCCTTGAGCGCCGCCGGGCCGGAGGCGCTCCCCTCTCCCAGGGCCAGGATCTGGTAGGTCCCTTCCCCCCGGGAGGCGCGCACCCGCACGAGCACCGGGGCGCCGGGCCGCGGCGTGCCGGGGAGGCGCACCAGGAGGACCTGGCCCGGGTCCCCCGAGGCGCCCTTCTGGAAGCGCCGGCGGTCCTGGGGGCGGTCCTTGCCGAGGTCCTCCTCGTCGGGGGCCCAGGTCTCCACCTCGAGTCCCAGGTCGGGGGCCGGGATGAGCGCCACCGCCTCGGGGAGCTCGCCCGGGCTCCGCGGGGCCACCGCGAAGGTGTCGGGGTCGTCCTCGTTCGTCGAGGCCTGGATGACCGAGCCCTCGCCGAGCGGGTTCCGCTCGGCGAGATCCCGCCACTGCGGGTAGCGGACGAAGCGGTTCGAGACCACCTCGGGCTCGTCGTTGGGCTCGACCTCCTCGCCCGGCTGCGGCTCGGCGAGCCACACCCGGAGGGTGTACCAGTCGGTGGGCTTCTCCACCGGCTCCTCGCCCTCGCGGTGCTTCTCGCGCACCGCGAGGTAGTAGGTCCCGGGGACCACCGCGGCGGTGAGCTCGGCGCTCTTCCCCGGCCCTCCCCGGTCCACCTTGGCGACCAGGGGGGCCGAGCGGCGCTGGTCGGCCCCGGCCCGCTCCCGGTTGAGCGTGAGGGCCACGTGCAGGCCCTTGATGCCCTCGCCCGGGGTGTCCCCGCTCCACTCCGCGTGCAGGACGAGGGGGCGGTCCCCGGCGGGCACTGCGATGCGGTAGACGTCGACGTCCCCGGTCACGGCGTTGAGCTTGGCGCCGATGTGCCCGCGGACCTGGGCGACGCCCATGGCCCGGCGGCCGTCGGTCCCCGGGGGGAGCGGCAGGACGTTTGCGAGCGAGGGCACGTCGTTCGGCTCGTGCTCCTCCCCGTCATAGAAGTCGAGCGGGCGCAGGGAGACCGGCAGCGCCGCCGCGAGCCCAGGCGCCCGATCGTGGAGGAAGACGTAGGCGTCGCTCCAGCGCCAGGCGACGAGCGCCGCCGCGACCAGGGCGAAGGCGAGGGCGACGGGGGCGAGGATGCGGCCGCGGCGGATGGTCCGGATCTGGCGGTCGAGGTCGGCGAAGTCCTTGCGGCGGGCGATGGCGGGGTCGCCGGTGGCCTCCGAGAGGTTCTCGCTCTCGAGCGCCAGGGTGGAGGCATTCGGCTCCACCGCCCGCTGCAGGGCCACCCGCATCTCGTCGGCGGTCTGGAAGCGGTCGGCGGGCTTCTTCTCGAGCGCCTGGCGGACGACGGCCGCGAACCCGGCCGAGATTCCCGGGGCGACCTCCTCGAGGGGAGCGGCGGTCTGAGTGAGGTGCGCGGAAACCACCGCCATGGGGTTCGGAGCCACGAAGGGAGGGCGGCCGGAGGCGAGCTCGTAGAGCACCGCTCCCACCGTGTAGAGGTCGGCGCGGGGGTCGAGCTCCTCGCCCCGGGCCTGCTCCGGGGAGAGGTAGTTCGGGGTGCCGATGATGGCCCCGGCGCTCGTCTCCCCTCCCTCCGACCCGGCGTCGCGGAGCTTGGCGATGCCGAAGTCGAGGACCTTCACGAAGTCGCCCTCGGTCCGGGTCTTTAGCAGCATCACGTTCGCGGGCTTGATGTCGCGGTGGATGATGCCGGCCTCGTGCGCCTCCGCGAGCGACCCGAGCAGCTGGTCGGCGATGTGGGCCACCCGGGACTCGGGAAGCCTCTTCTCGTCCCGGAGCACGGTGGCGAGGTCCTGGCCCGGGACGTACTCCATGGCGAGGTAGAAGCCCCCCTCCTCGCCCTCCACCTCGCCGAAGTCGAAGACCCCGATGGTGTGGGGGTGGGAGAGGCGGGAGACGATCTGGGCCTCCGAGCGGAAGCGGGACACCGCCGCCGGGTCGCGGGCGAAGCTGCCGCGGAGCACCTTCACGGCGAGCGCCTTCCCCATGCGGACGTGCTCGGCCTTGTAGACCGAGCCCATCCCCCCCTCTCCGAGGAGCGACAGGAGCCGGTACCGGTCGGCGATCACCCGGCCCACCCATGCCTGCGACGAGGAGTGGACCCGCTCCGGAACCGTCCTCAGGTCCGTCCCGCACTTGGGGCAGAAGTTGAGCGCGACGGTTGCTGGGTCCGCCAGGTAGCCGCACCGCGGACAGGGTTCGCGGAGGGGGATGAGCGCAGCCTGCGACATCAGGTCTATTTCGAGCGTAACTCCGATTTCCAGGGCATCCAAAGGCCCTCTGCCGTGGGACAGGGCGGATGTCGGCGGGACTCCCCGGGTCGCACACCCCCAATGGGCGAGTGCACGGTGCGTGGCAGCAACGTCCCACTGTCGTTGCCAAGCCCCGGAGCCCTGCTATAGTCCCCCACCCCGGACGACCTCCCTTGCTCGACTGGCTCCATACCATTCTGTCCCGTGATCTGGCCATTGACCTCGGGACGGCGAATACCCTCATCTACATTCGGGGCGTCGGCATCGTCTCGAACGAGCCCAGCGTGGTCGCCGTGCAGCAGGACGCGCGCGGCGGCCGGCGAGTGCTCGCGGTCGGCAAGGAGGCGAAGGAGATGCTCGGGCGCACCCCGGGCAACATCGTCGCCATACGCCCCATGAAGGACGGGGTCATCGCCGACTTCGAGATCACCGCGGCGATGCTCCGCTACTTCATCCAGACCGCCCACAACCGGAAGGCCTTCGCGCGGCCTCGCATCATCATCGGCATCCCCTCGGGGATCACCGAGGTGGAGAAGCGAGCCGTACGGGAGGCCGCCGAGAGCGCCGGGGCGCGCGAGGTCTACCTCATCGAGCAGCCCATGGCCGCGGCCATCGGCGCCGGCCTGCCCATCACCGAGCCGTCCGGGAACATGATCGTCGACATCGGGGGCGGCACCTCCGACGTCGCCGTCATCTCCCTCGGCGGCATCGTCTACAGCCGCTCGGTGCGCGTCGCCGGCGACAAGATGGACGAGGCCATCATCCAGCACATCAAGCGGAAGTACAACCTCCTCATCGGCGAGCGCACCGCCGAGCTCATCAAGATGGGCATCGGCACCGCCTACCCGACCGACGAGGAGCTCACCATGGACATCAAGGGGCGCGACCTCGTCGCCGGCGTGCCCCGCACCCTCATCGTCACCTCGTCGGAGATTCGCGAGGCGCTCGCCGAGCCCATCAACGGCATCGTCGAGGCGGTGAAGGTGACTCTCGAGAGGACCCCCCCGGAGCTCGCCGGCGATATCGCCGACCGGGGCATCGTGCTCGCCGGCGGCGGCGCCCTCCTGAAGAACCTCGACACGCTGCTCCGGGAGGAGACCGGGCTCCCCGTCTTCCTCGCCGAGGACCCGCTCTCCGCGGTGGTCATCGGGGCCGGGAAGGCGCTCGAGGAGCTCCACATCCTGCGACAGGTCGCCCAGCACTAGCGGCCGTGCGAGGCGGACCCACCCCGGGTCGCGCTCGCGCCCGCTTCGCCCCTCGGTGTCGGGAGGGCCCGCCTCGCAGTCGGGAATTGCCGACAGCGGAGACGCCGAACCTCCCGGAATCACGAAGAGCGGCGCTTGGCCGCCCTCCTGCAGTGGAGAGCTCTCGAACCGGGCGCGCGATGAAGCGCCCCGAAGACCTCGAACGGAGAACGACCATGAAGCGCAACGTCCCTAGCCTCCTCGGTGCCGCCGCTGGCCTCGCCCTCTTCCTCGCCGTCGCTCTCCTTCCCGCCCTCCAGTACGGCGGCTACGCCGGCGCGCTCCTCGCGGGCGGCATCTTCGGGTCCCCGATCCAGGCCACCCTGCTCGTGCGGGCCCTCATCGCCTTCGGCATGGTGCTCGGCACGGTGGGCGTGGGCTCGCTCTTCGCGGTCGGCGGCGCGGCCGCCGGCGCGGCCGTCGGCGCCGTCGCCCGGGCCATCGTCCCGGCGAAGGCCGCCGAGGGCCAGGCGAAGGCGTAGCTCCCTCCGCGGCGCGGGCGGAGGCCGCCCGACGCTCGCCTTTTCGAGAGG
>Ga0335079_10007047_pt1 | contig 12818 bp, 12 predicted proteins | sample Lox_Sample_33_FD_206719 | JGI IMG/M metagenome (GOLD analysis project Ga0335079, IMG submission 206719) | Soil microbial communities from Loxahatchee National Wildlife Refuge, Florida, United States - Lox_Sample_3.3 | ecosystem: Environmental > Terrestrial > Soil > Wetlands | place: USA... | reverse complement strand
GTGACCGTGGCGGGCGAGCCGGATCCCGTGACCGGAATGGTGCTGGACTTGAAAGAGTTGAAAGAGATTCTGGAGCGCGAAATCACCCAGCGCATGGATCACCGGTTTTTGAATTACGAAGTGCCCGAGCTGAAAGGGCAGATCCCGACGTGCGAGAACATCGCGCGGGTCATCTGGAACCTGTTGGAGCCCAGAATCACGCAGGGACGGTTGCACAAGGTGAGATTATACGAGACCGCCGACCTGTTCGCCGAGTGTTACCGCAACGGAGCATCGCGCACATGACTGACGCGCTCAAAATTGCGCTGGGACGGCGTTACCGCTTCGCGGCCTCGCACCGGCTGCACAGCGAAAAGCTGAGCGAGACCGAGAATGGCCGTGTCTACGGGAAGTGCAACAACCCGTATGGGCATGGACATAATTACGTGGTGGAAGTGAATGTGTCTGGGAAAGTCGATCCGGCCACGGGGATGATCGTGAACCTGGCGGATCTGGACGGGTTCGTCGAACGTGAGGTGATCGAGGCGTTCGACCACAAATCGCTGAACGAGGAAGTTCCTGTGTTTCGCGAGAGAGTGCCGACGACGGAGAATCTTTGCCTTGAGATTTTCGAGCGCCTGAAACGCTTTCCGCTGGCCAAGCTCGAGCGCGTGCGCGTTGAGGAAACTGCGAACAACGCATTCGAGTACGCCGGGGAGGAAATCCAGGATCACCGCGCGGTCCAGTAATGGGGGAGAAATCTGTGACAAAGCCAACGGAGATCATGCTGCGCGAGGGCACCGTGGAGGTGCCGAACGAGAGCATCGCGGACCTGATCCGGAAAATGATCGCACTGGTGGGCGAAGATCCGAACCGCGAGGGCCTGCGCCGCACGCCGGAACGTTTTGAAAAGGCCATGAAGTTCCTCACCAGCGGGTACAACCAGAACCTGGACTCGGTGCTCAACGGCGCGACCTTCAGCGTGCACTACGACGAGATGGTCGTGGTGAAAGACATTGAGTTCTTCAGCTTGTGCGAGCACCATCTCCTGCCGTTTTTCGGCAAGGCGCACGTGGCCTACCTGCCCAGCAAGAAGGTGCTCGGGTTGAGCAAGATTGCGCGGCTGGTGAATATGTTCGCGCGGCGCCTGCAGATCCAGGAGCGCATGACCAGCCAGATCGCTCAGGCTATCGAGGAGAAGATCAGCCCCGAAGGAGTGGGCGTGATCATCGAGGCGCGGCATCTCTGCATGCAGATGCGTGGCGTGGAAAAGCAGCACGGGCAAGCCGTAACCAGCGCGATGCTGGGGTCCTTCCGGCACAACAAGCAGACGCGCGACGAGTTCCTTTCCTTGGTGCGTTCCAAGAAGACCTAGACTGGGCCGGGTTCGGTTCAATCGTGCCCTTACGGGAGTGCGGGGATGAACACGCGGCGGCTGGGCGTTTCCGGGCCTGTGGTATCGGAAGTAGGTCTCGGTTGCATGGGCATGTCCGGAATGTACGGCCCGGCGGATGAAGCCGAGTCCATTGCCACCATCCACGAAGCCATCGACCGCGGCATCAATCTCCTGGACACCGGCGATTTTTACGGCATGGGCCACAACGAGATGTTGATTGGCCGGGCGATTGCCGGGAAACGCGACAAAGTCCTGCTCTCCGTGAAATTTGGCGCAATGCGCGCTCCCTCCGGAGCGTTTGTCGGCGTCGACACGCGCCCAGCCTCGGTCAAGAATTTCGCGGCATATACCCTCAAGCGTCTCGGAACGGACTACATCGACGTGTACCGGCCCTCGCGGCTCGATGTGAGCGTCCCCATCGAAGAGACAATTGGAGCGATTGCGGAGCTCGTGAAAGAGGGGTACGTACGCCACGTCGGTCTATCCGAGCTGTCCGCCGACACGGTGCGCCGCGCGAAAGTGATCCACCCGATTGTCGACCTGCAGATCGAATACTCGCTGGTGAGCCGGGGCATCGAGCAGCACACCCTGCCCGCGTTGCGGGAACTGGGAATTGGAGTGACAGCCTACGGGCTGCTTTCGCGCGGATTGCTCAGCCGGTCGAAACTTGCCCCGACGAATGATCTCCGTGCCCATTTCCCGAGGTTTACGGCGGAGAACCTGCAAAAGAACACGCGACTTGTGGACACGCTGGAGACGATTGCCCGAGAGCGTGGCATGACAGGCGTTCAGCTTGCGATTGCCTGGGTGTTCCACCAGGGCAAAGACATCGTGCCCTTGTTGGGATCGCGCACGCGCAAGCAGCTCGGAGAAGCAATGGGCGCGCTCGAAGTCCGTTTGACGGCCGGTGATTTGAAGCGAATTGCCGACGCCATTCCAGCCGGGAGCGTCGCAGGTACACGATATGACGCGCGACAGATGGCCATGCTCGACAGCGAACGAAACGCAAAAGCAATGTCCTGACGCGGGGATCCCTTGAGAAAACGACAGGCCGTTCTGCTCTTTGTCAGCGCGCTCTCGCTCCTTCTGCTTCCGGGCGCGGCTTCCCGGGAGGAGATTCTCCGGCTCAGCCGGGAGATGGGATGGAAGGCGGGTCAGACCATCGCCGACGTCGGCGCGGGCGAGGGGGAAATCGGATTTGCCGCTGCCGAAGCGGTCGGACAAACGGGCAAGGTCTTCTTGACCGAACTCGATGAAGCGAAACGCAAAGCGCTGGAGGACGCAGTCCAGCGCCGTGGCGTGATGAATACGGTTGTCGTTCAAGCTGCCGAGAAACAAACCAATTTGCCCGACAATTGTTGCGATGCCATCGTGCTGCGGCGCGTGTATCACCATTTGACCGCGCCCGCCGAGATGGACGCGAGCCTCTTCCGTTCGCTGAGGCCGGGAGGCGAACTCGCGGTGATCGACTTCCCGCCGCGGAAACGGCTCGGCATGAGCGATCCGGTGAAGGGCGTGCCCGCCAACCGGGGCGGCCATGGGATTCCGAAAAAGATTCTGATCGAAGAAGTGAAAGCCGCCGGATTCCGCGTGGACAAGATCCTGGATGACTGGCCGGAAGACAGCTATTGCGTGATTTTTCAAAAGGGCACTTTGTAGGTCACGAATTCGATGGCGGTCACGAGCGGGCCGCCTCAGAAGGCGCACCCTGCAGCGATGCCACAGTACTTCTGCAATCCATTTTGGCGCTGGACCCGCCGGCCGGCCCGGATTAGATTTGCTCATGGCGGCAACTTCCTCCAGCGAAGCGCTTTCGGCGGTCCTGCCCAGGACCTCGCAAAATCGCTGGCTGATTGTTCTGAGCTTCCTCTCCATCTACATCATCTGGGGCTCCACGTATCTCGCCATTCGCTGCGCGGTGGAGACCATTCCTCCCTTGTACGCCGCCGGCCTGCGGCATCTTTCCGCCGGGACGATTCTGCTGATCTGGGCTCTGGCAAAGGGGCTGAGGCCCACCTGGCCGCAGATTCGCGCCAGCGTGGTTATCGGCTTCTTTTTTTTCCTCATCGGTCACGGCTCTTTGCACTGGGCGGAACGGGTGGTTCCTAGCGGACTGGCGGCTCTCTTCGTCGCCTCGGAACCCATTTTCGTCTTCGTGCTGTCCTCGGCGGTGGCGCGCACGTGGCGCATCAACGGGTTGCTGCTGGCGGGCATCCTGATGGGCCTGGCGGGCGTGGGAATGCTGGTGCGCGGTACCACCCTGGAGGCTGCGCGTGGCATGACCACAGGCTCGGTCGCGATTCTGGTGGGAGCGTTTTCGTGGTCCGTGGGAATCATCTATTCCCGCCGATCGCATCTTTCGGGGAACCCTCTGCTCCTCTCGGCGTTGTCGCTGCTGTCGGGGGCTGTCATGTTGCTTGCCACGGGGACGCTCGCGGGAGAGGCGCGGGGATTTTCGTTTGCGCAGGTGAGTCCAAAATCGTGGGTGGCTCTGGCCTACCTGATCCTGTTCGGTTCGGTGATCGCGTTCACGGCGTACAACTGGTTGCTGGAGCACTACTCGCCGACGTTGGTTGCGACGCATACGTATGTGAACCCGGTGGTCGCGGTGCTGTTGGGTTGGGCCTACGCCGGAGAGGCGATAACCCTGCGCATAGCGATAGCGGCGGGGCTCGTGACCCTGGCAGTCGTTCTGGTGGACCGAGGCACAAACCGGCTGCGCGGTTTGGCCTGAGAAGACTTGTAAATCCTGCAAATAGGCAGACTTTTGCTTGCCACTAACCGGTGGGTATGGTGAACTCTCCCCACGAACCATGCTAGGGCAGAGATTCGGCCACTACTTGATTGAAGAAAAGCTCGGCGAAGGTGGCATGGGCGTGGTGTATCGCGCGCGCGATGAAAAGCTGCAGCGCGATGTGGCCCTGAAATTTCTGGGAACCTTGCCCACGGGAAGCTCCGCAAGCCACGAGCGGGCGCTCCAGGAAGCGCGGGCCATCTCCGCGCTGAATCATCCGAACATCTGCACGGTTTATGAAGTCGGCGAAACCGACGGACAGCCGTTTATCGCGATGGAGTACGTCGAAGGGCGCCCACTCAGCGCGGAGATTCCCTCGATGGGACTCTCGCTGGACCAGGTGGAACGCTTCGGCGCGGAACTGGCCGATGCGCTTGCCCACGCACATAGCCGCGGCGTGATTCATCGAGACCTGAAGACGAGCAACATCATCCTCACGCCCAGCGGCCGGCTGAAGGTGCTCGATTTCGGGATTTCGCGGCGTCTGGAACCCGGGAAAGGTTCGGATGGAACCACGATCATAGGCCAGTCGTGGGAATCGCAGCATACATTCACCGGAACGCTGCCCTACGTCGCGCCCGAAATCTTGAAAGGGCAGGAAGCCGATGTGCGCAGTGATATTTGGTCACTAGGCGTCGTGCTGTACGAAATGACCGCGGGGCACCGGCCCTTTCGCGGCACGACGGCTTTTGAGCTGAGTGCCGCCATCCTTCGCGAACGCGCTCCGGAGATTGATCCGCAGCCACCGCCCGTGCTGCAGAGCGTGATCGACAAGTGCCTCGACAAGGATGCCGGGCAACGCTATCAGAGCGCCGGCGAAGTGCGCGCCGCGCTGGAGGCGGCCAGCACGGCTTCGCGGACGCACAGTTTTCCCAAGGAGGAACCGAGGACAGAACGGCCCCCGGCCTTCTTTTCCGCCAAAAACCTCCTGATCCTCGTTCTGCTCGCGGGGCTGGCTGGCGGGCTGGCCTACTGGTTCCGTGGAAAGCGAAGCGTGAAGCCGCCGATGCCCCTGCCCGGGGCGGTTCAATCCTTGGCTGTCCTCCCGCTGGACAATCTTTCTGGTGATCCTTCGCAGGATTACTTTGCGGACGGAATGACAGATGCCCTGATTACCGAGCTTTCGCAAATCCATAAACTGCGGGTGATCTCGCGGACTTCGGTGATGCAGTACAAGCACACACAGAAACCGTTGGATCAGATCGCCCAGGAATTGAATGTCGATGGAATCGTCGAGGGGTCGGTCCTTCGCGCCGGGGACCGCGTGCGCATCTCTGCGAAGCTGATGCAGACGCACATCGAAGGCGCGCTCTGGGCTGACAATTTCGAGCGCAACTTCACCGATGTTCTGGCCTTACAGAGCGACGTCGCCACCGCGATTGCCCGCGGAATCCGCGTGGAACTCTCCAGCGTGGAACAGAGCCAGTTGGCGAGGAGCCGGAGTGTTGTGCCGGAAGCCTACGAAGCGTATTTGAGAGGGAAGTACGAGCTGGAAAAGAGGACCCCCGAAGCGTTTCGCGATGCCGTCGCCCATTTCCAAAAGGCGATCGAGAAGGACGGCACCTTCGCCGCCGCTTACGCAGGGCTTGCGGATACCTATCTGACCATGAGCACGCATCAGATTGCGCCTCCTGGGGACCTGGCTCCCAAGGCCAAAGCCGCGGCGGAAAGGGCTCTGCAGCTTGACGACCGGCTCGCGGAAGCGCACACGTCGCTGGCGGCGACTCGCTTTTTCAACTTGGAAGGCGGGAACATTGAATCGGAATTCCGCCGCTCGATCGCGTTGGACCCTGGCTACGCTCAGGGAATCCACTGGTATGCCCTTTATCTGGCGGCTGCCGGAAGGAGAGAAGAATCCATCCGGGAAATCCGGCTGGCGCGCGATATCGATCCGAGATCTCTGATCATCAATGCCAACGTGGGGTTCATCTACTATCTCGCGGGAGATTACGATCGCGCCGAGGAGAGCGAAAAGAACACCATCCAGATGGATCCGAGCTTCGTTTCGGCGCATGGGTACCTGGGACAGATTTACGTTGAGAAGAAGCGCTACGACGATGCCATCGAAGAATTGCGCACGGCATCGTCGCTCTCGCCTGGAGAAACCGATGCGCCGGCGTACCTGGCGAATGTGTACGCCCTGGCGGGGAAAAAGTCGCTGGCGAACGATGTGTTAAAGGATCTACAAGCGGCCCAAGGAGAGAAGTACGTTTCCACATACAATTTCGCGGTCGTGTACGCGGGCTTCCGCGATGTAAACAAAACGCTGGAATGGCTGGAGAAGGCCTACGCCGAACGAAACGGAAGGTTGGTGAACCTGGGCGTGCATCCGCAATTCGCGTTCCTTTCCCAGGAACCGCGGTTCCAGGAACTGGTGGCGAAGATACGGGGCTCCAGTCCGGGCAGCCAAGCCAATCCGCAGGACTAAGCGAGAATCGGAATGCCCTGGCCGTGCCAGGCGCTGCTGTACACAGCGAATGCGCCGTAATCCCTGTTGCTGGCGGACTTAAGCAGGGCTCCAGTAATGTCTTTGGGGTTGCGTTCCTCGGGCCGCGCGCGATGCCAAAGGTGCGCCAACAACCCGCTGGCGTAGGCCGCGGCGTGGGACGTCCCGGCGGTGTGGTAGGGATTGCCGGGAAAGCTTCCGATGGCCTCCCGGCCCTTCTGCGCCGTTTCTCCACCGGGGAGGGCGAAGTGACAAGGGTGGGGCTTTCCCGTGTTGTTGCCGTTGCTGAACGAAGAGCGCTGGCATCGGCTGTTGACCGAACTGATGGCGATCACCTCTTCGAAACGGGACGGGTATTCGAGCTCGTCCAACGAGTTATTGCCGGCCGCGGCCACCAGCAGGCGCTGCTCGCGCTCCACCAATTGCCGCATCTGGTTGTGAAACGCGTTGGACCGCACACGGTGCGAATACACCACCGGACGGTCCAGCCCGGACTTGTGGCCACATTCCGAGCAGGCCACCTCATTCAGCATCCCGAACGTGAGGCTCATATTCACGATGTTGGCATCGCCCAGCGACTGCAACGCCCAGAGGAGGTGCCATTCGGTCGACCTGCCATCGTCGCCGAACGCTTTGAAGATATGCAGCCGGGCAAACGGAGCAACGTCCCGAATGATGCTGGCCATCACCGTACCGTGGCCGCAACGGTCCGTTGCCTTGGCGTCCTGTTCGTCCATCAGATTGGACAGCGTTGTTTGCGCATCGTCCTTGCGCACAAAATCTCCGGCCACCCCTGTGTCCAACACCGCAATCGTGACCGGGGCGGGATTCTCCACTCTCGCCGGAATGCGCAGCATGCTCTTGTACTGTTCGTGATACGTGGTGAACCGGAACTGCTGCGCCGAAATCGCAGCCTGGGGAGCCCGGGCCGCGGCTGTCGCCACTACACGAACCTCGTGATTCGGCTGAACATTGAAGTCCCAAAAGAGCCGACACTTTCCTGTTGATGATCTTTGCCGCGGTGGCCTTTATTGTCTGGTCCATGGCCTTGCCGGGAACGCCCTTCGCCTCCTTGTTTCCACGCGCGACCACCATTGGCGGAGTGGCCGTCATCATCGTCACGAGCTTCATGTACAAACTAGCCGATCTCCTCGATTTAGTCCCGAAAACAATCAGCCCCTGATTGAAGCGCCGCGGCTGCCCATTGCCTGACCACTCGAAATAAGGGCGCGCGCATTCTTGCCCTTGACGCGCAGTCTGTTTCCTTGACGCTGAAAATGGAGTGGCATAGACTTCCGCCTCTCACCTCATTGACGGGGCAGAGACATCCCACGCACATTTCCGTTTGAATTATCGGCCGCATAGGGAGGCACCAACATGACGAAGACGATAACGCTCAAGGGCATTGACCGGGCCATCTCGAAGGTCGTGAAGGAACTCCAGGGGTCCAAAAAAAAGGCCAAACCTGCGGTCAAAAAGGAACTGGACCTGGACATCAAGAAACTCAAGCGCGTCAAGAAAGAGCTGAGAGCCATCTGCCGCGGGACCTTCAGCAAATAGCGCTAAGGATTGGCTCCCTGCATCCGTGAAATTCAGGGCAACGCTCAATAGACTGGCGCCGGGGAAAAAAGCCGGCAAGGCACGCGCAGGAGAATTCCGATTCCGGCGTAGTGCGCCGCTCGTGCTGTACTGGTTGGGCGGTGAACTGGTCTTCGAGAACTACGCGGTCCGCACCAGGATTGGCGCGAGTCCCCTCGCCTGTTCCATCCTTCACTTCTGCAACGGCTGGAAATCCTCGCGCGAAATCGCCTCTTTCCTGAACGAATATGACCCATCGTCCGTCTTCAAGAGCCTGAACCAGCTATGCGAAAACGGCGTTCTAGAGAGATCGGACAAGAAACGCGATCCTCGCCTGAAAGCAATGGAAAGCTGGGAGACGTGGAATCCCGCCGCGGGCTTTTTCCATTTCTCGACGAAAGACACGGAATTCGCGCCCGACCAGCGGGACGCTGTGGAAGAGCTGAAACGTCGGGCCAGACACGATCCGATGCCGCTTCCCCTGAAGGCCTATCCAAAAGCAAACCGCACGAAACTGCCACGCCTCCCAGCCGGCGGAGAGTTCCCACAGTTGTTGAGGAACCGCCGTACTTGGAGGAAGTTCGGTCGCGATGCCGTGCCTCTCGAATCCCTTGCGCAGACATTGGAGCTCACTTTCGGAATTCAGGGATGGGTGTACCTGCCGGGCTTGGGGCGCGCGGCGATGAAAACCTCGCCTTCCGGCGGCGACCTGCATCCTATCGAAGCATACATCCTGGCGCAGCGCGTGCGTGGATTGAAGCCTGGGCTCTATCACTACAGCGCGGGACAGCACGAACTCGAGTGGCTGAGGCACGGCGTGGACCGGAAGCCGCTCGTGCGAAGCCTGGGGCACCAGCCGTGGTTCGCCCATGGCGCGTTCCTTGTCCTCATGACCGCCGTGTTTGGCCGCACGCAGTGGAAATATGATTTCGCGCGCGCCTATCGCGTGATCCTCGCGGAAGCGGGCCACCTCTGCCAGACATTTTGCCTGACCGCCACGTGGCTGGGGCTGGCGCCTTTCTGCACCATGGCCCAGACCGACACGCAGTGGGAAGAGTGGCTCGGGATCGACGGCGCGTCAGAGTCGATTCTCTATATCGCGGGGGCAGGAACACGCCCGGCAAATTCACGAAACGCGCATCTCGGAATGCTGCGAACAGACACGGCCCCGATACCACAAAAGTGATCGAAGCGCCGTGGCTCGATTTTCGGAAACGGGGTTGGCTACTTCTTGGCGACAGCGACGGAAGCGCGCGTCGATTCCCAATCGATGTTCAATGTCCCGCCGCTGGCCGATTTCTCAAACGAAATCGTGAAATTCTCGACGGGAGAAGGAAGCGCGGATACTTTCATGTCCACACGAGCCAGATCGTTCGACGGACCGGGATAATCCGTGCCCCACTCCCCGGTCTTCTTGCTGAGGATGAGAGTCCACTTATCCTTGTTCGGAATCGTGAAGACGGTGTAGCTGCCGGCCGGAACCGCGGCGCCGCCCACGGTCACATCCGCGGTGGCGACAAACGTGGTGGCCTCATTCGCGCCCGTGCGCCACACTTTGTCAAAAGGCACCAGTTCACCGTAAATCTTGCGGCCCTTGGCGCGCGGGCTGGAGTAATCGATGGTTACGGACTTGCCTCCGCCAAGGTCGAGCGTGGCTGTGGCCGGCGGGCTGGGACGCTTCGATTTGTCCTGCCGGGCGTGGCATGCCACAGCCAACAACACCAGGCCGAAACAGAGAACCGAGACAACAGCAATTGCTTTGCGCATGGGTGTCTCCTCTAAAATTGGCAGGCGCTCGTCGGGAAGAGAGCTTGCCGGTAGGGCTAGAGCCTACGGTTAGCATTGAACCGGATTTGCGCGCGGGTTGCAAGCACGCGAACCACCCGCTCCGGCGGACGCAACCCATAGCGGCTCCTTCTCTTCCGGTTCTTCCGCGTGGCACAACCTGGGGCGCGCTTTGCAGCTCTTAGAGGGCGATTATCGCCCGTCCCGGGGGCCTCCGATTGTGTCGAAACAACGGATCTCTGCCTTCGTGCAAGTCACCAAATGCCCGCAAATCGAGTGAATTGAGCGGGGTAAACCGGCTTGAATTCAACAGCCACGGGAAATTGACCTGCAGACGGTGTTAGGCGTCCTTTACAGCCTCAACAGAACTGTGATAATTTAAAGATGTCGAAGAAAAGAGGAAATTTCAAGGGACGACGGTGAGGGGCACTTGAGCGACGCCAAAGGCTTGTTGATCGAACAATTCCGCACACATGTGAAGGATACGGGTTCGCCGGAGGTGCAGATTGCACTTCTGAGCGAGCGCATCAACTATTTGACGACGCATCTCAAGTCCCACGTGAAAGACCATGCATCGCGCCGGGGGCTCATCATGATGGTGAACAAGCGGCGCCGCCTGCTGGACTATCTTAACCGGCGAGACCCGGATCGGTATCACCAGATTGTCGAACGCCTTAGCCTGCGCAAGTAGGCCGCCGCTTCAGGGCCAGCGGTCCCACTTGCGAATTCACGCACGCACAAATTCCGAACGGAGTCTGTACGCCAGCCGTGTGACGGTTGGACGTGAATGCGCTCAGTCTCTCCCGGCGGGCTCCGCGGCGTTTCTCTTGGTGTAGCCATCCGCGGACGGTTCCCGCCGCGCTGAATCTGCCTCCTTTCTTTCAACGAAACGCGCCTAAACGCGATCCGGTTCCTCTTGAGGGGAGCCCAAAGGAAGAAGCTATGTCTGAGAACAATCTCGCTCCAGCGCCGTATCAGGTTTCCGTCGATGTGGGAGGACGCGCGCTGATTCTGGAAACGGGGAAGATCGCCAAGCAAGCCAACGGGGCAGTCGCTGCGCGCTACGGGGACACCATTGTGTTGGTATCCGCCTGCATGGCCAACAAGCCGAACGACCGCGACTTTCTGCCCTTGACGGTTGACTATCGTGAGAACACTTACTCTGCCGGGAAGATCCCGGGAGGGTTCTTTAAGAGAGAGGGCCGGCCCACGGAAAAGGAAATCCTGGTATCGCGCCTGATTGACCGGCCGATGCGCCCGCTGTTCCCGGATTCGTGGAGGAACGAAACCCAGATTATCGCCATGGTGCTCTCGGCCGACAGCGCCAATGACCCGGACGTGATTGCCGTAACCGCCGCCTCCGCGGCTGCTTATTGCTCGGACTTGCCGTTTACAGATCCCATCGCGGCGGTGCGCGTGGGCCTGCTGGATGGCGTTCTGGTGGCCAACCCAACCGTGGCCGAGCAGAAGACCAGCAAGTTCAATATCGTCGTCGCCGGTACGGAAAAGGGCATCGTGATGGTGGAATCCGGGGCCTTCGAGGTTTCGGAAGAGAAGGTCGCCGAGGCGCTCGAGTTCGGCCACGAGCAGATCAAGAAAATCGTGGCGGGAATCAAGCAACTGCACGGGCAGATCAAGCCGGTGAAAGTCGTCGTCGAGCCCCTGCCGTTCGATCAGTCGATCTACGACGCCATGAAGAAAACCTATGGCGCGCGCCTGAAGGATGCGCTGGACACCGAAAAGCATCCCAAGAAGGAAAGCTATCACCTGGTGGACGCGTTGCTGGATGAGATCGTGGCCACTGTCCCCGAAGAAGAGGAAGAGAAACTGGCGCTGACAAAGCGGGCCTTCGAGCGCATGCGTGAGGATTTCTTCCGCGAGGAAGTGCTCAAGGCCAAGCGCCGCCCCGACGGACGCGCTTTCGCCCAGATTCGCAAGATCACTTGCGAAGTCGGGCTGCTGCCGCGCGTGCACGGCTCGGCGCTCTTTACCCGCGGCGAGACGCAAGCCCTCGCCACGTTGACCCTCGGCACCAAGGAAGACATGCAGAGGCTGGACCTGCTTTTTGAGCAGGACACCTTCAAGCGCTTCATGCTTCATTACAACTTCCCGCCGTTCAGCGTCGGCGAGGTGAAGCCCCTGCGCGGCGCGGGCCGCCGCGAAATCGGGCACGGCGCGTTGGCCGAACGCGCGCTGGCCAACCTACTGCCCGCGGAGATCGATTTTCCGTATGCCATGCGCGTCGTGAGCGACATTCTGGAGTCGAACGGCTCGTCCTCGATGGCTACCGTCTGCGGCGGTTCATTGGCCCTGATGGATGCCGGGGTGCCGATGAAGGCGCCCTGCGCGGGAATCGCCATGGGCCTGGTCGTCGGGGACGGCGGAAGCTACTCGATTCTGACGGATATCGCCGGCGCCGAAGATCATTATGGCGACATGGACTTCAAGGTCGCCGGAACCCGTGAAGGCATTACCGCGCTCCAGATGGACATCAAGGTCACCAGCATCAGCATCGGCATGATGCGCGAAGCTTTGGCGCAGGCCAAGAAAGCCCGCCTCGAGATTCTCGACATCATGGAACGCACCCTGAGTAAGCACCGCGAAAGCATCTCCTTGTATGCTCCTCGGCTGTACAAGCTCAGCATTCCCACCGACAAGATTCGTGATCTGATCGGTCCGGGCGGAAAGAAGATCAAGTCCATCATCGAGCAGACCGGCGTGAAGATTGACGTTCTGGAAGACGGCACCGTGCACATCTTCTCGACCAGCGGCGCCGGCGGCGACCAGGCGTTGCAGATGGTGCGCGAAGTCACGGCCAGCGCAGAGGTCGGCAAGACCTA
>Ga0335079_10007046_pt1 | contig 12819 bp, 11 predicted proteins | sample Lox_Sample_33_FD_206719 | JGI IMG/M metagenome (GOLD analysis project Ga0335079, IMG submission 206719) | Soil microbial communities from Loxahatchee National Wildlife Refuge, Florida, United States - Lox_Sample_3.3 | ecosystem: Environmental > Terrestrial > Soil > Wetlands | place: USA... | reverse complement strand
ACGATGCCTCTGCTGCGGCGAAATCCACGCTGTCGAACTTGAAGACGAGGTGCGCCCCGGCAGCGTGGCCGAGACCTCGTCGCGATCGCCGGCCAGGCCACTCCGCGGGCAGTTTCGGCGGTCTTCTCCCCTCGGGATCAAGAGAGATGTCGGCAGTCCCGCCTGCGCACGCCGTTGCGCTCGCTCCTCTTGTCGTTTGGTCCCGGTACAGCTCGCGAAATCGCGACTGCGCCGGCGGCGGGGCCGAGGTGGCGCTCGATGGCCCTGTCGAGGTCCGCGTCGCCGACGAGCTTGGCCGTGACCTTCATCTCTGTGATGAAGGCAACCTCGTCGAGGACGGCCAAGTTCTGCGGTTCGGTGGTGGCAAGGAAGAGCAAGCTCCGTCCCTTCCTTATCGGGACGAAACCGACCGGCAACACCCTGCGCACCCGGATGAACTTCTCCGGCAGAATACGCAAGACCAGAGGGGGCACCACCCGTTCACCGATGTGGAGATAGCGCACGCGATGCTGGCGCGCGACCTCGCCAAGAAGCACCGGCTGGGACACAAACCGGAGGACGACGAGCGCCTCGCCGAGCCGCCCACCCCAGCGCTGCTGATGGTCGAGCCCGCTTGTGAGCTGCGCTCGGTCGATGTAGCCCCCCGCCACGAGCAGCTCGCCGATAGGAGTCCGAAAGGTCACGCACCTCCACCCACTGTTCCTGCGACAGGCCGATAAGACACCACATGCTCCCACATCGGAAGACCAGGAACGTGGGACAAGGCGACCGGGGAGGACAGGCAACGTCACCGAAGAACCTTCTGGAACGCCACCGCCTGAAAGGCCCCCCAGCCGCCCTGGTCTGCACCCGCTGACTCGGCCCGGCTTGGCGAGCAGGTTTGACCCACAGATCCCAACGCGTGCGCCCAGGCGACCCGCGCTCCACTCCGAGCGGCCAGGTGGTCCGAGGCGGCGAGGACGAGCAGCCGCGCACGGCGAGGGCAACCCGGCTCAACCCGGATCCGGATGACGGCACAGGAGACGGATGCGCTCCTGGCAGCCAGCTAAATGACGCGTCGCATTTGCGCGTTCGGCCTCGAACAAACCACGAACGGTCATGGCAACAGGGACGCCCTTGGCGGTCGCCGGTTCCATCCGTGGCACGAGCGGTAAACCGGAGCAGAATGCAGCAGGCGATCGGCGCGCTCTGGGACTCCTCGGCGGGAGCATCTGTGGCGCGACAATTCCTCATCCAACGCTGCTTGTGCTGGACAGAGATCAAATGGCAGCATCAAGCGACAGCAGCTCGGGAGGTGCTCACGGCATGCCACACATCTCCGATCCGTTGCAGCTCAAGGGTCTGCATCTCGCCAATCGGCTGGTCATGGCCCCAATGGTAACGGGGCTCGCCGTGGCAGACGCTCCCAGCGACGCGCAAGTCGCCTGGTATGCCAAGCGCGCTCGATCTGGCGTGGGTCTCCTGATCGTCGAAGCCACGGCTGTCCTGCCGGACGCCAAGCCCCTGCCGTTCATGCTCGGACTGTGGAACGATGCCCAGGTTGCTGGCCTTTCACGGCTGGCCAGTGCGATCAAGGCTGCCGGCATCCCGGCGGTCCTGCAGATCGTCCACGGCGGGGCGCGAGCCTGGCGCGACGACCTCGCGCGGGAGCGGATCGGTCCGTCAGCCGTACCCCTCATGCCGGGCCCGCCTCCCCGGGCCATGACGGAGGCGGAGATCGAGGAGACGATCGGCGCATTCGCCGCGGCAGCGTCCCGCGCGAAGGCCGCGGGTTTCGACGGCGTGGAGATTCACGCCGCTCACTACTTCCTGCTCTCGCAGTTCCTCTCGCCCTATGTCAACCGGCGCTCCGATCGATGGGGCGGCGACCGGAGAGGCCGCGGCAGGTTGGCGGCAGAGGTAACGCGCGCCATTCGGCGCGCCGCTGGCCCCGACTATCCCGTGTTCTGCCGCATGCACGCGGTGGAGCTTGTGAACGGGGGAATGGGAACGGAGGATGCGGCCTGCTTCGCCCGCGCCTTCGAGGAAGCGGGAGCAGACCTCATCGATGCCTCGGCGATCGGCCAGTCTTCCCTGGCAGAGCGGGAGGGACGGCGCTATCTCACCACGACGTCGGTGTCGCCGAAGGGAGCGCCCGCGGGTGAGTTCGCACCGTTTGCCGGTCGGTTAAAGGCAGAGGTAGGGATCCCAGTTATCACCGTCGGGAAGCTCTGGGAGTCAACCGCAGCCCAGCAAGTCCTCGACCGGCGCCAGGCCGATCTGGTCGCCCTCGCGCGACAGCTCATCGCCGACCCAACAGCTGCCCACAAGCTCCTTGCCGGTCGCGACGCCGAGATTCAGCGCTGCAAGGAGTGCTCCACGTGCTTTGCTGCCATCCGCAAGGGCCCAGTGAAGTGCAGCGTCAACAGGGACTGTTAGTGCATGGTTGTCTTGTCGATGCGCCGCACATCCAGCTGCCCCTCATCGCGGGAGGACGCTCGTGTGGCCGCTGCGATGCCCCAAAGGACTTCCGCGCCTGTTCCCGCTCCTGAGGACGGGGCTTGCCGCCCATCCCGATCATGCTGCAGGGGGCCCACCCCAGCACTCGCGCGCATCGGCAGGCGGATCGAGAACGAGCCAAGGGGAGAGCTCCTCCTCCGGTCCCGGGCAGCCCTGCGCCACGCGCAGCACTTCTAGCGACCAGCCTGACTCGCCCATGGGGACGAGCTCGAGCGGTGCATCTTCGGGCACCATGCGGCGAAAGCCAAACCTCTCATAGAAGCGGAACGTGCGGGGGTTTTCCGCCTGGAGAGCGACCCGCCCCAGGCATCCGCGAAGACGGCTCCAACTCACGGCGTGTCCAACCAGCGCCGTCCCGGCACCGCGAAGCGTGCGTGGATCGGGCGGATCGAGCAGGTTCCAGGGAGCCGTCGCGATGAGCTCAATGAAGGTCCCCCCGGGACAGGCGAACATGGTGGAGAGCGCCTGAGTGCGACCGAGGGCACGAACCGCAACGAGCGAGCGCTCACTGGCGCACCCCTCGCCGAACTCAATCCCGCGCAGCACCTGGAGAAGCTCGGTGCAGATGCGATCGCTGTCCTGAAGCCTGGCGCGTACCAGCGGGGACCGAGAGGAACGTTCGAGCACATGGATCTCGTGCAGCCAAGACTCGAGGAGTTCGCACCAGACAGGATCCTGCGGAGATGCACATTCGGGGCGCAACCGGGCCCGCCCCGCAATGGGGCGGGCAACACGTTTTGGAGGTTCGTCGGATGAGAGATAGGTGTTCACTGTCAGCTCCTGACTGACCGCTCGCGAGCGAGAGCTTCGAAGCGGCCATTTTCATGCCGAGAGCCGATGCTCAGACCCTTGCGGCGACCAGGCGAGCAAAACACCAGAAAAGGCCCGAGATCTAGGTGCGCCACGGCCCCAGAGAATCGCACCAGCACAACCGGGCGGACCTCCTGGACGATTCGATCGGGAAGGGTCCTCAGTTCTTCCCCCAAAGGGGGCGGGTATCCCGGCAGCCCTACCCCGCTTGGCCGGGATGCGCGACAAGCCCCGCCGTTCAGGGCGAGGAAAGGATAGCGCCCGGCTCGCTGAACGAGCCGTCTCAGACGATGCTGCTACCCCGGGCAGGGGAAAAGTAACGCCTGCGGAGATACGAGCAGCAGCGAGGCACTCGGCCCAGGAACCCAGCCGTACTGGCGGCGCAAGCCGCCCAGTCGGAATCTCCAGGCCTTCAGGCCGGAGAGGATGTCAACATTCCAGTCAGGTCGCTGTCGCCTGGCCGGGTGCGAAACCGCCCCTGCGAGCGGGATGGGGTTCCCCCCAGGAGCGGATCGCCCGTAGAGGCGACTTGGTCGCAAGGCCGGAGACTCATCGCCAGCGGCGCAGCCGCTTTGGCGAGGGTTCCGGAGAACGACCGACGAGATGATGCGCGAGCATCAGCTCCACTTCCTGGAACCCGCCGGATTCATCCGTGTGGAGGTGTAGGCGATGAGACTGCAGCTACGGCCGGAAGGAATCCCATGAGGGCAGGCGCGCGCGGGCGGAGGAGACCATCAACACTTCATCGAGCATGGAGCGCGCGCGCCGACGATCTCGACATACGAAAAGGGATCGCTGAAGTTGCTGTGCGTCCAAATCGACGGTCCGGGGATGCACTGAGAACGGCAACGCTCCGAGTGAGTGCTCCACTTCGCTGCATCCTCGTAAACGGTCAGTGCGATCAATGTGTGCCCATGGTGCCTCCGCGCCCAAGAGCACCCACCCTCTCGGCCCAGCCCGAGCCGGCAAGCGACTCATCTCGCCAAGGCCGCCCACCAATGCAAACAGCAGTGAAAACGGGGCCCTTCACCCTGTCGATTTCGCTCGCGCGGGAGCAGGACTCGCGTGAAACTCAGGTCGCTCATTTTGTCCCAAACCTCCCCAGGGATTGAATCTCGGGGGGTGTGCCTCTCTTCGACAGGCGACCCGCTCTCGCGCCAGGGCGCGTGGCGGTGGGGAATCCCACCCCGCTCGCAGGTTCATGCTGCTCGCTCGATGCCGCCCGTTGCAGCAGCGGTTTCGCAACCGGGAATGCCGCTGCGCCGTTTCCGGACATCGAGCGTGCCGTCAGTCTTCAAAGAGCCACCACACATGGAGCTTACCACCGACCTCTGACACGCTCGCCGATACCGTTCCTCCCGACGCCTGAAGGCGCGGGCTTCCCGGTGGCAATTCCGGCGAAGTAGCCTACCGGAATTTTGGGCCCTCGTGCCCATTCGCGGATTTCGATGGTCTGAGGGAGCTCTCTTTGGGCCAGCATGGTCTTGCGTGCGCGGCGCCACCCGGCAGACCTTGCCGGTCATCAAAAATTGCGATGCAATCGCGACGACACGGGGCCTGCTCGGCCCTCGTTCCGGCAACCGGGGGATGTCCTCCGCTGGGACGGCGAGTGCGAACCCGATTCTTGCCATGTGAACCCGAGAAACGTTCATGACTGTCCCTCACGATCACTTTTCCAGTATGGCGCAGGAGTACCGCGCCTTCCGCCCCCGCTACCCGGCGGATCTCTTCGACTGGCTCGCAGCAACCGCGCCGGCGAAAGAATCAGCTCTCGACGTCGGTTGCGGCAACGGACAGGCGGCGGTGGCGTTCGCAGACCGCTTTTCCCGCGTCTTTGCCATCGATTTCTCTCGGGAACAGATACAGAACGCGCTGGTCCACCCTCGCGTCGTCTACCGCGTGGCCCCCGCTGAAGCGACGGGGTTACCGAACCACTCGGTCGACCTCATCGTGGCCGCCCAGGCGATGCATTGGTTCAACCTCGACCGCTTCTACGCGGAGGTCCGCCGCGTATCCCGCTCGGGCGCGGTGATTGCCGCGTTCAGCTACTGTTTGGCCCGCATCGAGCCCGCCCTCGACGCCATCATCCGCCAGCTCCACGGGCAAATCGTGGGACAGGATTGGCCAGCGGAGCGAGCCCACATCGAGTCTGGCTACCGAACATTGCCGTTCCCCTTCCCCGAGATAGAGGCACCGCCATTCGAAATGGAAGAGCGATGGTCGTGCGACCAGCTCCTCGGCTACTTGCGAACATGGTCAGCCGTGGCCCGGTATCGGGCCCGGACCGGGGGCGATCCGGTAGCCCTCGTCGAGCCCAATCTGCGGAGCGCATGGGGCCGGACGGACATCCGTCGCGTGGCCTGGACCCTTGCGGTCCGGGTAGGCCGCGCTGGCTAAGGACCCCCTGCTCCCCCCGTCTTCCAGCGGGCAACGAACAACTGGACTTTACAAAAGGCGAACGATATACAGCACCTCGCTTATGAGCGAGGGGGCCCGGCCGAAGGTCGGGCTTTCGTCGTTCCAAGCTGGAGCATTGCCATGGCCTTCAATCCCGGAGCTAGCAAGCGCCAGAAGGAGGCGGCCCGTCGCGACCGCCAGCATCGGAAAGAGGAGAAGCGCGAGCAGCGGAAGCGCGAGAAGTCAGAGCGTCCCAAGGACCCACTCGTGGGGGATCCCGATATCGCCGGGATAGTGCCTGGTCCACAGCCACCGCCCGAGGAATGAGTTACACCACCCGAGCGGTACCCGAACTGGCTCTTCAGCTCGCGCAAGGGCGGTTCTTGGCACCAATACACACCTGGCCGGGACCAAGTACCCTGTTCTGCATCACCCGGCATTGATCCTTCACTACCCCGCCCCGAAGGCGCGGGAAGAACTTCCTGTGCCAGGGTGTAGGCTGGCGCTGTACGCTCCAGCCAAACAAGCCCAGCTTCCGTCGCCTAAACCTCCCCAGGGATGAATCCCGGGGGTTCTGATTCTGAGGGTAGAGACGATGCCATCTCGTCGGTCGCTCTCCGGAGCCCTCGCCTTGCGGCTGCGACGTCTTCGGCCTCGCGGCCGTGTTTGCCTCCTAAGAAACTCCCCCATGCCGGGCCGTTTCATGCACTCGGGTGCGCTCGCGCATGACAACTCTCTTCGACGGGCGACCCGCTCTGAGGCCAGGGCGCGTGGGGGTGGGGAATCCCACCCTGCTCGCAGGTTCATGCTGCTCGCCCGATGCCGCCCGTCGCAGCCGGTTTCGCAGCCGGGAATGCCGCCGCGGCATTCCGGACATCGAGCGTGTCGTCAGTTTTGAAAGAGCCACCACACCATGGAGCTTGCCACCGACCTTTGACACGCTCGTCGCCACCGTTCCTCCCGACGCCTGAAGGCGCGGGCCTCCCGGTGGCAATTCCGGTGAAGCTGGTCCTTGGGAGCAGCACGCGCAGCAGCGCCTCAAGCGAGAGACCGCGCCTCCCCACCGTCACCAGATGTCGGTTACGCGAGAGCTCACCCGAATCCCCGGGATTCAACCCGGAGGAGAGGTCTGACTCAGGGTGGTCATGACCGCTTCCGCCACGTCATCGGTGGCCGAAAGCATGGCAGCATTTGACCTCACGTCCTTGGCGATCTTGGAAAGCAGATGAAGGATCCGTGTCTGGCACGGCGTCTCCAGCAACAACTCGGCCACGATCTCCTTTGCTTGCTCGATGGCGTGAGCCAGTTCCGGAACTGAGCTGTCACCCTCCTCGAGTGCTTGGGCCAGGAGGCCGAGTTTCTCGGCGATGACCACAAGGCCGCGTGTTTCGAGGTTCTTCCCGGAGTCCTTCACGAAACCAAGGGCAGATGCGCGAGCTTGCCTCCCGCTCTCGGGGAGTCCCGTACCGCTGACCGACTGCCCGCCAGGCCCCCGGTCTGGCCCTGTCTTTTCCGACATCGCGACCTCCCCACGTCAGGTGGCCAGAACGCGCGACAAGCCCCGCCGTTCAGGGCAGGGAAGAATAGCGCCTCCGGGAGGAGGGACTCGGATACCCCGGTCCTCCCCCATGGAGCGAGTGTATCGTGTTCCTCGGTCGCAGAATGCAGCGGGCCGAGGGACAGGACATGATGGACGCTTCCGGATGCGCAAGTACATCCCGGATCGCCTGTGAAGTGCGCGCCACCGTGTCGCCAAACAGAAGGAAATCCACCGCGTCGACGGTATGATCGCTCGTCGCGCCGCCGAGCCGGAATCATTCAGGCCGGAAAGGATGTAAGCGGCTCTTGCCCGCGCTTTCCAAACCTCCCCACGGATCCGGGGAGGGGGGGGATCCAAGAGGGGGAGCTGATGCTCGCGCATCATCTGGTCGGTCGTTCTCAGGAGACCCTCGCCTTGAGGCTACGATGGTCGCCCGCGACAATGTCCCCTCCTAAGAAACTCCCCCTTGCCGGACCGTTTCATGCGTTCGGGTGCGCGCGCGCATGACAACTCTCTTCGACGGGCACCCGCTCCGGGGCGCCGAAGCACTCGGGGACAGGGAACCCCACCCGCTCGCAGGAGTTTCGCAGCCGGCCACCTGACGGGGACCGAGCATGCCGCTCGGATGATGCCAACCATCAACCCGCTTCTGCCCTCGCTTCGCCGCCGAACGACGGTTGAGACGGGGCTCTGGAAGCTCGTCCGGGATCATTTCCTCCAAAAGAAGCGCCTCTGCTGGGATGGTCGCGTCGTCAGCGGCGACCCACCGGAAGAACCGCACGGGGAAGCTCTCGCCGCGGCGGGCTCCACAACCGGGTCGTCTCACCGAAATTGCCACCGGGAAGCCCGCGCCTCAGGGGTTGGGAGGAACGCCGGCTCCCGGGCGTGTCGGGCGCCCCGGGGTAAAGTGATCGGGACACGCGACAAGCCGCGCCGTTCAGGGCGGGAAAGGATAGCGCCCGGCTCGCTGATCGAGCTGGGTCGATGCTGCTACAGAAAAGTTGTCGCGAACGCGACCTACCCCCGGGCAGGGGGAAAGTAACGCTGCGGAGATGCGAGCAGCAAGGCACACGGCCCAGGAACCCAGCCGCACCGGCGACGCAAGCTGCCCAGTCGGAATCTCCGGGCCTTTTGGGCCGGAGAAGATGTCAACATGAGAAGATCCTTGAAAACTGAAGACACGCCTGTTGCCTGTCTGGTTGCTGTGGCCTGGCCGGGGTGCGAAACCACTACTGCGATGGGCGGCATCGAGCGAGCGGGACGGGGAGGTTCAGGCTGGAGACTCGGCGACTGTGGAGCAACCTGCCATCACTGCGGTTCGATGGAGGAGTCTCGCGAAAGAGCAGCGTCCACAGGTGTGGCCCGTCTGGCCCAGGGAAACGGGCTCCGCGACGCAGGAACTGGGCAAGGCTGCCGGTGCCAGCACACGACCGCAAGGGCGGCCAGCTGCCCAGCGCCCGCGCTTGGCCTATCATGCGCCGACAATGACCTTCCATTGCGAGAAGTTCCGCGTCGGCCTCGTCCAGATGTCGATGTCTGCCGACCCCCTTGCCAACATCGAGAAGGCAGCGCTCCGGGTGGAAGAGGCGGCGGCGCAGGGCGCGCAGGTGGTCTGCCTGCCCGAGCTCTATCGCTCCCGCTACTTCTGCCAGCGCGAGGACGCGAACTCGTTCGATCTCGCCGAGACCGTGCCTGGCCCGAGCACCGATCGCCTGTCGGATGTCGCGCGGCGCCTGGGCGTCGCGGTGGTGGTGCCGGTCTTCGAGAAACGAGCGCCAGGGCTGTACCACAACAGCGCCGTGACAATCGACGCGGACGGGTCCACCGTCGGACTCTACCGAAAGATGCACGTGCCGGACGACCCGGCCTTCTACGAGAAGTTCTACTTTGCTCCGGGCGACCTCGGCTTCCTGGCTGCCAACACCCGCTTCGGGCGCGTGGGCACCCTCATCTGCTGGGACCAGTGGTATCCGGAGGGGGCCCGGCTCACCGCGCTGCGCGGAGCGGCGATCCTGTTCTATCCGACCGCGATTGGGTGGCATCCCAGCGAGAGAGCACGCCACGGGGCTGCGCAACGAGACGCCTGGCAGACCATCCAGCGCGGACACGCGATAGCGAACGGCTGCTACGTCGCCGCGGTAAACCGCGTTGGTCACGAGCCCGGCCCCCCGGGGCAAGCTGGGCTCGACTTCTGGGGGAGCTCTTTTCTCTGCGACCCCCTCGGCGTCATCATCGCCGAAGCGTCCACGGAAGCTGAGGAGATCCTGACGGGCGACGTAGAACTCGCGCGGATCGAGGAAGTTCGTCGGGGGTGGCCTTTCCTTCGCGACCGCCGCGTCGACGCCTACCACGGCATGGAGAAGAGGTACCTCGATTGAACGGTTCCCCCGCAGCGACGCCCACGCCGCAAGCCTGGGTCATGCCCGCCGAATGGGATCGGCACGACGCCACCTGGCTCGCCTGGCCGCACAACGTCCGCGACTGGCCGGGAAAGTTCGCTCCCATTCCTTGGGTCTATGCCGAGATCATCCGCCACATCGCACGGGACGAGACGGTCCACCTCATCGCGAACGATGCCCGCCACGAGAAGAAGGCACGCCAGGTCCTTTCGCAGGCGGGCGTCGATATCGCGAACGTCTCCTTCCACCGGTTTCCCACCGATCGGATCTGGATGCGCGACGCGGGTCCCATCTTTGTCTTGCGCGGGGGGGAGAAGGCAATCGCGCGGTTTCGCTTCAACGCCTGGTCGAAGTACCAGGATTTCCGGCGCGACGCCCGGATCCCGGAGTGCATCGGAAGGCTGTTGGGCGTGCCAGTGCGCGCAGTGCTCCATGGGCAACACGAGGTCGTCCTCGAAGGTGGGTCCATCGACGTGAACGGAAGTGGCACCATCCTCACCACGGAGGAATGTCTTCTCGATGAAGCTGTGCAGGTGCGCAATCCAGGGTTCGAGCGCGAGGACTACGCGAGCGTTTTTCGGGACGCGCTCGGCGCACCAAACGTCATCTGGCTCGCGAGAGGCATCGCGGGCGACGACACACACGGCCACATCGACGACCTGGCCCGGTTCACGAGCCCGCGCACCATCCTGCTGTGCCGCGAGCCGAACGGCCGAGACGCCAACCACCGCGCGCTCGAGGAGAACCGAGAGCGACTCGAATCGGCGCGGCTCGAGAATGGCAGTCGTCCGGAAGTCGTCTTTCTGCCCATGCCAGCCCCCGTGTGGTTCAAGGGGCAGCGGTTGCCCGCAAGCTATGCGAACTACTACGTGTGCAACTCGGCCGTGCTGGTGCCGACCTTCAATGACCCGCGCGACCGGATCGCGCTCGGGACGCTGGCGGAGTTGTTCCACGACCGGCAAGTCGTCGGGATCCACTGCCTCGACCTGGTCTGGGGTCTCGGGACGCTTCATTGCCTCTCACAGCAGGAGCCCCGAGCGGCCAGATGAACCTCGTTTCCCGGGACAGCGAGCTGCCCATTATTGTTGAGTGGGCGAGGCCTTTTGCGAGAGGGGCTCTTCCACCTGGCGGCGCCAGCGAGTTCGAGCCAACCGGACTCTGGCGAACGCGTCCGGTGACGCATCCGGGAGGACATCGCCTGCGATCACCCGCATGGCAACCGGCGAGGCGCATGGCGATCACATGCAGCCCATGGCCCTTCTGCTGTACCCGTCCGGAGCAACCGCGGATGGCCCCCTTGGGCGCGCACCCCCTCTCGACCGAAGCTGCCGTTTCACGCGACGCCGAAAGACGCAGGCTTCCCGGCGCACCCCACGCGGAACCGCGACACATCAGGATTGGACCCACCATAATCCGGGCGGGGATTCTCCATGAGAGAACCGATGAGCAATGTCGATGCGGCCTGGCTCCGGATCGAGCGTCCCGAGAACACCGCCGACGTGGTCGCTTTGCTCGCATTTCGCGTCCTTCCCGATTTCCAGCGGCTGCGGGGGTTGGTCGAGGAGCGGCTGCTCGCCAACCCACGATTTCGACAGCGGGCATTGACCAGGCTTCTCGGAGGTGGATTCTGGGAGGAAGACCCCGCTTTCGATCTCGATGCGCACCTGGTTCGAAACAAGATCGAAACGCGGTCGCCACGTCCTCTACAGTCGCTCGTAGGGGAGATCGCGAGCGTGCCGCTTGCTCCATCGCGCCCGCTCTGGCGCCTCCATCATGTCGAACAGCCCGAGGGCGGGGCCATCGTGGCAAAGGTCAGCCACTGCGTGGCCGATGGTTTCGCCCTGGTGGGACTTCTTCTCTCTCTCGCCGGACAGACCAAGGGATCCCCCGAACGCATGCGCTTCTTGCCGGCAGCGCGCCGCCTCGCGCCTTGGCTCGAGCTCGGCGCAACCGCACGGGCGGCGATGACGGAGCCAACGCGAGCGCTCGCGCTCCTCAAGGAAGCCGCCGATCTCGCATCTGCCTCCGGGCGCATCATCGCCCTGCCCGGCGAGCGAGAGACGGCGCTCCAGCGGCCCCTTACCGGTCATCGGCGGACCGCTTGGTCGAGAGGATTTCCGCTCGCCCGGATCCGTGAGGCCGCGCGGGGATGCGGCGGCACCACGAATGACGTGCTCGTGGCAGCGACGACCGCCGCCTTGCGGCACTATCTGGAAACCACGGGCGAAGCGATCGACGAGTTCGATGTCCGGGCGCTCGTGCCAGTCAACCTTCGGCCATTGCCGCCATGGGACGGGGTTGGAGCCCTTGGCAACCGCTTCGGCCTGGCCTTCGTCGATCTCCCCACTCGGGCGCGGTCGACCGAGGAACGCCTGGAGGCCGTCCGAGCCCAGCACGCCGCGTTGAGACGGCGACCCGACGCCATCGCCACCTGGATGCTCCTTGCCGCCATGGGTGCGAGCCCTTTCGCCGGTGTTGCTTCCCGCTTCTTCTCCCGAAAAGCGTCGCTGGTCATCACCAGTCTCCCGGGGCCGCGCGAACACCTCACGCTTCTGGACCAGCGCATCGAGCATGTCCTGTTCTGGGTGCCGCATCCCGCGACGCTGGGCCTCGGGGTGAGCATCCTCTCGTATGCTGGCGAGGTGCGAATCGGCGTCCGCGCCGACGTGGCCGTCATGCCAGACCCCGCTGGTTTCGTGCGGCGCCTTGAGGCCGAGCTGAGGATCATCGGGCAGCGGCGCAACCAACCGCAGGTCGATCGCCAGGGGAGACGTGGCGCCGCGCATGGGCCAGGTGCCTTCGCCAATCGGCGCAAGGCATGAGCGGTGGCGTCCGCCGTGCTGTCCACCATGGCCATTGGATCGGCGCGATGGGACAATCTCGCCTGACGGAAGGTCGCGCTCCTCGTTGGGTGAACAGATCGCGCGATCAACTGCTCGCGCGCCTTCTCGAGGACGCTGACTCGCCCGCGGTTGGCGCGCAGGCGATCTCGCAACCAGGCACCAGTGAAGATGAGCGGACAGTTCCAGCTGCCTCCGCGCCGTGCTTCGCCGCGCACGCGCTCGCCTCAAGCGCCCTCACATCTATGCCTCAGATCTGAGGTTTGGATGCGACTCGAAGCAACCATCCCCGACAGCTGATCCCGCTGCCGCAACTTTCCCCGCGCTCGGGCCG
>Ga0335079_10007045_pt1 | contig 12819 bp, 14 predicted proteins | sample Lox_Sample_33_FD_206719 | JGI IMG/M metagenome (GOLD analysis project Ga0335079, IMG submission 206719) | Soil microbial communities from Loxahatchee National Wildlife Refuge, Florida, United States - Lox_Sample_3.3 | ecosystem: Environmental > Terrestrial > Soil > Wetlands | place: USA... | reverse complement strand
GGGCGGGTATGCCCTCGCCCCAGAAACTGCAGCTCCGGCGCGCCGCGTATCCCGAACGTGGTAAACCCGCCCTACCAGGTCCGCGGCAGCGCGCGGGCGATGGTGATCCGCTCGCCCTTGATCTCGATGTGGCCACCCTCGGCGAGGTCGCGGAGGATGTTGCTGACCATTTCGCGGGACGCGCCGACGCGGGCGGCGATCTCCCGCGGCTTGGGCCGCTCGTGGATAACGAGAACGCCGTCGCGCTCCACCGCGAGATCGAGCAGCATGCGCGCCACCCGGCCGTACACGTCCATGAGCCCTCACGTCTTGACGTCGTCGGTGAGCGCGCGCACGCGCTTGATGAGCTTGCAGATCAAGTGCAGCGCGAACTCCGGGCTCTTCGCCACGAATTCCTTGAAGTCCTCCTTGGGGATGACGAGGAACTGGGTCGGCTCGAGAGCCATCACCGAGGCAGAGCGCGGGCCCTCGTCGAGCACCATCTCCCCGAAATACTCCCCGGGCCCGGACTCGCCAAGCACGATCTCCTTGCCCTTCTTGTCATTCACGTAGATCTTCACGCGGCCCGAAACGATGATGTATAGCGAGTCCGTCCGGTCCCCTTCGGTGACGACGACGGTGTTCTTCGGGACCGTGCGCGACACCGCGTGCCGGGCGAAGTCCCTCAGATCGATCACGTCCAGGATCTCGTCGGGTGACGGACCCTTCGGTGTGCGGTTTTCCATCGGCCCTCCCTCAGTACCGGTCTCTCGGCGACCTCCGCCTTCCGCCTATTCTAGAAGGGAATCCTCAAGGTCACGAGCTGCGCGCTCCCGCCGTGGCGGATTGCCGCGAAGCCGGCTATGAAATCGAACCAGAAGTGCAGGGCGACGTCCTCCCCGATCTGGAAGCCGTTGCGCTGGTGCACCCAGCCGAGGTAGGCGCCCGCGACCGTCGCCTGGAGCACGTTCGCGGCATCGCCCTGCCCGTTGTGCGCAAGCCCGAAGAGGGCCGACGACCCGGCGAGGCCCCAGCCGTCGCCCCAGCGGTTGCTGAGCTCGTTGTTCACGAAGCCTCGGAAGAACCCTTCCTCGCCGACCGCCGTGGTCCCGCTCGTGACGACGTTGTGGGCGTGCAGCTCACCCGAGCTGACGTCGCTCGCCCGGAAGACGGCATAGCTGTCCTTGCGCGACGCGGCCCAGGCCTGGAGGGCGAGCGGAATAAACGTCGTAGGGCGCGCGAGGAACTCGAGCGAGAACGGCGCGAGCGCGAGGTCCGACAGGCTCTCCTTCGGCGCCGGCGTCCGGTAGGAAAGATCGTCGCGCGCCCGCGCGTCGCGGTACGCGCCGAACGACGAGTAGAGGATGGTGTCCGTCGCGAGACGCAGAGCGAAGTCGCTCCGCAGCGTCGTCTGGTTGATCACCTCGCTGTTGCTCGAGTAGCGCGCCTCGTCGCTCAGGAAATCCGGCTTGTTCTGGTAGTACAGGCCGGCCGACAGCGAGGCCGCGAAGATGCCGAAGTGGGCCGCGGCCGTACCGTAATCGCCCAGGGCCGCCTGGCCCAGGCCCGGCACGATCGCGCTCGCGACTCCGGCGAGCATCGGCGAGGGCTGGGCGGAAGCCGCGGCCGGCCCGACGCCGAGCACGCACGCGGCAGCCGCCGAAGCCAGCGCGCGCTGAAGCCCGGGCGTGCTCACCCCGCGAATCGCGGCTCGGGCACGCCCTTGATCCCTAGCCCGGTGACGCGGAACAGGCTCCCCGCGAGGAACTGCGGTTTCGCTTCCTTCGCGAACCGGTCGTGCGCGGCCGGGTGCTTCACCCGCGCCATCGAGGTCACGTAGATCTCGTCGAGCCTGTCGCCGCCGAACATGACGCTGGTGATGTTCCTCACGGGCATGCCGATCTTCCGCTCGACCGAGCCGTCGGGCGCGTAGCGCACCAGGTCCCCCGAGATGAGCTGCGCGTTCCACAGGTGTCCTTCCGCGTCGACGGTCGAGCCGTCGGCGACGCCCTGGTCGCCCTTGAACGAGGCGAACAGGCGCTTGTTGGAGGGCGTGCCGGTGGCGACGTCGTAGTCGTACTTCCAGATCTCACCCTGGAAGGTGTCGGCGAAATAGAAGGCCTTGTCGTCGGGGCTCCAGCAGGGACCGTTCGAGCAGATGATGCCGTCGTCGACCAGGGCGACCGAGAGGTCCGTGTCCAGGCGCCACAGCCCGCAGATCTTCAGCTCCTCCTTGTCGTCCATTCCGCCGGCGAAGAAGCGCCCGCGCCGGTCGCACTTGCCGTCGTTCAGCCGGGTGCGCGGCTGCCCGGCGTGCACCTGCTCGATGGTGTCGAGCTTGCCGCTCCTGAGGTCGAAGAAATAGAAGCCGTCGTCGAGCGCGAGCACCGCGCCGCCCCTCGCCCGCAGCGCCATCGCGCCGACGTCGCGCTTGAGCGACCAGCTCTCGGTCTTGCCGGTCCTGGGATCGAGGCGCCAGATCGAGGGCTTGCCGACGCGCCGCCCGGTGCCGTCGACCCAGTAGAGGCGGCTCTCCTCGACGTCCCACACCGGACCCTCGCCCAGGTGGTTGTCGCATTGCAGGACGCACTCGATCTTGAGCGGCATGTCCTAGAAGCTGCGGTCCTCTCCGGGCTTCATGTCGATCATGCGATGGCCGAGGCCGCGCTTCTCGAGCGCCGCCTTGAATTGCGCGGGCGTGCCGGCGAGAAGCGGCACGGTGCCGTAGTGCATCGGGATAACGGCCTTCGGGCCCACCCATTCGACCGCCAGCGCCGCGCGGACCGGGTCCATGACGAAATGCCCGCCGATGCAGGCGAGCATCACATCCACCTTGAAGAATTCGGCGATGAGCTTCATGTCCGTGAACACGTCGGTGTCGCCGGTGTGGTAGATCACCGGCCCGTCCTTCACCTGGATCACGTAGCCCACCGGGTTGCCGCTCGCGATCGCCGCGGGGTGCCCGGGGCCCGCGGGCTGGACCATCGGCGGCACCAGCTCCGAGCCGTGCACGGCGTTGACAATGGTCACTTTCGCGCCGGCCTTGGGCAGATCGATCGTCCCGCCGACGTTGCCGCCCGTCGCGAGCGTCGCCTGCGCCTCCGGATAGCCGAGCACCGATTTGATGTTGAACTGCAGCCCGTAGGGGGCGACCAGCACCGCGCCGGTCTTCTTCGCGATCTCCACCGCGTCGCCCACGTGGTCCCAGTGGCCGTGGGTCACGAGGATGTAGTCGACGCGCCCGAGCTTGTCGATCGAGCTCTTGTCCGGGTTGGTCGGCACCTTCAGCCAGGGATCGATCAGGATCACCCCGCCCGAAGGCGTGTCGATCCTGAAGGCCGCCTGGCCGTACCAGTGGATCTTGGTCTCGGCCTGGGCCGCGGTCGCGGCGGCAACAAGGACCAGCGCTAGCAGCGATTTCATGGATGCCTCCGTTGTCTTGATGGCTACGCCGCTCTGAGCGAGCGGCCGGCGCGGTCGAGCAGGCCCGCGGAGACGAGCGCCTTGCGGATGCGCTCGATCTCGGCCTGCGAAATCTTCACGAGCGGCGGGCGCACCGTCGCGCGCGGCAGCCTGCCGAGCAGCACCAGCGCCTCCTTCATGCGGTTGTGCATGTCCACCCAGGGCTCGGAGTAGAACGCCTCGGCGGTGGGCCAGATGCGCTCGTTGATGTCCTTCGCCGCGGCGAGATCGTTCGCCCGCACCGCGCGGAAGAGCTTCGCCTGGAGCGCCGCGATCACCGAGCCCGACCCCGAGAGCAGTCCGTTCGCGCCCAGAACCAGCGATCCGAGCAGCCAGGAGCTGTGCGTCGTGAGCACGCTCACCGGCGGCGCGAGCGACTGCAGCGCGCGGATCTGGCGCTCGTGCAGCTGCGGGCTCGCGCACCAGTCCTTGATCGCGCGCACTTGCGGTACGGCTTCGATTATCTTGAGCAGCGTGTCGAGCGGATATCCCTGCCCGCCGGCGAGGGGATACTGGAACGCGATGATCGGCAGGTCGCTCGCGCCCGCGACGCGGCGGAAGTGCTCGACCGCCATCTCGGGGCGCTGCCCCATGGTGAACGGTCCCGGCGGAAAGACGAGGAGCGCGGAGGCGCCGCCCTCGGCCGCCATCTTCGCGATGCGCGCGGCCTCGAGGCTCCCCTCTGCGTAGACGCCATGGACGATAGGCAGCTTCGCGCCGATCTCGTCCCTCGCGATCGCGAGCACGCGGCGCTGCTCCTCGAAGCTGCACGACGCGACCTCGGTCGAATGCGCGTTGATGGTGATCGCCGACAGGCCCTCGGCGGAGGCGACGTCGGAGAGGTGCGCGCGAAACGACGCCTCGTCGATCGAGAGATCCTCGTTGAACGGAAGCAGGACCGCGGGTATCACGCCTTGGGGGATCCAGCTGTCGCTCTTGCGCATGTCGCGCCTCCTCTGCCGTTGGGCCGGGGATATTCTAATCGTTCCGCCGCGACGCCGGCATACAATAACCCGCTCGAGAACGGCGCCGGCCGCACACATGCCAAAAGCATCGGAAGAACCCGCGCGCCGCTCCCCCGGACCGCGCTTCCTCGCCACGCTCGCCTCGATCTCGCTCATCAATCCGCTCGCCGTGCACATGTTCCTGCCGGCCTTGCCGGTGGTGAAGGCCGCGTTCGGCATCTCCGACGCGCTCGCCGGCGTCACCTTCAGCGCCACGCTGTTCGTGATGGCCTTCGCGACGCTCGCTTACGGATCACTCTCCGATCGCCACGGCCGTCGCCCGGTGCTGCTCCTGGGGCTCGCCCTCTTTACCGTGGGCAGCGCGGCCTCCGCGCTCGCACCCTCCGTGCCCGGCCTCATCGCCGCCCGCGTGGTGCAGGCGCTCGGCGCGGGCTGCGGGGTGACGCTGGCGCGCGCGATCGCGCGTGACGCCTACGGCACCGAGCGCCTGGTCAAGGTGATCGCCTACCTCACGATGGCGTACACGCTCGGGCCGATGATCGCGCCTCTCGCCGGCGGGGCGATCATCGACCTCTACGGCTGGCGCGGCGTGTTCTGGTTCGCCGCGCTCGCGGGCGGCGCGATCGCCGCGACGGCGTGGGCGGTGCTTCACGAGACGCACCCGCGGCACGCGGCCGCGCAGCGTTCCTCGGGCTTCCTTCGCGACTGCGTCGCGCTTTTCTCGCACCTGCGCTTCCTCGCCTTCGTGCTGCAAACGGGATTCTCGACCGGGACTTTCCTGTCGATGGCGGCCGCGGCGTCCTTCCTCATGAAGGACTACCTCGGGCGCTCCGGCACCGAGTTCGGCGCCTACTTCCTGCTCTTCCCCGCGGGATTCCTGCTCGGCAACCTGCTCGCAAGCCGCTGGAGCCACCGTTTCACGATCGAGAGCATGGTGCTCGCCGGATCGCTCGTCACCCTCGCCGCGGCGGCGGCCCAGTCGGCGCTCATCCTCTCCGGCCGCGTCGATCCGCTCGTCATCTTCGTTCCCGGATTCGTCATGTCCCTCGCCCAGGGACTCGCGCTGCCCAACGCGCAGGTCGGCGCGATCCGCGTGATCCCGGGCCTCGCGGGAACCGCGGCGGGAATCGGCGTGTTCTTCCAGATGTTCCTCGGCGCGGTGTTCACGCAGGCCTACAGCTTCCTCGCCGACGGCACGCCGACGCCGATGGTGATCACGGTGTCGAGCGGGGCCCTGCTGGTGCTGGCGGCGGGGGTGGTTCCGTTCGCGCGTGCACGGCGCTGAAGCGCGCCGGGAGGCTCACTCCACGCGCACGCCGAACTTCCGGATCACGCCCGCCCACTTGTCCGACTCCGCGCGCACGAATGCCAAAAACTCTTCCGGGCTGCTGCCGACGATGTCGAACCCCTGGCTGGAAAGCTTCGCGCGCACCTCCGGATCGGCGAGCGCTTTCCTCGCCTCGGTGCTGTAGCGCGCAACGAGCTCCTTCGGCGTTCCCGCCGGCACCAGCATCCCGACCCAGGATTGTGCGGTGAATCCCGGCAGCGTCTCGGCGACCGTGGGCGTATCCGGGAGCTGCGCGATGCGCTTCGAGGAGCCGATCGCGAGCGCCTTGATGCGGCCCGCCTTCACCTGCGGGATCGCCTGCGGCGCCGACACGAACATCACGTTCACCTGCTCGCCCACGAGGTCGATCATCATCGGCGCCCCGCCCTTGTAGGGCACGTGGGTCATCTCGATCCCGGTGCGGCCCGAGAGCAGCAGCGCGTTCAGGTGGTTCGAGCTGCCCGCGCCGACCGTCGCGTAGGTCACCTTGCCGGGGTTCGCCTTCGCGTACGCGACCAGCTCGGCGACGCTCGAGGGCGCGAAGTTGTTCGCGCCGACCAGCGCCTGCGGAGAGGTCACGAGCAGGCTCACGTGCTCGAAGGACCTGAACGGGTCATACGCGAGGTCCTTGTAGAGCAGGTGGTTCACCGCGTGCGTGTCGAACACGAGAAGCACGGTGCTTCCGTCGGGGGCCGACTTGGCGGCCTCGGTCTCGCCGATCGAGCCGCCCGCGCCCGCCTTGTTCTCGACCACGACGGGGCGGCCGAGGCCCTCCGCGAGCTTCGGCGCAAGCACGCGCGCGACGCCGTCGACCGTGCCGCCCGCGGGCCAGGGGACGATGACGCGGACGGGCTTGCCCTGGCCGAAGGCCGTGAGGGACGCGAAAAGCAGGACGAACCCGACATGCTTCATCTCGCCTCCTTCGTCATGAGCCTCGCGATGCGCGAAGCGTCCTTGAGCCGCTCCATCCCGAGCACCGCGTCGCGCAGCCGCGCAATCTGCGCCCGCTTCAGCGCGTGCGCGGCGAGCTTCTCGAACTTGGCGACGATCTCCGCCTCGCCGGCGAAATCCGGCTCGCCGCCGCGCGGTGTCTCCACGCCGCGCTCCAGGGTACTCCCGTCCGCGAGCTCCACCTCGACGCGCACCGCATGGCGGAACTTCGAGCCCTTCGCCGTGATCTCCGGATCGGCGCGCACTTCGACCTTCCCGGCGAGCGCGATGCGCTTCGGATCGGTCGCGGCCTTCTCGTCGAACTGATCGACGAAGCAGTCGCCCTCGAGGAGCAGCGTCGCGGCGCAGAACGCGAGGTTCATCTGGGCCGCGGCGACGCCCGCCGGGCGGTACTTCCAGCCGGCGTGGTCGAGCGTCACCTGCGAGCCGTGCACCGTGATCTTGCGCACGTCCTTCGCGTCGAAGGGCCGCTCGGCCTGCAGCCCGCGCAGCGCGTCGAGCGTCGTGTGGTTGCTGCCGACGCAGGAGTAGAACTTGAGCGCGACGCCCATCGTCTGCCAGGTCTCGCCGAGCCCGGCGGTCAGCTCTTCCAGCCGGAAGCGGTCGGTCGAGCGCGAGAAGGTGGTGCAGAAGCCGCCGTACTCGCTTTCGAGGACATCCGGGATACCGGTGAAGCCGTCGCGCGCGAGCAGCGCGCCGTACAGCCCGCTCTGCGAGGCACGGCCGGCGTGCATGCGCTTCACCATCGCGCCGTACTGCGCCGCCATGAGGCCGGACGCCTGGGTCCCCGCGATGCCGAGCGCGTGCACCGTCTTCTCCGCGTCAAGCCTCAGGCCGCGCGCGGCGCCGGCGGCAGCCGAGAAGACGCCGAGCGTCGCGCCCGAGTGCCAGCCCTGGCCGATGTGCTCCGGCCCCATGCACAGGCCCACCCGCGGCCCGACCTCGTAGCCCGCGACGGCCGAGGCGAGAAATTCCTTGCCGCTCATGCGCCGCAATTCCGAAACCGCGATCAATGCCGGCAGCACCACCGCGCCGACGTGCAGCACGCCCTGGCGGTGCACGTCGTCGAGCTCGAAGCCCTGCACCTGCGTGCCGTTCGCGAGCGCGGCGTGCGGGGCCGAGAGCCTTTGCCGCGTGCCCCACACGGCACTCGTCCGCGAGCGGTCGAGCCCGCCGAGCGTGCGCTGCAGGATGCGGCACCATTGCAGCCGCGCGCCGTAGAGCGCGCAGCCGAGCGAGTCGAGGACGAGGAGCTTGGCGCGCTCGCGCACATCGCCGGGGATGGCCTCGTAGTCGATTCCGGAGACGAACCCGGCGATGCCGCGCGTGTAAGGGTTGTTCATTGCAGGCGGATCTTCGCGTCGCGGATGATCTTCCCCAGGCGCTCCTTCTCCGCGCGGATGTGCGCGGCGAATTGCTCGGGCGTGCCTCCGGCCGGCTCGGCGCCTTCGGCGAGCAGGCTGTTCCTCACCTCGGGCTGCTCGAGCGCCTTCGAGAGCTCCGCGTTGAGCTTCGTCACGATGTCGCGCGGCGTTCCGGCCGGGGCGAGGATGCCGTACCAGGAGCTCGCCTCGTAGCCGGGAAAGCCCGATTCGGCGATCGTCGGCAGCCCGGGCAGCAGCGCGAGGCGCTTCGCGCCGGTCGTCGCGAGCCCCCGCACCTTGCCCGCCTTCACGTGTGGAACGATCGCGACCACGCTCGAGAACATCAGCTGCACCTGTCCCGAAAGCAGGTCGGTGAGCGCCGGCGACAATCCCTTGTAGGGCACGTGGACCATCTCGATGACCGCCATCGACTCGAACATCACCGCGGCGAGCTGCGAGGAGCTGCCGTTGCCGTTCGAGGCGAAGTTGAGCTTGCCCGGGTTCCGGCGCGCGTAGGCGACGAGCTCCGCGACGTCGCGCGCGGGAACCGAAGGATGCACGACCAGGACAAGAGGCGCCTGCGCGAGCAGCTCGACCGGCGCGAAATCGCGGATCGGATCGTACGGAAGGTTCTCGATCAGGTTGGGGTTGATCGCATGGCTGCCGACGCCGCCGAGAAAAAGCGTGTACCCGTCGGGCGGCGCCTTCGCCGCGAGCTCCGCGCCGAGGACGCCGCCCGCGCCCGGGCGGTTGTCGACGACGACCGGCTGCCCGAGCGTCTCCCCGAGGCGCCTGCCGACGAGCCGCGCCACGTTGTCGTTGCCGCCGCCCGCCGCGAAGGGGACGATGAGTCGGATCGGCTTGCTCGGGTAGAGCTGCGCAAAGGCGGGCTCCAGCAGCAGCGCGGCGACGAGGAGCGCATATCGACCCATTCGAGGGATGCTAGCATGGCGACCGTATGCGCTTCCCGCGAGTTCTGGCGGCGTTTCTTTGCGCGATCTGCATCGCTCCCGCCGGCGCACAAGACTGGCCTTCGAAGCCGCTCAGGATCATAGCCACCGGCGTTCCGGGCGGCCCCTCCGATCTCGCTGCTCGCCTCATCGGCGAGCGCCTGTCGCGCGCTCTCGGCCGGCCGGTACGCGTGGAGAATCGCCAGGGCGACGGCGGCGTGCAGGCCGCGGCGGGCGCCGCGGCGGACGGCTACACCTTCCTGCTCGCTCCTTCCACGGCCCTCGTCGTCTATCCCTACATCACCGATCTCCTTCCCTACAGTCCCGAGGACGACTTCGCGGGCGTCGCCATGATCGGCAGCACGCCGTTCGTCCTGGTCGCCAATCCGTCGCTGAACGTGAAGACCCTCGCCGACCTGATCGCCCTCGCGCGCGAGGCGCCCGGCAGGCTCGCGTACGCGAGCCCGGGCCTGCGCACGCCGCCCGGCATCCTCGGGGAGATGCTCAGGCAGCGCGCTGCGCTCGAGCTGATGCAGGTGCCCTACCTCAGCGCGCAAAGCGTGCTGGACGTCGTCGCGGGTCGCACGCACATCGCTGTGGAGAGCGTTCCGGCGATCGCCACCGCCGTCCAGCGCGGGCAGCTGCGCGCGCTCGCGGTGAGCTCCGCGAGGCGGCTCCCCGAGCTGAAGGACGTGCCCACCTTCGCCGAGGCGTTTCCCGAGGTCGATTTCAGCGCGTGGTACGCGCTGGTCGCGCCGGCCGGGACGCCCGACGCGGTGCTCCAGCGCATGAACATCGAGACGAGCCGTCTGCTCGCCGAACCCGAGGTCGAGCCGCGCCTGAATCTGCTGGGGATCTACCCCGAGGACGCGGGCGCGCCGGCGCAGATCGACGCATTCTTCAAGCGCGAGCGCGCGTACTGGAGAAAGACGGCGCGCGAGCTGAAGATGGAGCCCGAATAGTCCTTCAGGCGGAGCGCCCCAGGCCCAACGATCCCGGTCCGGCGGCGAACACCATGACCAGGCCGCCCGTGATCGCGACGTTCTTCATGAAATGGATCATCGCCTCTCCTCCGGCGGCCGGGTTGTGGAATATGAGAGTGACCGGGACCATCCAGATCACCAGCAGGATCGCCGCCGGACGGGCCCTCCAGCCGAGGATGAGCGCGAGCGCGCACGCCGTCTCGACCACGCCGGATACGACGAGAAGCACTTGCGGAAACGGCAGGCCCGCCTTGGTCATGTAGCCGAGCGTGCCGGAGTAGTAGACGAATTTCCGGATCCCGGAATCCAGAAAGATGAGCGCGATGAGGATGCGCCCGACGAGCGCGGCGAGAGAGTTCATGACGGTGCTCCGGAAAGACGGGACGGGAGCTTACAATAGCGCAAACCCGGGGAGAGAGCACATGCCGGAAGGGCCGAGCGCCGTCGTGCGCAACAACGTGAAGGAAAAGCTCGCGCGCGGCGAGGTCGTCGCGTCTATGACGGTGCGCCTCGTGCGCTCCATCGAGATCGTCCATCTCGCCAAGACCGCGGGCTTCGACTCGATCTACATCGACGTCGAGCACTCGAGCCTGTCGTACGAATCGACCAGCCAGATCTGCATCGCGGCGCTCGAGGCCGGCATCGCGCCCCTGGTGCGCGTTCCCAGCACGCACGCGGAGCACGTCTCGCGCGCGCTCGACGGCGGGGCGCTGGGCGTGATCGCGCCGCACGTGCACTCGGCGGCCGAGGCGCGGGAAGTCGTCGCGGCCGCGAAATTCCCTCCCCTGGGCGGGCGATCGGCGGCCGGGCCGCTGCCGCATCTCCGCTATCGCGCGGTTCCCGTGGCCGACGCCAACGCCGCGATGAACGACGCGACCATGATCGTCGTCCAGTTCGAGTCCGCGCGCGCCGTCGAGTACGCCGAGGAGATCGCCGCGGTCGATGGCGTCGACATGGTGCTGATCGGCACGAACGATCTGCTTGCCGAGATGGGGCTCGCGGGCCAGTACGAGCACGCGCGGGTGCGCGACGCCTACGAGCGGACGATCGCCGCGTGCAGGAAGCACGGCAAGCACGTCGGCGTGGGCGGCCTCGCGACCCGCCCCAAGCTCGCCGCCGAGTACGTCGCGATGGGCGCTCGCTACGTCTCCACCGGCACCGACCTCGCCTTCCTGCTCGCCGAATCGACGGCGCGCGCGAAGCAGGTCCACGAGATGGCCCTGAAATGAGAAACCTCGCCTTCGTCCTCGCCTTTCTCCTCGCCCAGAGCGCCGCAGCGCAGTTCCCCAACAAGCCCGTCCGCATTGTCGTCGCCTTCCCGCCCGGCGGCGGCACCGACATCGTCGCGCGGCTGATCTCGCCGCGGCTCGCCGAGGCCTGGGGCCAGCAGGTGCTGGTCGAGAACCGCGCCGGAGCGAGCGGGGTGATCGGCACCGAGCTCGCGGCGCGCTCGGCCGCCGACGGGACCACGCTGTTTCTGGGGACGTTGGGCAATCTCGCCGTGAACCAGCACCTGTACCCGAAGATGGCGGTCGACCCCTTGCGCGACTTCGCGCCGGTGACACAGGTCGTCGCGGTGCACTTCGTGATGGTGGCGAACCCCTCGCTCCCCGCGCGCAACGTGGGCGAGCTGATCGCCCTGGCGAAGGCGCAGCCCGGGAGAATCAACTACTCGTCCTCGGGCCCGGGCGGCGCGCCGCACCTCGCGGGCGAGCTGTTCAAGAGCATGGCCCACGTGAACCTCGTCCACGTTCCCTACAAGGGCAGCGCGCCGAGCTTCCAGGACCTGCTCGGCGGCCAGGTCTCGCTCACGTGCGACAGCCTGGTGCAGGCGCTGCCGTACATCCGCGACGGGCGCCTCAGGGCGCTCGCGGTGCTCGGCGCGACGCGCACGCCGCTGCTTCCCGACGTTCCCACGGTGGGGGAGACGGTTCCGGGCTACGAGCTCACCAACTGGTTCGGCCTCGTCGCTCCCGCCGCGACGCCCGCCGCGGTCGTCTCGAGGATCCACGCGGACGTGGTCAAGGTGCTGAAGGATCCCTCGATCGCCGAGAAGCTCTCGGGCATGGGCGCCACCGCCATCGGAAACACCCCGGAGGAGTTCGGCGCGGTGATGCGCGCGGACTCGGAGAAATGGGGCCGGCTGATCCGCGAAGCGCGCATCAAGGCGGAGTGAGCATGGAAGCGATGAAGGTCGGCGGCTACGAGATCGACGTCCTCATCCAGGGATTTCCCGGACGGATGGTGTGCCACGGGGGCCTGGGCTGGAGCACCGTCGCGCTCGTGCGCGGCGAGGGCCGCGTCGCGCTCGTCGACGTCGGGAGCTTCAACATGCGGAAGGGGATCCTCGACCAGCTCGCGCGGCGCAACCTCGAGCCCGGCGACGTGACCGACGTCATCCTCACGCACTCGCACTACGACCACTCGCTCAACTGGATCATGTTCCGCCACGCGCGCATCGTCATCGGGGCGCGCGAGCTCGCCTGGTCGCTGAAGGAGCCCTGGGGCGAGGGGCCGGTGCCCGAGCTGTACATGCGCGAGCTCGAGGAGTGGCCAACGCTCCACCCGGTCGCCGCGGGGCAGGAGTTCATGCCCGGCTTCAAGGCGCACGCGGCGCCTGGCCACACGCCGGGCCACCTCGTCTTCGTGCTCGAAGGCAGGGACAGCGACGCGGTGTTCACCGGCGACGCGGCCAAGAACCGCGCCGAGCTGCTCGCGAGAAAGGGCGACGCGACCTACGACGCCGCGCAGAGCGCCAAGTCGATCGAGCGCATCTGGGAGCTGTGGAAGAAGCGCCCGGGCAGCGTCCTCATCCCCGGCCACGACCTTCCCATGACC
>Ga0335079_10007041_pt1 | contig 12823 bp, 15 predicted proteins | sample Lox_Sample_33_FD_206719 | JGI IMG/M metagenome (GOLD analysis project Ga0335079, IMG submission 206719) | Soil microbial communities from Loxahatchee National Wildlife Refuge, Florida, United States - Lox_Sample_3.3 | ecosystem: Environmental > Terrestrial > Soil > Wetlands | place: USA... | reverse complement strand
AGTCGGCCGGCGGCTCACCACGCAGATCAAGGCGCTTTCTCGTTCCAGGGTCCGCTGCTGCTCTCGTTGTCATTGCAGTCATCGGCTATCTGCTGTTCATTTCACCGCATCAAACGATTGATTCGATTGCCGTGCTTCCCTTTACGAATATGGGATCGGATTCGAGCACCGAATATCTCAGCGACGGGATTACGGAGAGTCTCATCAACAGTCTCTCACAGGTTTCGAATCTCACCGTCATGTCCCGCAGTTCGGTATTTCATTTTAAAGGCAAGGACGTCGATCCGCAGGCAGCAGGAAAGACGCTCGGAGTGAAGGCGGTCCTCACCGGAAGGATCATTCAACGAGGCACAGGCCTCACCATCAGCACAGAGCTCGTAAATGTCGCAAATAACAGCCACATCTGGGGCGAACAGTACAACGAGAAGCTGTCCGACATTCTCGGGATCCAGGACCAAATTTCCAAGGAGATTTCCGAGAAACTCAGTCTCAAACTTGTCGGAGACGATGAGAAGAAACTGACACGACATGCCACGGAGAATACCGAGGCATATCAATACTACCTCAAAGGGAGATTTTTCTGGAACAAGCGGACAGCCGGCGGTCTGAGAGAAGCAATTTCCCAATTCAAGCTTGCAATTGAGAAGGATCCCGGATATGCACTTGCGTACGGAGGTCTCGCTTCGGCGTACGCATTGCTTCCCGAGTATGCCGGAGTCCCCCCTGCGCAGGCAATTCAGGATGTGGAGGCCGCCGCCACAAAGGCATCAGATCTTGATCCCTCCCTTGCGGAGCCACACGCCGTCCTGGGTTTGATAAAATTTAATTTTGACTGGGACTGGGCAGGAGCAGAGGAAGAATTTCAAAAAGCGATCGAGTTAAATCCCAATTATCCGACTGTTCACCATTGGTACTCCATCTGCCTGCGGGAACAGGGAAAACTCGAGCAGGCACGGGCCGAGATCGGAATCGCACAGAAGCTCGACCCGCTTTCCGCGATCATCAGTATCAATGTCGGCGAGGAGCTTTCGTTGATGGGCCGTACCGATGAGGCAATCGCACAGTTCAAGAAAACGATCGATCTCGATCCAAACTTCCCGGGAACCTATTCAGATCTCGGGGTTGAATACTTTCGTCACGGCAAGACCGTGGAAAGCTACGCCGCGTTTGATAAGTTGAGACAAGTTCTTGGTCCGGACAATTTGTACGCCATTTCTGCGGTTGGATACGTCTATGGAAAGACGGGACGGAAGAAGGAAGCCCTCGATATCCTGGATCGTCTGCTTGCCGCTTCCGAACACGGCTCAATCCAGGGAGGCCAAATCGCGATCGTCTATTTGGGTCTGGGAGAAAAGTCGAAATGCCTTGACTGGCTCGAGAGAGCATATCTCGAAAAGAACATCTTCATCGGGTACCTGAAAATCTCTCCGCTCTTAGACGAGATCCGTTCCGAGCCGAGATTTATCGCACTCCTGAAGAAAATCGGGCTCGACAAATCACCGAGCAGTTGATGCGTCTGTTTTCGGAATCATGTCGGAGTCGTGATCTTCCAACGACGGATCAGGCCGTCGATGCTCCAGCCACCTCCACCCCGCGCTGCCAGATATAAAAAGATGAAACAGAGCAACACCGCCGGCTCACCGTGATTCAGTATCGGCAGAATGCCGTGCGGAGCATGTCCCTGCCAGTATGCCACTGCCATCTCGCCGGAGAGGACAAAGGCAATCGGCCGCGTACACAAACCAAGTGCGATTGCGCCTCCCCCGAACACCTCGAGAATGCCGGCAATCCCCATCTGGGAAAGCAAGTGTACAGATCCGCCGGGCATGAGCCCAAACCAGCCGAAGAGCTTCATCCCGCCAGCCGGGATCATGATGAGCGACGATGCGATGCGGAGGAGCAGAAGTGTCGCGTCGAGCGTCCAGTGTTTTGCATTCGTGTTTTTCAAATCTTCCATTTGGATTCTCCAGCTGTCACTGTATTTCCGTCGACTGCTTCCTAAAACGCCCCGTCCTTGTTTGGCGAATCAGGAGGAATCTGCTGACCGCAATCCCAAAATTCCATGATTCTGTCTCCATCAAACCGAAACAAGTGAACGACAATCATTCCCGTTTCGCCCTGCCGCATGACGAGATGTGAATGCACAGCCACGAGATTTCCATCGGCAAGGACATTTTTCACGGTTAATTTCTTTCCGGGGGATCGAACGTTATCGTCTGCCATCGCCTTTTGCAATGAAGGGAGCCCAGCCGGAACGTACGGATTATGGTGTTTCCCCTTCATGTCTGCATACTTCTTATATGCCTCGTCAACTTCACCCGAGACGATGAGCTGCAGGAAATCCACTGCTGATGCTTTGCGAGATTGGATCTTATCATCAACCAACATATCGACCTCCTGAGACCAACTGCGTTTCCTTACCCTCCTGCGATCGCCCCGATGATCATGAACGGCTCTGCGCCCGAGATCACTTCCTCCGGCAATTGATAATCAAGTGCCTCGAGAGAAAGATCTTCCCCGCACGCGAAAAACCGGAGAAACGGACGACGCTGTTGTGTGTTGTGATCACGAACGGTCCCGGCAAGCATCGGATAGCGGGCTTCCAGGGCATCGAGAACCGCGTTCAGCGTTACCGGTCCGCCGACTGTGAGCGTAACCTCTTCTCCCACCCGGGCGAGTGTGCGCAGATGATATGGAAGGGTTACACGTATCACGACAAGGTCTGAACCTCCACCGAGAGCACGGCGGGAAGATCACGCACAATTGGCGCCCAAGAATCGCCGGCATCTGCCGATGCATAGACCTGGCCGCCGGTTGTACCGAAATAGATACCACACTTGTCGAGTGAATCAACCGCCATCGCATCGCGGAGAACGTTAACGTAACAATTTTGCTGCGGCAAACCTTTCGTCAGCGGCTCCCATTCATTTCCGCCGGTCTTGCTCCGATAGACACGCAGTTTTCCATCCGGAGGAAAATGCTCACCATCGCTCTTGATGGGAACGACATAGATGGTCTCCTGCTCGTGGGAATGAACATCAACCACGAACCCGAAGTCCGTCGGTAGATTGCCGCTCACTTCTTTCCACAATTCGCCGGCATTATCCGTCCGCATGACATCCCAGTGTTTCTGCATGAAGAGAACATCCGGGCGGGACGGGTGCATCGCGATACGGTGAACACAGTGGCCAACCTCGGCTGTCGGATCCGGGATATACTGCGATCTCAGTCCCTGATTGATCGCTTTCCAATTCTTCCCGCCATCATCAGTCCTGAATGCCCCGGCGGCAGAAATAGCTACAAACATCCTGTTCTCATTCTTCCTGTCGAGAACGATCGTATGTAATCCCATACCTCCCGCTCCGGGCATCCATTGTGGGCCCGTACCGTGGCCGCGAAGACTTGCCAGTTCATGCCACGACTTCCCGCCGTCGGTTGTTCGGAAGAGTGCGGCATCCTCGACACCGGCGTACACCGTATCGGGATCCTTGATCGACGGCTCGAGATGCCAGACGCGTTTGAATTCCCACGGGTGCTGCGTGCCATCGTACCATTGGTGCGTTGTGAGCGGTTTTCCGGATTTCGGAGAGGTATCATAAACGAATTTGTTGCTCTCGGCTTTCGGCATTCCGTCGGGTGTCGTTGTCGGCTCTCCGGGCTGTGTTCCCGGCTGTTCCCAGGTTTTTCCGCCGTCGCTCGAACGCTGGATGATCTGTCCAAACCAGCCGCTTGTCTGCGAGGCATACAATCTGTTCGGATCGGCAGGAGAGCCCTTCATGTGATAGATCTCCCAACCGGCAAAATACGGGCCGGCAACATTCCAGTTCTGGCGTTTGCCGTCGGCGGTCAGGACAAATGCCCCCTTCCGTGATCCCACAAGAACTCGTACTCCGCTCATAATCGGTACTCCTTTCCAAGAACGATGTGATAGAGATGATACATGGTAAACACTTTGATGCGTAAAATTGTGACGGCTTCGTAATCTGGAAACTTACGAATTTTTTGGATTAAGTCCAGAGTGAAATAATTGGCATCGGAACTGGGGAGTTCCTCACGCATTGGCGTCATATGCCTTTTGCAGGAGTTCTGAATCGATTTTATTCATCTTCAGCATGGCTTGCATAACACGGTGAGACTTTGCATGGTCGGGATCTCCCAACAGTTTCATGAGGAGTGCCGGGACGATCTGCCACGAGAGCCCAAATTTATCCTTCAACCAACCACATCTTGATTCTTCACCGCCAACAGTGAGCTTCTCCCAATAGTAGGTGACTTCCTTCTGGGAATCACAGTCGACGAACAGAGAAATTGCTTCATTAAACTTGAATTGCGGTCCTCCGTTCAGCGCTATAAATTTCTGGCCTTCGAGCTCAAATGTGACGATCATAGGAGTCGAACTGATGATTCTTGACTGCCTGAAGATGGAGCAGTAAAATTTCGCGGCGTCTTCGGCCTGGTTGTTGAACCACAAGAATGTAGTGATTTTCTGCATTCGGTTTCCTTTTTGCTTTTTCCTTTTGTCCGCCTCAGGCGGATTCAAATTCGATCTTTTGCACTTTCCTTTGGAAGGAAAGAAGCAAAGTCCATTTTCTTGGGATCCCGTTTGGAGCAGGTACTTGGTAGCGAAACGGGAGAACCATGCGCGTTCAAGTTTGTTGTACTTTCCTTTAGAAGGAAAGCACCAAAGGAATTGTGGGCAATCGGAACCGCACTTCAAAGAATTGGCAGACTTTTCCAGAGCGCGATTTCGACCCGAAGAAGTATGAACAATTCAACCATGAATGTCGGCTTGTCGAAATCGCAATTCCAGGCCTATCTCCAAGCACACTAGCTATCGATTGCCCACAGTCACATAACCATTTTTTACTTTTTACTTTTGACTTTTTACTCTTGACGTGGCTATCGTGATTTCTTATGTTTGGCCAGCTGTTTGCTCACCACTGGATTCTCGGCCGCCTTCCGAACATCGGGAGGAAATTCCGAGACCTCGAAGACCTGTCGAACTTCGATGACCGCACCGCTGTCAACGTTCACAGCCGGACAACGTTTCGCCCACTCGACGGCTTCTTCTTTTGACTTCACGTCGATCATCCAGTAACCGCCGACTACTTCCTTCGCCTCGACGAAGGGACCATCGGTCACTGACGTCTGCCCTTTCTTAAAGGTCACGCGTGCCCCCTTCAGGAGCGGATGAAGACCGTCGAGCGAGATGAGTGCTCCTGCCTGGGCAAGCTCTTCGTTGTACTTCATCATCGCCGCGACGGCATCAGCCGGCGGTGCAAAGTTTGTTTTGGCTTTCTTCTCCGGGGGTGCATCCGGCTGGTATTCCGGGGGAATCATAAACATCATGAAACGCATACTGACCATCCTTTCAAGAGGGTTTGTGAACCGTTATTGCGCATACGCACCGATCTCAGATTACTTCGGCTGCGGCATTTCCATTTCCTGGATCGGGCGGACTTCAATGCTTCCCACGAGCGAACCAGGAATCTTTGCTGCGATCTGAATCGCATGATTCAGATCTTTCGCGTCGATCAGGTAATAACCCCCGAGCTGCTCCTTGGTCTCGGCAAAGGGACCATCTGTTGCGGAAAGCTTCCCATTCCGTACCCTCACCGTAGTCGCAGTATTCGTGGGCTGGAGCGGATTTCCCGCAATGAAATTTCCCGACCTGATGATGCCTTCGGTGAATGCAAAATAATCGGCCGACATTTTCCCCATTTCTTCTTTTGGCATCGTGCGCCACTGGGACTCGTCGCTGTAGATCAAACAAAGGTATTTCATAATTCACTCCTTACGAAATTGATTGTGGAATTCATGGATTCAAGAGGTAGTCGAATGAGAGGGGAAGAATTCGACACACCTGAAAATTACTCTGAATTTAATTCTCCGAGCCGTTTTTCGAGGTATCTGCGCTCGGGTGTCTGCGTTGTGAGATAGAGAGCCCGCGTATAGGATTTCTTCGCATCATCGGCCTTTCCAAGCCGGCGACAAAGATCGGCACGGGCGGCGTGCGCCAGATGATACTCCTTCAGGTCGCCGCGTGCCAGAATCGCCTCCACGAGAGCGAGTCCTGCCACAGGCCCGTCCCGCATTGCAACAGCGACGGCGCGGTTCAGCTCGACGACAGGTGAAGGGGCGGCTTGGAGGAGCAGATCGTACAATGCGACAATCTGCGCCCAATCGGTTTCCGGGGCACTCGGAGCTTCAGCATGAACCGCGGAGATCGCCGCCTGGATGGTGTACGATCCAAAATGTCCGCCGGCTAGCGCGCGTTCGACAAGTCCGACCCCCTCCGTAATGAGATTCCGGTTCCACGCTGATCTGTCCTGGTCTTCAAGAAGGATCAGGTCTCCTTCAATCGAGGTGCGCGCCAAGCGCCTCGACTCGTGGAGGAGCATCAATGCAAGAAGTCCGGCCACTTCGGGCTCGGGAAGGAGGTCCATGACAAGCCGGCCGAGACGGATGGCTTCGCAGGAGAGATCGGGACGCGTGAGCGCGGCACCCGACGACGCAGAATACCCCTCGTTGAAGACAAGATAGATGACATGAAGGACCGCGTCCAGACGTTCGGGGAGATCGTCCTTCGAGGGAACCTGGTAGGGAATTCGCGCATCGCGGATTTTCCCTTTCGCGCGCACGATGCGCTGAGCGAGCGTCGGCGGGCTGGTAAGATACGCGCGCGCGATTTCTTCGGTCGTGAGGCCGCAGACCTCGCGGAGCGTGAGCGCAATGCGCGCATCCTCCGCAAGCGCCGGGTGGCAACAGGTAAAGACCAGCCGGAGCTGATCATCCTCCACAGCGTCGTCCATCCGGTCAGTGGGATCGCTCGATTCCGCGACGAGCTGTTCGATGTGCCCGGAGTTCACCGCATCGAACCGTGCACCGCGCCGGAGGGCATCAATGGCTTTGAACCGACCAGCCGAAATGAGCCAGGAACGCGGATTGTGCGGAACCCCCACTATCTCCCATTGTTCAATCGCGGCGGCGAAGGCATCGTGCATTGCCTCTTCGGCGATCTCGAAATCGCCGAGAAGACGAATCAACGTGGCAAGCATCCGCCGTGATTCGGCGCGATAGATGCCATCCACCAATTCGTGAATATGACCGTCGCTGGTCACTTCCATTTCGCCTTTGCTCTTCTGAGCGTTCGGACGGATTATCAATATAGGATAATTGCTCAGAGCGCAAAATCACACACGGACCGGATCAATATCAGGAAGTAGAAATGCGTTTGGTTAACCTCCGGATATGAATGATCGCACGCGCACATGCCGGCAAGTACGGATTCCCTTCTTTTCATTCAACATCACAAAAGAGAACTTCGCAGTCAATAAATTTGTTGATGCTTCCGTGGATATACACTCACACTGTCGAAGAAGCGGCTCCAGCGACTGATTTTTCGCGAAACGCAAATGTTGATTTAAAAAGAAAATATGTGTATACTGAGGCATCATTTTCGTGGGGTAAGGTTCATTCTTCCGTAGTGGTGAGATTTTCAACACGCCGCGGATCTCCGTCGTGTCGAGAGAATTACTTATCATACAATCACTTAGGAGCGTTCTTATGTTCAAGCAACTTCGGGCAGTTTACAGCGTTCTTCTTCTCTCCGCAGTTTTCACTTCACTCAGCTTCGCAGGAACCATCACCGGGAAAGTCAGCTTCAAGGGCGCAAAGCCCGCAATCACCATGATCAAGATGAATGCAGACACGAAATGTGTCTCAATGCATCATGGCAAAGACGTTCCTTCGGAGATGGTGATCGTCAATTCGAATAACACACTGAAGGATGTTTTCATACACATCACGAAAGGTCTGGAAGGAAAGAAATTCCCGACTCCGACCGCAAAAGTCACTCTGACACAGGAAGGATGCATGTACCATCCTCACGTGTTTGGCATGATGGCAAACCAGCCGCTGGAGATCGTCAATGCCGATCCGACGCTGCATAACATACATGCCCTTCCGAAGAACAGCAAACAATTCAACATCGCCCAACCGATACAGAACTCACGCCGGACCGAGACATTTGACAAGCCGGAGGTCATGGTAAAGCTCAAATGCGATGTGCACAGCTGGATGGCTGCGTACGTCGGAGTTCTCGACAATCCCTTCTATGCCGTTACCGACGACAAAGGAGATTTCACGATCAAGAATCTTCCTGCAGGAACCTATACCGTCGAAGCATGGCATGAGAAGTACGGCACGCAGACCATGAATATCACGGTTGGCGCATCGGACACGAAAACAGCCGACTTTACGATGGGCGGTCAATAACCGGGACATCCTGATCCCCGGCCGTCAATCATCCATTCCTCAACGTTGAAAAGAGACCTTTGCTATGAGTAACTCTGGCAACACTCATGTGGTGAGTGCTGAACTACATCCTCCCCTGCACGCACATGAGGAACATTCATTCTGGAGAAAATACATTTTCTCCACGGATCACAAAGTCATCGGGATACAATACGGGCTGACGAGCCTGATTTTCCTCTTCTTCGGATTTACACTGATGATGATCATGCGCTGGCAGCTCGCGTATCCGGGGCAGGCAGTACCGATCATCGGCAGGCTGCTTGGCGACGACCGGGCGCCCGACGGCGTCATCCTGCCGGAATTCTACAACCAGCTCGGTGCGATGCACGGGACGATCATGGTTTTTCTCGGCGTTGTGCCCCTCGCGGTCGGTGCATTCGGGAATTATGTGATGCCGCTGCAGATCGGTGCACCGGACATGGCATTCCCGAAACTCAACATGACGAGTTACTGGGTCTATTTCACCGGCGGTGTGGTCATGCTCGCGAGCTTCTTCGTCCCCGGCGGCGCGGCAAACTCCGGCTGGACATCGTATCCCCCGCTTTCCGATATTGCCACGATGGGGCAAACGATGTGGCTTATCGGGATGGTTTTCCTGATCACCTCCTCACTCCTTGGATCCGTCAACTTTATCGTCACGATACTCCAGCTCCGGACAAAGGGATTGTCGTTCATGCGGCTTCCTTTTTTCGTCTGGGCACAGTTCGTGACGTCGTTCCTCCTGCTTCTTGCCTTCCCGCCGCTCGAAGCGGCAGGGGTTCTTCAGCTGATGGACCGCGTTGCGGGAACAAGCTTCTTTCTTCCGTCGGGACTTGTGGTGAGCGGACAACCGCTGCCGAACACCGGGGGCGGAAGCCCGTTATTGTGGCAGCATCTCTTCTGGTTCCTGGCCCACCCTGAGGTGTATGTTCTGATTCTCCCGGCTCTCGGCATTGTCGCAGAAGTTATAGCCAATAACACACGCAAACCGCTGTGGGGTTACAAATCGCTGGTGTATGCCGCGGTGTTTCTTGGGTTCATGTCGTTCATCGTCTGGGCACATCATATGTTCCTGACAGGCATGGGAACGGCGATCAGCGCATTCTTCCAGACAACAACGATGATCATCTCGATTCCGTCGGTGATCATCCTTTCGGCGCTCTTTATCTCACTGTACGGGGCTTCGATCAGATTCAACACGCCGATGCTCTTTGCTCTGGCGTTTCTGCCGATGTTCGGGATTGGCGGGCTCACCGGACTCCCGTTAGGACTTGCGACATCGGATATCGCACTTCACGATACGTATTACGTCATCGGTCACTTCCATTACGTGGTGGCGCCCGGAACAATCTTCGGCCTGTTTGCAGGAATCTATTACTGGTATCCGAAAGTTACCGGCAAAACGATGAACGAAACACTCGGAAAGATTCATTTTTGGGGTTCGTTTGTCTGCATGAATTTCATTTTCTTCCCGATGCTGATCCAGGGACTCGCGGGTGTTTCGCGGCGGCTTTATGATGGCGGCCAGCAATATGCCCACGCGCAGGGAGTTCTTCACCTCAATGTCGTGATGTCCGTTGCGGCCTGGGTGATGGCGCTTTTCCAGCTCTTCTTCATCGTGAACTTCTTCCTGAGTCTGAAGACCGGCAAGAAAGCGGAGACGAACCACTGGCATGCCACGACACTGGAATGGTCGGCGGCTCCGACGCCGCCGGTACCGCACGGGAATTTCGTAACGATCCCGGAAGTCTACCGCGGTCCGTACGAATACAGCGTCCCGGGTCACGCAAAAGATTTCACACCACAAAACGAACTTGTCAAGGCATAGGACGATGGATATTCCCTATACAATACAACCGCGCCAGGAAACGGGGCTCTTCAATGCGAAGATGGGCATATGGCTTTTTCTCGCATCGGAAGTGATGCTGTTCGGCGCTCTGTTCACCACATATATACTGCTTCGCGTGGGCTCTCCGGAATGGCCCCGCGGCGAGCTGGACATACCCCTCGCAACGGCAAACACCGCAATTCTCATCACTTCGAGTATCACGATGGTCATGGCGTGGGCATCGCTCATGATGAAAAAGTTCGGCAGATTCCGGCTGTATCTCGGCGCGACGATCCTTCTCGGGGTAGCATTTCTTGTCCTGAAGGGATTTGAATACGCGCACCACTTTCAGACGGGGGAGATTCCGAGCAAGAACACTTTCTTTGGAATTTATTTTACACTTACGGGATTACACGGGCTGCATGTGATTGGAGGGCTGATCGTGAACTCCTATTTCTGGAGCTTCGGCAGCAAGATGTGGAAGACGCAGCCCGATCGTTTTACCAACAGGATAGAGGTTGCGGGGCTCTACTGGCATTTTGTGGATCTCGTCTGGATTTTTCTCTTTCCCGTTCTGTATCTCTTATAGAAAGGAACCGTGATGGACGCCTCCCATACACATGACGCCGACATCAAAGCCCACGTACGCAAATATGTCGTGGTCTTCATCGCCCTCCTTGCGCTCACACTGATCACTGTCACGGTCTCGTATCTTCACCTGGAGATCGGTCTTGCGATTACTGTGGCACTCATCATCGCCGCGGTCAAGGGCTCCCTGGTCGCCAGTTACTTCATGCACCTCATTTCAGAGCGTAAGGCCATTTATGCGACGCTCCTCCTGACGCTCGTTTTCTTTGTGGTATTGATGTGGCTGCCAATCTTCGCCCACTCCGATCCAATCATCAACAAAAATGTCCCTTAAAGCATTTCACATATTTTTCATCGGATGCGCGGAGATCCTTGCTCTGGGAAGCGGAGCGCTGGCTATCGTTTCGTATGCGGAAAGCCACAATGTGCTTTCGCTCATCGCCGGGATCGGCTCAGTCATTGCCGCAATCGGGCTGATCATTTATGGGATCCTGTTCCTGAAAAAACTCAAAGGTGTGAGCTTTTTATGAATCGCCTGTGGATACTTCTTCTTGCGATTCTGGCGGTCCTCGTCACAGCAACCCCGTCAGCAGCATGCCCTGTCTGTTTCGGAGCTCAGGATTCTCCCATGACCGCCGGCATGAACATGGCAATCCTGTCGATGCTCGGCATCATCGGATTTGTGCTGTCAGGATTTGTGGGATTCTTCTTCTTCATCCGCCATCGATACAGGACGCATCAGCGGATGATGTCCAATTCGGCATTTGTGAGCGGGGACGGATCGCTCAATCTGAAAAATGAAAAAGGAGTAATGGAATGGAACAATATTTAGGGCTCCCGCCTGACGGCTCGGCTCATGGACCGGCGATCGATCATCTGATCGGCCTGATGCATTGGGTCATGCTCGTCTTGTTTGTGGGATGGGGAGCATTCTACCTCTACACGTTGATCCGGTTCCGGAAATCCAAGAACCCTTCCGCAAATTATACGGGCGTAAAGAGCCATGTCTCCAATTATTTGGAAGTGGGAGTTCTGCTGGTCGAAGTCATCCTCCTGGTGGGTTTTTCGATTCCCCTCTGGTCGAAACGCGTTGATAGCTTTCCGGCTGAAAAAGACGCTGTCGTCATCCGTGTTGTAGCGGAGCAGTTTGCCTGGAACATTCATTATCCCGGGAAAGATGGAAAATTCGGGAGAACGTCACCGAGTCTGATCGACGGTGAAAATCCGCTGGGTCTCGACCGGAACGATCCCGATGCGAAAGATGATATCACGACGATCAATCAGCTCAATCTCCCGGTCGACAAGCCGGTGATCTTCTATCTCTCATCCAAGGATGTTATTCACTCTTTTAATCTTCCCGCATTTCGGGTAAAGCAGGATGCCATACCGGGCATGCGGATTCCGCTCTGGTTTACGCCGACGAAGACCACCGATCAGATCAGGGAAGAGATGACGAAGACCTTCTCGATTGAGGAGGCGATGAAGAGTGCCCGCATGGTCCCTCTACCGGAGGCGAGCATGATGGGAGTCTCAAAGGGTTCGAGCCACAGCGATATGGTGCTGATGCAGGATTATGCGGACACCTCTGGCAACGCCGTTGCCTCGAAGGGTGACCGGCTGACCTCCGACAATATGAATGCTCTCGCTGCCGCAGGAATACCGCAGGTTTCAGCCCGTTCGATGGCAAAGCTCGACAGATATGTTTCCATGGAAGATGTCGCAGACAGCAGCGGTACAGCCGTCGTCTCCAAGAACGATCCCCTCACCGAGGATGCCGTTACGAAAATCATCGCGATGGGTCACAAGGAAATCATGGCGCGGCGAAATTCCAATATGGACACGTACGTGGTCATGCAGGCGTACAGCGACAAGTCGGGAAATCCCATCGCCCAGAAAGGCGACCCGATGTCTGAGGACCTCATCTCGAAATTGAGCAATGCCGGGATCGGTGAAATCGCCGTCAGTGCGGCGACCCCGACGGAAATTGCCTGTGCGCAGTTATGCGGTCTTGGTCATTACCGGATGCGCGGTTATATCACGGTGCAATCGCAGGACGATTTCCAGAAATGGTACGATGCGCAGGAAGCCGCGATAGCACCTCCGGCAGCTCCG
>Ga0335079_10007039_pt1 | contig 12823 bp, 14 predicted proteins | sample Lox_Sample_33_FD_206719 | JGI IMG/M metagenome (GOLD analysis project Ga0335079, IMG submission 206719) | Soil microbial communities from Loxahatchee National Wildlife Refuge, Florida, United States - Lox_Sample_3.3 | ecosystem: Environmental > Terrestrial > Soil > Wetlands | place: USA... | reverse complement strand
CCGCACATGAGCGTCGAGAAGAACGTCGCCTTCGGCCTCGAGCAGGAGCATCTCGGCCGCGACGCCATCCGCCGCCAGGTGGGCGAGATTCTCGAGATCGTGAAGATGAGCGGCTACGGCGCGCGCAAGCCGCACCAGCTCTCCGGCGGCCAGCGCCAGCGCGTGGCGCTGGCGCGCGCGCTGGTCAAGCGCCCGAAGCTGCTGCTGCTCGATGAGCCGCTCGCCGCCCTCGACAAGAAGCTGCGCGAGCACACTCAGTTCGAGCTGCTCAACATCCAGCAGCGCCTCGGGGTCACCTTCATCGTGGTGACGCACGACCAGGAGGAGGCGATGACGCTCGGCACGCGGCTCGGCGTCATGAATCATGGCTGCATCGTGCAGGTCGGCACGCCGAGCGACATCTACGAGTCGCCCGCCTCGCGCTTCGTCGCTGACTTCATCGGCTCGGTCAACCTGTTCGAGGGCCGGGTGCTCGCGAACGGCGCCGAGGGACTGTGCATCACCAGCGCCGGCCTCGGCTGCACCGTACGCGCCGAGCGCGCCGCCGCCAGCGAGCACGGCGCGACCGTCTGGACCGCGATCCGGCCGGAGAAGATCCAGATCGCGCGCGCGCCGGCCGGCGGGGCTGCGGGCGCGCACGACGAGAACCGGGTGGCGGGCACGGTGAAGGAGATCGCCTACATGGGAGATATGTCGATCTACCTGGTCCGTCTCGACTCGGGCAGCATGCTGCGGGTGACGCTGCCGAACGTGCTGCGGGGCGCCGAGCGGCCGATCGCGCGCGAGGAGCGTGTGTGGCTCTCGTGGCACGGCTCGAGCCCGGTGGTGCTCACCGAGTGAGGGTGCGCATGCGCTTGAGCCAGGCAATGGGCCGGCGGCTGATCGCGGGGGTACCGACGTTCTGGCTGCTGATGCTGTTCCTGATCCCCTTCCTCATCGTGTTCCGCATCTCCTTCTCCGAGGTGCGGCTCGCCATCCCGCCGTACACGCCGCTCCTCAGCTGGCACCACGGCGCGCCGCACATCGAGGTGCACTGGTCGGCGTACTCGTTCCTGTTCACCGACCCGATGTACGTGAGCTCGTACCTGTATTCGCTGAAGGTTGCGGCGGTCTCGACCCTGTGCTGTCTTCTCATTGGCTACCCGATGGCTTATGCCATCGCGCGCTCGGGGGCGGGGACCCGGCCGCTGCTGCTCATGCTGATCGTGCTGCCGTTCTGGACCTCGTTCCTGCTGCGCGTGTACGCCTGGATCGGGCTCCTGAAGAACAACGGCGTGATCAACAACGTGCTGCTGTCCCTCGGAGTGATCCATCACCCCCTGGCGCTGCTGCAGACCGATTTCGCCGTCTACATCGGCATCGTGTACTCCTACCTGCCGTTCATGATCCTGCCGCTGTACGCCAATCTCGAGAAGCACGATCCGGCGCTGCTCGAGGCGGCCGCGGACCTCGGCGCGCGCCCGGCACGCGCGTTTGCAGCGATCACGCTGCCGCAGTCGATCCCCGGCATCGCGGCGGGCTCGCTGCTGGTGTTCATCCCCGCGGTCGGTGAGTACGTGATCCCGACGCTGCTCGGTCGCCCCGACCAGCTGATGATCGGCCGGGTGCTGTCGGATGAGTTCTTCGAGAATCGCGACTGGCCGGTGGCGAGCGCTGTCGCGATCCTGATCCTGCTGCTTTTGATCGTCCCGATCCTGCTGTTCCAGCGCATCGAGCGCCGGCAGATCGAGGCCGCGCAGTGAAATCCCAGGGCCTGTTCACGCGCATTGCACTGGTGCTGGGCCTGGTGTTCCTGTACGTGCCGATCATCTCGATGATCGTGTTCTCCTTCAATAACTCGCGCCTGGTCACGGTGTGGGATGCCGCACATTCGCCCACGCTCAAGTGGTACGGGGTGCTGGTGCACAACGAGCAGATCCTCACCGCGGCGTGGCTCTCGATCCGCATCGCGCTCACCGCGGCGAGCGCCGCCGTGGTGCTCGGGACGCTGGCCGGCGTGGCGCTGGCGCGCCTCGGCGCCTTTCGCGGGCGGCTGCTGCTCGCCGGCATGGTCACCGCCCCGATCGTCATGCCCGAGGTCATCACCGGGCTGTCGCTGCTGCTCATGTTCGTCGCTCTCGGGCAGCTCATCGGCTGGCCGAAGGGCGTGGGTGCGGTCACCATCGCGCTCGCGCACATCACTTTCTGCATGGCCTACGTGACGGTGGTGGTGCAGTCGCGCCTCGCCGGCTTCGATGAGTCGCTGGAAGAGGCAGCCATGGACCTGGGCGCGCGGCCGCTCAAGGTGTTCTTCCGCATCACGCTGCCGCTCATCCTGCCGGCGATCGCCTCGGGCTGGCTGCTGGCGTTCACGCTCTCATGGGATGATCTGGTCATCACGCAATTCGTCGCCGGTCCTGGCTCGAGCACGCTGCCGATGGTGGTGTTCTCCAAGGTGCGCTTCGGGGTGACTCCCGACGTGAACGCGCTCGCCACGATCCTGGTGCTGCTGGTCGCCACCGGCATCGCCATCTCCACCGCATGGATGGGTTACCAACAGCGCCGGCACGAGCGCGACCGGCAGCTCGCCGCCGCCGCCAACCTGTGAGGAGTGCCCCGCATGTCACGTAACGTCCTCGGAATCGATGTGGGCGGATCCTCGATCAAGGCGGGGCTGGTGGACGTCGAGTCCGGGCGCATGAACGGCGGACTGATCTCGGCGCACACGCCTCAGCCCTCGACGCCGAAGGCGATGATGCCGGTGCTTGCCTCGCTCGCGGCGCGCCTGCCGGGAGCGGTCGGTGGCGTGGGCATCGCCTTCCCGAGCGTCATCAAGCAGGGCACGACACGCACCGCCGCCAACGTCGATCACAGCTGGATCGGCACCGATGGGGCGGCGCTCGCTGCCCGTGCCCTCAGCCGCCCGGCGCTGTTCCTCAACGATGCGGACGCAGCCGGCATCGCCGAGATGCGCTGGGGAGCGGGACGGGGCGTCGCCGGCACCGTCATCATGGTGACGCTCGGCACCGGCATCGGTACGGCGCTCTTTTGCGACGGCAAGCTCTATCCCAACACCGAGCTCGGGCACCTCGAGCTCAACGGCATGGATGCGGAGAAATGGGCCTCGGCGCGGGTGCGCACTGCCGAGAAGCTCGACTTCCCCGCGTGGATCACGCGGGTGAACGAGTACCTGAAGCGCCTGCACGACCTGCTGTGGCCCGATCTCTTCATCCTCGGAGGGGCGGTGAGCGAGCGTTTCGCCGAGTTCGCACCCCTCCTGGAGTCGGAGGCGCAGCTGCGCCCCGCGCATTTCGCCGGCCAGGCGGGCGTGGTCGGCGCGGCCATGGCCGCAGCCGAAGCCGACCTCCAGTGAGAGCCAGCAAGCTACCCGATGTCGGCACGACGATCTTCACGGTCATGTCGCGCCGCGCGCGTGAGCTGGGCGCTTTGAATCTCGGCCAGGGGTTCCCCGATTACGATATCGATGCGCGCCTGACGGAGCTGGTGGGCGAGGCGATGCGCACCGGCCACAACCAGTACGCGCCCATGGAAGGGCTGCCGGAGCTGCGCGAGCGCATCGCGATGAAGCTCTCCGCCTGCTACGGGCTCGACGCCGATCCCGAGAGCGAGATCACCGTGACGCTCGGGGCGACCGAGGCGATCTACTCGGCCATCCAGGCGGCGATCGGCCCGGGGGACGAGGCGATCGCGTTCGATCCCGCCTACGATTCCTACGAGCCGGCCGTGCGGCTCGCCGGCGGGCGCTGCGTGCGGCTGCCGCTCAGCCCCCCCGACTTCCGTTACGACTGGGACCGGGTGCGCGCCGCGCTCAACGAGCACACACGCCTCGTGCTCCTCAACAGCCCCTCCAACCCCGCCTGCACGGTGGCCACCGCGGCCGACCTGGAGGCGCTCGCGGAAGTCGTCCGCGGCCGGGACGTCGTGGTGCTCTCGGACGAGGTGTACGAGCACGTGGTGTTCGACGGTGCCCGCCACCATTCCGTGCTGACGCATGCGGAGCTCGCGCCGCAGAGTTTCGCGGTGTTCTCCTTCGGCAAGACCCTGCATGCGACCGGCGTGCGCATCGGTTACTGTGTGGCGCCGCGGGCGATGACGGCGGAGCTGCGCAAGGTGCACCAGTTCAACACCTTCAGCATCGCGCATCCCCTGCAGCACGCCATCGCCGCCTATCTCGCCGAGAAGCCGGACGGCTGGCGCGGGCTCGCGCAGTTTTTCCAGGCCAAGCGCGACCGGTTGCGCGCCGCGCTCGCTGCTTCCGGCTTTCGCCTGCCCCCCGCGCAGGGCACCTATTTCCAGCTGCTCGATTTCAGCGAGTTTGCCCCTCCCGGCGATCTCGCCTTTGCCGAGCGGCTGCTCACCGAGGCCGGCGTCGCCACCATCCCGCTGTCGCCGTTCTACGCCGCGCCGCCGCCCTTGAGCTGCCTGCGTCTGTGCATCGCCAAGCGCGACGACACCCTCGATGAGGGCGCCGCACGGCTCGCGGCATTCGCCGCACGCTCCGGGAAGGGATGAGTGATGACACCATTGCGCGTCACACTGGTGCAGCAGCCGCTCGTGTGGGGCGAGCCCGCCGCCAATCGCGAGCGTTTTGCGGCGCTGCTCACGCCGCTCGCCGGCAGCACGGATCTGGTGGTGCTGCCGGAGACCTTCACCACCGGCTTCAGCATGGAAGTCGAGCGGCTCGGCGAGCCGGCCGGGGGTCCGACGGCTGTGTGGCTCAGCGATCTGGCGCAGGAGCTCGATGCGGCGCTCACCGGCAGCGTCATCACGGCGGACGGCGGTCGCTACTACAACCGGCTGCTGTGGGCCGAGCCGGGCGGCGCGCCGCTGAAGACCTACGACAAGCGGCACCTGTTTCGCATGGGACGGGAGCATCAGCACTTTACGCCCGGCAGCTCCGCCTGGACCGTGCCGTGGCGTGGCTTCAGCATCTGTCCGCTCGTGTGCTACGACCTGCGCTTCCCGGTCTACAGCCGTCGCCGTGCCGGGCTCGACTACGAGCTGCTCATCTACGTGGCCAACTGGCCCGCGCCGCGCTCGCTCGCCTGGCGCACGCTGCTCAAGGCGCGCGCCATCGAGAACCAGGCCTACGTCGTCGGTGTCAACCGCGTTGGACTCGACGGGCGGGACATCGCGCACGCCGGTGACAGCGCCGCGATCGACTACCTGGGGCAGCCGCTCGCGGAGCTCGGCGGTGAGAGCGCGCTCGTCACCGTTGCGCTCGATGCCGGCCGGTTACAGGCCTTCCGCGAGAGATTCCCGGCGCACCTCGATGCCGACCGCTTCACCCTCGAGCTCTGAGAGGTGCGATGAAAAAGCCCACGCGCGTCAACCATCCTCCCGAGGTTCCCCTGCCGCCCGGCAACCGCCCGGTGGTGGCGCCGATCTACCAGAGCGTCAAGTTCGAGTTCGAGACGCTCGCGGAGACCGAGCGCTACCTGCGCGGCGAGCGTCCGGGATTCTTTTATACTCGCTCGGCCAACCCCACGACCCGCCAGCTCGAGCAGCTGTTGGCCGAGCTGCAGGGGCGCGAGGACTGCCTGGTCACGGCGACCGGCGTGGGCGCGATCGCCCAGACGCTGCTCGCGCTCACGCGCGCCGGGGATCACATCCTGTGTTTCGTCGAGACCTACAACCCGACCCGCTATCTGATCCGCCGGGTGCTGGGCCGCTTCGGCGTCACGCATACCATGCTCTCGATCGAGGACACCGCGGGCATCGAGCGCGTGCTCGGCGGCCCGCCGGTACGGCTGGTATATTTCGAGAGCCCGACGAACCCCGTGACCAAGATCGCCGATATTGCCGCCGTCACGCGCGCGGCGCGCGCCGCCCGCGCCCTCACGGTGATGGACAACACCTTCGCCGGCTTTCACCAGCACGGCGAGTTCGACGTGGACGTGTTCGTGCACAGTCTCACCAAGTACGCCTCCGGCGCAGGCGATGTCATGGGCGGGGCGGTGATCGCCCGCGCCGAGCTGATCCGCACCCTGCACACCGACTTCGGCGCGCTCGGCGGCACGCTCGATCCGCACGCCGCCTTCCTGATCCTGCGGGGACTTCGGACTTATTTCGTGCGCTACCAGGCGCAGTGCGAGCGGGCGCTCGCCATCGCGCAGCTGCTCGAAGGCCATGCGGCGGTCGCGCGCGTGCACTACCCCGGTCTGCCGGCGCACCCGCAGCACGCGCTCGCGGCGCTGCAGATGCGCGACTTCGGCAGCATCGTCACCTTCGACCTGCAGGGCGGGGAGGCGGCTGCGCGGCGCTTCGCCGACGCGCTCGAGCTCTTTGCGCTCACCCCGAGCCTAGGCTCGGGCGAGTCCCTGGTGCTCACCGCGCAGATCATGAGTGGGCGCGAGCTGGATGCCGAGCAGCAGCGGATCTCGGCGATCACGCCGGGAACGGTGCGGCTCTCGATCGGTCTTGAGGACCTGGATGATCTGATCGAGGATGTGACCCGGGCGCTCGCCGCCGCGGGGTCCTGAGCGAGGAGGTGACGATGGCGCGGGCCCTGTGCACACTCGCGCAAGCCTGGTGCGCCGCCGCAGTCCTGGCGGTGCCGGTGGTCTGGGGCGCACCGCCGGCGCGCGGCCCCGGGTCGCCGATCATCATGACGGTTCCGGTGCAGCCGGCGCCGCTGGCGTTGCCGGCGGTGATCCACGTGCCCGTGCCGCCACGCGTGCCGGCGCCCGTGGCGACCGCGGGCCCGGAAATCCCGCTCGAGGTCTTCGCCGCCGGCCCTCAAATGTCCGAGCCGCACCTCTCGCCCGACGGCCGCAAGCTGGTTTTCCTCACGAGCGTCGCCGGGCAGCTGCACATCGCGGTGCGCGAGCTGCACAGCGGGCGCGAGCGCATCATCCTCAATGCGGCCGCGGGCGACTTCTCGCTGACCCACTGCGAGTTCAAGACCAACGATCGGCTCCTCTGCCACCTCGAGGGCGTCGCGCGCGGCGGCAACCCCGAGCGGCTGTATCCCGCTTCGCGGCTGCTGGCGGTCGATGCCGACGGCGGCGCGCTGCGTATTCTGTTCCGTAACGCCTTCTTCGCGCGGCTGCCGCCGGCAGCGCGCTCGCAGTTCCAGGACCGGATCATCCACTGGCTGCCGGACGACGCTTATCACGTGCTCATCGAGCTCGGCGATGAGGGCAGCGTCTTTCCCTCGGTCTACAAGCTCGATGTGTACCGGGGGGACCTGAAGCTCGTAGTCCCGTCGCAGCCGCCGGTGATGGACTGGACTGCGGACTCGGCGGGCGTAGTGCGCTTCGGCTACGGCTTCCGGCAGGACACCGGCGTCTACGTCGCCCGCGGCAGCGCGGAGGCGCAGTGGCGCACGCTCGAGGAATTCAAGCGCTTCGACCGCACCCGCTTCGATCCGCTCGCCTTCGGCGCCCGGCCCGACGATCTGCTGGTGTTCGCCCCGTATCAGGGGCGCGCCGCGGTCTGGCAGATCGATCTCGATGCGCCGGCGAGCGGGCTCAAGCTCCTGTTCTCGCGGGCGGACGTCGACGTGGCTGGCATTCTCGAGTGGCCGCTCGACCGCCACGTTACCGGCTTCGTATACGAGACCGACCGGCCGCACACCCATTTCATCGACACGCGCGCGGCGGCGATCGAGGAGACGCTGGAGCGCGCGCTGCCCGGCGCCTATCACGTGGTCGTCGATTCGAGCCGCGACGAAAGCAAGCTGGTTACCGTCTCCTTCAGCGACGTGATGCCGCCGCGCTACCACCTGCTCGATACCGCGACCGGCCGCCTCACCGAGCTCGGGCGCCAGGTCGCGAACCTCGACGAGGCGCGGCTCGCTCACATGAAGCCCGTCACCGTGCCGGGGGCAGGCGGCATCGCGATCCCGGGCTATCTGACGCTGCCTCCGGGAAGTGAGCCGGGTCAGCGTCTGCCCGCCGTGGTGCTGCCGCACGGCGGACCTTACGCACGCGACCACTGGGGCTATGACCCGCTCCTCCAGGTGATTGCGAGCCGCGGTTACGCCGTGCTGCAGCTCAACTTCCGCGGCTCGACCGGCTACGGCGAGCAATGGCGTGATGCGGGGCACCAGGCCTGGGGCACGATCATGCACGAGGACATCACCGCCGGCGCCCACTGGCTCATCGAGCAGGGGATCGCGGATCCCGCGCGCTTAGGCATCGTCGGCTGGAGCTATGGCGGCTACGCGGCGCTCACCGGCGTCGAGAAGGAGCCCGAGCTCTATCGCTGCGCGGTCAGCATCGCGGGGGTGTCCGACATGTCGCAGATGGCCCTCGACGACGAGCGCTTCTACGGCGGCAAGGACTCCGCGGGCGATGCCATGGGGACCGATCCGGCGACACTGCGGGCCGAGTCGCCACTACAGCACGTCGACCGCATCCGGGTGCCGGTGCTGCTGGTGCACGGCGAGGACGACTACACCGTGCTCGCCGAGCAGAGCAAGGCGATGGATCGGGCGCTGGCGAAGCAGGGGCTGCCGCACGAGCTGGTGCTCATCAAGCACGGCGAGCACAGCCTGGTGCGCCCCGAGATGCGGCTGATCCTGTATCAAAAAGTGAGCGAGTTTCTGCGCGCGAACCTGGGTCCCGGCCAGGTTCCCGGTGCCAGCCCGGTGCTCGTCAGCGGCGCAGCAGCCACGCGATGACCGAGACGACCACGCTCACGAGCAGCATGGTCGTCAGCGGAAAGAAGAAGGTAAATCCCGGCCGGCTGATGACGATGTCGCCCGGCAGGCGGAACAGCGGCAGACGCCGCACCGTCGGCCACGAGAGGCCGGCGATCGTCAGCACCACGCCGAGAACGATGAGCGTGCGGTTCATGAGGTGGCGAGCTTAACGCGGAACCGACGCTCAGGGTGCTGGTCCAACGGAGGCACTGTGTTCGCGGAAGGATCCGGAATGAACATCCCGTCGCCAGTGTTGCCTTACGATTTCTCGGACCTCGAGCCCGCCATGTCGCGCGACACGGTGGTATTTCACTTCCTGCGCCATCAGCGGGTGTGCTATGACCGGATGCGCGCCCTGGTGCGCGGCTCCGGCCTCGAGGAGCTGACCCTCGAGGAGCTGATCCGCGTGGCCGAGCGCAGTCCCGCGCACCACGCACTCTATCGTCATGCGGCGGAGGTGTGGAACCACAACGCGTTTTGGCGCTCGATGCGCGCGCACGGCGGCGGCGCCGCCCACGGCCGGGTGGGTGAGGAGCTGCGTAAGCGCTTCGGCTCGTATGAGCGCTTCACTCACAAGCTCATGGCCGCCGCGAGCGCGCACTTCGGCAGCGGCTGGCTGTGGCTGGTATGGCGGGGCGAGGCGCCGGAGATCGTCGTGACGCACGATGCCGCAACACCGCTGGTGCGCGGTGAGACGGTGCTGCTCGCGCTCGACCTGTGGGAGCACGCCTACTATCTCGATCACCAGAACCGTCGCGCGGCCTATGTGGCGATGTTTCTGGACGAGCTGGTGTGCTGGGAGTATCCCAATAGCGTGCTGGAGGAGCTCGGACGCGTGCCGCAGCTCGACGCACAGCGTCCGCACGCGGGCGCTGCAGCGGGTGCGGATCCGCGGGCGGGGCTCACATGAAGCGGCTGCCGGCGCTGCCGGTCGGCGCGGGGCTCAGCTGTCCAGCGCCGGGGGCCGCGCATCAGGGGTACGCGCTCGAAGTGCAGGCGCTCATCCCACGCGCCTAAGTGCGCGGCGGCTCCGAGTCGCTCACGTAGCGGCGCTCGCCGCTTCCCGGATCGTAGAACACCTGCACGGTCTTACCTGTCTGCGGATCCTCGAAGCGTTCGCCGGTCGGCTTCCAGTCTGCCCCCGGTCGCGCATTGCTCGAGCGATAACGCCCCTCGAACACCGTGCCGAGCACGATGAGGCCCCCGAGCCCGAGGGCGTACGCTCCGGCGCCGAATTGACCACGGAGGACGAGGATCACACCGATGAGCGCAAGCACGCCCGCGAACACGAGCAGAACGGTGCGCAGCACTCAGCCCGCCTTGTCGAGCACGACCGCCGTGCCATAGGCAACGATCTCGCTCATCGTCTGGCCGATCTCGGCGGAATCGAAGCGCATCATCACGACGGCGTTGGCCTGCATGAGGCTCGCGTTCTTCACCAGCCGATCGACCGCGTGGCGGCGCGCCTCCTCGAGCAGCTGCGTGTACTCGGTGATCTCGCCTCCTACGATGGAGCGCAGTCCCGCCATGATGTTGCCGCCGAGGCCGCGGCTCCGCACCACGACGCCAAATACCTGACCCTTGACCTCGCGCACCCGGTAACCCGGAACGTTCTCGGTCGTGACGACCAGCATGAATAGCCTTTCAGGCGCACTCCGGTTATGGCTCGGGCGCCGGTGCCGATTCTAGCCCACGCCGCTTATGCTTCAGGTATGGCCCATCTCCTGGTACCCGCCACCACCGGTCGCTCCATGTGCCGCGGCTGCGCGCGGCCCATCGGCCGCGGAGAGCTGCGTTTCGGCGAGCTCCTTCCCAACCCCTATGGCCAGGGCGAGATGACGCTGTGGTTTCATCCGGCGTGCGCGGCCTACAAGCGGCCCGAGCCGCTCCTTGAGGCGCTCGGCGAGACGCGCGAGAACGTGCCGGAGCGGGAGGCTCTCGAGCGCGCGGCGCACAGCAGCCTGGCGCACCGACGCATCCCGCGCATCGACGGCGCCGAGCGCTCGCCGAGCGGGCAAGCCAGGTGCCGCAGCTGTCGCGAGACGATCGCGCGCGGGAGCTGGCGCATCCGCCTGGTGTTTTTCGAAGGTGGGCGCTTCTCGCCCGGCGGCTATGTGCACCTCGCCTGCCGGAAGGCCTACTTCGAGAGCAGCGAGGTCCTGGAGCAGATCCTCCATTTCAGCCCGGGCCTGACCGATCACGAGCGGGAGGAGCTCAAACGAGCGTATGTCGACGACTCAGTTGCTGTGCCCAAAGGCGAGTGATGCGTGCACGAGCCAGATGCTGCTCCACACTCCGAAGGTGAAATAGAGCGACATCCACGGGACCTCGTCCCGCCAGTCCTCCCAGCGGTAGGACACCGTCCAGCGTCTGGAGACGTCCGCGATGCCATCGACGACGCTCAGGCATTCATGTCGCCGGGCTTGGTCGGCACGCCACCGCGACCAGTACATCGGGACGTCGTAGACGACGATGAACGCGACATAGAGGATGCCCCCGGCGATCATTGAGGGATAGGCCGCAAGCTCATGCGGCCCGATCACCAACAGGCCGGCAACCGTGAGGGCTGCCGCCAGTCCCCACAATGAATTCTCGACGGCGTGAGCGCGCTGCTCGGTGGTCAGCACGGCATACCACGAGCAGGCTTCGGCGAGCACGATGAGGGGGATTACGGCCAGTGACATCGCTTGCGCGACCGGGTTACCGCCCAACGCCGCGGCGCGGTGCAGGACGAGGGCCCACTGGGCGGCGAAACACAATTCAGCCACAGTGGCGACCGACCGTCCGACGAGCACGCTGGAGAGTCGCGAGTCGATGAGAACGACGCGCGGGATGTCGATCACGGGCAGGAAGGAACGGAACGCGCATCCCGCCACATACACGGCGGACAGCAGCAGCTGCGTGTACCAGGCAGGGTCGGTGCCGACGGGCGTCAAGGTGTGTTCACGCGTGACAGCGACGGCGGCCAGCGACCAGAGAGCGACGTTCAGCGCAGCGATCGCACGGAGCGATGTGTGCCACCAGGCGGTGGCGTGCGATCTCACAGACGGGAGAGTGGGTGTGGTCAGCGGCTCATTCAGGCGGCCCGCTCGATGGCGGGACGCTCCGCGGTGCTCCGCGGCAGCGGCCCCGGGCGGCAGGTGATCAGATTAGCCTCGAATTCGCGCGTGCACGCCGTCCAACTCGACTGCAAAGCACGGGCGCGGCAGGCGCGCGGGTCGAGCAGCAGCGCCCGCTCCGCCGCTTTGCCGAGATCCCGATCGAGCGCCCCGGTCACGCCATCGTCGACGACGTCGATCGGGCCCGTGACGGGGAAAGCCGCCACCGGCACGCCGCAGGCCATCGCCTCGAGATTCACCAGGCCAAAGGTATCGGTGAGACTCGGGAAGACCATCACGTCAGCCGCGGCGAGGTGGGCGGCGAGGTCCTCGCCGTGGCGAAAGCCCGCGTACGTGGCCTCCGGGTACTGCGCCTCGAGACGCGCCCGCTCGGGCCCGTCTCCGATCACGATCTTCGAGCCGCGCCACGGCATCCCGAGGAACGCGTCCACATTCTTCTCGACCGCCAGGCGTCCCACGTACGCGGCGATGGGGCGCGGCAATTGCAGGAACTCCTTGGCTTTCGGCCGGAACAATTCCGTGTCCACGCCGCGCCGCCAGCGCACGAGGTTGCGGAAACCCCGCTCACGGAGCTCACTCTCGACCGACTGCGTGCTCACCATGCAGCGGTACGCGGCGGCATGAAAGCGGCGCAGAGCCGCATACGAGAGCCACAGCGGTATCGGCCAGCGGGACTGCAGGTACTGCGGAAACTGCGTGTGATAGGAGGTCGTGAAACGCCAGCCGTTTCTCAGGCACAAGCGTCGCGCGGCGAATCCGAGCGGACCCTCCGTCGCGACATGCACCGCCTGCGGGCGGAAGAAGCGGAGCTTGCGCGCCAGAGCTGCCATCGGCCGCACGGCCACACGGATCTCGGGGTAGCTCGGGCAGGGGATGGTGCGGAAATCGCGCGGCGCGGTGATCATCACCTCGTGGCCGAATCTGACGAGCCACGCGGCGGTCTGTGCCAGGGTGTTGACGACGCCGTTGGTCTGCGGAAACCAGGCGTCTGTCACGATCATGATTTTCATGGTGCGGCGCACATGCTCAGGCAGGATCGTGACAAAGGTGTGAACGC
>Ga0335079_10007038_pt1 | contig 12826 bp, 9 predicted proteins | sample Lox_Sample_33_FD_206719 | JGI IMG/M metagenome (GOLD analysis project Ga0335079, IMG submission 206719) | Soil microbial communities from Loxahatchee National Wildlife Refuge, Florida, United States - Lox_Sample_3.3 | ecosystem: Environmental > Terrestrial > Soil > Wetlands | place: USA: Florida... | reverse complement strand
CACCGTCGATCGCGATCGTGTCGATGAAGCCCTCGTGGCCCTCGATGAACTCCTCGACCGCGATCGATGCGCCGCGCTCGACGCCCGAGGCCGCGATCGCCCGCTCGAGCTCGGCAGGCGTGTCGATGCGCAGCGTGCCCGCGGCGCCGGCGCCGGCGCGCGGCTTCAGGACCAGCGGGAAGCCGACGCGCGCGGCGAATTCCCGCACCGTGCGCGCGTCGTCGGCGCTCGTCGACTGCGCGCACGGGATCCCGGCCTCGCGCAGCGCCTGCTTCATCGCCGGCTTGTCGCGGCACAGCCACGCCGTGCGCACCGAGATCCCGGGGATGCCGCTCGCCTCGCGGACGCGCGCGACGGGCAGGATGTGCGCCTCGATCGTCGCCTCGAGGCGGTCCACCCAGACGCGGCCCTGCACGCGGCGCACCACCGACAAGAGCGCCGCCTCGTCGACCACCGAGCGCACCTGCTCGTAGTGGGCAAGCCAGTCCTTGAGGTCGGGGTCGAGCGCCTGCAGCGGGCGCTCGCCGATGCCGATGACCCGCGCGCCGCAGGCCGCGAGGCCGCGCACGAACTCGCGCTGGTAGTACGGAAACGCCGGCTCCACGAAGATCACGTTCATCGCCGCACCGCCTTCCCGGCTCAGTCGGGACCGACGAGCCGCCGGTACTCGTCGATGTACAGCGCGCCCTGCCGCTCCCACGAGTAGTCCTGCGCCATCGCGTTCGCGACCAGCTGCTTCCAGTGCACGGGCTGGCGGTAGAGCGCGAGCGCCTCGTCGATCGCCCAGCGGAGCCCCGCCGCGTCGTAGTGCTCGAACACGATCCCGGTGCCGCTGCCGTGCGCCGGCGAGTACAGCGACACCGAGTCCGCGAGCCCGCCGGTGCGGCGCACGATCGGCACCGTGCCGTAGCGCAGGCTGTACATCTGGTTGAGCCCGCAGGGCTCGTAGCGCGAGGGCATCAGGAACGCATCGGAGGCCGCCTCGATCCAGTGCGCGAGCTCCTCGCTGTAGCCGCGATGGAACATGACGCGGCCGGGGAACGCGTGCTCGAGCCGCGCGAAGAAATCCTCGAAGCGCTGCTCGCCGGAGCCGAGCGCCACGAGCGAGGCGTCGCTCGCGCGCAGCAGCCCCGGCAGCACCGCGATCAGCAGGTCGATGCCCTTCTGCACGACCAGGCGGCTGACGATGCCAAGGAGCGGCGTCGCGGGGCCCGCGCGCAGCCCGGTGCGCTCGAGGAACAGCCGCTTCAGCGCCGCCTTGCCCGCAAGCTCCCCCGGCGTGTAGTGCAGCGGCAGGTACGGGTCGTGGGCCGGGTCCCATTCGTCGTAGTCGACGCCGTTCAGGATCCCGACGAGCCGGTCGCCGCGCGCGCGCAGGAACGGATCGAGCCCGAGGCTGTACTCGGGCGTGCAGATCTCGCGCGCGTAGGTCGGGCTCACGGTCGTCACGAGGTCGGCGTACAGGATGCCGTGCAGCATCGAGTTGACGCGCCCGGCCTTGAGGTCGTCCTGGTGCAGCAGCGTCGTCGCCGCCCCGAGGCCGATCTCCGGCGCCTGCGCGGCCCCGAACACGCCCTGGTAGCCGATGTTGTGGATCGTCAGCACCGAGCGGGTCGCCTCGAACAGCCGGTCCCACGCGTACGTCGACTTCAGCAGCAGCGGCCCGAACGCCGTGTGCCAGTCATTGCAGTGCAGGACGTGCGGCGCGAAGCCCATGCGCTGCGCGCACTCGAGCGCGGCGCGGGTCAGGAGCAGGAAGCGGCGGTGCTCGTCGGCGTCGGCGGAGTAGACTCCCGGACGGTCGTAGAGCGCGGGGCAGTCGACGAAGTAGAGCGGCAGGTCCGAGCCCGGCGCCGCGCCGGTCAGGATCCGGTAGCGGTAGCGGTGGGTCCCGAGCGCGAGCTCGAGGCCTTGCAGGAACTCGACGGGCGCGAGCGCAAGGCCGCGCTCGGCAATGCGCCGGTAGTAGGGCACGAACACGCGCACGTCGTCGCCGCGCCGGTACAGGAAGCGCGTCAGGGCCGTCGAGACGTCGGCGAGGCCGCCGGTCTTGGCGAGCGGCGCGTACTCGGCGGAGACGAACAGGACGCGGTACGGCACGACTGGCAGTATATCGAAGGGTCCCGGACGCGCCGGCGGGGAGGCGGGGGATGAACGTGCTGATGCTCTCGCCCGGCTATCCGGCCGAGATGCCCGAGTTCACGCGCGGGCTCGCCGAGGTCGGCGCGACCGTGATCGGCGTCGGCGACCAGCCGGCGGCGGCGCTCCCGGAGCGCGCGCGGCGCGCGCTCGCCGCGTACGTGCAGGTGCACTCGCTCTTTGACGAGGCGCGCACCGTCTCGGAGCTGAAGGCCGAGCTCGGCGGACGGCGCATCGACCGCGTCGAGTCGCTGTGGGAGCCGCTGATGCTGCTCGCCGCGCGGCTCCGCGAGGCGCTCGGGGTGGCGGGCCTCGACGTCGCGGCCACGGTGCCGTTTCGCGACAAGGAGGCGATGAAGCGCAAGCTCGACGCCGCCGGCATCCGCACGCCGCGCCACGTCGCCGCGCACAGCGTCGCCGAGTGCTGGGACGCCGCGGACCGGATCGGCTTCCCGGTGATCCTGAAGCCGATCGCCGGCGCGGGCTCGGCCGACACCTGGCGCTGCGACGATGCCGACGAGCTGCGCGCCGTGCTGCCGCGGATCGCGCACGTGCCGACCGTCAGCGTCGAGGAATTCGTCGACGGCGAGGAGTTCACCTTCGACACGGTCGCGATCGACGGCGAGGTCCGCTACTACAACGTCGCCTGGTACCGGCCGCGGCCGCTGATCGCGCGCAGCAACGAGTGGATCAGCCCGCAGGTGGTCGCGCTACGCGATCCCGATGCGCCCGAGCTTGCCGGTGGCGTCGCGATGGGCCACGCGGTGATCCGCGCCCTCGGATTCGAGAGCGGCTTCACGCACATGGAGTGGTACCGCAAGGCCGACGGCGAGGTCGTGTTCGGCGAGATCGGCGCGCGGCCGCCGGGCGCGCACCAGGTCGACCAGATGAACTTCGCCTGCGACTTCGACGTGTTCCGCGAGTGGGCGCGGGCCGTGACCGCGCGGCGCTTCGAGGCGCGCATCGAGCGGCGCTACAACGTCGCGACGATCTTCAAGCGCGCGCAGGGGCAGGGGACGATCCGCGCCATCACCGGCCTCGACGAGATCGTGCGCAAGTACGGCCCGGCGATCGCCTGGAACCACCTGCTGCCGGTCGGCGCGCCGCGCCGCAACTGGAAGCAGACGCTGGTGTCGGACGGCTTCCTGCTGATCCGCCACCCGGAGCTGCAGACGACGCTCGCGATCGCCGACGAGATCGGCGAGCGCGTGCAGCTCCACGCCCGCTGAATCCGCGCCGTGCGCATCCGTCACCGGAGGTTGCCCCCGCCATGAAGAGTCGGACCCTGCCCGCGGCGCTCGCGCCGCTGCTGTGGCTGCTCGCCGCCGCCACGCGCGCCGACGTCGCGCCCGACACCGCCGAGCCCGGCTCCGTCGAGGAGATCGCGCGCGCGACCACCGAGGCGCGCTTCCTGTCGCCGTGGGTCGCCTACCTGCCGGAATCGGCGACGGTGCCGAGCCCGCGCGCCTACCTGCACCGCATCCCGGGCGCGCCGGGCGAGCTCGTCGAGTCGGCGCAGGCCTACGGGTACTGCCGCGCGCTCGCGGCGGCCTCGCCGCGCGTCAAGCTCTTCACGATCGGCCGCTCCGAGGAGGGCCGCGACATCGTGCTGCTCGCGATCGCCGACGAGGCCGGCATCCGGGACCTCGAGCGGCTGAAGCAGGCGACCGCGACGCTCGCCGACCCGCGCCGCGCGGACCCCGGCACCGCGGCGCGGCTGATCGACGGCGCGCGGCCGATCTACTACTTCAACGCGGCGCTGCACTCCGACGAGACGGGCTCGACCGAGTCGGTGCTCGAGCTCGCCTACCGGCTCGCGGTCTCCGAGCAGCCGATGATCCGCCGGATCCGCTCGAACCTCGTCGTGCTGATCAACCCGGTCTCGAACCCGGACGGCCGCGACAAGCAGGTCGAGTGGTTCTACCGCTACCTGAAGGGCCGGACCGACCGCGCGCTGCTGCCGCGCCAGGCGCCGCCCTACTGGTCGCGCTACGCCTTCGTCGACATCAACCGCGACGCGCACCAGCAGACCCACGAGACGACCAAGGCCGTGCACCGGATGTTCCACGAGTGGCACCCGACGGTCGTGCACGACCTGCACGAGGCGGTGGCGCTGCTGATGACCTGGAACGGCACCGGACCCTACAACCCGAACATCGACCCGCTGACCTTCAGCGAGTTCCTCGAGCTCAGCTTCCACGAGGTGCAGGCGATGAACGGCCTCGGCATGCCGGGCGTGTCGACCTGGAACTTCGGTGAGGGCTTCGCGCACCTGTTCCTCGACTCGGTCGCGATGAACCACAACTCGATCGGGCGCGGCTACGAGACCTGGGGCAACGGCAGCGCCGAGACCCTCACCTGGACGCTCGGACCGGAGGACACGAGCCGCGAGTGGTGGCGGCTCGTGCCGCCGCCCGCGACCGAGTTCGCCTGGTCGGCGCGCGACAACGTCAACTACAACGAGACCGCGGCGCTCGCCGCGCTCGACTGGAGCGCGCTGCACGCGCACGAGCTCCTGTCGAACTTCTACCAGAAGGGCTACCACTCCTGGCGCAAGGGCCTCGACGAGCCGCCGTTCGGCTTCCTGATCCCGGCCGACCAGGGGGATCCCGCGCGCGTCGCGGCGCTCGTCGCGCGGCTGATCGCCCAGCACATCGAGGTCGGGCGTGCGAGCGCGCCGTTCGCGGTCCGCGAGGGCACGTTCCCGGCCGGCACCTACGTGGTCCGGCTCGACCAGCCCTACCGGAACTACGCGGTCGATCTCTTGCTCCCGCAGCACTACCCGAAGGACGGCGGCGAGCCCTACGACGACGTCTCGTGGTCGCTGCCCGCGCACTATCACCTCGACGTCGTGCCGAGCGCCGACCCGGCGGTCCGCGCGGCGGCGATCGAGCCCCTCGCGTCGGCGCCGGTCGTCCGCGGCCGGGTCAACGGCGCCGGCACGGTGTACCTGCTGCGCGACACGGGCCAGGAGGGGCTCCTCGAGGCGCGCTACCGGCTCGCCCGCGAGCCGATCGAGATCGCCGAACGCGCCTTCAGCGCGGGCGGACGCGAGTACCCGGCAGGCTCGTGGATCCTGAAGTCGCGCGCCGGGCTCGCGACGCCGCTCGCCGCGGTCGCCGCCGACCTCGGCCTCGACTTCGACGCGGTCGGCGAGGTTCCCGCGGTCCCGCGTCACGCGGCGCCCGCGGCCCGGCTCGGCGTCTACGTGCCGTGGGCCGACACCGACTCGATCGGCTGGATCCGCTATGCGCTCGACCAGCGCCACGTGCCCTATGCCTACGTCCGCGACGAGGACGTCCGGGCGGGGCACCTGCGCGAGCGCTACGACGTGCTGATCTACGGCCACGTCGACCTCGAGCTCGCCGAGCAGATCCAGGGCATCCCGAAGGCCTGGGGCCCGATGCCGTTCAAGAAGACCGCGGCGACGCCGGCGTTCGGCACGCCGGCCGAGTCCGACGACATCACCGGCGGGCTCGGCGGGGCGGGACTCGCGAACCTGGGCGAGTTCGTCGAGCGCGGGGGCCTGCTGGTCACGCTCGGCAACGGCACGATGCTGCCGCTCGAGGCGGGCCTCGTGCGCGGCGTGCGCCGCGAGGCCGGCGGCGTGCCGCGCTCGAGCCAGGGCGGGGGCGCGGATGCCGCGGCGGCGGCGCAGCAGGCGGCGACGCGCACGCCGGGCGCGCACCTGCGGGTCAGCTTCGCGCGCCCCGATCATCCGCTCGCCTACGGCTACCCGGCACGCACCCACGTGTTCCGGCAGAACTTCGCGCTCTACTCGACGCCGCGCCGCTGGCTGCGGATGGCCTACTGCACGACCTGCCTCGATGGCCCGTACGATCCGAGCGGGGTCGTGCTCGAGTGGGGCGACCGCGACGGCGCGCCGCTCGTCGTCAGCGGCCAGGCCTGGGGCGAGGCCAACCTCGTCGGCCGCTGGGCGATCCTCGACGCGCCGGTCGGCATGGGCCACGTGGTCGCGTTCAACTTCAACCCGCTGCACCGCGACCTCAACCGCGGCGATCAGCGGCTCGTCTGGAACGCGGTGCTGAACTGGCAGGCGATCGTGTCGGCGCACGCGGGCCCGCACTGAGCCCGGGAGGGACGCGGCGTCGCCCCGGGGCCGGCCAATCCGCTGTGCTAACGTAGCTCCGATCCGGTCGATGGCGATCGGCGCGACGACAACAAGAACGCTCCGGGGAGGCGTGATGTATCAGCGACCCGACCGCCCGCGCACGATCGGCGGCGTGCTCGACGATGCGGTGCGGCTGTACCGGGTGAGCGCACGCTACTGGTGGCTGCCGAGCCTGCTGCTCGCGCTGCTCGCGACCGCGGCCGAGTCCTACTACGCGCTGCAGATCGGTCCGCGGCCGACGCCCGGGTCGATGATGGCGCTTTACAAGTCGCCGCAGATGATCCTGACGTTCGGGATCCGGATGCTCCTGACCGTGTATCTCTACATGGTCATGCAGGTCAGCATGGCCGCCATCGCGACCGGCGCGGATCTGCCGCTCGCGGGCGCGTTCCGCAAGGCCCTGCGGCTGCTGCCGGCGACGATCCTGGGCACGATCGCGAGCCTGCTCGCGAGCCTCGTCGGCCTGGTCCTGCTGATCATCCCGGGCGTCTACGTGTTCGGGCGCCTTTACTACTGGTCGGCGGCGCTGTGCATCGACCAGCCCGAGACGCTCGGCTCGCTCGCCGCAAGCTGGCGGGTCGTCAAGGGCCACTGGTGGCGCTCGGCCGCCATCCTGACGGTGCTCTTCTTCCTCGTGATCGCGATGCTCGTCGTGATGATGGTCGTCGAAGGCGCGCTCGTCGGGATCCTGCGACCGACGTCCTTGTCCGGCTTCGTCGCGGTCCAGTCGGTCGCGCAGGTCCTCAACATCGTCGTCGTGCCGGCGGCGCCGGCGGCGGCGATCGCCACGTACCTGGATCTGCGGCTGAGGGCCGAGGGCAGCGACCTCGAGGCGCGGGTCAAGCAACTCGCGGGCTGAGCCGTGCGCGCGCTGGTGCTGCTCGGGGCCGTGCTGCTCGCGACGGGCGCCGGCGCCGAACCGCGCGACGTCGTCGCCGCGTGCGCGAAGCGGCTCGGCAAGGCCGACGTCGGCCTCGCCGCGATCGAGAGGCGCTGCCCGGACGTTCGCGAGGCGCTCGATGCGATCGGCATACGCGCGCTCTACGGGCCCGCGACGCGCGATGCGCTCTACGGCCAGCCGCTGCTCGACTCGCTCGCGCTGATGGACCGGCCGGTCAGCGACGCCGGCCGGGTCCCGGCCCTCGCGACGCTGCCCGCGGCGCTGCAGTCGCTCGGCGAGCGGCCGGCCGAGGTCGGCTGGTGGCAGCGGCTGAAGGCCTGGCTGATCGAGCACCTGCGCATCCATCCCGGCAGGGACGCCTCCGGCGATCCGTTCGCGTGGCTCGGCAAGTGGCTGTCGAAGCTGTCGCTGTCGGAGGCGGCGTTCACGCTGCTCTACTACGTGCTGCTCGCGCTGATGCTGGCGGGCGCGGGCGCCGTGCTGATCAACGAGCTGCGGGCGTCGGGCCGGCTCCCGGCGCGCGCGCGCGTGCTGCGCGGCACGCCCGGTGGCGCGATCGCAGCCGCCGGCGAGGCAGCGCTGTCGATCGCGGACGTCGAACGCGCGCCCGCGTCCGGCCGCGCGCGGCTGCTGTTGAAATTCGTCATCGAGCGGCTCGCCGCCACCGGGCGCCTGCCGGGCGCACGCAGCCTCACGCACCGCGAGCTCGCCTCGAGGGCGCAGCTCGACGAGCCCGCCGCGCGCGAGCGGCTTGCGAACCTCGCCGCGCTCGCCGAGCGCCAGCTGTTCGGCGGCGAGGCGGTTCCGGAGGCCACGCTCGCGCCCGGCCTCGCCGAGGGCAGGGCGCTCGCGATGGCGCTCGCGCAGGCACCGGGGGCAGGCCCTTGAAGGACCGCCTCGTGGTTCTCGGGCTCGCGCTCGCGGCGCTCCTGGCGTTCTGGGCGCTGTTCCTGCCGAAGCCGGCCCCGCCGGCGGCCGCGCGCACGCGGCCGGTGTCGAGCGATGCGGGGCGCGACGGCTACCTCGGCCTCGTGCGCTGGCTCGAGGCCGAGAAGGTCCCGGTCCTCGCGTGGCGGCACCGCTATGCCGAGCTCAACGACAAGGCGGCCGTGCCCGGCGCCGCCGGCAACGTGCTGGTCACGACGATGCCCCACAAGGTCCCGGTCAGCGCGGCGGAGATGCAGGTGCTCGACGAGTGGATCGGGCGCGGCAACACGCTCCTCGTGATGGCGGCACTCGACGACACGCCGCGCTGGTCGCTGGCCCAGGCCGAGCGCTTCGAGTCGGACCTGCAGCGCGTGACGCGCCTCAAGTTCACGGTGATCGACGAAGGGGGCGCCGCCGGGCCCGACTCGGCCGCGGAGGCGCTCGAGAAGGCGTTCGAGCCGGTGCGCGCGAGCCTTGAGCCCGTGGCGCCGCACGCGCTCTTCGCCGGCGTCGGGCGCATCGCGACCTCGAGCGAGCTGCCGGCGTCGCGCTGGAAGGCGCGGCCGATGGACATCTCGCCGGTCCTCGAGCTCGCGCACCGCGCCGACACCGGCGATGCCGCGGTCTGGCTGAAGCGCCAGCGCAGCGGCCGCGTGATCGTGTGCGGATTCGCGACGCCCTGGTCGAACGCGATGCTCGGCGAGGCCGACAACGGCCGCTGGCTCGCGGCGGTGCTCGCGATGACGCTGGGAGCGCACGGCAGGGTGCTGCTCGACGACATGCACCAGGACCTCGGCGACGAGTACAACGCGAAGGCATTCTTCGGCGACCCGCGCCTGCACCGCACGCTCGGCTGGATCGTGCTGCTGTGGCTCGCCTACGTCGTCGGCGTGCGCACGCTCCGGCCGCAGGCACCGGCGGTCGCTGCGGTCGACGACACCGCATTCCTCGCAACCAGCGCCGGCTTCTTCGCGAACGCGCTCGCGCCCGCGACGGTGGGCGTGCGGCTCTGCGGGCACTTCTTCAACCGGATCCGGCGCCGCCTCGGACTGCGCGAGAGCGGCCTGCCGGTCTGGGAATGGCTCGAGTCGCACGCGCGGATCGAGCCGGACGATCTCGAGCGGCTGCGCCGTCTCTACGAGCGCGCCGACGCCGGCCGCTCGGTCGACCTCGCGGCGCTCGGCCGACTGCTGCAGAAACTGTCGAGGAGACTGGAATGACGACTGCCTTACAGGACCTGGAAGCGCGCCTGCAGGCGACGATCGGCGGCTCGCTGATCGGCATGCAGAGCGTCGTGCGGGCGCTGACGACGGCGGTCGTCGCGCGCGGCCACGTGCTCGTGCAGGGCGTGCCGGGGCTCGGCAAGACGCGCCTCAGCAAGGCGCTCGCGGCGGCGCTCGGCGGCTCGTTCAAGCGCATCCAGGGGACGGCCGACCTGATGCCCTCCGACATCATCGGCGTGCACGTCTACGAGGCGGCGACCAGCAGCTTCGTGTTCCGGCGCGGACCGCTGTTCGCCGACGTCCTCTTGTTCGACGAGATCAACCGCACCGGGCCCAAGACGCAGTCGGCGCTGCTCGAGGCGATGGAGGAGCGGCAGGTCTCGGCCGAGGGCCGCCTCTACACGCTCGCCCCGGACTTCTTCGTGATCGCGACCCAGAACCCGCGCGACTTCGAGGGCACCTACCCGCTGCCCGAGTCGCAGCTCGACCGCTTCATGATGCGCATCGACATCGGCTATCCGAGTGCCGAGAGCGAGGTCGAGGTGCTCGCGCGCTTCGGCGCGCTCGACGACGGCACGACGCCGGCGGTCGAGCCGGTCGCCGCCGGCGCGATCGCGGCCGCGCGGCGCGACGCCGAGGCCGTGCACGTCGCACCGGAGCTCACCGCCTACGTACAGGCGCTTGCGCGCGCGACCCGCGAGCACGCGCGCCTCGAGCTCGGCCTCTCGACCCGCGGCGCGCTCGCGGTGATCCGCGCCGCGCGGATCACCGCCGGGCTCAACGGCGCGGGCTTCGCGACGCCCGACGACGTGCGCGCGGTGCTGCCGCTCGTCGTCCCGCACCGGCTGCTGCTCGCGACCGATGCGGTGCTCGACGGCATCGGCATCGCCGACGTCGTTGCCGAGGTCACCGCGCAGGTCGAGGTGCCGCGCTGATGGCACGCGACGCACCGCGCCGGAGCGCGCCCGCGCAGGGGCCGCGGTGAGCCTGCGGCAGAACGCCTTCGCGCTGCTCGCCGTGACCGCGCTGCTCGCGGTCATCGGCGACTGGGCGCTGCCGGCGTCGATGCCGAGCCTGTGGCGCTTGCTGCTCGCGCTCTTCCTCGCCGGGCTCGCCTACGAGCGCTGGGTCACGGGTCGCGCGGGGCTCGGGCTCGCCGTGCGCGCGCCGCCGCGCTGGCCGCTCGGGCGCCACGTGCACGCGCTCGTCGAGTTCTCGCTGCAGGGCACGCGTCCGTGCACGCTCGAGTGGGCGCCGGCGCTGCCGCCGGACGTCGAGGCCGACTCGCGCGTCCGGCAGGTCAGGGTCGAGGCGGGGACCGCGCCGGTGGCGCTCGAGGCGGTCGCGCGCCGGCTGGGACCGCGGCGCTGGCCCGCCCAGCGCTGCCGGATCGCGGGACCCCTGGGACTCGCCTGGTGGCCGCGAAGCCTCGCCGCGGCCTGCGAACTCAGCGTCGTGCCCGACACCGCCGGTCACGGCCGCCCGGCACCCGGTCTCGCGGCGGGCGGCGCCGGCGCGAGCGCCCGCGTCGGGGCCGGCGCCGAGGTCGCCCAGCTGCGCGACTACCGGCCGGGCGACTCGACCCGGTCGATCGACTGGAAGGCGAGCGCGCGCCGCGGCCAGCTCGTGAGCCGCGACTACCTCGAGGACCAGCACCTCGACATCGTGGTCGCGCTCGACGTCGGTCGCGGCAGCGGCGTCGTCTGCGACGACCTCGACCGGCTCGGCCACTACGTCAACACCGCGGCGCGCTTCGCCGACTACGCGCTCGCCAACGACGACCAGGTCGGCCTCGTCGTGTACGCGGACCGGCCGCTGCGCGCGCTGCCGCCGTCGCGCGGGCCGGCGGCCGCGGGCCGCATCCGCGGCATCCTCGGCGCGCTCGAGGTCCAGCCGGCCGAGTCGAACCCGCTGAACGCGGCCGCGCACATCCGCTCGCTCGTGCGCAGGCGCTGCCTCGTGATCCTGCTGACCGACATCGAGGCCGAGGGCCACGGCGGCGCGCTCGCGGGCGCGGTGCGCCTGCTGACGCCGCAGCACCTGCCGTTCGTCATCGGCCTCAAGAGCCACGCGCTCGAGCACTATGCCGAGCGGTCCGCGAGCGACTGGCTCGCGCCGTACCGGCTGCTGGCCGCCGACGAGCAGCGGCTCCACGAGCGGCGCGGCATCGCGGCGCTCGCGCGCGGCGGCGTGCGGGCGCTGCTGGTCCGCCCGCGCGAGCTGGAGCGCACGCTATTTGAGGCTTACGCCACCTTCCGCCGCCAGCGCCTCGTCTGAGCCCTTGCGGCGGCGACCGAACAGGCGGCCGGACAGCGCCGCGAGCATCAGCAGGAAGTAGAGCACGCCGATCGCGATGCGCGCGCCGAACGGGACGCGCGGATCGGGCGAGACGTAGCCCTCGATCAGCCCGCAGCCGACCAGCAGCAGCGCGCACAGCAGCAGGAGCGCGGCGAGGCGCGCCGTGCAGCGCTCGAAGGACTCGCGGCGCGTCGGGTAATCGGGCCGGATCAGCGACTCGCCGAGCGCGACGCCGGCGGCACCCGCGATGCACACCACCGAGAGCTCGACCGGGCCGTGCGCGGCGACGAAGCGCAGCAGCGCCCCGCCGAGCCCGTACTGGTGCACGAACGCGAAGGTCGCGCCGAGCAGCAGCCCGTTGATCCCGATCAGGTACAGCGTGCCGATGCCGAAGAACACGCCGGCGCAGAACGCCGCGATGCTGACCGCGACGTTGTTCGACAGGATCCGGATCGAGAGCACCGCCGACGGCGTGACGTTCAGCAGCCCGTCGGTCCACAGCTCGCCGCGCTCGACGTTGTCGATCATCTCGCGGCTCGCGACCAGGTTGATCAGCGAAGGGTACGTCGAGATCAGCCACCAGCCGGCGCCGAGCGTCAGCACGAACCACGCGACGACGCACCACAGCGGCGTGCGCAGCGAGGCGACCACCGCCGGGATGTCGTCGCGAAACAGCTGCAGCAGCGCCGCGCGCGTGTGCCGCGGCGGCCTGAAGATCGCCGCGTGATAGGCGGCGTAGACGCCCTCGAGCGCGCGCGCGACGCCGCTCCCCGGCAGCTGCCGGCGCACCGTCGCGAGGTCGCGCGCGAGGCTGCGGTAGCCCTCCAGCGTCGCGACCGCCTCGTCGACCGACTCGCGGCGCTGGCGCAGCCCGGCGACCGCGGCGCCGAGCGTGCGCCAGGTCGCGGCGCGCGCCCGCAGCCAGCTCTGCGCCGCCGCGCTCATGCGCCCGACCGCGGCGCGACCAGACCCTGCAGGCGCCGGCGCAGCTCCTCGGCGCCGAGCGCATGAAGCGCGTCGTGCTCGGCGGGCGAGCCGAAGCGCCCGAGCACCGCGCGCGCGAGCTCGAGCCTGCGGTCGGCGGCGAGCTCGGTCCAGCGCCGCAGCAGCTCGTTGACGATCTCGACCATCGACGGGTCGAGGCCGTGCTCGGCGGCACCGAAGTGCGCGAGCGCATCGCCGCCGGTGCCCTCGTCGATGACCAGC
>Ga0335079_10007037_pt1 | contig 12826 bp, 13 predicted proteins | sample Lox_Sample_33_FD_206719 | JGI IMG/M metagenome (GOLD analysis project Ga0335079, IMG submission 206719) | Soil microbial communities from Loxahatchee National Wildlife Refuge, Florida, United States - Lox_Sample_3.3 | ecosystem: Environmental > Terrestrial > Soil > Wetlands | place: USA... | reverse complement strand
ACCACAGACAGCGCCCCCGAGGGTTGCCTGAAACGTAATATCCTCAGTCGCAGCGGGCGTTGGGTGGTCTCGACCGACAAAAGATCACGCCAGTCGAAGTAGCATATTTCTGTCCTGCAAGCGTGCGTGGAAATCGACGGCCTCGAGGGCGGGGGGCCTGGACAAGAATCTAGTCGAAAGAATCAGGAAGGGGAAGGAAATCAACGAGAACCTCAACGAGTCAGCAGACACGCTCGGGAGACTGATGAGCAAAGGACGGGAGGAAAGCGGGACCCTCTATGGCATCAGTCTGTTCAGGGTCGCGCCGCTGGGCGAAGCTCGCCGGGAGCTTGCTGAATTCGGAGACGATGAAGATGTCCCGCGGCCAATCGAGCGATAACGGGACTCGGATTCTGTGCTGGTGCGGGGGGAGGGATTCGAACCCTCGAACCCCTAAGGGATGAGGTCCTGAGCCTCACGCCGTTGACCAGGCTGGGCGACCCCCGCGTCGTCCCGGCGAGCCCAAGCTTCGCTTTATGAACGTTCAACACTTTCGCCCGCCTCTCTCTTGCCCAACGAGGTCCCATGCGCGTCCTGCGTTAAATTCCCGCGGAACTTCACGCCCGCATAATGCCCAGGTTGCACTATCTCTACGAGCAGGTGGCAAGCGGCAGGGAGCGCTTCGTCTACTACTGCTCGAGTTGCCGCTGCGTCCTCCGCGTCAGGCGCGACCTTGGTCCTGCCGGGGAGACCGTGGGCTCTCTGAACGGGCACTGCATGGGGTGCGGCGGCCTCCTCGAAGGGAGCGTCGAGTGCAGGTTCGCCCCAGTGCCTGACGACTGGTCAGACGTCTTCCTTACCACCCCGCCAGTACAGAAGAGGGAGGCGATTTTCCAGAAGGCGTCATCCATCCCGCACTTCTCCCTCGGCTTTCCGCGCCTCGATTCGCTACTAAGGCCATTCTCCGAAGGGCGCACAATCTTGCTCAGTGGGGAGGCGTCGTCCATCGTGGCCGAACTGGCCTCGCTCAGGGCCCAACTCCCGATTGAGTCTGGAGGCCTCGACTCGGCGGTCCTTTTCATCGACGGGGGGAACCGCTCGGATCCCTACCTCTTCTCCTCCTTCGCCAAACAGAGGGGCCTCAAACCATCGGTGGCCATGAGGCGCGTGGCTTCCTGTCGAGTCTTTACCTTCTACCAGCTCGCCGCCCTCGTCTCGGAGCACCTCATGCGGGCGGTCGAGGACTACGGGACGAGGCTGGTGGTAATCTGCGACATACTCGGCACATTCAACGAGCCAGAGCTGGAAGAAAGGGAGGCGCGGCGGGTGCTGGGCGCCGTTGAGGAGGGCATCGAGAAGGTGAAGAGGCAGGCCCTCGTAATCGCGACCCAGACTTCTCCCAACAAATACAACGATTTAGTCGCTTCCTGGGCAGACGCCCAGGTCTGCCTGTCGTCTGATCGAGGCAGAATCAGGGCGGAACTCGTCAAGCACAGGAGCAGGCTCCCGGGAGAGACTACGTTCGGGCTAGGACAGCTCCTCAGGGCCACAAGGACAGGAGGAGCCCACTGATGGGGCGGACCATACCTTCGTTCAGGATAGCCGAAGCGCAGGAGGCCGCCGAGTGGAAGTCATTCAGGAAGGCGCTCCCCCGACGAGACAGGGCCGCTTTCGACGAGATGATTAGCTCCGCCCGGCTCTACACCTCGGCGTCGTCGGCCGCAGTCAGGGCGTCAAAATTCGAGGGGATGGCCATGGCGGTGATTTTCCACCATTACAGGCTGCTCATGCGGGCGGTGGGCGCGACTTCGGGAATGGAGCCTAAGGAGGACGGAAGATGACCCTCTCCGACGACGAAATCATTGAAGAACTCGACAGCTGGCAGCGCTTCGCCGACGCCCTCCGGGCGGAGGACAGGGCGCTCTTCAAGGAGATGCTGAGGCTCTGTTACGAATACTTCTCCGCAATCCAGGCGAGGGATTCCCCGTTCCCTACCGAGGCTCTGTTCATGAGCCTCATGCTGGCGCAACACAAGGCGATAGTCTGGTTGGCCTCAGAAGTCGAGAGGCTGAAGGGTGGGAAGGACGCGCGGCTGGATACTTGACCTTTACCCGGGGAAGCCGGGGGAGATGGTCGTCTGGGTAAAGCGCGAAGACGGCGAGGCCATCCGCTTGGTGGACCGTTGGTCCCCATCGATATTCATAGGAACAGACAACAAAGCAGACTTCGACGTCCCACTGCATGCCCTTCGCAACGACTTCATCTGGACCAGGACCGTCCAGAAGCGCGAAAGGGTGACCGACGCCAGCACATCCCTCGTCGTCGAAGCGAGGCTGAAAGACGCGAAGAAGGCCAAGCAGGTGGCGGGGAGGATAGAGCGCCTAGGCCAGTTCGGCACCTTCAGGCTCTACAACGCAGACGTCCCTCCAGGCCAGAGTTATCTCTACGAGCGGGACCTCTTCCCTCTCGCCCATTGCGAAGTGGAGCAGAAGGGGGAGGCGCTCAGGTGGGAGCTCAAGGATGACGTCTGGGCATACGATTACGCCCTCCCTGACCTGAGGAAGGTGAAGATTGAAGTCGACATCGCGAAGCAGGGTAAGCTGCCGCGCCTCACAGACAGAATAGCAGGGATTTCGCTGGAGAGTGACAAAGGGAAGGTCGAGGTAGGCGGGCACAGCGAGGCAGACAAGTTACTGGAGCTGGTAAAGGCCGTGCGAGAAGCGGACCCAGACTTCGTCCTCACCAACGACGGCGACACCTTCCTCTTCCCCTATCTAATCAAGCGGGCCGAAGCCAGCGGGATCAGCGCCAAGTTGGTCCTAGACAGGGACGGCGTTCCCACGAAACTCCCGTCAAAAGGAGGCACGTCTTACTTCAGCTATGGCAGAATCCATTACAAGCCTTCACCAATTAAGCTCTGCGGCAGGGTGCACATCGACATCAACACATCCTTCGCGTACTCCGAAGCGGGGTTCGACGGCCTATTCGAGCTGAGCAGGATATGTCGCATGCCCCTCCACACTTCTAGCAGGGCGAGCATCGGGAAGGCACTCTCCAGCCTCCAGTTTTATCACGCGTCGAAAATCGGTTTGCTCGTCCCATGGAAGCCGACTCTGGTGGAGCACTTCAAGGACAGGAACGAGCTGCTCATGGCGGACAGGGGCGGCTTCATCTTCGAGCCGAAGGTGGGGGTCCACGAGAACGTCGGGGAGCTGGACTTCTCCGCCCTCTATCCGAACATAATGTACAGGAAGAACATCTCGGCCGAGACGGTCAAGTGTGCCTGCTGCCCCGACTCTGACAACAGGGTGCCAGAGCTCGGCTGGAACGTGTGCAAGAGGAGGGATGGCATCGTCCCTCTGGCCATCAAGATCATAGTAGAGAAGAGACTCCACTACAAGGAGCTCAAGCGGGTCGCCAAGGGGGCTGACTACGCCAGGTACAACGCCAGGCAGGCGGCCCTGAAGTGGCTGGGTGTCACGACCTTCGGGTATCTGGGCTTCAACAACGCGAAGTTCGGCCGCATCGACGCCCACATCGCAGTGTGCGCCTGGGACAGGAAGATACTACTCGACACCGCCAGAATCGCCGAGCGGAATGGCTTCGAGGTGATGCACGGAATAGTCGACTCTCTCTGGGTCCAGAAGGCAGGGGCGGACAGGGACGACTACCTCGAGCTGAAGACGGAGATTGAAGCGGAGACAGGCTTCGCCATATCACTCGAAGGCATCTACAAGTGGGTGGCCTTCCTCCCTTCGAAGGCAGAACCAAACGTACCTGTGCTCAACAGGTACTTCGGTGTCTATCAGACCGGAGACCTGAAGATTAGAGGGATAGAGGCCCGGCGCCACGATACGCCCCTGGCTTTCGCAAGGTGCCAGATGGAAATACTGAAGATCCTGGGCAAGGCGAACACGATTGCGGAGGCGAAGGCGAAGATTTCAGAGTGCACCGAAATCTTCCTCCATCACGCGGAGGCGCTGGCACGACACGATATTCCTGCCTCGGAGCTCGCCTTCTCCACCAACCTCTCGAAAGCCCCGGAGGAATACACCACCATGACAGTACAGCACGCGGCCATCGAGCAACTGGTAGGGGAGGGAGCCGCCCTCCACGCAGGGGAGGGGATACGGTACGTTGTCACCGACTACAAGGGGAGGGATTCGAAGAGGGCAACGCCCATTGACATGATCAATGACCAGACCAAATACGATTCAGAGCGCTACATCGTGCTTCTGGCGGAGACCTGTTCCTCCGTCCTCGAACCCTTCGACCCCGGCTGCACGACCGCGGGTCTACTGTCGTCGTACGAGGCGCGCAGAAGTGGGCCGCTTGGCTGACGAGAAATGCTACCACATGACGGCCTTCGTGGGCGTGACCCTCAGTATGGGCGATTCTCCTTCGCCCCAGGGGTGCTTCCTATAGACCTCGAACCTGTCGAACAGGATTTGGAGCAGCCTAAGGTACTCTTTCCCTCTCTCTAAGATGCTACATTCCCCCTCCACCATGACCGCGTGGTTGGGGCGGTAGTCGTCGACGACAAGGGCCACCCTGCTGTTCTGCCTCAGGTTTCCGAGCTTCTTGGTGCCGTAGTCAACAGCGATAACGATGTCCTCCCCATCGAGCGCGTAAATCACTGGCACGACGTGTGGTCTCCCGTCCTTCGACGCAGTAGCAAACCTGCACACCTCGTGGTTCTTCAGGAAGCTCAGCTCTTTGGACGAGAGAATTCCCATGCTGAAGGGACCGTCCGCGGTGCGGAATAAGACTGTCGGCCAACCCTTTAACGAAGGCATTTACAAGAGAGCATGGATGAGATACACAATCCTCGGAAAGACGGGCCTGAAGGTGTCCAGACTGTGCGTCGGATGCATGAGCTTTGGCGGGCCGGACGCCCCCGGCTTCGAATGGACGCTGGGGTATGAGGATTCGAAGAAGATTATCGACAGGTCCATCGATCTGGGAATCAACTTCTTCGACACCGCGGACGTTTACTCCAACGGCAGGTCTGAGCAGATACTCGGGGAGGCGATGAAAGGGAGGCGGGACGACGTCGTCATTGCAACCAAAGTAGGGCTCCCTACAGGAAAGGGCCCTGACGAGCGTGGGCTCGGCAGGAAGCACGTCATGAGGAACCTGAAGAGATCTCTGGCCAACCTGAAGACAGACAGGATAGACCTCTATCAGATTCACCGGTGGGACTACGACACTCCTATCGAGCAAGTCCTAAAGACACTCACCGAAGCCGTCAGGAAGGACAAGGTCGTAGACAACCTCGGTGCTTCGAGCATGTGGGCATGGCAGTTCGCCAAGGCCCTCGACACCAGCGACAAGCTAGGCCTGGAGCGCTTCAAGACGATGCAGAATCACTACAACCTCGCCTACAGGGAAGAGGAAAGGGAGATGATACCCCTGTGCATCGCCGAGAGCGTCCCACTGCTGCCCTGGAGCCCCTTGGGAAGGGGATTCCTGACGGGTAAATACAAACGCCGGGCCAAGCCCTCGAACATCAGATACAAAGTCGATGTCTACCTCAGCAAGAGGTACTTTCGGCCCGAGGACTTCGACGTCGTCGAGAGGTTGGAGGACGTTGCCAAGGAGAAGGGCGTCGCGCCTGCCCAGCTCGCCCTCGCCTGGCTGATGAAAAAGGATGGGGTGGCCTCGCCCATAGTGGGCCCCACGAAACTGCGTCAGCTCGAGGAACTCGTCGAGGCTTCGGACATCCACCTCACCCAGGGCGACGTGAGGCGTCTTGAGGAGCCTTACCGCCCCCACCCAGTGCTCGGGCACGAGTAGAGGCTAGCTCGGGAGCTGTACCGTGGCGACTGTGGAAAACCCGGAGATCATGGAGCTCACCATCACTTCACTCTGTGATACGGTGTAGAGGTAGTCCCCGATGATGACGCTCCTGTCAATCGAAAGACTAGCGTTTGGGTAATCCCCGACGTTCTGACCTGCAGGATACTGCGAGACCTTCCCAAGCACATCGAGCCCGGCCGAGTTCACCTTGATGACGTACACTCCTTGCCAGACGGGATCCCCGAAGGCCGGGATACCCCCCTCGTACGTCTGGTTCCCGCTCACCAGGTACAGAGTCAACGGGATGACCGTGATGTTCTTTGTCGGGTCATAGGTGAACGCCAGGTGGTCACTTAGGACGGGCGAGTCAGTGCCCCTGTCCCCAATGTCCAGCTTGGCCACCTGCGTGGAGCTACCGTTTTCATCCACCTTGAACAGTGAAATCTTCAGCCCTAGGTAGTAGCTGAAATTACCATTCGAGGCAGGGACGGACTCCTTGCCAATCCCAAGAAGGTACCCTCCGGCCAGGGGTTGCAGGTAGTCCGAGTATCCTGTTACCTTCAGGGCGCTGAGGATTACGGGCTTGGCGATGTCCTTGAAGGATATCACAAACAGTGGGTCAATCTGCTGGTAGGTCACCACGTAACCGACGTCTCCGTCGAAGCGAACGGCGTAGATGTTCTCGCCCGGAGCTATATTCTTCAGGGCTGAGACTTGGTTCATGTTCTGGTCCAGCACATAGACATCATCGCTTGTCGTAGCCACGCCATTAATCATGGTGAAGCGGCTGGTTGCCACTCTGAAGTACCCGTTGTACTCATCCATCGAGAACTGGTTGAGAACTGTCCCGGGAACGACCCCTGACTTGGCTACGGTCACCGTCCCGTTGGAGTACGCCGCACGAAGGACGGTGCTATTCTGCGACTGCATGACCATCTGGGGCGATACCACGCCTCCACTCCACGCGTTCCCTGGCACCCCGTCAACATCGTAAAGGTCGAGGTAGTTTGTGTAGGCCACGTAGATGTTCGACGTCGATACATAGATTGTTGCCGAGGGCCCAGTCAGCACTGAAACCACACTCTCATTCCCTGTAGACATGCTGATGCTTGGAATCATCGTGTAGAAGCTGATTTGGGCGGTGTTGTTCGTATAGTAGACTGACGACGGCGGCAGCTCACCGGGGACACCATTGTGTGACACCATCGGCTCTGCCGCACTTGCGTTCCCTTGGTCATTGAAGGTGTACGACGGCTGCTGGATGATGGCGTACAGGTAGTCGTCAGCCATCCTGGCACCCACGTAGCTCCCTCCAATCGTGACGTTCTGCATCAGCACAGGTGAGGCAAGGCTTGCGGTGTCGTAGAGGAGCAGTTCAACGGCTCCAACACCCGAGGCTGTCTGGAGGATAACCATTAGGCGATCTTGGATGGTTTCGATTCCCAACACCTCCTCGTTAGGGAATGATAGAGTCGAAAGAATTGCGGTCGAATTGGGAGGATACGCGTTAATCAACGCGACCGAGTCCTGAGTTGAGACAAAGAGATGAGTTCCGTCTGTCTTCACCCTGTCGAGTTCGTCCACCCCCTGGACTTGGACGTTGGTCCCTGTGTACGAAGGAACATTAGACGAAGTGGTCGTCGATTCTGTCATGGTCGCGGCCTGGGTCATAGTGATCGTCGTCCCGAACGCCACCGGCAGCCCTACAGGAACCCAGCCTCCGAAACCTACCCCCCACCTGTTATACTGCTGGGCGCTCTTGGCATTCGCCACCATGTACTCCTGGAGTTGGGAGTAGCTCTGGAAGGAGCTCAGGCCGGGGTGGGTGCCCGTTTCCGTAGAACCACTGATCGAGACAGAAACCGTCCCTGGCGGGACCAAGGCGAAAACTGCGACAACGGCCGCTACACCTATTATCAAAACGACAAAGGTCGCCGCTTCACCGCTCCATGCGGGTCTTCCGTTGGCCACTCCCATGGGCCACCCCTGGGCAGGGCGCCGAGTAAAGCCTAGACCGCAGAACAGGCGTTCTGGAATCACGAACAATTAAAAATCGACTCCGGACGGTGCGGACCCGAGTGCCACGGTGGCTCAGTGGCTAGAGCGCCACCTTGGTAAGCGACGCCCAAATAGGTGGATGTCGTGGGTCCGAATCCCACCCGTGGCTCTCTCTTCTCTCATCCGGAGCTTTCTGTTGGGAACCTCACTTCTTTGAATCAAGTAGACTCCGGACAGTATCAACGCGCCGCCTATCACCTGAACCAGGGAGACGCTCTCCCCCAGGATTATGAACGCAAACACGGGACCCAAAATGGATGAAAGCGAAAACACGAGAATTGTCCTTACAGCTCCAATGAGTCTGAACGCCCCGACAGATAGCAATGTCATCGCCGTGAAGACAACCGCAAGGAGTGCAATTAGCGGCAGCGATGTCGGGGGGGCGGCCAGCGACGAAGAGAGTACGAGAAAAATCACCGTGATGCCTCCTCCAATCAGTCCCTTGAACTTCGCTATCATTGATATTCCTACGCGTTGGCTAGCGACTCGGCTCAGATTGTTATCAATGCTCCAGAAGATCGAAGCCCCTACAAGCAGTACGTTACCAGCGACACCCTGGCTAGACGATACTAGTCCCGACTGCAGATTCACAGAAATCACGACAACTCCCACGGCGATGAGCAGGCCCTCAGCTAACTGTCTTCGTCGCAGTGATTCGTGAAAAACTCCGAACCCTATGAGGGCGGTGAACAGCACTTCACTGTTTGTCAACAGAGAAGCATTGACAGCCGAGGACTGCTGCACTCCTGTGAAATACAATATTGGTGCTACCGTGGCCCCAGCCAGCGACAATCCGAGTATCAGCCATGCATTCTCTCCCCTCGGAACTGCTCTTGGTCTGTATGGGACAAGAATCGCGCCGGCCAGGAGGACGGCCAGTCCCGAGGCCACCATCGGGTTGACATCTTCCACGAGGAGCTTGCTGATGACTGGAACGGTGCCTCCCAGTAGTGCCCAGCCTAACGCATAGCTGTACCCCCTAGTCGTGTCCTTCGATTCCGGTCTCTCTCCTGCTGCTATCGCGACAGTCGGTGTTCTTCACGAACTCGAGGGAAATGCTGAGAACTTGAACGTTTCATTGGAGCTTGAGTTACCTGAAATTCGCTTGGTCAAGATTCTGCTAAGATGAAGAAAAGCCAGCTCTTGGCGCCAATCCCGCCCACGATTCTCACTCATCTCGTCTTGTGGGTTGAAGGCGAAGTGGTGCCGAGGGGGGGATTCGCGCCCCCGACCCCCAGATCTCTTCTCCTAGCCCAGGATTATGAGTTTCACCCGACAGGGTGTAGCCTGGTGCCATGACTAGGCTAGGCCACCTCGGCACTGCGCCCGCCGTCGTGACTTGGGATTAAAAGGCTCGTGAGGAGAGCGGGCCGAGTCAAAGTTAACCGAGCCCCGACCCAGCAACGCTTATTATGAGACACCAGGTTGTGGCCCCTGAATTGCACTTGCCTCTGCTCGACATCAACGGCTACTACAGCTTCATCTCCACAGCGATGATCGCACTCTTCATCGTCGGTTTAGTCATCATCTTCGTCTACGAGTACGAGGCGCTCCGAAGGTCGAAGGTCTAGCCGCCACCCCTGAGCCTCTCGATTACACTGAAGTTCGAAAGCTGCAGGACCCACACACCCATCTTCGTAGACTTGCACGCCACCCCAGACAGCCTCAGCCTCTCGCCCGGTTGTATGCCCGACACCCTCCCCGACAAGTCCCTCCAGGCGACCAATTTCATCTCCCCAGTGTCGTCCCCCACCACCAGCTCTCCCTTCCTCACGGTCGTCCCATCCCTGAGTCGTACATCGTCTACGCTCCCGTGCGAAAGGGCGATGACTTCTGTCATGATTTGGGCATCCTCCTCTTTAACCTCGTTCAGCTTGGTGGTGAGCGCGTCGAGGCCAGGAGCGTTGTCTGCGGCCATCTGCAGTGAATCCGGGCTTCTACAATAGAGCCTCCCTTCGGTCGCCTCATCGGGAACTACCGCGATCACATCATTCTGAAAGGGCTCCTTCACCCCCCTGCCCAGTTCGATGAACTTCACCTTCCTGTCCTTTCCGACGCCGAGAACGACCTTGGCCGATTGGCTGGCGCTCGTCGCAGCTACGCGGAATATTGACTTCTCTGCCGCCGGTCCCACGACGACTAAGCTTCCAGCGTCACCATGGATTTCGAAGTCTCCGGTATTTGAGCGCCTTGCCCTGACGTTGGTAATCTTCACCTTCTGCCCCCGCTTGAGCTCAGGCTGGGCGGCAGGACTCCAGATGACGACCCGGGTCTCCTTCCCTCCATCTCCTGCAACGCCGAACTGGAAGAGCGAACCTTCAGACCCGTCAGACCTAACAAACTCGCTGAAGCGAGGCTCGGAACTCACCACGCAATCCAGGGCGATGAACTGCTCCTCCTTCGTCAGCGCCGGGAGCCCCTGAACGACCGTCGAAATTGACGGGAGCTTGGCGACGACCTTCTCGTCAGCGAGCGTCTGGATTTTCCCCCTCTTCCCGAGGTTCAAAGTCGGCTTCCCGTCGAGCCCCTGCTTCACATAGGCATTCGCCACCCTCACCGGTACATCGACCTTGAGGCTGAGCTTATCCAGCTGCTCCAGGCCCTCTTCCCAGACAGTGAGCTTCACGGAACTCTTCCCGTCAAAGAGGGTGAGCCTCCGGTACTTTCCCGTCCCGCCATCCTTCCTGTTGTATGTCGCCACCGGATAGATTGCCAGCACCCGCGCAACGACTGTGACGTCATTGGCGCCAATGTACAGGTCCTTGATTGACAGGTCGGACGATGCCTCTCCTTGACGAAGGGAAACGCCCAGCTCCCCAGCTACGAGGAAGAGGGCCCCCTGATCGGTGAGATACCCCGCGCCCACCGTTCGCTTCTTATCTTCAATCCGGCGAAGCACCTCATCCCGACTTAGCTCAGGTTTCTGCCGGAGCAGCTCGCCGATGAGGGTTTCGAAGTCGTACATAGACTAAGGCATGGCCAGGGTAGTGTTCACGGCGGCGATGCCTTCCTCCAGTATGTCCAGACCCTCCGTCATCTCTTCTTCTGTGACCACGAGAGGAGGTATCACCCGGATGACGTTTCTTCCTGCGATGATTACCAGAAGCCCATGGCGGAAGCAGTAGTCCATGATTCTCTTTGCCTCTTCCTCTCCCCTGATCTTGCTCTGTTTGTCCTTGACGATTTCCACGCCTATGAAGAGACCCATCCCTCTGACGTCGCCGACAATCTCGTACTTCTCCTTCATCTCAATGAGCCTCTTCTTCGCCTTCTCGCCGATTCTCCTCACGTTTTCTAATACGTGCTCCGACTTGAGGATGTCAAGGGTGGCCAGGCTGGCTTCAACGGCGACTGGATTGGCGCCGAACGTCGAAGCATGCTGGCCTGGCTTCCAACTCTCCATGACCTCCGCCCTTGAAATCGTCGCGCTGAGGGGGAGTCCTGAAGCTATCCCCTTTGCGAGGGTCACGACGTCGGGTACTACGCCGTAGTGCTCGATCCCAAGGAACTTGCCAGTCCTTCCAACGCCCGTCTGTATCTCGTCTGAGACGAAGAGGACACCGGACTTCCTGAGGAACTCCATCTTCTTGAAGTAGTCAGGAGGAGCGGGCACGTAGCCGCCTTCTCCCTGTATTGGTTCGAAGAAGTATGCAGCCACATCGTCCACTGGGACGAACTTCTCCAGGTACTGCTCCTTGAAGTAGTCAACACAGTAGTAGTCGCACTCCGGGAAACTCTGTTTCCAAGGGCACCTATAGCAGTAGGGGAACGGAAAGTGAACCGCGTCTGGAACCAACGGGAATGCGTCCTTCCTCTGCATGGGCTTGCTCGCAGTCAGGCTGAGGGCTCCCATGGTCCTTCCATGGAAGGCCCCAGAGTGGGCCAGCCAGATGGGGCGCTTGGTGTAGTTTCGGGTGAGCTTCATAGCGGCCTCGATGGCTTCGGCCCCGCTGTTGCCGTAGTAGACCATCTTCTGGAAGTCCCCGGGAATCAGCTTGAGCAGCCTGTCTGAGAGCTCGACCAGGTTGTCGTAGTAGAAGTCTGTGTATGAGAAGTGGATGAACTTCTCAGCCTGCTTCTTTATGGCCTGGACCACCTCCGGGTGAGTAGACCCGGTGCTCAGAACCGCTATCCCCGAAGCGAAGTCGATGAACTGGTTACCGTCCACGTCCTTCACAAGGCACCCGTGGGCCGAATCTACGACAAGGGGATAGAACCGCGCGAACGAGGGCGAGATGTACTTGGCCGTCCGCTTCACGGTGACAGTACCTTTCGGGCCCGGCAGCTTCCCTTCGACCTTAGCGAACTTTCGAGCTTTCATGAGAACCGAGCATCGGCCAGGCCGTGGGGCTAAAATCCTTTGGGTCTAACAGGTTCGCCTGCCTGAGCTCCGCCTGAAACTGACTCTACACGGGGGGAACAGAGAGCTCTATCTCGAGTACGGGGAGGTTGAGCTGCCTCCCGTCTCTTGAGAGGACGTTCTCACCGTCGATGGTGATGTTGGAGATCTGGACGTTGCTCATGAAGCGCTTCCTCAGCACCTGAGCCACTTCCACTGACATATTGATTGCCTCCCCTCTAGCTCGGAGGACCACCTGCTTCGCGCCGCCGTTGAACATGGTGATGCACGCGGTCACGTAGTTCAGCAGAGGCTTGCTCTGGCCGACGATGACTGTCTTTCGCTCTTCAGACATGAGACGTAAGCTCCCACGTTCAGCGTATAAATCCTCGCCCTTTAGTTCCACCCACTTCATCGTCGCAGCAGCCAGGGCAGCAACAGCAACAACAGGCCAAAGGGTTCACCTCTGGCATGGTCACGGAGCCCTCTGGTAGTTATTGACTGACCCGCCTGTACTTGCCCCTAAACTTCTCCACTGCCCCGTAGTTCATGAGACGCCGCAGGATTCGCGAAACCACTTCCTGGTGGTAGCCTAGCCTGTTCTTCACAGCGGAGAAGGCCAGGGGTTCTTCACTCGAGCAGATGGTGATA
>Ga0335079_10007036_pt1 | contig 12826 bp, 14 predicted proteins | sample Lox_Sample_33_FD_206719 | JGI IMG/M metagenome (GOLD analysis project Ga0335079, IMG submission 206719) | Soil microbial communities from Loxahatchee National Wildlife Refuge, Florida, United States - Lox_Sample_3.3 | ecosystem: Environmental > Terrestrial > Soil > Wetlands | place: USA... | reverse complement strand
AACTCGTCCAGCCCACGTTAGTCATGCCAGTTGACCAGCGATGATGGCCGATTGACCGGACAGATAGCTGAGCGTGCGCACCGAGCCAATGACCGCTCTTGCCGAACCGGAAATAGTTGCGACTGCTAAGGATACCTCCAGGGGCCCGGCTGCGTAAAAAGCGCCCTGCAGATCGGTACGGCAGATCAGGCACCGCAGGGTTTCGTGATCGCGGTAGGTTTAGTGCTAAGACGTGTCCTAATAGAACTAGTAATTAAATGTGCAGCGATCATGAAACACGGTGGGTGACGCTGGGAACTGGTGTGGACTTACCCAGCCAGCGAATGGCTGACCGGGCGCTATTCCCGGCCGCGGAAGGTACGGCGGTACGCGTCAGGGGTGATGTCGCGGCAGGAGTGGAAGTGGTGCCGCAGCACTGCCGCGCTGCCGAAGCCGGTCCGGGCGGCGACCGTGTCCACCCCCTCGTCGGTGTGCTCGAGCAGTTGCTGTGCGAGCAGGACTCGCTGGCCGATGAGCCACTTCTTCGGCGTGGTCCCGGTTTCCTGCCTGAACCGCCTTGCGAAAGTGCGGGACGACATGTGCGCCCGGGTGGCAAGCTCGTCCACGCTCATCGGCTGATCGAGATTGCGCTCCATCCAGCTGAGGATGCCGGCCAGGGTGTCGGCGGGCACGTCAGGCAGCGGGCGTTGCAGGTACTGCGCCTGGCCGCCGTCACGGTGCGGCGGCACGACCATGCGACGCGCGATCCCATTGGCCACGTTCGCGCCCTGCTCCTTGCGGATCAGGTACAGGCAGGCGTCGATGCCGGCCGCAGTGCCAGCGCTCGTGATCACCGGATCAGCGTCCACGTAGAGAACCGCCGGGTCGACCGTCGCCGCCGGATAACGGCGGGCAAGCACGTCCGCGTACCGCCAGTGCGTCGTACAGCGCCGCCCGTCCAGCAGGCCGGCCGCGCCGAGCACGAACGCGCCGCTGCAAACGCTCAGCACGCGCGCACCTCGCCGCACCGTGTGCTGAAGCGCGGAAAGCAACGCATGCGGTACCTCCTGGCGGGGTCCGCCGCCAACGGGTTCGTCAGCCGGGGAGACCACAACGAGGTCAGCATGTCCGAGCCGATCCAGCCCGGCCGCACCGTCGATGGTGAAACCGGCGTCGCCGCGCAGCAGCCCCGGCTCACCCGCGACCATCGCGAAATCGTACGGCGGCAGTCCGTCATCGCTGCGGTCAACGCCGAACACCTCGTAGGTGAGGGACAGTTCGAAGGGCGAGAAGCCGTCGAGCACCACGGCCGCCACGTTCTTGAGCATGCGGGCAGCATACGCTGGATATTGGCAGAGACTCACGCATATATGTCGTTTCTGCCACTGTCCCTGCGGCGGCAGCCGGACGAGGCTGGTAACCATGAATACGAGAATCCAGCAACAGGGTGGCCTTACGCGATGGCTGAGGTCGTTCGGACTCCGGCTGAGGTCCCTGGCACTCCGGCTGATCGAGGAGATCGTGGCGTTCGTCCGCGAGTGCAACGAAGCCCAGCGGCTCGCGACGGCCCTGCGGCTGTCGCCTGACCTGTACCGCGCCGATCCCGACAGTGCCCCGGAAAGCTACGCCGAATTCCTGTTCCGGTCCCCGATGGCGCTGCGCCGTGAGCCGCGCGTCAGCAGCGCGCCGCCTGCGGCGTCGAGATCGGCTCGCTCGTTGTAGCACGCCCAGCGCAGCGGCTATCGTGGCGTGGCGCCTCTGCCGTGGAGTGAATCAATCGAGGGCTAACGTTGTTAACTTTAAGGGAGTCTAGGTGCGGGGAGTCTAGGTGCGGGGAGTCTAGGTGCGGGGAGTCTAGGTGCGGGGAGTCTAGGTGCGGGGAGTCTAGGTGCAGGGAGCGGCGCGCCATCGAGGTTCGCGCCACGTCTACGGAAGGCTGTGGTCGCGTTGCCGGGTCACGAGGATCTGTACACGCTCGACGCCGACCTGCCGGAACTCGCGAATCCGGTCATGCTGTACAGCCTCGAAGGGTTCATCGACGCCGGCGCCCCCGGGGCTCTCGTCACCGAGCACTTGCTCAGTGCCCTCGAGCACCGGACCGTCGCGACCTTCGACGTAGACCGGCTGATCGACTACAGGTCACGCAGGCCCGTAATGACCTTCGTCAAGGATCACTGGGAGGGTTACGACCCGCCCGAGCTTGCCCTGCACCTCGTGCACGACCAGAACCGCACCCCGTTTCTGCTGCTCACAGGGCCCGAACCCGACCACGAGTGGGAGCGTTTCCTGGCAGCCGTACTCGGCCTGGTGGAGCGGCTGGACGTGCGGATATCGGTCGGATTTCACGGTATTCCAATGGCTGTTCCCCATACCAGGCCGCTTGGCCTGACGGCGCACGCGACCCGGCCAGAACTCGTCTCCGGCTACAAGCCGTTCCTCAACCGCGTGCAGGTGCCAGGCAGCGCGGCGGCACTGCTCGAACTAAGGCTCGGCGAATCCGGCCACGACGCGATCGGTTTTGCTGTGCACGTGCCGCACTACCTGGCGCAAGCGCCGTATCCAGCGGCGGCGGTGACCGCGCTCGAGGCGGTCATCGCCACCACCGGGCTTGCGCTCCCCGTCGCGCCGCTGCACGAACGTGCCGAGCGCGCTGATGCCGAGATCACCAGGCAGGTCGAGGGATCCGACGAGATCAAGTCCCTCGTGCACGCGCTCGAAGAGCAGTACGAGGCCTTCGTCGGTGCCAGCGAGCGCGACAGCCTGCTGGCCGATGACTCAGGCAAGCTGCCCACCGCAGAGGAACTCGCCGCGCAGTTCGAGCGGTTCCTCGCCCAGCAGGACCGGCGTGGCGAGGATCCGGAAGTCTAGTGTATTGTCTCTCTATTAGCTTGCTATTTCCTTGAGGGTTGACTCGCCCTCGCCGGACCTTCGCCAGGATGTCCTCGGCGGTTGCCGGTGAGCACGTTCTGCCCGGCAAACAGGGTGGTAGTGCCGTTGCGCTTGTAGTCGTGGGTCATGCTGCCCGGCCCTTCTTCATCGGCAGGGCCGGCTGGGCCCGGTCCAGCGCCTGGAGCAATCGCACATGCATGCCGCAGCCAATACCAGCCGCAGCCAATACAAGAAGCCATCTCGAATCCAGCGCCACGGCCGCGCCACCGGTCCGGCACGGCTGCCGCACCGCCGCAGCGTCGCGTGCTGGCGAGACGCGCGTACCAGCATCGCCTGGCCAGACGCGCACCTCACCCGTAAGGCATGCTGATCACGTGACCGAACAGCTTCCTTATCCTGAGACGCCACCTCCGGCGTTCCTCTTCGATCTCGACGGCACACTGATCGACAGCGTGTACCAGCATGTGCTCGCGTGGCGTGCCGCACTGGCCGCGCTCGGCATCGACCTGTCCGTGTGGCGCATCCACCGGCGGATCGGGATGAGCGGCGGCCTTTTCGTGACCGCGCTATTGCGCGAAACCGGGTGCTCGCTGTCCACCGCGGAGATCGAGCAGTTGCAGCGGTCGCACGCCAGCGAGTATGAGCAGCGCCGCGACTCGGTGCATCCGCTGCCAGGCGCGCCTGACCTGCTTCGGCTGCTCACCGACCAGCACGTTCCTTGGGCCATCGCGACCAGCGGTTACGCGGCGACGGCGCGGCCCGCGCTCGGCATGCTCGGGCTCCCGGCGGACACGCCGATGGTCACCCGGGATATGGTGCGCCACGCCAAGCCCGATCCCGATCTGTTCCTCGCCGCCGCGGCCATGCTCGATGTGGATCCCGCTCATGCAATGGTCGTCGGGGACAGCGTGTGGGATCTGCTCGCCGCCAGGCGCGCGGGCGCGCTCGGCATCGGGCTCATGTCAGGTGGTTACGGGCGGGAAGAACTCGAGCGAGCCGGCGCGTTCCGGGTGTATGCGGATCCGGCCGATCTGCTCTGCCGGCTAGACGAACTTGGCGTGCGGCAGCCGCTGCCCTGAACGTTCGTGACCGGGCCGTCGTGATAGGCAGGATCTAATGACCGTTGAGGTGACCGACGCAGAGGACCGCCACCGCTTCGAGGCGTTTCTCGACGGCAAACTGGCTGGCTTCGCCGAGTACATCCGTCGCGACAACGTCATCGTGCTTCCGCACACTGAGGTGGAACCGGAATTCGAAGGCCACGGCGTCGGCGGTGCGCTCGCCCGCGCTGCACTCGACGACGCGGCTGCGCGCGGGAAGCCGGTGCGCCCGCTATGTCCGTTCATCGCAGACTGGATCGCCCGCAACCCCGCGTACAAGCACGTCGCGGAGGCGGATGCCGCAGGCAGCGAGGACCGGGCCTGACTGGGCAGTCCTGACTGGGCAGTCCTGACTGGGCAGGACCGCTCCGCCAGACCAGCTGACGCGGCGCTCAAGCGGCACTGTGACCAGGATTCCCGCGCTATCCGGCGTTGTAGCGCCGGAAAGCGACCGCGTACTCGCAGCCGGCGCCGAGACCGACGAATCCTGCCATGTTCCGGAGGAACTAGGCCGGGTCGAACCGTGTGCCCAGGCCCTCGATATAGACGGCGTGCTCGCGCAGCGAGGCGATGCCCGCCTCCAGGGTGGCGGTGACATCCACGAAATGCGTCGGCTCGCCGCTGGCCGCCACGTAGGCGTGCGTGATGCCGGACCACGCGGGTCCCAGGTCGGGAAAGAGCCATGGATTGGCCGCGTCGCGGCACGCGTCGAGTACCGCAAGGCCGACCGCGCGGTGGTCGGCGTGGTTGACCATTCCGCGCGGCCGGCGGGACACTCGCCACCACGCCCCGACGCTGCGGGGCAGCCGCAGCGGCAGCAGGCCGGCGCACGGTCATGTCGCCGGCTCTTGTCTCCCGCGCGCTGGTGACTTGACCTCATGACCGGGCGCCGTGACGGGCATCTCGCCTATGTCAAGCTCGGCATCTACTGTGCTCACGCGGACAGCCCCTCCGGGGGAATCCGGCGGCCAAGCGGCCGCCGCCGGGCTCGGCTCGCTCCCCGACCGACGATAACCCCCGTTCTCTTGGCAAGGTTCACGCCGCCGCTGCCAGGATCGCGCACAGGTCGTCGTGGGACAGGACAACGGGATTGCCCTGTGTACTGCTCGCCTTCATCGCCACGGCGGCGACGTCGCCGAAGACCTGCGGCGTCAGGCCGAATTCGCGCAACCCGGGAATTCGAAGCTGGGTGACGGTCTCCCGGATCCAGGCGACGCCGTCCTCGATTGCGGCGCCCGGGTCGCCGGTCAGCAGTTGCGCGGCTTCCGCGTACCTGGCAAGGGCGGCGCCGCCCCGTTGTCCGGACCGCAGTGCGCGCACATTCGCCTCGACGACGGGGGCGAGGAGCGCGGCGCAAGCGGCACCGTGCGGCACGTCGGCGGCCGCGCCGACAACGCTGGCGAGCCCGTGGACCGCGCCTAGCTTCGCGTTGGCAAGCGTCATACCGCCAAGCAGACTGCACACGGTCATGTCGCTGCGCGCCTCGAGGTCGGTGCCATCCGCGTAGGCCCGCCGCAGCCCAGCCGCCGCGTGGCGCAGGCCCCCGCGCGCCAGGCAGTCGGTCAGCGGGTTCGCCCGGACCGACACGAACGGCTCCAGGCACTGGGTGAGCGCGTCAAGCCCGCTCGCGGCGGTGACATGCGGCGGGCAAGTGACCGTGAGCAACGGATCGACGAGCGCGACCCGCGGGATCATCAGGGGGCTGCGCAGGCTTGCCTTGACCCGGTGGGCGGGCGAGGCGAGCACCGCGTTGGCGGTCACCTCCGCGCCGGTGCCCGCGGTCGTGGGCAGCGCCACCAAAGGCACCGCGGGTTTGCTTATTTTCCCGCCGGAACCGACGACCTCCAGGTAGTCCAGCGGGTCCCCGCCGTTGCCCAGCAACATCGCCACGGCCTTGGCCAGGTCGATCACGCTGCCGCCGCCGATCGCGGCAACCACGTCGGCGCCGTGCTCGCGGGCGACGGCGGCCGCCGCGCGCGCCGATTCCGTCGTCGGCTCACCGCGCACTGTGACAACCGCGGCGGGCAGTTGCACGCCGTCCACTAGCCCGGCGTGGCTGGCTGGCCGTGAACCCGTGCACACCAGGACCCGTGACCCGAGCCCAGCAAGAACCGACGGCAGTTCGGCGGCCCGGCCCGGCCCCACCATAACCCGGCCGGCCGTGCCGAATTCGAAGGGCATCCCCGCTACCACCGGTCAGGTTTCCCAGTCGCTGGTCCGGCGCGGAAAGACGACGGAGAATTTCGTCGACGCACGCGGCTGCGCCATCATCTCCGCGACGTTGCCCCGCCAGGTCGCATAGTGCGGAGTCCGTTTGTGCGCCGCCGACGCGTCCGCGTCGCGGTAGACCTCCACCAGAACCAAATGGGCCGGATCGGCGTCGTCGGCAATGACATCGAAGCGCAGCACCCCGGGCTCGGCCAGCGATGCTCGCGCGTTGACGAGGGTGGCGGCCAGGAAGTCCTCGACGCGCTCCGGCCTGACGCGAACATGCACGTGAACGACAAGCATGCGCCTATCTTCCTACGCCGCAACGCCGGCTAGCAGCTGTCGAGGGTGCGAAATCCGTGCATCATGGCGAGCTCGACGCGATGCCGGACGTGAACGCGACGGCTGCCAGACGGGAGGCGGCGAGCCACCGATGCTCGGGTGCCCGCCGGAAATCCATGGCGAGCAGTGAGACACCCGCGGCCGCCGCTCGGCGCCGGCACATACGGTCGTGTGACTCCAGGTCACCGATCACCCACATTCCCGTGCAGGAACACCAACTGGCCTGGCGGTCTAGTGGTCTAGCGGTATCGGAAGCCGTCGAGGAACCGGCGGAAGACGCCGCCCTCCCGGGGCAGCGGCGGGGCGAGCGGTGGCGCGGCTGGACGCCGCGTGGCGACCGGCTGATCGTAATCGGTCCGCACGATGGCGTCGATCACCTGCTGCTCATCGAAGTCCTCGGATCCCTCGATTTCCGGCACGAAACCGACGAGCACCCCATCCTGCATCACCTGGGCCTCCAGCCCGGCCGTACCGTCGGTGTCCCATTCGGCTTCACGCCCATCGTGCAGCGACACCCGTACCCCGAACTGCGACACGCCGACCCTCGCCAGATGTCCGTCGATGCCGCGGTCACGCAGCGCATCGACGACCCGCCGTGCCCGGTCCTCGTCCACCCTCGCCAAAATAGCGCGCCACGCAGCCCGGGGCGAGGCCGGTCCCGCAGCTGATAGCGTGATCTTGAACGGTGCAACCGGGCATGACAATCCGCACGAGCATGATAATCCGCACGAGTAGACGCCGGCCAGCAGCAAAGAGCCCAACCGGCGCGTTATGGCTTGTGCTTGCTAGCTTGTGGCTAGCTAAGTCTTGTGGCTAGCTAAGTGCAGCGAGCAAAGCGGGGCGGTGCGCCATTTCGATGTCCGACAACAGCAAACCGCACGCCGTCATCGTCGGCGCCGGGCTGGCCGGCCTGGCCTGCGCGTCCGACCTGGCCGCGGCCGGGGCCACTGTGACCGTGCTGGAGGCCGGCGACGCCGTCGGCGGCCGGATGCGGACCGACCGGCGGGCAGGATTCCTGCTTGACCGCGGTTTCCAGGTCTTCAACACGTCCTACCCGCAGGTGCAGCGGCGGCTTGACCTGCGGGCACTGCAGCTGTGCGCGTTCACCCCCGGGATGCTGCTGCACACCGGCCAGGGACGGGCACGTTTCGCCGACCCTACCCGCAGGCCCGCGCAGGCGGCCGATATCCTGCTCAGCCAGTTCGTTGGACCGCGTGATCTGGCCGCCCTCGGCGTGCTCAGCGCCCGCGACATGCTGCTTCCTGCCCGCCTGATCAAACACGGGCGCGAGCGGACGACCATCGCCGCGCTGGCCAGCGCCGGCATCTCCCGCGAGCTGATAGAACAGTTCTTCCGGCCATTCCTGGCCGGGGTGTTCCTCGAGGACGAACTCGAGACCTCAAGCCGCTTCTTCCACCTGGTGTGGCGGAGCATGCTGCGCGGCACCCTGTGCCTGCCACGGCGCGGCATACAGGCCGTTCCCGACCAGCTCGCCGCCGCGCTGCCGCCAGGAACCATCCAGACGGAAGCACCCGTCAGCGGCCTGACCGACGACGGCGTGCTGCTCGCGGACGGGAACGAACTGCGAGCTGGCGCGGTGGTGGTGGCGGCCGGGCCAGCGGCGGCCGCGCAACTGCTGCCGGGCCTCGACATCCCCGCCACCCGCATCGTCACCACCCTTTACCACGCGGCGGCGGTCCCACCGCTCGCCGAGCCGACCCTGCTGGTGGATACCGAGCGCACAATTCTGCACACAAGTGTGCTCACCGAGGTCACGCGCGGATATTCGGGCGATGGCCGGGCGCTCATCTCCAGCTCGGTTCTGGGTGAGGGGGGCGCGGACCTCGAGCCTACGGTCCGCGGCAGGCTGGCCGCGCTGTACGAGACGGAGACGGCCGGCTGGGAGCACCTGGCGACCTACACTGTCGAGGGCGCACTGCCGGCCATGGTTCCGCCGCAGTCGCTCAGCCGTCCCTGCCGCGTGGGGCCGCGACGTTACGTTTGCGGTGACCACCGGGCAACCGGCTCGGTCCAGGGAGCCCTGGCGTCTGGAGCCCGCGCCGCCCGCGAGATCCTGGCGGACGCCTGATCGACCTAGCGTCCCCGCGGCCACCAGCCACCGGGTGAGCACCGGGCGCCTACGCGTGCACCTGCGGAAGCCGCTGCGCCCACGGCGCGGCTTGCTCCAGCTGGCTGGACACCTGGACAAGGAGGTCTTCCCGCCCGTAGGCCGCTACCAGCTGGACCCCGACCGGCAGGCCGCCCGGCGTCCAGTGCAGCGGCAAGCTCACGGCCGGCTGACCGGTCATGTTGAACTGCGACGTGTAAGGAATGAAGCTGACGATTCGCCTGCCCTCGTGCTGCGGTCCCGCCCCGGTGAACCAGCCCAGCTCAGGCGGCGGTGCGCCCAAAGTGGGCGTCACCAGCAGATCGTGGTCGTTCCACCAGCGCGCCATCCGCCGCGCCCACATCCCGATCCACGCCCGGCTCCGCAGGTATGCCGCGGCTGGCAGGGTTGTGCCAGCCCTGCGGTAGCCAAGGTTGCGCGGCTCGATCTCGTCCTCGCCGATCGGGCGGCCGAGCAGCATCTCGAACGCCTGGAACGTCACCTCGGTGTCGGCGCCGATGATGACGCCGAAGTGCCGCACGAACTCCTGCTCGAACATCGCTGCGGGCGCGGACTCATCGACATGGTGGCCGAGCGACTCCAGCAGCCGTGCGGCGCCCGCCACTGCGGCGCGGCACTGCGGATCGTCCAGATAGCCCTCGCCGCCGGGCCGGTCGCGCAGTCCGACCCGCAGCCGGCCCGGGTCGGCACCGACCTCGGCGCGCAGCGGGCGGCGAAACGGCGGTGCATAGTAAGGCTCGCCCGGCATCCGGGTGCTGATGATGTCGAGCACACCAGCGGCGTCACGGACAGTGCGTGTCAGCACACCGTCGATCGTGCCGCCGGCCCAAGCCTCGCCGACCAGCGGACCCTGGCTGACCCGTCCACGCGTCGGCTTGAGCCCAACCAGCCCACACTCACTGGCCGGGATGCGGATAGACCCGCCGCCATCGCTGCCGTGGGCGACAGGCACCATGCCACTGGCCACCGCCGCTGCCGACCCTCCAGACGAGCCACCGGCGGAGCGACCCGGATCCCACGGATTGCGGGCGGCGGGGAAGCTTCGGGCCTCGGTGGTCACCGAGCTGCCAAGCTCAGGTACGTTGGTGCGGCCGAGGGAGACGAAACCAGCCGCCGCGAACGCCTCCGCGAGGTAGGACGTCACCGGCCAAGCGAGCTCACGCATCGGCCCGACGCCGAACGCCGTCACCTCACCCGCGACTGAGCAACCCAGATCCTTGAAAAGGATCGGCACCCCGCGAAACGGCCCGTCGGGCAGGTCACCCGCGGCTTCCACCCGGGCACGGTCGAAGCGGGTGCGGATCACAGCATCAAGCCGCGGGTTCACCGCCTCGATCCGGCCAATGGCCGCCGCCACCAGATCCGCGGCGCTGACCTGGCCACGACGAACGAGTTCGGCCTGTTCGGTCGCGTCTAGCCACGTCGTCTCGATCACACCCGCACGGTACCCGCTTGCATCTGCCGCCGGCGCCCGCAACCCGGCACGTCGGAGCAGTCCGGGAGGGGGTGGCGCTCGGCGCTGTGGATCCCGTGTGCATTCGCGCGGCCGCCGCGATCGGGGCTCTTCGGCCCTGCCACTGCCCGTCGCTACTGGAGAATCCGCAGCGCGGGGCCCTGGCTCATAGCGGCGCCGTGACAGCCAGAAACTGCGGGTCTGCCAACGGTCCACGGATCAGTCCGCGACGGGCGAGCCGTCAGGACTTCTTCGCGCGGCTTGGAGCCACCCGGGGCGGCTCGTCCGGTTGTTTCGGGTAGACGGGCGGCCAGGGCGCGTCAAGCAACCCGTTTGCCCGGTCCCTGGCGTACATCGCCAGCAACGGGTCAAGCGACTGCGGGTCGTCGTTCATGCCGAGCCACGGGTCGCCGACCTTGTCGAGACGGGCTTCCATCGACGCCATCGTGAACTGGTCCGGGTGAATTTCGTCGATCTCCGCCCAGGCGATGGGGGCCGACACCTGCGCCCCGGGGCGCGCACGGACCGACCACGCGCCGAATACCGTCTTGTGTGGTGCGTTCTGGTTGTAGTCGACGAACACCCGCCGGCCGCGCTCCTCCTTCCACCAGGCGGCAGTGATGAGGTCGGGCCTGCGGCGTTCCAGCTCGCGCGCGACCGCCACTGCGGCGCTGCGCACTTGAAAGGGGTTCCAGCGTGGCCGGAGCCGGACATACACGTGCAGACCGCGGTTTCCAGTCGTCTTCGGGTAGCCCGCGATGCCTAGCTCGTCGAGCAGCAGCCGCAACTCATGGGCGGCTTGCCGGATGTGGGTGAAATCCACACCCGGGGTCGGGTCGAGGTCGATCCGCAGTTCGTCGGCGTGGTCGGGATCATCGGCCAGATAGGGCCAGACATGGAAACCCAGGCACCCCAGGTTCACCGCCCACAACACGTGATCCAGGTCGGCGGCCACCAGCGCCTGCGACGTGGTGCCGTTGGGCGTCGACACCGTGGTGGTCTCCAGCCAGCTGGGGACGTTCTTGGGCACCCGCTTCTGGAAGAAGGAGGGCCCAGCCGCGCCTTCAGGAAATCGCTGGAGCAGCACGGGCCTTCCGCCCATCGTGCGCATCAGCGGTTGCTCAACCCGCAAATAGTAGTCGGAAAGGTCACCCTTGGTCTCGCCACGCTCGGAGAACAGCACCTTGTCCGGGTGACTGATCAGGCCGCTTCGCATGGTGGCTCACTCCTCGGTGAGCGGGACGCCGGCTACGGTTCCGCTCGGGTCACTGACCGATCATTCTCGTGCCGCCACAGTACGTGCAGGCGGGGCTGCCGTGTTGCGGCCAAGCCACACCTGACGGCATGTCACGTCGAGCGACGGTGCGCATCAGGGCACCCGTTATGTCTACTAAATCGACCGCTTAGATTCGGCACTACCTGCAGTGCTGCGCCCGCGCGGCTCGCGATCCTCGCCGTGATCGCCGCGGGGCCTATCGGACCTCGGTAGGTTCGGCATAGCCATCGACCTTCGAGGAGAAAATTCATGGTGGTGCCGCTTATCGGGCGCTCCGTGGCCGCTTTCGTGGGCGCCCTGCTCGTGCTCACCGCGGCGGTCAGCGTCATCGGGACGCTCATCGTGCCCCGGCCCGTCAGCGGCTGGCTGACGCGATGGATCGACCGGATCGTCAACGGAACGTTTCGCATGGCGACCAGCCGCATCACCGACTACCGCCGGCGTGACAGGGTCCTTGCGGCACAGGCGGCTGGGGTCCTGCTCGCACAGCTGATCGCCTGGCTCGGGATCTTCTTCGTCGGGTTCTCGCTGATGCTGTGGCCCTTCGTCCCCGGCGGGGTGACGTCCGCCTTCACCACCGCAGGACCTGCGGTGTGGGAAATCGGATCCACCGCGGCGCGCGGGGCGGCGGAGCGGGCAATCCTCGATCTCGCCGCGCTGACCGGCATCGTCACGGTCACTCTGCAGATCGCCTACCTGCCCACCCTGTACTCAGAATTCAACCGGCGGGAAACCGAGGTTGCGCTGCTGAACTCGCGGGCCGGCGTCCCGTCATGGGGCCCGGAACTGCTTGCGCGCACCCATTACGCATTGGGGTCTGGGGTGTCGGCCATCGATACGCTGCCCGACCTTTACGCGCAGTGGGAACGCTGGGCCTCCGACGTCGCTGAAAGCCACACCACCTACCTTCCGCTGGTGCGATTCCGGTCACCCAGGCCGCTGTCGTCCTGGGTGACCGCCTTGCTCGCCGTGCTTGACTCCGCCGCGCTTTTCCTCGCCCTGTCCCCCGAATCCGCGCCGACCGTGCCAGCACGGCTGTGCCTGCGCGCCGGGTTCCTGTGCTTCAACCAGGTCGCGCGGGCGATGGGCACCGAACTGCCCGACGAGCCCGATCCCGGCGGCGGGATCAGCCTGAGCTATGAGGAGTTCCTCGACGCGATAGGCCGGATGCGCGAGGTTGACTTCCCGATCGAACGCGACCCCGCCGATGCCTGGCCCGACTTCGTCGGCTGGCGCCTCAACTATGAGCAGGGTGCCTATGCGCTCGCCGCCGCGGTCGACGCCGTGCCGGCGCTCTGGTCCGGCCCGCGCCGACACGCAATCCCCGCCATCGCACCGATCCGCCCGGCACGCGGGCGACCGAAGTAGACGCCGAGCCGCGCCGCCAAAGATCCGCGGGACATCTCAGGCGTCCGGCCAGATCCTGCGCTCGTCACCGCGGGGATCCGGCT
>Ga0335079_10007034_pt1 | contig 12827 bp, 9 predicted proteins | sample Lox_Sample_33_FD_206719 | JGI IMG/M metagenome (GOLD analysis project Ga0335079, IMG submission 206719) | Soil microbial communities from Loxahatchee National Wildlife Refuge, Florida, United States - Lox_Sample_3.3 | ecosystem: Environmental > Terrestrial > Soil > Wetlands | place: USA: Florida... | reverse complement strand
GACGGAGAACGTAATGCGTATTTCATTCACCTTCGGCGCGGACGAGCGCGCGATGCAAGGCAAAGGTGCGAGCCGCCGCCTGCGTCACGCGGGCAAGGTCCCCGCCATCCTGTACGGCGCTCACAAGCAGGCGCAGAACCTGGTCCTGGATCAGCAGAATCTGCTGACCATGATCGCGGATGAGCGCTTCTACTCCTCGATTGTGCGGCTGAAGATCGGCGACAGCACGCAGGAGGCCATCATCAAGGACGTGCAGATGCACCCGGCCAAGAACCTTGTGGTGCACGTCGATCTGCAGCGCGTGGTGGAGAACGAGAAGATCCGTATCCGCCTGCCGATCCACTTCAAGGGCGAGAGCATCTCCCCCGGCGTCAAGACCGAGGGCGGCGTGGTCTCGCACATGCGCGCCGACGTCGAGGTCAGCTGCCTGCCCAAGGATCTGCCGGAGTTTCTCGAGCTGGACCTCTCCGGCATGCACCTGAACGAGACCAAGTTCCTCGCCGATGTCCCGCTGCCCCCTGGCCTCACGATCCCGGAGCTCTCACAGCGCAATGCGCCCGTGGCCTCGATTCATGCGCCGCGCGCCGAGGAGCCCGAGCCGGTGGCGGCGGAAGCTGCCGCGGTTCCGGTCGAGGGCGCCGCACCTGCCGCGGGCGCACCTGCGGCACCGGGGGCCGCCCCGGCCGCCGGCGCGGCTCCCGCCGCAGCCGAAGCCAAGAAGGGCGAGGACAAGAAGGAAGCGCCTGCGGCCAAGAAGGAGGGCGGCAAGAAGTAATCCGAGGCGAGTGCCGATTGCGGCCGGCCGCCGCGGGAGCCAGGCTCGCGCGCGCGGCCGGCAGCGTTTTGGGACCTAAGATACCGTCATGGCAGGCGAGCCACTCAGGCTGATCGTCGGACTCGGCAACCCCGGCACCGAGTACGCGCGCACGCGCCACAATGCCGGGTTCCAGTTCGTGGATGAGCTGGCGCGCCGGCACGGGGCCAGTTTTCGCAGCGAGCCGCGGCATCGTGCGGAGTTGGCGCGCGCTTCCATCGGCGGGGCGGACCTGTGGCTGCTCAAGCCCATGGACTACATGAACCACAGCGGTCCGCCGGTGCGCAGCGTGGCCACCTTCTATAAGGTGCCGCTGGCGGAGATCCTGGTAGCGTACGATGAGCTCGACTTCCCCGCCGGCACCGTGCGGCTGAAGCAGGGCGGTGGTGCCGCCGGCCACAACGGCATGCGCGATGTGATCGCGCATCTGGGCGATGCCTTCTGGCGGCTGCGGATCGGCATCGGTCATCCCGGCGATCGCGCGCTGGTGCTCGACTACGTGCTGGGCCGTCCGTCGCCCGCCGAGGCGCAGTTGCTCGGCGAGGCCATCGGTGCGGCTGCCGAGACGGTGCCGCTGCTGCTGAATGAGGGCGCGCAGGCTGCCATGAACCGTCTGCACAGCCGCGATGCGGGCGCTGATCAGGCCCCCTGAATTCACTCACCGAGTCCCGAGCGCACCATGCCAATCCGCTGCGGCATCGTAGGTCTGCCCAACGTCGGCAAGTCGACGCTGTTCAACGCGCTCACGCGCGCGCAGATCGCCGCTGAAAACTATCCCTTCTGCACCATCGATCCGAACATCGGCGTGGTGCCGGTGCCCGACCCGCGCCTGGCGCAGCTGGCGGCCATCGTGCATCCCGAGAAGGTGGTGCCGACGACGGTCGAGTTCGTTGACATTGCGGGGCTGGTAGCCGGCGCTTCGCAGGGCGAGGGCCTCGGCAACCAGTTCCTCTCGCACATCCGCGAAGTGGACGCCATCGCGCACGTCGTGCGCTGCTTCGAGAGCGGTGACGTGATCCACGTGGCCGGGCGCGTGGATCCGCTCTCGGACGTGGAAGTCATCGACACTGAGCTGGCGCTCGCTGACCTCGCCACGCTCGAGAAGGCGCTGGAGCGCGCCGGCAAGGCCGCCAAGAGCGGCGACAAGGACGCGCTGCGTCGCCGCACGCTGCTGGAGCGCGTCAAGGTGCAGCTGGATGCGGTAAAGCCGGTGCGGGCAATGACACTCACGGCAGAGGAACGCCGTGACCTGCGCGAGCTGCAGCTGCTGACCGCAAAGCCGGTGATGTACGTGGCCAACGTCGCCGAGCACGGCTTCAAAAACAATCCGCTGCTGGCAGCACTCGAAGCGCGTGCCAAGGCCGAAGGCGCGCTGGTGGTGCCGGTATGCGCGGCGATCGAAGCAGAGATCGCGCAACTTGAGGAGGCCGAACGTAGCGAGTTCCTGGCTGAACTTGGCCTGCAGGAGCCCGGACTCAACCGCGTGATCCGCGCCGCTTATCGGCTGCTCGGCCTGGAGACCTTCTTCACCGCCGGACCGAAGGAGGTGCGCGCCTGGACCGTGCGTGTGGGCTCAACGGCGCCGCAGGCCGCCGGCGTCATCCACACCGACTTCGAGCGCGGTTTCATACGCGCCGAGGTCATCGCTTTTGCCGACTACCTCGCCGGCAACGGAGAGGCGGGAGCCCGTGATGCCGGCAAGCTACGTCTGGAGGGCAAGGAGTACGCCGTGCAGGAGGGCGATGTGATGCACTTCCGCTTCAACGTCTAGTTTGGCCGAATACGGGAGCGTGTTTGACAGGGCGCTGTGCGGATGAGGACAATGCGCGCCCCTCGTGGAAAGGTAGCTCAGCTGGTTAGAGCACGGCACTCATAATGCCGGGGTCGAGGGTTCGAGTCCCTCCCTTTCCACCAATTCAGCCTGGTTCGTTCCGATCACATCGGTAAGGCGGTCTCAAGCGGTCATCGAAACACTGATGTCTACTCAAGCGACAGCACTCCTGCGTCGATTAGGGTCTTCGTGCCCGCAGTCAGTGTCGCGCCGGGGAGAAACAGCAGGAATTCCCCGTTCGAGGAGCGATTGGGCCCGCCGGATTCCCAGTCGTCCCCGATCGCGAGCCGGACCACCCCAGATCCGTAGCCGTAGTAGGGCATGTATCCCGACTTCAGCACGGCAGCAAGGGCGGGGTTAGTGCTGATGACGAGTTCTCCGGGACGGTCCTTTGCTCCACTTCCTTTCTTCCAGGCCTCGATCTCCGCCTTCGCCCCTTGCAGCGCCTCAAGCGCAGTTACCTTTCCATCCCTCAGTGTTGCCCTGGCGAGCCCCGAGCGGGTGTCGAACGATACGTAGCCGACAAACGTCCCCTGCGCATTCTCGATATCCGTGGTACGCAGAACACTGGCTGGCAATTCCTCTTCGCGATCACGCACCGAGCGCGCATCACGCACCTTTTCCTTGGTGGCCTCACCGGTGTTGCGGTGTATGCGCGCATTCTGCGGAATCGTGCAGGTGAAATCGGTGCCATTGGGCGCGGTTATCCGCACGGTCGCGCCGCGTATTTCCTGCTCAATCACGGAAATCCGGCGCGCAATCACTGTCGGCTCGATCTCGATCGCCCGCTGGTACATGGTCTCAATCGTCCGCGTGTCCGCGGCATCCGGCGGTAGAAACCAGTGGAAATGGATGGAGCGCACCTTCGAGGCCTCGACGAGGTGCTCGAACGGCTGGTCCGCAACCGCACTGAGGTCGGACGGCAGCCAGATAGCCACCTGCGAACGCTGGAACAGAACTTTCCAATGCTCGAATCGATCGAGGCGTTGTTGCGGCGTGAGCGCGGCATCCGTGCGTGAATCCGGGGCCGCGATTTCCTCGACCACGCCGCCGGCCTTTTTGATCGCAGCACGCAGTGGTGCGGCGATCCCTGGGTCGCGCGTGCTGTCGAAGAACAGCACGGCCCGCTCACCGGGTGCAAGCTTCCACGAGCGGTTCACGATCAGGTCAGCCAGATGCTGGTAGTTGACCGCGGAGCCCTCAGTCTGCGCCGGTACCGGACTCGTGGCATCTAGCCCAGCGAGGGCCACAAACCACAGCAACGCAGGCACGAGGCTCCGGCGTGTTGCTGCGCCGTGGGTCACCTCAGAAGTCCGTGGGAGACACGGGCTCGTAGCCCGGGTCGTTCTGGCGCGCGAGCTTCAAGGACTCGCGGTCGATATTTCGGCCGCGCAGCATGACCTTGATCACCTTGCGCGTATCCGAGATGTTGCGGTCAGGGCGACCATCGACAACGAGCAAGGTCGCAGCCTTGCCCGCTTCAATCGTTCCCCAGTCGCTGGCGCCCACGAGGCGGGCGGCATTGCGGGTCGCAACCGTGATCGCCTCGAGCGGAGCCAGACCTGCCGCCACGAGCAGCTCAAGCTCGTGGTGCAGGCCTTCGCCCTGCATGTCACCGGGGTATGGCGCGTCAGTTCCCGCAGCCAGCAGCACGCCGGTCCGGAACAGCGCCTTGGCGTTACCCATGGCGCTCTGCTGCAATTTCTCCCACTGCTTTGCGTGGGCTGCCTCCTCGTCGGTGAGCTTACGGGCGGCTTCGGTACGCAATCCTGCAAGGAATGAGGGCGGGCTGGTGTCGCGTACCAGTGGATCCTCAATGAACGAGATATCCCGCAGCCGATTGCGCGTCTGGCTTTCGTACACGATCAACGTCGAGATGAATACGGTGTTGTGCTCGTGCATGAATTGCACGGCATCGGGCGACAACGGCCGGGTCGGCAGATGCGCAAAACCGTAGATTCCATCCTGCACCAGGTCCATCGAGCCGTTGCGCTGCCACTGATCGACAATGACCTTGAGCGATACCTTGCGTCCCTCCTCGACGAGGCGCTCGAGGACCGCGTGCGACAGTCCCACGTAACCCTTGATCAGATCGACGTTGTCCCGCTTCAGGCCTTTGACGACCGGGGCCACCTGGCCCACCGAAGCAACCGCATAGGAGATGGGCGGCCAGACCGGATCGGCGCCATCCACGATACCTCCGACGCAGTAGATGCGTGGCCCGAGCAAGCGCCCGGCGGCGATCTCGGCGCGCAGCTGCACGATATAGGGCTGCACGTTCCCGGTGTCGAGCACCGTCGTGATACCAGCGTACAGCAGGGCGTTCATGTAACGCCGATAGCCGAGCATATCGACCGCGTGTCCATCCCAGCCGCCGAGCAGGTGCACGTGCATGTCTGCAAGCCCGGGCATCAGCACCTTGCCCTTCAGATCGGTGACCGCGGTTCCGGCCGGGATCTTCACCTGCCCCGCAGGTCCGGCGGCTTCGATCGTGCCGCCGCGTACGAGCACGGTCGCATGCTCGATGGCGGGCGCCCCGGTTCCGTCAATGAGCACCGCGTTGGTAAAGGCCTGTGCGGGTTCTGCTGCAACACCGGCCGGCGCCAGGCCGAGCGCAGCGCACGAGGTGAGGCCAACGAGGAGCAGACGGCCAGGGGCGTCGAAGAGGCGCCGCAGCGCCGGGTGCCGCGTGTCGGTATCCGCTGTTGGCTTCGGTCTTCGCATGAGGTTGCTCCGCGCCAGCTGTCGCCGCTTACCGCTAGAAGCGCATCCGGCCTTCGATTCCGGCGGTCCGTGGGGTGCTGATGACGAATCGTGGGTGACCGGGCTCTTCCGATCCGATCAGGATCGCGTCACCGAGGTTGGCCAGCTTGTTGGTGACGTTCTTGACGAACAAAGTCACCTCGTAACGCTCGTTCCGGGTCCCGAAGCGCAGATCCAAGAGCTGGTATGCAGGGCGGTAGCGCGGGCTCTGCACATCGTTGTTTGCCGAGTAGCTCGAACCAATGTAGGAATAGTCGGCACGCGCGAACCCGGACCAGCGTGCGGTGAGGGGCCGTTCGTACTGGAGATTGGTCGCGACCGTCAGGTCCGGCACCTGGTAGACGGGGCTGCCGGCTACCTGCGGCGTGCCTGGTCCCTGCTCGGTGATCTTCGCATCCACGTAGCCGACGCCCAGGCCGAGCGTCAGTTCAGGCAGGAGCCGACCGTCGAACTCGAACTCGAAGCCCTTGTTGCGGGCGCGGCCCGCATTGCCCGTGTAGCCGTAGCCGCACAGTGGCAGGTGTACCGCCTGCTGGATCTTGTCCCAATCGATCGAAAACCCCGCGACGTTCAGGGTGTAGCGATGGTCCGCGAAGCTCGACTTGAACCCGATCTCGTAGTTCCAGAGGCTGTCGGACTTGTAGCTGCTGACGCTCGCGGCCGTGACGCCGAGATTGGCGAGATCCGCATCGCAACCGGCCGGCGGCGGGCCGGGAGGCAGGGCGATGTTGTTGCCTCCCTCGCGGAAGCCCTTGGCCGCCACGGCGTAAAGCAGCAGGTCCGGGGTCGCCTTGTACTCCAGGAGATACTTGGGGGTGACGCCGGTTTCGCTGCTCTCGGGTGCGTCATAGACGGTCGGGACGCCGCCGAAGAATAGGCCGTTGGTGTATTGATGGAAGGTCGCCGTGTCACGGAACCAGCGCATCCCCACGGTGGCCTTCAGGCTCGGCAGTATCTGATAGGAGGCATCGCCGAACAGCGCATACTCCTTGGCTTCGCGCTTATCGACGAAGCTGAGCAGCAGATCGCTCGGCGAGATGTCGGCGGGCAGTCCCGGTGCGGTCCACTCATAGTCCCGGGGCCGCGTGCTGTCCGAGTAGAAGCCGCCGAGCAGCAGCTGAAACGGCCCCTGGAACGTCGAGGAAAAGCGGACCTCCTGCGCGAAGCGGCGCAGGTCCTGTTGGCGCGTAATCGGGCTCGCAATCGGTTCGGTCGTGCCAAGGAAGTACTGGGTGACGTCGGTATCGTCTTCGAGCTCGAAGGTCGTACGGTCGTAGTAGCCGGTGTCGGACACGAACGTGCCGAACGGTGCGGTGTAGTTGATAGTGAGGCTCGTCAGGTACCACTTGTCCGTGCCGCCCGGATTGAGATTGAACACCTCGCGCTGCAGAAGGTTGGTGGCCGTATCGTAGGCATAGGGCGAGCCGTCCTGGTCGATCTTCTGGTACATGATCCGTGGCGTGATGGCGAGGCCACTCACTGGCTCCCAGCGCAGTGCAAATTGACCGCCGTAGTACTTCATGCTGCCGACGGTGTGGAGGGTGGAGGTGGGTGGCGCATCCTCCGGACCCAGGCCCTTATCGAAATAGCCGTCGTCAAACTGATAAAAGACGCTGGCGCGCATGGCGAGCTTGTCCGACACGATCGGAACGTTGACGACCGCTTCGGCGAGCTGGTTGAAGCCACCGTTGTGGGTGCCCGAGCCGAGAAGGTGCACCTGGCCATCAACGCCCTTGAAGTTCGGTTGTTCCGTGATGAGGCGCACGGTGCCGCCCATCGACTCCGCGCCGTAGAGGGTGCCCTGGGGGCCGCGCAGCACCTCGATGCGCGCCATGTCGACGATGTGGGGATCGAGCGTCTCCTGCACCGGGGTGTCGTCGATGTAGAAGCCGGTGGTGTTCGAGCCCTGGACTCCACGCAGCGCAATGCCGCGGCCGGAGAGCGAGCCGTCGGATGCACCGATGCCGAACGACAGGTTCGGCACCGCGGTCCCGTAGCCAAAGAACTGCTCGACGCCTTTGGCCTCCAGATCAGCGGCTGACAGTGCGGTGATGCTCAGCGGCACGTCCTGAATGGACTCGGTGCGCTTGGTGGCGGTGACGAGGACTTCCTGGAGCTTGTCGCTGCCGGTGGCGGCTTCCTGCGCTGAAGCCGCGGTCGCCACGAGTGTCGTGACCGAGAGGGCGATCCAACTTGACGAGACCGAGCGCTGCTTACCCATATAGACCCCCCGATGCGTGCGCGGATTTTCTGCGCGCCAGCCCCACGCCCAATGACATCTTAGGTACTCCGGCCCTTGGTCCCAGCATGCGAGTCGACGCGAAAAGCATGCTTGCAGACGCAGGATTCGCGGCCGGCCGCCGTTCCAGAGCAGCGTAGCCCACACGCGGTCACAATCCAGTACCGATGCGCTATGAGCAGTGGCGATCCGGTTATCAAGGCGTTAGATTCAGTCGCAGGTGGCATCATGTGGGGAAACGCGGGTGAGCGACGAATCGACCCTGACAGAACTCCTCAAGGAATCACCCTTCCAGCAACTCTTCGATCTGACCTGCACCCGTCTCGAGCGCGCACGCGGCGAGGTAGAGATCGCGATGGGGTACACGGCCGCCGTGGAGCGCTCGGTCGGCACGCGCCAGTATCACGGCGGCGCGATCGCAAGCCTCATCGACATCGCCGGTGACTACGCCCTGTGGGCGATGCTCGGCTTCGGTGTGCCCACCATCAATATCCGTATCGACTACCTGCGGCCGGCATCCGACACGCGCCTGCGGGCGCAGGCCCGTGTCCGCAGGGCCGGCCGGACCGTCGGCGTCGTCGACATCGACGTCCTGGATGATCAGGACCGCCTGGTCGCGGTCGGTCGCGGTACCTACGGGACCAAGGAAGGTTAGCGGCCTCAGCGCTTGAGGGCGCGGGCGGCTTCGAGCGCCTGTGCCATAAGCGGACGCTTGTCGAGCTTGTGGGTGGTGGCCACGGGCAACTCATCCACCACCACGAAAGCGCGCGGGTGGCTGAAGGCGGGGCCGGCCTCGAGCGAGAAACGCTTCAGCTCCTCGAGCGGGAGGTTGCGGTCCTTCAGCACCACGAAAGCGATCGGGATCTCGCCCTTGATCTCATCCGGCACTGGCACCACGGCGGCCTGCAGCACTGCCGGGTGACGCTCGAGCATCTTCTCGATCTCGCCCGGATACACGTTCTCACCGCCGCACACGAACATGTCGTCCGCCCGGCCCGTGAAGTAGTAGAAGCCCTGGCGATCGCGGCGCATCACATCGCCCGTGTCGTACCAGCCATCGCGCACCTTGGCAGCGGTCACCTCGGGCAGGTTCAGATACTCGCTGAACATCGCCGGGGTGCGTACCTGCAGCACGCCCTCGTCGTCGGCTGCGCCGACGAGTCGCACCTCGACGTCCGGCAGTGGATAGCCGAGCGCCAGCAGCGGCCGCGGCAGCCCCCGCGGATGCTCTTCGAAGATCGACGGCCCCGCCTCGGTCGTGCCGTAACCGTTGCTGATGACGGCCCGCGGAAAAATCTCCTGCACGCGCGCCACCAGAGCCTCGGTGAGCGGCGCCGAGCCGATACTCACGGCCTGCACGGAGCTCAGATCCAGGCCGGTGACCAGTTCGCGCTGGCGCGCCATCAGCGCGAACATGGTGGGGATGCCGCTGAGGTGCGTGCAGCGGTACTCGGCTACGGCCCTGAGGTAAGCGGTCACCTCGAAGCGTGGCATGAGGACGACTTCGATGGCGTTGAGCAGGCAAACCGAGACGTTGAACAGCCCGTTCATGTGATAGAGCGGCGCCACGATCAGCGAGCGCTCCCCGCTCATGGGTGTCGGCCCCACGTGCACGCTCAGCGCCCACAACTGTCCGGCGTGCGACAGCGCCACGCCCTTCGGCCGGCCGGTCGACCCTGAGGTGTAGAGGATCTCCCCGGTGGGCGGCGGCGCCCGCCGCGGGGCTCGCACAGTGGGGGCGGGTGCCGGCGGATCGAGTGCCGCAGCGCCGGCGGAGCGCATCACCTTGCGCGGCAGCGCCTCAGGAAGGAGCGCTTCGCGTGCCGCATCGACGATGGCGAGCTGCGCCGCACAATCGGAGAGAATGTAGCGCACCGTGTCCACGGGGAGGCGTTGATTCACCGGGACACTCACGCAGCCCGCCCGCATGGTGCCCATGTAGGCCACCAGGTATTCGGCGCAGTTCTCGGCGAGGATCGCGACGCGCGCGTCCGTGGGCAGAGAGGAGCGCGCCAGGCAGGCTGCGAAGCCGTCGGCCGCAGCATCCAGGTCGGCGTAACTCCAGTGGCGGGCGGCGGCGGAGAGATCGATGACCGCGAGGCGCTCGCGGGCGATGTCGGGCCGGATCAAGTCCCCGAGGTTTCCGCTTTGGGGGAAGGGCATGCTGCGGCCTGTCATGGCTTCAGCAGTACCTTGCCGATCACTTCGCGTTCCTCGAGAAGCCGTTCGCCTTCCGCCGCATCAGCCAGGGGCAGCACGCGGTCGATCACCGGCTTTAGCCGGCCCTCGCCAACCAGTCCGAGCAGCACCTCGAGGTCCGCCACCGACCAGCCGTTCGAGCCGACGTAGCGGTGCTCGAAGGTCCACAGGTACCGCGCGTCTATGATCACCTCGAAGCCTGCGGTCGCACCGCAAGTGAGGATGCGGCCGCCGTGCGCGACCGTGCGCTGCGTGTCCCGCCAGGTGTCGCCGCCGGTAAAATTGACGGCGACGTCCACCCCGCCGCCGCCGCTGACCCGCGGCTTGCCATAGATACGCTTCACGGCATCGACCACGCCCTCCTGCGAGTAGTCGATCGCGTGATGCGCGCCGAGCGCGGTCAGGGCGCGCAGCTTCGCGGGCGAGCTGGTGCCGGCCACGATCTCGGCGCCCAGCAGCCTTGCGATCTGTACGCAGGCAACCCCGACGCCCCCACTGGCGCCCAGGATCAGGATCTTCTCCCCGCGGGTGAGGCCGCCCTGGGTCACCAGCATCCGGTACGCCGTGCCATAGGCGAGGGGCAGGCTGGCGGCATCCTCGAGCGCGACTGCGCGCGGCACCGCGACCAGCTGCCGCGCGGGCACTGCGATCAGCTCGGCGCGGCCGCCGTGGGTCGTCTCGCCGATCATTCCGAAGCGCTTGCCGTCGCGGAATACCGGGTCGACCAGCACCCGGTCCCCCGGCTTCCACGCCTGCACGTGGGCGCCGACGGCTACGACCTCCCCTGCGATATCGGAACCGACGATGACCGGCAGCGGAATCTTGATCCCGGGCATGCCACGACGGGTGAAAATATCGTGGTAGTTCAGTGCCGTGGCGGCGATGCGCACCAGCACCTCGTCGGGTGCCGCCTGTGGATCGGGAAAGTTCTCATCGAGGCGCAGCTGATCGCGCGTGCCATGCCCGACCGTGAGGACTGCTCTCATGTCTCGCCTGCTGGGTGCTGCCCTGAGGTACTGAGTACTCAGCCTAGCGCAGTTCCCCGGCGCGTAATGTTGGCGTGCGACCGATGGATACCGCAAGCGGACATCCGCGCAGACGGGCTTGGCTAAGAGGAGGCCCGTGGATTACAGTCGGTGGCAAAGTGGTTGCCTGCCGCGATACGCCTGTCTTCCTCGAGTCCGCTTCATCGCACACGCGAACCGGGCCGCGGGGCAGCTTTGCGGACCTGATCGTCGCCGACCGGCCGATCGCGGGCCTTTCGTGGCTTGACTACGGGTCCGCCATGGAGGCACTCACCGGCGGCGCCGAGCGTGCGCAAGACCAACCCCAGATCACTCCCCCCAAGACCAACCACCGTGCGGGGCTGCGTGAGTACGTGGCGCCGCAGGATGGGGATGGGTGGTGGGATTTCTTCCGGCTGTCGGACCACTTGTCGCTCTCGATCACCGAGGCGGCGTACCGGCGCGACCGCTGGATCTCGGTCGAGGGCGGATCGTTCTTCAAGATACGCGTCCTGCTCGCCGGTCGGCTGCTGAACCGTGACGGCAGCACCATGCTCGAGAGTCCGCAGGCGCATTTGCACGTCTGTCGCGGCGCGCGCGGAGGCGGTTACCTGATCGCCGGCCAGGTGCCGACGACTCTCGTGGTGCTGCACTGCGGCCCGGAATTGCTCAGCGAGCGCCTCGGGCTGCCGCTGGTGGAAGCGCCAAGTCCGCTGGGCACTCTGGCTGGTCCGGGCCTTGCCACCGGGATCAGCAACCGGGTCAGTTTGACGCCCGAGCTGTTCCGCGCTGCGCAGTGGATCCATGCCTCCCGCTACAGTGTGCTCTCGACGGTGCGCGTGGCATACCTGGAGGCCTTGGCGATGGAGATGGTCTGCCAGATCGTGACCGACCTGGCAGCCGGTGGTGCCGCCATGCACGGGCGCACGCTGCTGTCACGCGATCGTCGACGGGTGCACGAGGCTCGCGACTACCTCTCGCAGCACTACGCCTCACCGCCCACCATTCCGCAGCTCGCGCGCATGGTCGGGATGAACCAGACCAAGCTCAAGGCCGCTTTCAAGCAGCTGGTCAACGTGACGATCTACGAGTACGTGCTGCAGCGACGCATGGAGGTTGCGGCACAAATGCTCGTCGAAGCCGAGCTATCGGTCGCCGAGATCGCCTACCGCGTCGGCTACGAGTATCCGGCCAACTTCTCCTCCGCGTTCAAGCGCTACTACGGGCAACTCCCCCGCGACTGGAAGCACTAGTAGCCCGGCGCCTTCGGCGCCACGTACCGTTTTTTTTGTGCCCGAGGGAACGTTACCGTCATGGCTTTCCCGATCGACCACCTATTCACCGTGACCACCGCGCGCGAGGCCGCCCGGGCGGCGCTGGCCGGCATGGGGTTTTCGCTCACCGAGCGCGGAGAGCATCCCGGCCGGGGGACCTCGAACCACCTCATGTTCTTCGGACGCTGTTACTGGGAGCTGCTGGCCATCGACCAGCCCGGAACTGCCAGTGCGCTCCTCGGCCGCGCCAGCACGCTCATGGGTTGCGCGCTGCGTACGGCGGATGCCGCCGGGGATGCGGCCGCTGCCACACGCTTGGGAGCCGCAGCCGGGGCGACTGAACCGGTGACCCGCCCGGTCCGGGTCGATGGCCAATGGCATACCGCGCGGTTCACCATCGCGCCGCTCACGCCGGCAGCATCGGCCGACGTGTATTTCTTCTTCTGCCAGCACCTCACTCCGCAGCTCGTTTGGCCGCGCGCGCCAAGCGTGCACCCCAACGGCGCATTCCGTTTGAAGACACTCTATGCGGCCGGACCGAACGCTACGGACGCCGAGCGGAGTCTCAAGGTGTTGCTTGGATCGGGCGGGGGCGCGGAGCCAGGTATCGAGTATTTGTCCACGGATGAATTCCGCGCTCGCTTCGCGATGCCAGCCGCCTCCCGGACCGAGACCCCGCCTCACCTGGCCGGCCTGGTTTTTC